>WNFV01001459.1_pt1 | contig 47609 bp, 49 predicted proteins | sample 5400101 | NCBI WGS metagenome assembly WNFV01 (sample SAMN13153361, study PRJNA577476) | soil metagenome | isolation source: 115 cm soil or saprolite under grassland replicate 1 | place: USA:California | collected 2016-06-15
GGCCCAGGTCGAAGCGGAGATCGTCGGCAAGCCGACTGCCGCGTACTTCGAGGCCGCGCTCGCCGAGCTCGACTCGAAGCCGGGCGAGGCGGTCATGGTTGGCGACGATGTCGAAGCGGACATCGGTGGGGCGAAGCAAATCGGCATGCGCGGAGTGCTCGTCCGTACGGGGAAATTCCGTCCCGCTGCGCTCGAAGAAGCGGATCCGCAGCCCGACGCCGTCATCGGCTCCATCGCCGAGCTTCCCGCCTGGATCGAAGCGGCGGCGGCGTGAAGGTCGGCCTCGACGTGATCGAGATCAGGCGGGTCTCCGGCGCTCTCGAGCGCTACACGGCGTTTCGCGAGCGCTGCTTCACCGAGGCCGAGCGCGCCTACTGCGACTCCCGTCCCAACCCCGCACAGCATTACGCGGCCCGCTTCGCCGGCAAGGAGGCGGTCGGGAAGGCGCTCGGCTTCGGCGTCGCCCGCGCCTTCGCGTGGAAGGACGTGGAGATCGCCGGCCATCCTAAGCCTGACGTCCACCTCTCGGGTCGAGTCGCGCAGTGGGCCCGTGGCGTCGGTGCAGGCTCGATCGACCTCTCCATGACCCACTCGAAGGACATCGCCGCGGCCGTCTGCGTCGTCGCTGATGGTCACTGAGCCGCTTTACACCGCGGACGAGATGCGCGCCGCCGAGGAAGCCTACGAGGGCACGACCCTCGAGCTGATGGAGCGCGCTGGAATCGCCACCGCTGAGGCGATCCTCACGCGCTACCCGGAAGCCGCCTCCGTCTCGGTCTGGTGCGGCACGGGCTCGAACGGGGGCGACGGGTTCGTCGTCGCCCGCAAGCTCCACGAGGCCGGGCGCACCGTCGAGATCCGGCTCCTCGGGGGTGAGGAAAAGGTGGCGGGCGACGCGGCGGAGAACCTGAGGCGCGCGCGCCAGGCGGGCCTCCCGTTCGTGGAAGTAGGCGACGAAGGCGAGGTCGTCGTCGACGCCCTCTTCGGAACGGGCTTTGCCGGCAAGCCGCGCCGCGAGGCGGCCCAGCGGATCGAGGAGCTGAACGCTCTCGGCACGCCGGTGGTCGCCGTCGACGTCCCAAGTGGCGTAGATGCCTCGAGCGGAGAGGTCGCCGGCCCCGCCGTCCGCGCGAAGCTGACGGTTACCTTCCACGCTCGGAAAGTAGGCCTCGCGGTCGCTCCGGGGCGCTTCCACGCAGGAGAGGTCGAGGTTGCCGACATCGGCCTGCGACAGTTGGAAACCCGTCACACGCGTGTCCGCCCGGAGATTCTCGAGCTCGTGCCGCGGCGCGGGCCCGAGGACAACAAATACTCGGCGGGCTCTGTCGTCGTGGTCGGCGGCTCGCGGGGGAAGACGGGCGCTGCCTGCCTAGCCGCCGAGGCCACCCTGCGGGCCGGAGCAGGGATCTGCACGGCTTGCGTCCCTGCCTCGCTCGAAGCCATCTTCGAACAGCGGCTGCTCGAAGTAATGACCCGGGCGTGTCCCGATGAGGACGGCGTCATGACCATGGACGCCGCGGACCCGATCATCGAAGCTGCCGAGCGCGCCACCGCCGTCGCGCTCGGCCCAGGGCTTGGCCGCACGGACGGCACGCGCGCGCTCGTCGGCTACCTTCTCGATCGCCTCGACAAGCCGATCGTTCTCGATGCGGACGGACTTTGGGCAGTCGCAGGCCACCTCGACTGGGTGTTCAGCCGCGACGCTCCAACGGTCCTCACTCCTCACGAGGGCGAGCTCGCCCGCGTGCTGGGCCGCAAGTCCGAGTGGGTCCGGGCGCGCCGGTTGCACGCCGCCCAGGCAGGCGCTGACGACGTCGGCGCCGTCGTCCTCCTCAAGGGGGCGGATACGCTCGTTGCAGCGCCGAGCCGAGGCGTGCTCGTCTCCGATCTCGGCAACCCTGGCCTTGCGACCGCGGGCGCCGGAGACGTGCTGACCGGAATCGTCGCCGCCTTCCTCTCCAAGGGAATGGAGGGGCGTCTCGGCGCTGCCGCCGCCGCTGCCGTCCAGGGCGTGGCAGCCGATCTCGCCGCCGAACGGCACGGTGCGGCGGGACTCCTGGCGGGCGACGTGGTCGAGGCTCTCTCGCTCGCTCTCTCGTGAGTCGGCGCTCCGAGCTCACGATCGACTTGGGCGCGCTCCGACGCAACGTGGCCCGCATGCGAGAGGTCGCCGCGCCGGCGGAGCTCTGGGCGGTCGTCAAGGCGGACGCCTACGGGCACGGGCTGATCGACGTCGCTCGTGTGGCACTCGAGGCAGGCGCGGGCGCACTCTGCGTGGTGACGGCGCAGGAGGGCGAAGCCCTGCGTCGGTCGTTTTCCGACGCCAGGATCCTCGTGATGGCGCCGCTGGCGACCGGGGAGGAGGCAATCGCGCAGTCCGCGCAGCTCGAGGTCGCGCTCTCCTCGCCGGCGGCCCCCGACGGCGTGGCTCTCCACCTCAAGCTCGACACCGGCATGGGCCGCTGGGGGATGAGCGTGAAGGAGGCCGAGAAGGTCCCGCGAGACCGCGTCGTCGGGCTCATGAGCCACCTGGCCACCGCAGACGAGCAGGATTCGACCTACGCGCGTGAGCAGATCGCCCGCTTCGCCGAGGTCGCGCGGCGGTTCGACGGCGTTCCGGCGCATCTCGCGAACAGCGCCGCGACGCTGGCCTATCCGGAGGCTCGTTTCGCCGCGGTGCGCTGCGGCGTCGCGCTCTACGGGCTCTCCCCGTTCGGCGACGATCCCGCGAACCACGGCCTCGAGCCCGTCCTCTCCTGGCGGAGCTACGTCGCCGTCGCCAAGACGGTCGCTGCAGGCGGGAGCGTCGGCTACGGCCGCCGCTTCGTCGCCGAGCGCCCGACTCGCGTCGGCGTCGTCCCGGTGGGGTATGCGGACGGCTTCAGGAGGGGCCTGATGGGCACCCAGGTGGTCGTGGGAGGCTCACGCCGGCATGTGGTCGGAGCTGTGTCGATGGACGCCCTTGTCGTCGAGCTGGACGAGGAGGAGGAGGGGGCGCCTGTGACGCTGCTCGGCGACGGCGTCCTCGCCGAGGAGCATGCACGCCACCTCGGCACGATCAATTACGAGATCACGACGGCGATCCGCTCGGATCCGCTGCGGGCCGACCGGAGGGTCGTCGATGGATGAGCGCATCCGCACCGCGGTGGCAGGTGTCGAGGCCTACGTGGTGGGCGGTGCCGTCCGGGACGAGCTCCTCGGCCGCCCGGTAGTGGACATCGACGTCGCCACGCTTGACCCCGAGGTGGCCGCGCGCATCTATGCGGGCCTCGCCAAGGCGGCCCTCTTCCCGCTCTCCGAGCGGCATGGTGCCTGGCGCGTGGCCTTCCCGGACGGGAGTACCGTCGACTTCACGCCGCTCCGCGGGCGGATCGAAGACGACCTGAGAACGCGGGACTTCACCATCAATGCAATCGCCAGGCCGGTCGGGGGTGGGGAGCGAATCGACCCGCTGGAAGGCTTCCCGGACCTGCAGGCGCGCCGTCTCCGGGCGGTGTCGGACGCGGTGTTCGAAGACGATCCGCTTCGGCTCCTGCGTGCCGTTCGCCTGGAGGACGAGCTGGGCTTCGAGCTCGACGAGAAGACCGAGCTGCTTGTTCGCGCCCACGCCGGGCTGGTGACGAAACCTGCAGGTGAGCGCATCTTCGGCGAGCTCGAACGGCTGACTCCCGACGGTTTTCGCCGTGCCGAGGAGCTCGGCCTGCTCGCGCCGCTCAGGGGCTCGCTCGACCGTCTGGAAGAGGTCGATCTCGTCGACTCGCCGGGGTTCCTGCTCGTCACGGTCTTCGGCGAGAACCTCGAGCGACTGCCGATCTCGAACGAGCTGCGCCGCTTCGCCCGAACGCTTCTCCGTGCGGAACGCCCGGCGGACGATTCCCCCCGCTCGATCTACCGCTTTCGTCACGCGACGGAGCCCTGGGCACTCTCGGCGCTCGCCTACCTGGGCGCCACCGATCTCTACGAGGCAGTACGCGCGGCGCGCGCCGAGGATCCGACCGAGCCCCTCCTCCGGGGGGAGGATATTCTCGCGCTCGGCGTCGAGCCGGGGCCCGAGGTCGGCCGCCTGCTCGACCTCGTCGCCGAGGAGCGGGCAGTGGGAACCGTCTCCACGCGCGACGAAGCGCTAGAGCTCGTTCGGCGCGAATTGCGGAATCGCTAGGAGGGCTTGGCGGAAGGTCACTCGTCGCCGGGACGGGACGGTCGTTCCGAGGCAAGGACGCAGGGAGCCCCGTGTCATTCTGAACGCGGACGCGTTGGGGGCGACTCGTCATTCTGAACGCGGATGCGTTGGGCGAGCGGCGCGCCTCCGGCGGCACAGATGATGTTTCGTCAAGCCTTCCTAAGAACGCCACTTGATGGTGCAGCCGACGGGCGGCACCTCCGCGGGGTTGGGCTCGCCGCCGTCAAGCACCGCGTCGAGCGCCCGACGCAGGTACGGCTCGGCGCCCTCCGGATCCTGGTGATCGGAATCCGGCGTCCCGTGGTAGGCGAGCCGGTGCTCGTCGTCGAAGAGGAATACCTCTGGCGTGCGGGCGGCTCCGTAGGACGACGCTACCTCCTGGGTCTCGTCGTAGAGAAACGGAAAGGCGAAGCTCTTTTCCTCGGCGCGCTGCTTCATGTCGTCGACCCCGTCGCCGAGATAGCCGGCATTCGAGTTCACAGCGACGAGGCCCGAGCGCCCTGCATAGTCCCGCGCGACGTCGTTGAGCCGATCCTCCCAGGCGACCACGTACGGGCAGTGGACGCAGGAGAAAACGACGGCCACGGGCTGCCCACGGAAGTCCTCGAGCGAATGGGCCTTCCCGTCGATTGCCCGGAGCTCGAAGGGCGGGGCGGGGTCTCCGAGCGCGAGTCGAACCATCACGCCATGCTATCCACGTGGGGCCGCTCTACGACGCCGTCGGGGTGGGAATGTGGGCCTACTCCAATGCGGCCTTTCGCGTGGTCGCCCTCGGCCCGCGGCGTTTCCCCCTCGAACCGCGGACGTTGATCGTATCGACGCACCGTCGGGAGACAGACGTGCCGGTCATCGCCCCGCTTCTGTACTTCAAGGCCCGACTCTGGCGCTATCGCGAACAACGGATGAGCTTCGCCGCCCGCGACGACATGTTTCTCCCCGGCTTCTTTGCGGGGTTTCCCCCGAACCTACCTCTGAGGACCCGCCGGCTGCTCTTCCCCATCGGAGTGAGGAGGTTTCTCCCGCGTGTCCAGGTGCATCCGATCTCGAGCGCGAGCGTCGCCCGCGCCGGAGAGCTTCTCCGCTCCCGCCCTGACAGCCCCTTGGAGGAGGTGGTCCCCGTGGCCCTTGCCGACGAGTTCCGCTCGCGTACCGCCGACCGCGGCCGCCCCCTTCCGCGCCGGAGCGGCGACGTGCTTCGCGGGGAATACGCAGACCTCCTCTGGCTGCCGGTGACACGGGAGGAGGTACCTGACCTGGACGGCTTCTGGGGCGCACGAGCGGCGACGGCCGCGGCCGACTTCCGCGGGCTCGTCGAGCTCGTTCGAGCCGGCGGCTCGCTCCTGGTCTTTCCCGAGGGCCGCCCATCGCCGGACGGGGAGATCGGCCCGCTGCGCCGTGGTCTCGCGGCGCTCGTGCGGCGGGCCCGGCCACGTTGGTTCCTGCCGGTCGCGCCTGCCTACGATCCGCTTCGACGTGGCCGCACGCGCGTCGTCGTCTCGGTGGGGCCTACGGTCGAGCCGCCTGCGGAGGATGTGGAGGCGGCGACGCTCGAGCTCCTACGCCGGGCGACGCCGCTCACGTGCGGGCAATTCGTCGCCTACGAGCTGCTCGCCGGCCGGGAACCGGACGCGGAAGGGCTCGGGCACGCTGTCGACGACGCACGCTCGGAACAGCGGCCGGTCGACCCGGAGCTGCTCGATTCCACCCAGCTTCGGATCCGTCTCGTAGAGGCGATCGCCGTTGCGGAGCGCCGGCCCGGGGAGCTCCCGGTCCTCGCGCGCGAATACGCGAGCGCGCGCGGGAGCTCTTAGCCCGGCTCTTCGGCGGGCGCGTGCTTGCGCCGGCGGAAGATCCGCGGGAAGGCGGGCCGGACCAGCACGGCGCCGAGGATCGTGATCGGGAGGACGGCGAGCGCGTGCATGGTGAGCACGTACGCCGTGGCCTTGTCCGCAGGGACATCGATTCCCCTCGCGGCCACGAGCGTGAGGTAGTCGAAGGTCCCGATGCCGGCGGCGGTCGCAGGCACTGCGAGCGTCAGATTGCCCACTCCTTCGAGGAGGAAGTAGCCGCCGACTCCGATCTCGATGCCGAAGGCCTCCCCGACGATGTAGTACATCGCCACGTCGGCGAGCCACATGCCTGCCGAAGTCGCGAAGACGAGAAAGACTCGCTGGCGCCCGCGGAAGGCTCCCAGCCCTTCGACGAAGTGCGCGGCAGCCCTCGCCGCGCGCGTGTGCCAGCGCGGGGGAAGCCACCTGGTAGTCCGCCAGATGAACGCCTCCGTACGCTCGTGGTCGCGCGCAGCGAGAGCGACGAGGAAGACGCCTACCGCGGTTCCCGCCGAAAGGCCGATGCCGGTGTAGAGAACGGGCCCGCCCTCGCCGATCAGCAGCGCTCCGAGGAGGATCCAGACCGACAGGACGACGCCGTCCAGGAGGCGCTCCGCAAACAGCGTCCCCGCCGTGACGAAAGCGGGCACGTTCTGCTCCCGCAGGGACTCGATCCGAAGCAGGTCGCCCCCCCGAGCGGGGAGGAAGTTGTTCGCGCCACGGCCGACTGAGATCGTCGAGAAGAGCTTCCGCTTGCCGATCGTGTAGCCCGCTCCCGCGAGCAGGTACTTCCACCTGAGCGTCATGAGCAAGACGTTCGCGAGGATGAGCCCGAGGGCCGCCAGCATCGTCCAGCCCGGAAGCGACGTGATCTCGGTCCAGGCCTCGCCCAGGTCCACCTGGCGCAGGAAGAGCCAGAGGAACGCGCCTGTCGCCGCAGACCCGAGCAGCAAGCGGAAGACGTATCGCCGCCACGGCCTCGGCATACGTCGATAAGTATGTCCCCTTCATGCGGGCGCGTGGGCGAACCCGGCGGTTCTCGGGGCGGCGGGAGGCGGCGCTCGGTCTGGGCGTGTATGCCGGCTATCTGCTGGTTAGGCGCCTCGTCGTCACCGAGGAGGGGCGCCGCCTGGCAGCCCGGAACGCCGAGCGTGTCGTCGCGTTGGAGCGGCGCCTTGGCCTGCACGTGGAGCCCGAGCTGCAAGCAGTGCTCCTGCCCAGACGGCGGCTCGTTGCCGTGCTCAACGTCGCGTACGTGACCCTCAACGTGGGTCTGACCGTCGGGTGGCTGATGCGTCTCTTCCATCGCCGCCATCCGGACTTCCATCGCCTGCGGCGTAGCGCCATCCTGGCCACCGTCGGCGCGCAGCCGGTGTTCTTCCTCTTTCCCGTCGCGCCCCCGAGGACTCTCGACCATTTGGTTGACACCATCGCGGACGTCAGCGGGGTCGACCTCGACGCGGGCCTGATCTCGAAGCTGTACGACCCGATCGCGGCCATGCCCTCGATCCACGTCACCTACGCGGTGGTGACGGCGGCGGGAATCGCGGAGACGAGCGGGTCAGCGGTGGCGCGTGCTCTTGCACCTGCTTACCCGCCCCTCGTCGCGCTTGTCGTCTTCAGCACGGCGAACCACTACGTGCTCGACGCTATCGCGGGCGCCGCCCTCGGTCTCGGAGCGCTCCGGCTCGCCCGCCTGCTCGACTGACGAGCCGGGCCAGACTGGCCGGCGCCAGCGCTTGGGCGGCCCCGGCCAACCGGAGGTACCGCGGGACGACCACCTCGGCGCGGTTGTGCTCGACCGACCTGATGACGGCCTCTGCGACCCGCTCGGTCGTGAGCACGACCCTCCGCACGAGGGGCCGTTCGAGCAACATGCGTTGCGGGAAGCCGGGCGTCTCGACGGGACCCGGGTTGACCGTGTGGACGCGAATCCCGCGCGGCGTCAGCTCGACTGTGGTCGCACGCGAGAACGCCAGCTGAGCGTGCTTCGCCGCCGCGTACGGGCCGGACGATCCGTGGGCGACCGTCCCGGCCACGGACACGACATTGACGATGTCCGAGGGCCGACCGGCTTCGAGGAGCGGTAGAAACGCCAGTAGGCACCAGACTCCGCCGAGGTAGTTCGTGCGAACCATTTCCTCGATCTGCTCGGGCGGAAGCTCGAGGAAGCCCTTCCGCCTCGTCAGGCCTGCGTTGTTGACGAGGAGGTGGACGGCTGGATGCCGCTTGCCAATCCGAGCCGCAACCTCTTCCACCTGGGCTCGGTCGCCGACATCGCATGGCTCGGCCTCCCCACCGACCTCCTTCGAGACGCGCTCAAGCTGCTCGCGCCCGCGCGCGAGGAGCACACAGCGCCACCCACGCGCGGCAAGCAAGCGCGCCACGGCCGCGCCGATCCCGCTCGATCCCCCTGTGACCACGGCGATCCGCACGGGGCGACAATAGACTCCCCGCCGCCATGACCGACTTCACAGGTAAGAGGGGCCTGGTTCTCGGCGTCGCGAACCGCCGCTCGATTGCTTGGGCGATCGCGCAGAAGCTGGCCGCGGGAGGAGCCACGCTCGCGTTCACCTACCAGGGCGAGCGGATCGAGAAGAGCGTGAGGGAGCTGGCGGAGTCGGTCTCGAGTCCGTTGCTGACCGAGTGCGACGTCTGCTCGGACGAGAACGTCGAGCGGGTTTTCTCCGAAGTGGGGGAAGCGTTCGGCGGCGAGCTCGACCTGCTCGTCCATTCTGTCGCCTTCGCCGACGCACGCGACCTGGAAGGACGCTTCACAGACACTCCGCGCGACCGTTTCTGGCTTGCGCTGGACGTCTCCGCCTATTCGCTCGTCTCGGCGGCGCGGGCTGCCGAGCCGCTGATGGAGGCCGCGGGAGGCGGGTCGATCCTGACCATGACCTACCTCGGCGGCGAGCGCGCGGTGCCGCACTACAACGTCATGGGGGTGGCCAAGGCCGCGCTCGACGCCTCGATGCGCTACCTGGCCTGGGACCTGGGCCAGAAGAACATCCGGGTGAACGCAGTCTCCGCGGGGCCGGTGCGGACCCTCGCTGCCCGCTCGATCGCCGGCTTTCCGACGATGGAGGCGATCGTCGAGGAGCGCGCGCCGCTGCACCGTCCGATTTCGGCGGAGGACGTCGGTGCCGCCGCAGCCTTCCTCCTCTCCGACGATGCGCGGAACGTGACGGCCACGACGCTCTACGTCGACTCGGGCTACCACGCCATGGGTATGTAGAGACCGCATGACCGGACCACCGCGACCCGTTGAAATGGCTTGTTCAAGCGCTTTCTGGTGCCCGCCAAGCCGCTTCAGTTGCATATTCTCCGCGCGTGGTTAACCGCCTTCGTCGTCCGCGTTCTCCGCGGTAGCACGCCTGGTCTGAGAACTCGCCGCCGAGTTCGTGTTGTCATGGTGATGGCACGCATCGAACAGAATGCGCTGTAACGCTGGTGCGTCCGGGGTGCCCCCGAGTGGTGTTCCCTCAGCGTTCCCTCGCAGGTCGCGGCTGTGCCAGGTCGCCGGGAAGAAGAGCGCGATAGCCGCAGGCGACGAAGGCGAGCAGGCAGACGACGCCGAGGGCGTGCGCCCAGCCGGCCTCGGCTACGGTGAGCAGGCCGATGCCGGCGATCAGCGATGCGGCCGCGAGTCGCGCGCTGCGCGCGGTCGTTGCTGGAAGGGGTTCGCGTGGCGGGGCCGCCGCCGCGGCGCGTTCCGGACCGGTGAGCCGTCCGGCGAGAGTGAGCCGGAAGAGCAGGGCGAGCGAGGGGAAGAGGATGACGGCCCCGGCGAGGACGGCGACGACGACGGCGACCTGAGTGTTGTGGCCGGCGGCCGCCTGCTCGACGGTGAGGTCGGCGAGGAAGCGCGGTTGCTGGGCGAGCGCCCAGCCAGCGACGGTGGCGGCGACGGCGAGCGCTGCGCTGTAGCGGGCGGGCTCGTAGCGGCGCCGCCAGACGAAAGCGAGCGTCGCGACGCCCGCAAGCACTGAAACGATCAGGGCGGGGAGGCCGGCTCCCTGCGTGAGGTGGGTGAAGAGCGGATGGGCGTCGAGACGGAGGACGATGATCCCGGTGAGCGCGACCAGGCCGGCCGCGACTCCCGCGGCGAGCGCCCGTAGCCGGAATCGCTCCGCCAGCTCCGGGCGGCGCTCGCGGACGGCGTCGCCGCTGAGGAAGACGGCGGCCAGATACGCGCCGCTGGCGACGGCGAAGACCCCGATGGTGAGCGAGGTCGGGTTGAGCCAGCTCGAGGCGAGGCTGCCGCCGGGGTTGCCGACGCGGACGCGCGCGGAGGCGATGCCGCCGACGACCGCGCCGAGCGCAAATGGCGTCAGCACCGAGGAGAGCGCGAACACGGTGTCGGCGCGGCGCCGCTCGCGAGGCGTGGCCGTGCCGGCGCGAACGACGTACGCGCCACCCCGCAGGACGATCCCAATCCCGGCGAGGAAGAGCGGGATCGAGCAGGTGGAGGCGATCGAGGCGAACGCTGCGGGGTAGGCGGTCCAGACGACGGTGAGCACGAAGATGAGCCAGACGTGGTTCGCCTCCCAGACCGGCGCCATCGCATTGTGGGAGTGCTCGTGGATCTCCCTGGCCCGTTCGCCCCGGCCGGCGATGAGCTGCCAGAAGCCGGCGCCGAAGTCGGCACCGCCGAGGATGGCATAGAGAGCGAGCCCGACGAGGGCGAAGGCGAGCGGCAGGTCGTAGAGGTGCATCAGGCTGCCTCCGCCGTTCGCGCCTGTGGTGCCCGGGCGTCGTCGAGCGGCATACGGCTGAGGCGGTGGAGCACCCAGGCGACTCCAATCGCCAGCGCCAGGTAGACGGCGGCGAGCGTTCCGTAGCCGACGGGGATGCCGCCCGCGCCGGTGACGGCTTGCGAGGTGCGCATCACCCGGTAGACGACCCAGGGCTGGCGCCCGACCTCGGTCACGACCCAGCCCGCAATGAGCGCGATGACCGACAGCGGCCCGGCCGCGACCAGGGCTCGGTAGAACCAGGTCGACTCAGGCAGCCGCCGCCGGCGGATGCGCACGATGAGGAAGACCACCGCCAGGAGGGCGAGCAACGTGCCGATCCCGACCATCGTCTGGAAGGCGAAGCGGACGACGTTCACCGGCGGCCGGTCGGCGGGAACGACCTCGTCGAGCCCTTGCACTCTCGCATTGGGGCTGTGGAAGGCGAGCAGTGAGAGCAGTCGCGGCAGCGGGATGCCGTACTCGACGTGACCGTGGCGGTACCAGCCGAGTAGGTGCACGGGAGCCCCGCTCGTTGTGTGGGCGAGTCCCTCGAAGGCGGCGAGCTTTGTCGGTTGTTCGGCAGCAACCGTGCGTCCGTTCCAGTCGCCGACGAAGACCTGCGCGATCGAGGCGAGGGTCGCGCCCGCGAGGGCGACCGTCAGCGCCGTCCGCTCGTAGCGCCCGAACCGGCCCCGCAGCCGGCTCCAAGCGTAGGCGGAGGCGAGCAGGAAGCCGGTGACCATGTAGGCGGCGAGGTACATGTGGATCAGCTCGTGCCAGAAGTAGTTGTTGGCGAACAGCGCCCGGAATGGGTGCGCGTCGACGGCCTTGCCGTCCTCGAGCCGGAAGCCGCTCGGGTGGTTCATCCAGCCGTTCACCGAGATCACCGTCAGCGAGCCAGTGAAGCCGGCGAGCGCGATCGGGATCCCGCTCGCGAAGTGCGCCCGCGGCGAAAGCCGGTCCCAGCCATAGATGTAGATGCCGATGAAGATTGCCTCCATGAAGAAGGAGAAACCCTCGATCGCGAAGCCGAGCCCGAAGACGCCGCCAAAGGTGCCGGTGAAGTTCGGCCAGAGGAGCCCCATCTCGAAGCTGAGGATCGTGCCGGTGACCACCCCGGCCACGAAGAGCGCCGCCATGACCCGCGTCCAACGCCGCGCGAGCGTCCGGTAGAGCTCGTTGCCGGTGCGCAGGTACAGCCATTCGACCGACAGCAGCAGCGTCGGCAAGGCGATCCCGAAGCAGACAAGCGGGATGTGCGCCGCGAACGAGAGCGCCTGCATCTGACGCGCCTGCGAAAGGTACTTCTGCACGCCGGGTTCCAAGCCGGCGGCGATCGGCAGCAACCAGCTCATCTGCGCATGAAGATCGCGAACCACGCGTGATGCTTGGTTGACGACAGGTCGGCCGCCGTGCGTGGGCTTGCGGTACTTCGGGCTTGCCAACGGTGACCGAGGTACCTCACCATGATCCGTCCTCCTTGGAGGAGTGGGAGCAGCTGGCTGATCGTCGTTCCGGTGCCGATGCCGACCACATCCCACCCTCGACGAGCTTTGCGGCCGCCTTCACCACAAGCTGTTTCTCGCGGTTGCTCCGAGCGGTCATGGCCGAGCAGCTCTTCGGCCGACCATCAGCGGCAGGCTGGCTTGTTGGTGATCGGCTCTGGCGTGAGCACCGTCGCACCTGCGGCGCGGCCGGCTACGACGTCCTCCAGTGCAGCTGCCGCCTCCGCAAGCGGGAGTGTCGCCGCGACGTGGAGCGAGAGCACACCATCGGCGAGTGCCGCGACCAGGGCGGCTAGCCGCGCGCTGTCGCCTCGGACGTAGATGTCCGTGACGGTGACTCCCCGTTCGGGGTGCGGCGGATCGCCGGTGATTGTCGCGAGGCGGCCATTGTCCGCGACCACCTGCAGCACGGTCGCTGCGCCGCCGGGAGCCGCGTTCACGGCCCCCGCAACTCCCCGTCCCTCTGGAGATGCCTCCCGCACGCGGGCCGGCCAGCTGGGGTCGTGATAGTCGACCACGACATGGGCGCCGTAGCCCCGGACACGCGCCGCGCTCGCAGCGCCTGCCGTCGCGACGACGATCGCTCCTCGCGCGACCGCGAGCTGCACGGCGAGCCCGCCGGTCACCCCGCCAGCGCCGTGCACGAGCACCCACGCGCCGGCCGAGGCCGGCGCGGCCTCGGTGAGCGCCTGGTCCGCCGTGAGCGCCGGCACCGGGAACGCGGCCGCTGCCTCCCACGAAACGGTGGCCGGCTTCCGGGCGACGAGTGCGGCCGGGGCGATGAGCCACTCCGCCCACGCGCCCTGGTGTCGCAGCGGCAAGGGGTGGGTGAGCACCTCGTCGCCCGCTGCAAGGTCCGTCACCTCTTCGCCGACCGCCGAGACGAGTCCGGCCGCCTCAACGCCGAGCGCCAGCGGTGGCCGGCGGCCGACGTCCCAGCTGCCGACCCGGACGAACTCGTCCCAGTTGCCGACCCCCGCCGCCCGCACCGAGATCACGACCTCGTCCGGCGCAGGAGACGCCGGCGCCGCGAGCTCCAGCATCCCCACGTCTCCGCCGAAGGTGTCGATCCCGGCCGCCTGCATCCGTCGCATAGCCACCATCTGGAGGACCTAGAGCCAGAGAGTCACGGATCTGGGCATCCGGGCTTTCTAACCTCCCTACACCAGTCGGCGCCACGACTAACTCGAACGCCTTCACCTGGAACCTCGCCTTTCGGCTTGGCAACATCGCCGTCAGGTGATGCGGGGAGCAAGCCGCCAGGGGACTGAGGCCCAACCATTTCTTGTTCGCCGGCTCGGCGCTGTCGATGTGTCCAAGTCGAACTGTTCCGCTCCGGACAAATGTCAGCCACGCTGCTCGGTGCCTTCAACTCGTCATGCGGCTCGTTGCGTGCCATTAGGGCCGCCTCCCTTGCAGGTCGAGTACAAGATGCACGCGGAAGAGATGATGCGCCGGCCCGGATCCGATCGCGTCTGGGAACTCCCGGGCGCAACCCCCTAGTGCGCCGCCCGCTGACGACTTAGGAGATGAGACTCGGAGCTGCCCTTGTCGCAACACTAGGGCATCGCGCCCGGGAGTTCCCCGACGCGAATCGCCTCCGCCCGACGCATCCTGCCTCCGTGGTGGCGGATCAGGCACACCCACGTCGCTCTCGGAACGACCCTCCGCCTCGTCTACCTGCTGTTCGGCCGTTGGCGGCTCGCTGCACCCGCGCCTCATCGCCTCCAGAACGTGCGCGAGCCGCACGTCCACAAAGCGGCGTGAATACCGCGATGAGCCGCTCGGGCCACCAGTCAGGCGCGCCGTTCGGGCACGCTTCCGCGCCCCTCCTCGCGGCAAGCGGCGGAACTCCCGCTCGCCACCGTGGCGATCGAGGCAGGCAATCCGCCGTCCACAAGCTCGACCACCCACACCGATAAAAGGAAGGCACATGTCCCGTTATTCGCCCTCATCCTCCATCGAGGTGCTCGATCGCGTACTGCGCGACACCTCGGCACCAACCGGCGCTCGGCGCCGGCTGCTTCAACGCGCGGTGGTGGGCGCCGCCGGAGTCGCGGCGGCGAGCGCGGGCATCCTTGCCTCCAGTGCGCTCGCAGATGACAGGCCTCACGGCCCGAGCAATGGTGACGACTCGATCGACGACTGGGGCGTCTTCACGTCCACGACCGAGGCGCTCACGGTCACGATCCTGGACGAACTGCTGCGCCGTACGAGCCTGCATCCCGAAGTCCCAAGCGAAGTGTCGCTCACCTTCGACGCCGTCTACGCAGCCGAGCTTGATCACTGGAACTTCATCAGCCAACACTTCAACCCGAGCACGAAGCACTTCTGGATTCCTGACGGCTTCTTCGGCGGCGCGGACGATGCGCTCGACCTGACGGCGGTGGGCAAGGGGGTCTCGGGGGGCGAGACGCTCTTCGTCAACACGTACCTGGTCGGCGTCACGACGTTTGCGAAGGCGGGGGACCCGAAGTTCGCGCGCTACGCGGCCGAGGCCGCCGGGGACGAGTCCGAGCACCGCGTGCTTGGGCAAACGCTCGCCGGCGCAAGCCCGCCCAACAACCTCGGATTCGAGGAGTTCCTCTTTGACAACGTGAGTGATATCGAGGCCGCCCTGGTCGGCGCCGGTTTCGGCTTGGGACAAGAAGGCACGAGCCCCGGGCGCTTCTACGACTTCCCGGACCCTCCGATGGCCCCGCCGGTCTCGATCGCCTCGAACGCACCGAAATAGCTCGAACACGAGGCAAACCAGCCGGGAAGGAAAACACCCAAACACGCGATGGGACGGTTCCTGCTGAACCGTCCAGGAGGTAGCAGACATGACGGAAGCGAGCCTTTACGAACGGCTCGGTGGCGCATTCGCGATCGCGGCGGTGGTCGACCACTTCAGCGACGCGGTCGTGCGCAACCCGATCACCGGTCAGGGGTCGAAGGACCCCAAGCTAGACGAATGGAGCACCGACGATCTGGGCAGGCTTCCAGGCCTGAAGTTCATGCGCACTCTCTGGGTCTGCAACATTGCGGGAGGCCCCCAGGGCTACGCAGCCACGAAACCGGGCAGTGCTGAGCTCGGCCTGGAGGAGGCCCATCGGGCGCTCGAAATCTCTCCCGCAATCTTCGACGAACTCGTGGCTGAGCTTGGGCGATCGCTCGACCACTTCAACGTGCCGGAGAAGGAGAAAGGGGAGGTACTCGCTGCCTTCGCCGCCCACAAAGGCGAGGTGACCGAGGGCTACTCGCAGCAGTACTGAGTGCTCGGGCTCTTCCCCCGGATTCGGTTACCGTCGATCGTGCTCGAGATCGTGCTCGGGATCGTGATCGGACCTGAGGTATTGGGCTGGGTTTCGATTGACACGCCGATCCAGGTGCTGAGCCTGCTGGGACTCGCGTTTCTCCTCTTCCTTGCAGGTCTCGAAGTCGAGTACGAACGCTTTCGAGGTCGCCTCCTCCGCCTCACCGCGCTCGGGTACGCGATCTCGTTCGGGCTCGCGCTGCTGATCGGTCTTGGTCTGCACGCAGGGGGGCTCGTCAAGTCTCCGCTTCTGATCGGCATCGCCCTGTCCGCCACCACGCTGGGGATTGTGATTCCGGTCCTGAAGGACGCAGGCCAGGTCACTACGCCGTTTGGGCAGCTAGTCGTCGCGGGTTCGTCGATCGCCGAGATCGCGAGCATCATCTTGCTCTCGCTCTTCTTCTCGGGCGAGGCCGGCGGCATCGGTGTGAAACTGCTTCTGCTCGGCCTGTTCGGGCTCTTCGTCCTCGCGGTCGGCGTCGCCGTGCTCGGCTTCGAGCACTCGATGCGGATCTCAGCGGCGCTCGTTCGTCTACAGGACACGACGGCGGAGATTCGCATCCGCGCGTCGTTCCTCTTGCTCGTTCTCTTTGCCGTGCTTGCCGACCGGCTCGGCCTCGAGGCGATTCTCGGGGCCTTCCTCGCCGGCGCGATCGTGAAGCTCGTCGACCGCGACGAGACGTTGACCCACCCGGAGTTCCGTCAGAAGCTCGAGGCGGTGGGCTACGGCGTGTTCGTCCCGGTCTTCTTCGTCGCGACCGGCGTTAGGTTCGAGCTGAACGCCCTGTTTGCGAGCCCCACGAATCTCGCGCGCGTGCCGGTCTTCCTGGCCGCCTTGTTCATTGCCCGCGGCCTGCCGGCGCTTGTCTATAGATCGCTGACGACGCGCACCCAGACACTCGCCGCGGCGCTGCTGCAGGCAACCTCGCTCAGCATCCTGATCGTTGCGGGTCAAATCGGTGTGCAGCTCGATCTTCTTCGCCCCGCCGTCTACGCGGCGCTTGTCGCAGCCGGCCTCCTGTCGGTCGTGCTCTTCCCGGTGACGGCCCTGACGCTGCTCCGCTCGGCAGAGCAAGGGCCAAGCGACGTCCTCGAGGAGGCGGAATGAATCAAGCCGGAGGTGATGATGCGATGCCTCGAAGGAACGTCGGTCGGTTTGCGGGAACGCCAGACGAGCGCGAACTTGACCCTACGCCAGCTCGGCGGGAACGGATCCCGGCTGATCGCCCCCGAGTGTGTGACTCCGACGCGCGTCGAGCCCGCGCCGTGGTGCCACCGTCCCGACAGCCGAGGCAGGATCCGGACAGGTTGGATGCAGTGCTATAGACACCGATCACGACCCGTGCGGTGTGGCCTTGACGACGCATTCGCCTAAGGGGGCTTATTCGAGGCATCTTCAACCACCGCATCGAGATCGGCACCCTCGCCGGCAGCAATCGCAGCTGGTCGCCTCTGGGAGAGGCGCGACCAGGGCGACAGCTGTAAGGCTCTCCAGGTTCGCCGGGGACCGGCTGGGGGCGCGCCCGACGCCTTCGATCACGCCATGCGCTAACGTCGAAATCCCCCGCGGGTGCGTAACCCGTCTCGCGGTCTCGGCCGAGCGCTCCCGCGAAGCGGGGCAGAGCGCCGTCGGGGCGTTTGCTGCCATTTGCCGCCCGCGAAGGACCCCTCGATAAATCGCGTCGACCCTCCTTACTAGATTGGGCGGGGGTCTCCTCCAGCCGCGCGACGCGCGTAGCAGCCTCTCACTCCGGGTCTTTTGGAAGCGGTACGCGCCGTGAAGACCCGCTAGGGTCGCTCGGCGCGGTTGCGAGTTTCTCCGCTTACGAGCTGGCACACATGCGTTTAGACGAAGACAAGCTCGAGGCGCTACGGCGCTGGGGCCGAGGGCTGCAACAGGCGGGTGGCGAGGAGTCCGCCGCCGCTGGTCGTGCGATTCTGATGCTGATCGCGGAAATAGAGCAGTTGCAGATCGACCTTAGGCTCGTCCGTGAGCAACCGAGCCGGTTGGGCCCCTAGCCGATCGTCGCGAGAAGGTCGTCGCATGCCATCTTGCAGCGGCGACAGGCTTCGGCGCAGAGGCGGCAGTGCTCGTGGTGGGCGGCGTGCCGATCGCACTCCTCGGCGCAGGAGACGCAGGCCACCGCACACGCTTCGACGATTGCCCCGATCAGACGCAGATCCGGCGCGGTCTGGCGGGCCACGATGCGGCCGGTCGCGTCGCAGGCGTCGGCGCAGTCGAGGCAGAGGCGAATGCAGCGCACCATCTCCCGCACGTCGTCCTCGGCGAGATCGCCGTCTGCACAGCTGGTACAGCTTGCGGCGCAGTCGAGGCACTCGTCGATACAGCGCAGGAGCGCATTGCGATCGAGGCCCGTCGGCTGTGGATGCGACTCAAGGACCTCTTGAAAGCGCATGTCTTCTCCTCTCGCTCGGGCGGCATTGGACCGCGCTCTAGGCAGACCCTCCCGCTTCGACCCAGGCTTCGAAGATGGCGATTCGGTCATCTGACCATGCCCCGTCGCAGGGCATCGTGCCCTCGCGAAGGCGGGCCAAGATCGCCTCGGCGTTTCCGGCAACGTCGTCGCGCGACCAGAGGTCGAATGCCCATCTCATCGATTGACGATCGCGCTCCCGAAAGAGCGGCTTGATGTGCTGCTCGAAGCTGATCGGCTCCTGGGTTGCGGACACCTGAGCTCCTCTCTCCGTGGTTCACTCGAGGCTCGGGGCCGGCCCAAGCAGACGAGATGGCATCACCAGCTGGTCGATGCAGCAAGCCTGTTCTCGACAGCTCTGGCTTGCATCGACGAGCTCCCGGGTGAGCTCCCCAGTCCTCACGCCACACACCGGGCGTCGCGCCCGTGACTCCCCGGACGCGATCGGGTCTGTGCTGGGACATCCTCTCCCGTGGCCGTGTCGGAGTCAGGTCCATTCACCATCAGGAGGTGCGAGCGATGTCCGCCCTCAACAAGTTCATGCTCCGGGGCCCCATCCCGCCGCAGGTCCACGGGGTGCTCGACTATCCGCTCGCGGCGGAGCTGATCGCGGGCCCGCTCGCGCTCAGCTTCGACGACCGCGCGGCGACGGTGATCGCGCTCGTCTTCGGCGCCGGCGCCGCAGTACTCGCCGTCGGGACGGCGTGGTCGACCGGGATCGTGCGGGTCATCCCGCCGCTCCTGCACGGAAGTGCCGCCACGCTCCTGGCTCGTGGCGGCACGCCCATGCGCCCCTGCGGCGGACCGTCGCACACGTGAAGGACAGGGAAGTTCGGTCTTCTCTTCCTTACCGGTGATCGAGTCCTTGAACTCGCACATGCCCTTGCCGAGCGGGCGACCGATCTCCGGGAGCCGCCCGAACACGAGCCGGGCACGATGAGGATCACGACGAGGCCTGCGATACCGATCTCCGGCATCACTCAAATTCACCGACGCTTCATTGCCCTTGTCGACGAGCAGCATCTGCCGCCTGTGCCAGCGCTGTGGCAGCCGCGAAGAAATCTGCTGATTGTCCGATGAACAGCCCGTCGGCGGCCAGGGCCTGAACCGCGCCCATGGCAGCGCCCCTGGTCTGGGTGGGGCGGATGATCGAGCAGATCGGGAACTTTCGGTCGAGGAAGATGGTGGGCTCGGGCATGATCAGGTTGGTCTGCAGGAGCTCGCCGTCGGCGTTGAGGTCGGGGAAGGTCAGCCCGGTAATCGGGTCGGTCAGCGGCGGCGCGTTCCCGGCCTTGTCCTGCCAGGTCTGGAAGTGCATCGTCTCGGTGGGGCCGATGCTGAGCAAGATGCGCAGTGCCTCGGCGTTCGTGACTCGCTGCGCGAGCGAGGCGTAGAGGCTGGTGCCGCCTTGCTCGATGAAGCCAAAGTGGAAGGCCGCCGTGTTCGCGATCGCTTGCAGGTGGTCGGGCGGGCTGAGGTCGTCGTCGCTGCGGGGAATGGCCGGGTGCTGACCGACGGCTAGGTCGGGAACGGCCTGTGGCAGGCTGTCGCCGAAGTCGGGGTTCTGCGAGTCGCTGCGGTAACGCGTCCAGTAGCTGGTGTCAACGGTGAGCTGCATGAGGTTGGTCAACCGGCCGATTTGCTGCGCGCCCGTCGCTTGACTGCTGGGCAGGGTGCGGAAGCTGTCCAGGTTGATCGGGTCTGCCCCGTGCGCCTCCAAATACGCGTTGATGAAATCGGCGTGGCTCTGCTCGTCGTCGGCGTTGTCGTGGATGTACTGGTCCATGTCCTCGTCAACCACGGCGAGAGCCGCGGTGTAATCCGGGTTCCCGCTTCCGCCAGAGACTTCGCTGTCCTGGACCCCGCCGAGCTCGTTGTACTGCTTCCACAGATCGGCCTCGATGAGCTCAGCCGCAGCCAGGAACTGGAGAATCGCCACGTCTCCCTTGGTGAGGTGGCGACCGCCGCCATGCGCGGAGGCCATTGGCGGATCGGCCAAGAGACGGCCGGCGCCGATGGCTCCTGCTCCAACCACCGCCCCCTTGAGCATGAAGGAGCGACGGTTGATCAGATGACGCGACTGTTCGGTCCTTTCCATGTCTCCTCCCTTCCTCCGCGGCCAAGTGATGGTTCTCGAAGAGATCGCTGCGGACGCTAAGGAGAGAGGATGGGTCGCCGCGGGCCCCGATCGCCTCCGGGTAGTCACGGGCACGACGCCCTAGTGTGCGCGACTCATGACCAGTGGGGCTACTCGCGTTCGGCATCCGCGAGGACCAGGTGGAGCTCTGTCCGCGAGGAGATCGCGAGTTTTCCATAGACCTTGTGGAGGTGGTACTCCACCGTGCGCGGGCTGATGAAGAGTCGGGCGCCGATCTCCGGATTGGAGAGACCGTCACGGGCCAGAAGTGCTATCTGGAGCTCCTGCGCGGTGAGCTGGTCGCGCGTGTCGGGGGTCCGGCTGCGAGCCCTCTCACCGGTCACGAGAAGCTCGCGGTGAGCGCGGTCGGCGAACGCCTCCGCACCCATGACTGCGAACAGATCGTGGGCCGCACGCAGCTGCCCGCGGGCATCGAGGCGCCGGCCCTGCCGGCGTAGCCATTCGCCGTACACGAGCTGGGCTCGGGCGAGATGGGCCTTCATCCGGGACCGCGCGAGCCGTTCGATCGCCTCCCGATAGAGGTCCTCCGCGGCCTGGCCGTCGCTCAGTAGTGCGTGCGAGCGATCCTCGATGCCCTGCGCCCACTCGGTGCCGCTCAAACGAGTCCGCTCGGAGAGGTGTTGGAAGGCGTGCGCAGCTAGGGTGTGTTCGCCGCTCCGCGCGGCTGCCTCGATCAGCTCCACGAGCGCCCAGCCGAAAAGCCCCAGCTCGTCGGGCTTGAGTGCATGTTGCGCGGCCGCGAGCGCCTCCTCGTAGCGGCCGAGACCGTTGTACAGCACGGCAGTGGAGAAGCTGGCCGTGGTGATTGCGATTCCCTCGCCGCGGCGGCGCGCGTCCTGGCGAGCGACCTCGAACCGCTCCAATGCACGATCTTCCTGTCCGCGCCAGCCCGCGAGCGCGAGCGAGGCGTACTCGAGCGGCGGGTTACCCGTCTCCGCGGCCATTGCATTTGCCTCGTCAACGAGGCCGGAGGCGGCAGCGAATTCTCCGCCATGCACGTCGACGATGGCGCGGTAGCTGAGCGCGTACGGGAGGATCGTGAGCGCGCCCGCGTCCCGCGCGAGTTGCACCTCGCGAGTTGTCAGCGCCTGCCACGTCTCGGCATCCCACAGATCCCCTGCGACCCGGCAGGCCAGCCAAAGCCATCGGATCGTCTCGTCGCTGCTGTCCGCTTCACGGAAAGCCTCAAGGGCCTGTTTGAACGGCCCGACTGCGGCGGCGTACCCATCGGCGAAGCGCAGCACCAGGCCATCGAGCAGAAGGTCGATCAGTCCTGGCGGTCGTGGTGCCGGGGGCCCCGCTCGGGCCGCCTCCGCGACCTCAGCAGCGGTCGGGCTCACGCCGAGGCGGCCGGCAAAGATTGCTGCTGCAAGCGCCTCGAGATAGGTCTCACGGGACAGCTTGGAGTCGAGAAGCTCGAGTCGCTGCGCAGCCCTGAGAAGAAGCTCCGGAGCATCGCTGCCGCGTCTCATGTCGAATGCGAGCCGCGCGCGCAGCCGCTCCAGGCGGGCGACTTGCAAGTCGTCCAGCGGACCCATCTCGGCTGTGACGAGGAGCTTCAGAGCTGCTCCGGGGTCGCCGGCTTCATGCTTGGCCGCTGCAGCTGCGAGCGCACGGTTTGCCCTTCGCCGCGAGCCGAGCGTCAGCAGAGCCGCCTTCTCCAGAAATGCTGCGGCGGCAGGGAGTCCGCCGCGAGCCCGCGCCCTCGTCGCGGAGCGTTCCAGCTCCCGAGCAACCTCCTCGTCGGGTCCTTCCGCAGCGTGCGCCCGATGCCAAGCGCGCCGATCGGGATCGGATACTGGATCGGTGGCCGCAGCGAGAGCTCGATGAACTCTTCGCCGTTCGCGATCCGACGCCGCACCGTAGATGGCGGAGCGCAGTAGCGGGTGACGGAACATGACCTGCGGACCTAGCGTCAGCAGGCCGCTCGACTCGAGCGGCCTGGTCGCTTCCATCGGTATCCCGAGCTTGGCTGCGGCCCGCCACAGGATCGTTGGATCCCCGACCGGCTCGGCCGCGGCGGCAAGCAACTCCCGCCGGCTGTCGGAAGGAAGCTGCTGGACTCGCTCACGGAAACGCTCCTCGATCCGGCCCGACAGCTGGCGTGGGGTGGTGACACCGAAGCCGCCTGCCATCTCCGCCGGAGACATTCCACGTGGCAGCTCGATGATGGCTAGCGGATTTCCGCGCGTCTCGGCGACAAGCCGGTCGCGCACGGACTCGTCAAGCGGCACGGTGATCGTCGAACCGAGCAATTCGCGGGCGTCGCTGTCGGACAGCCCCCCGAGCAGGAGCTCCGGCAGGCCGTCAAGCTCAACGAGTTTCTCCGCCTCGCGCTCCCCGAACAAGAACGCAATCGACTCGGCTTCCAGTCGCCGAGCCACGAAGGCCAATGCCTGCGCCGACGAGTGATCGAGCCACTGCGCGTCGTCGATGATGCAAAGCAGCGGCAGCTCCTCCGCACTATTGGAGAGCAGGCTCAGCGCGGCGAGGCCGACGAGGAAGCGATCGGGTGGAGGACCGGTGCTCACGCCGACGGCCGTTCCGAGCGCGTCGCGCTGAGGGGGTGTCAGGCGCCCAACCCCGTCGAGGAGCGGGGCGCAAACGAGCTGCAGCGCGGCGTAGGGCAACTCCATCTCGGACTCCACCCCGAGGGCGCGGAGGATCCGGAACCCCTCGGCCTGCTGGGTGGCATAGTCGAGCAGGGCGGTCTTGCCGATCCCCGGTTCACCGAGCAGCACGAGGACCGCACTCTGTCCCGTTCGCACGTTGAGCAGCAGTTGATCGATCCTCGCACACTCGGCGGCGCGATCAGTGAGCATCGCTCAGCCGCGCCTGAGCAATTGGAGCAGCAGTGGGCCGAGGCATTGCGGGTCGCGATCTGCCTGCTGGGTGGTGGCCTGACAACTAGGCAGTAGGACCAGGGAGTCTCCCCGTGACTCCCCGACGCGAGCGGCTCCAGTGTTACCCATGCTCATCGCGCTTACCCGTACTGGCACGTCGAGATCGAGTGAGTCTATGCGGGAGAGGGAGCGCGGGCCACCTGGATGCTGGGATGGCGATGAGCGAGCTAACTATGGGTGCGCGGTACACCGCTCTCGAACGATCCGACGCGGTGCGCAGCGACGGCTATCTCACCCGTGAGCCCAAGGCTCGACAGGCTTTCCACGCCGGGGCGGGCGCAACCTGGCCCGGCTTCTGACCGTCGGGTACCGACACCAGATACCCGCGTCGCGATCTCGGATTCAAGACGGTGAACACGAGTTGGAGGAGAGAGGAAATGGCTTCGATCGCAACGTCGACCCATCTGCCGGCGCTCGGAGAGCTGCATGAGCGCGAAGCGATCGGCGGCGAGCTGCAGGCAACGCTCCTTGAGCTCGTCGACCTGTCCCTGATCGGCAAGCAACTGCACTGGTCTGTGTTCGGCCGACTGTTTCGGCCTCTTCACCTGTTCCTGGATGAGCTGGTCGACTCCTGGCGCGAGCTCGCCGACACGGTGGCCGAGCGGGCGGTCGCGCTCGGCTACATCCCCGATGGGCAGGCCCAGGCAGTCGCCGCCCGCTCACAGCTGACCCCTGTCGCCCAGCTGGCGCTAGAGGATCATGCCGTCGTGCGTGAGCTGACCGATCGGATCGCCGAGGTCAGCGAACTGGTGCGGGCCCGCATGGACCGACTCGGAGAGTTCGACGCCGCCTCACAGGACGTCCTAATCGAGGTCGTGCGGACACTCGAGGAACAGCAGTGGATGCTCCGCGTCCAGCTTGGGGGGCGAGACTGATGGCGGTCTCCCGTGGCTTTCGGGGTCGGCGTCAGCTTGGTGCCGACGCGGCGCGCGTCCCGCCGGGGCAGTACGTCACCGCCGATTTCCCCGTGCTCTCCGCCGGGCCGACACCGCACACGCCGCTCCCGGATTGGAACTTTACGATTCGTGGCGCAGTCGACCGACCGATTTCCTGGACCTGGGACGAGTTCCAGGAACTGCCAAGCGCAACGGTCACGGTCGACATTCACTGCGTCACCAAGTGGTCGAAGTTCGACACCTCGTGGACGGGCGTCTCCCTCGACACGCTGCTGGAGCCGGTCGAAACGAGTGGGGAGTACGTGCTTGCGTTTTGCGATGGGGGCTATACGACCAACCTGCCGCTCAAGGATCTCATTGACGGAAAGGCGTGGATCGCGTACGAGTACGACGGCGAACCGCTCGAGGCCGAGCACGGCGGCCCGGCACGGCTCCTCGTCCCTCACCTTTACTTCTGGAAGAGCGCTAAGTGGGTGCGGGGACTTGAGTTGCGCGACTACGACGAGCCCGGCTTCTGGGAAACCTACGGCTACCACAACTACGGCGACCCCTGGAAAGAGCAACGCTACAGCGGCGACTGAACTGGCAGGTGGGAACGGTGATCGAGCTTGTCAAAGAGACGGCTCGAATCAAGAGCATCGTTCTCGACCTGCCGGTCTGGCCGGGCCACCGCGCCGGCCAGCACGTCGATATCCGTCTCACGGCCGAGGACGGCTACCAGGCGCAGCGCAGCTACTCAATCGCGTCCGCACCCGATAGCTCCCGCATCGAGCTGACAGTGGAGCGCCTTGACGAGGGCGAGGTTTCGCCCTACTTGACCGACGAACTCCGCCCGGGCGACCAGATCGAGCTCCGGGGCCCCGTTGGCGGCTACTTCGTGTGGGAGCCTCCCCAGGGCGGGCCGCTTCTCCTTGTTGGCGGCGGCTCGGGTGTGGTGCCGCTGATGGCGATGATCCGCCTCCGCGCGACGGTCGGCAGCGCCGCGGATACACGTCTCCTCTTTTCATCGCGCAGCTTGGACGACGTCATCTTCCGCAACGAACTTGAGCGACTGCAAGGAGATGGCCTGCGCGTCGTGCATACGCTGACGCGGTCGCAACCGCCCGGTTGGACGGGCTACGCGCGCCGCGTCGACGCGGAGATGCTCGCCGAGGTAGGCCCGAGCCCGGCCGAGCTACCACGCGTCTACGTCTGCGGCCCGACGCCGTTCGTGGAGGCCGTCGCCGAGGCGCTCGTGCAGCTCGGCCACGAGCCGCGAGGCGTCAAAACTGAGCGCTTCGGACCGACTGGAGGGTGAGAGATGGACGCACTGATGCTCGATGGGAACGCGGTCGCGGGCCTCCTCCAAGAGGTGTTCGCGGTCGAGATGACGACCGCGACCGTGTCATGTAACGCGTGTGGACGGACTGAGGCGGTGGGCGCGCTCCGCGTATTTCGAGGCGCGGGAATCGTCATGCGCTGCCCGCATTGCGACAACGCCGTGGTCACGATTGTGGAGGCAGACATACGCGTATGGATGGGCTTCGCGGGCGCCCGCACGCTGCAAGTCAGCGTCTAACTCTTCGGAGCCGCCTATTTCGGGAAGGAGGTGAACACCGTGGAGGGCTTTGCAGGAGACTTCTCGCTGGCCACACATGTCGAAGGGCACCCTGCCGAAACCCTGGTGCACGTCAGCGTCCCGCAGCGCGACGCCTCACGACTCGTGCTGGAGTTCAGCCACGAACACGAGGTGCTGAGAGACGCCTGTTGTCTCCTTTGCGGCTCCATCGGAACGCGCGTGCTGCTGGAACGCGGCTACACCGGTCCGCTCATCACGCGCCCTCCGCTGGCAGCAGGCGCCAGCTCGCAAGCTTCCCGACCGCACTGACGCGGCTCGCCTACGACCGAGCTGATGCAATCGCGAATTGTCGGCACTGCGCGCATTGTCTGAGCTGCGGAAACCCCACGTCGTCGTCGTCGGCGGAGGATTTGGCGGCCTCCAGGCGGTCGCGAAGCTCCGCCGTGCGCCAGTTGAGGTCACGCTCGTCGACCGCCGCAACTTCCATCTCTTCCAGCCACTCACCTACCAGGTTGCGACCGGCGCGCTCTCGCCTGGCGAGATCGCCTATCCGCTACGCGCGATCTTTAAGCGCGACGGCAACGTCCGCGTCGTGCTGGCTGAGGTCTTCGGCTTCGACTTGGACGCGCGTGAGCTGCTCCTGCGCTCCGTCTCGCCCGTGCCGGTGCCGGAACGGCTCGGCTACGACACGCTGATCGTTGCGGGCGGATCGCTTTATTCGTACTTCGGGCACGAGGAATGGCAGACATGGGCAGCTGAGGTCAAGTCGCTCGAGAGTGCACTCGCCGTTCGCAGCCGCCTCCTCGCTGCCTTCGAGGCGGCGGAAGCGGAGCCGAACACAGACCTACGCGGCGCATGGCTTACGTTCGTCGTCGTCGGCGCCGGTCCCACCGGCGTCGAGATGGCTGGCCAAATCGCGGAGCTGGCGCGCGACACGCTCCGGCGTGACTTTCGCACCATCGATCCCCGCCGCGCGCGCATCCTGCTTATCGAAGCTGCCGATCGTGTCCTCACGAGCTTCCCACCCTCCCTCTCGGCGAAGGCCGAGCGATCGCTGCAACGCCTAGGCGTAACCGTCCTGAAAAAGCGCACCGTGGTCGGGATCGACGCCGCCGCCGTCACGCTCGAAGGCAGAGACAGTGGTCCAGAGCGGATCGCAAGCCGGGCGGTCGTTTGGGCTGCCGGCGTCACCGCGTCAAGCCTCGCCGGCAGGCTCGCCGAACTAACCGGAGCCGAGCGGGACCGAGCCGGCCGCGTCACGGTTGAATCCGATTTGACCCTTCCCGGGCACCCGGAGGTGTTCGCGATCGGCGACATGGTCCGGGTCCGCAATGTCAATGGCGAGCCCGTCGTGCTGCCGGGCGTCGCGCCCGTGGCGATGCAGCAAGGGCGGTACGCAGCCAAGGTCATCCGGTCGCGCCTGCGAGGGCGCGAGCACGGCGCCTTCCGCTACCGCGACAAGGGGAATCTGGCCACGATCGGGCGAGCGGCGGCAGTCGCCGACGTTAAGGGCTTCCGGCTAAGCGGCTTTCTCGCCTGGGCGACCTGGCTCGTTGTCCACCTCTGGTATCTGATCGGATTTCAGAATCGGCTCCTCGTTCTCATCCGCTGGTCGTTCAGTTTTGTCACCCACGGTCGCGGCGCCCGACTAATTACAGGCGCTTCGACCACGAGCGAGGGGGGCCACGGCTAGCGCTCAGGTCCAGACCTTGGGCAAAGCGAGGTGCAAGCCCCGCCCGAAGGGGTCTGATTGCCTAGTAACTGAAAGAGCCCCTTAACTCCAGCGATTCCGTGGACGCCGCCTCGCCTCTCGTCACGGTTCTGCACGGCAGAACCCAAGCCCCGACATGCAGTCACGGAAAGAAGTGACGGTGTGACTCGAGGCACGTCATCATCGGACTGGCCGCTCTGTTGCCCTCGGTTCAGCGCATCAATCGACCGCCGGTCGCTTCGGCCGGTCATCCTTCTCCGGGGATTACCGGCCACAGTCGGCTCCTTGCGGCGATTTCCAGGCGGATTCCCGCGCGGGATCAAAAGAAGCCGGCGGTCGTTATGTCAAATACATATGCCGATTTGCAGGGCTTTTACGGGAGCGACGGGACTCGAACCCGCGACCTCCGGCGTGACAGGCCGGCGATCAGCGAACGTGTAGGCACTTGAGCTCTATTACGACAGCGCAAATGACGTCGCCTCGGATCGTCGTATCGGTGTGTCTACGTGTGGTCAGGGTGATGCCCGGCGCCGATTACCGCACCGGAAATCCCTGCTCAGCGACAACTTCCTACTACGCCATGGGCATGTGAGGAATGGCGAAGCCGGGCGAGAGCGCATCTCCCGAGGAGGCTGCGACACTTTTGGCGCCGTTCTACCGAGCCGCCCGTGACGTGCTGATGCGCAAGGACGCGGTCATCGACAAGCTCGTGGGAGACGAGGTGATGGGTCTCTTCATCCCTCTGTTCGCCGGGGAAGACGCCGTCAAGAAGATGGTCGAGGCCGGGATCGAGCTGCTCGAGCAGACCGGAGCCGTCGGTCTCGAGGTCGGGGCCGGCGCCGACTTCGGAATAGCCTACGTGGGTAACGTCGGCGAAGAGGAAGTCAAGGACTTCACTGCCCTTGGAGACGTCGTCAACACAGCCGCCAGGCTGCAAGCGCAGGCACAGCCCGCTCAGCTGATCCTTTCGGAGAGGGTCTACGAGGCCGTTCGCGACCGCTTTCCCGCGGTCGAGCCGGTCGAACTCGATCTGAAGGGAAAGGCCGAACCGGTGCCGGCGTACGTCATCGACGTCACCAGCTGAGCTCGGTCAGGCGCAGGCCGGGCTCCGAGAGAATGAGGAGCGGATGCCAGCGCATCCCCGCGAGCGTCGTCCCAATGACGACGTTCCCGGCGAACCGCCTCTGGTCGACAAGACCGCTGTCAGCCAGCAGGCGGACAAGCGTGAATTTCGGCGCGGCGAGGTGCAGCTGCAGCCCACCCTCGCCGTAGAGCCAGATCGTGGCCTCTCGCCCCAGCATCGTCCGGCCCCGCCAGCCGGTACAGAGAACGGGGCGAAACCGCGGCGGTTCGGCAACGGGCGGCGGAGGCGTCGGGCTCGCATGGGGTGCGAAGAGCGTCACGCCGCCCTCCGCGGCAACCGGGGCGAACCCGGCCTCCTGCAGCCCCCGCCAGGCAAACCACGCACCACGGCGGCGGGCCTGTGCGTACAGCCCTCGATGGAACAGGACGCGAGTGATGCCGAGCCTCTCGAGGTCCGCGCCGTCACCTGGAAGCCAGACGCCGCAAGAAAGCCGGTTGTGCGTGAAGGCGAAATCGAAAGCGGCTTGCGGAGCGATGGTCGAGTAGCCTCCGGGCTGCTCGCGCGCCGCCTGCAGTTGGTAGTAGTCGTAGACGCTCGCGTAGTGCTGGCTAGGCTGGAAGACCGGAAGCTCGAGCACACGGCCGGGCGGGGCCGCGGCAAGCGCTCGGTAGGCGCCGTTGTCAGGGTCAGCCGCAGTCGCCGAGAGCGGCTGCACGGCCAGATCCAGCACGACGAGCAAGACCAGCGCGCCGGCCACGGCGATCGAGCGGCTGCCTGCACGCCTGACCAGGCCCGCGCACCCGAAGGCGAGAAGCGCCGCGAGAGCGAGATCCGCGATCGGCAGCAGGCGGCCGGGAACGCGGGTGAAGTGGAGCGGCGCAAAGTGACGCCACACAGGCTCGTAGCCCGGAAGGTTCACCCCCAGAGCGAGCAGCACCGGCAGGAGCGCCGCGATTCCAAGCAAGACGGCGAGGCCCCGCCTCCTCCGAGCGAGGAAGACCAGCCCGGCAAGCGCCAAGGCCGGCGTCAGCCATCCGGAATAGACGAACTCCTCGCTGCGCGGCGCGTGCCAGCGGTTGACGAAGTCCACCGGCTCGGCGGAGTAACGACGCAGTTCGTCCACCGAGCGCCCGCTCCCTTCCGGCGAGCCCGCGATCAGCGTGTACCGGACCGCGACGCCGATCCCGACGGCGACGAGCGAGCCCGCAAGTGTCCAGGCGAATGAGGCCCGGCTGAAGCGGAGGGCGGCGTAAGCAAGGACGAGGGGCACCGCGCCGAGGGTGAGGTGGAGCTGCCCGGAGAGCGGGATCGAGGCAACGGCAAGAGCCGCGATGGCCCCCCAGGCATGCGCGCGCGTGGACGTGGTTGCGACGCGGACGCGCTCGACGGCGAGGAGAGCGAGCGGGAGGAGGAGCGCCACCCAGCCGAGGAGGTGGCCGGCGCTTTGCTCTAGCCGGTACGGAGCGAGTGCGAAAGCGAGCCCCCCTAGCGCGGCTCCGACGTGGCCGAGCTCGAGGCAGCGGAGCCAGCCGTACGTGAGGAGGCCGGCGGCCACGATTGTCCCCAGAAGGAGGAGGTTCCACGCTACAACCGGCCCGAACGCGGCCTCGAGCGGCCAAAAGCCGAAGCCGAACGGCCAGCCTCCCAACACGGTCTGCGGCTCGACGATGGGCTGGAAGCTGTACGGATCCTTCCAGGGCGCTTCGCCCCTTTCGAGCTGGTGGCCCACGAGCCAGAAGCGGTAGACCGACTGGAGATGGTCGCCCGCCGGCGGTTCGCCGCCGCCGAGCCGGTCGTTGGCCATGAAGTGGCTGCCGAAGGAGCCAATCGCCGGCCAAGTTGCGGCGACCGCGGCAGCGCCGTAGAGGGCGCTTAGGAGAGCGAGCGGGCCGCCGAGACGAGCTCGTCGAAGTCGGGGAAATCTCCGAGCTCGTACAGCCATGCTCCGCGGATGATGCCGTCTCCGTCGACGAGAAAGGCGCTCCGCTCGGCGACGCCGCGCATGCCGCGGTAGACCTGCTCCACGCCGAAGCCTTGTATCGCCTCGCCGTTCCAGTCCGAGAGGAGCGGGGTGTCGCCGAGGTCGAGCACCTGCGCCCAGGCGACGTGCGACCAGGGGCTGTCCCGCGAGATCCCGTAGGGCTTCACGCCTGCTGCTTCGAATTCTGGCTTCCTGTCACGCAGGAGCGTCATCTCGTCAGTTCAGGTGCTCGACCAGTCGAAGAGATAGAAGAGGAGCAGGTACGGCCCCTGCTCGCCGAGCTCGCGCAGCCGGGCGTGCTCGTTCGGCGTCAGCCAGATGCGGGCATCCGGCGCGTGCTCTCCGACCGCGATCACGCCGTCGCGACGAGCGCGGCCTCGGTCGCGTCCGCGATCTGCGAGACGACCTCGACGATGTCTCGGTTCGCGTTGAAGACGCGCAGCTGGCGGTCGGCGCCGTTTCCTCGTGCGAGAATGTCTCGGATGCCCTCGAGCTCCCGCTCGGAGCCTAGCTCGCGCGCGTGGGGCTCGATCTCGCGGAGCGCTCGGCGGACGAGCTGGGCGACGGGGACGCGATTGCGCCGGCCGGTGAGGAGATCCATGACCGGCGCCTCGAGTCCATAGCGGGCGGCGAGCCATTTGTTCTCGGTGGTCAGGATGCGGTGGTAGGAGGGCAGCTCGCGACCCGCGTCGTAGGCCTCCGAGTAGTGCTTGACGAGCCCCTGAACATACGCGGCCAGCGCGGTCGTGTCCTCCACGCGGCTGATCGCGTCCATCACGCGCACCTCGATCGTCCCGAACCTGGGATGAAGACGGATGTCCCACCAGATGTGGGTGTAGTCCGCGATGCAGCCCGTCTTCTCGAGCTGGCCGACGACCTCGGCGTAATCGGCGTAGTCGCGGAAGCGCGGCGGCGGCCCCGAGCGCGGGAAGGCGGCGAATACCATCTGGCGGCTCGACGCGAGGCCGGTCGTCTCTCCGCGCCAGAACGGGGAGTTGGCCGAGAGAGCGAGCAGCTCCGCCAGGTGGGAGAGGAGGGCGCTCGTGACCTTGATCGCCTTCTCCGGGTCGTCGACCGCGACGTGAATGTGCAGTCCGAAGATCAGCTCGCGACGGGCGATGTACTGGAGCTGGTCGACGAGGTTGTGGTAGCGGTCGCGGGCGGTGATCCGTTGGCGCTCGAAGAGGCTGAACGGGTGCGTCCCCGACGATCCGAGCCGTAAGTCCTTGCCGCGGGCGATCTCGGTGACGTAGGAGCGCAGGCGGCGGAGCTCGGAGTCGACATCGCCGGCGGTGCGGCACACCGGGGTCGATATCTCCACGACGGACTGCATCAGCTCGGGACCGATCCGCTCCGTGAACTCCCCGTCCTGGACGGCCGTGAGGACCGTGTCCACGTGCTGGACGAGATCGAAGCTCTCCGGGTCGAGGAGCATGTACTCCTCCTCCACTCCGAGCGTGAAGGCAGGCGACTCGCCGAACTTATGGTCGAGCACGCTCCCGCCCTGGGCGAACCCCTTCCCGGTGATCGAGGCGGGATAGATCTGCTTCATCAGGACTGACAACTCTATCCCCGTCCAAGAGCCCCTCTCAAAATGAGGACCTGAGCCGCCGTCCCGAGGGAAGAAGAACACCCGCCTCCCCGTCTGGTTGAGCATCGGCAGAGGGGTCGAGCGAAGGGAGCAGGAAGATGCGCAAGTGGAAGCGGAACTGGATGATCAAGCGGATGGTGCTGGGCTTCGCGGTTGCGGCGCTGGTCGTCCCGGCCGTCGCGCAGGCGCGCGTCGACTCGGGGATTGGAATGCCGAACCCGGCGAACCAGGTCAAGGGCGACGTGTTCGTGCCGTTCGCAACCGACTTCCCCACGTACGAGTGGACGTCGAACGTTTCGAGCGTCACGGCCGGTACCCCGGTGGGGATGCCGAGCGCGGGGCTCAACGAGTATCTGAAGGCGCGCGACGGTATCGAAGTCGTCCGTCTGCAGCCGCGGAACGAGGTTCGGGCCGGCGATCTGATCGAGAACGTGCGGCTCGAGCCGCGCAGCGTCTCGACGCCGCAGGTCGTGTCCTCGCCCGGCTTCGACTGGAGCGACGCCGGCATCGGTGCCGGACTCGCCCTCATTATCGTCCTGGCAGGCGGAGCGGCGCTCGTCGCCACCCGTCACATGGGCCGCACGCAGACCGCGTAGCCCCAGCCGTTCAGGGTCTCTCGTGAGCGGGCCTTCGGGCCCGCTCACGCTTGTGTGATCACAGCTTCGGCCTCGATCTCGATCAACCAGCGCGGATCGATGAGCGCTGCGACGACGACCGTCGTGTTCGCCGGCCGGATCTCGCTGAAGGCCTCGCCGTGCGCGCGGCCGAAGGCCTCGAAGTCGGCGGCGGGCGTCAGGTAGACGCGGGTCCGCACGACGTCGGCGAGCGAGCCGCCGGCGTCCTCCAGAGCACTCCCGATTCTCTCGATGCAGCGCTTCGCTTGGCCGTACGAGTCCGGGGGCGGGTCGGCGCCGTCCGGCATGATCGCCGCGCACCCCGCCACGAACACCCGGTCCCCGACGCGGACGGCCCGCGAATACCCGACCGTGGTCTCGTACGGCGAACCGGACGAAATGAGCCGGCGCTCCACCAGATTAGTATCCCCCGCCTTGAAGGCGCTGGCGCAGATCGACGGCTGGCCGGCGGAACTCGCCACCGCCGGCGTCGTCTCCGGCGAGCGGAGATGGGTACGCGGCCCAACCGGAGGCGAGTTCGGCTGGGCTTCCGTGACGAAGCTCTTCACCGCGACGGCTACGCTCATCGCCGCCGAGGAGGGGATTGTCGACCTCGACGAGCCCGCAGGGCCGGAGGGCTCTACCGTCCGGCACCTACTGGCCCACGCCTCGGGCCTGCCTTTCGAGGGCAGACGGCCGATCGCGCGGCCGGGCCAGCGGCGGATCTACTCGAACACCGGCTTCGAGGTTCTCGGCGAGCTGGTGGCGGAGCGAGCCGAGATGGAGTTCGAGGAGTATCTGCGCGCGGCGGTGCTCGACCCGCTCGGCCTGGGCGCGACACGCCTCGAGGGCTCGCCTGCCGCCGGCCTTCGCGGCCCGCTCGACGACCTCCTTGCGTTTGCGCGCGAGCTGCTCGATCCGCGTCTTGTCGCGCCAGAGACCCTCGCGGAAGCGACCTCGGTCGCGTTCCCGGGCCTCGTCGGCGTCATTCCGGAGCTCGGTCGCTTCGATCCGAACGACTGGGGCCTCGGCTTCGAGCTTCGGAACTCGAAGTCGCCTCACTGGACCGGGACTCGGAACTCCGAGCGCACCTTCGGGCATTTCGGTGGCTCGGGCTCCTTCCTCTGGGTGGATCCGGACGTGGGCGCCGCCTGTGCCTCCCTGAGCGACCTCGATTTCGGCGACTGGGCCAAGGAGGCCTGGCCGAGGCTCTCCGACGCCGTCCTCGCGGAGCTACGATGAGAGCGCCGTGTGGACCTGGATCGTCATCATCGCCGGCTACGCGTTCTCAATCTTCTTGTTCCGCCTAGTGGGCGGGATCAACTCGGCCGCAGAAGCAATCCAGAGCTGGGGCCGCATCTCGTCCGTCAGGCGCCTGCGGAAGAGCGGCCACTCGCCGGGCTCGTTCGCCCGGGCGCGGCTCAAGCGCTAGCTCTCCTAGCGCACGAAGGATTCGTAGACCGCCCGCTCGCAGCTCGCGACGGCTGCGGGCGTCAACGCGGTCACGCTCTCTGCGAAGGTTTCGCCCGGCCGGAGGAGTCCCCCCTGGCTGCGCACCATCCCCGAGAGCACGACGCCGAACCGTCCGCTCGCATCGAGCGCTTCGCCGGGGGCGAGCTCACGCCGCTCCATCTGCTCGCCCAGGCGCGCGAGCGTCTCGCCCGGAAGCCCGGCGAGCTCCGCGATCCGCGCTAGCTCATGCGCCGTGGCTGACTGGTTCCTCACGCTCCTCGCCGCCCTCGGCTTGTGCCCGGCGTGGACATACTTGCGATGGTATGGGAGAGAGTCCGCTCCTCGCCGGCTGGAAGACCTGCCCCCGCTGTCAGCATGAACTAGAGCGCGACGAGCGCTCCGTGCGCTGCCCCAATTGCGGGCTGACGGTCTACGCGAACCCTGCGCCAACTGCGAGCGCTCTCGTCCTGGACGACGAGGGGCGCGTGCTCCTCGCCCGCCGCGCGGAGGATCCGGGCGCAGGCCTCTGGGACCTTCTCGGCGGCTTCATCGAGGAGGGAGAGGAGCCGCTCGCGGCTCTTCGGCGCGAGATCGAGGAGGAAACCGCGCTCTGGATCGAACCGGGCGAGTTCCTCGGCGGCTACCCGGACCGGTACGGCGACGAGGGGATCTACACGCTCAATCTCTACTGGACGGCGCAGATCTCCGGCGGGGAGCTCGACCTCGACGAGGAGCTCGCCGAGGTCGGCTGGTTTGGCCCGGAGGAGCTCCCGGAGCCATCCGAATTCGCGTTCAGGAACACCCTGGAGGCCCTTCGCGACTGGAAAGCCCAGCTTGGGTCAAAGCCGAGCCAAAAATAGGCCACTCGGCCCATGAAGGTTTTGCCGGCTCGTGCCGATAATCGGGCCATCTTGTCCGAGAATGGCGTTCATCGAATCGAGGACGACCTGGTCGATAGCTGGCTGGAGTCCTTCGTCGCCGAGGGGCTCGACGAGGTCGAGGCCTATCTCCGCAAGCACGCTGACTTCCAGTCCTTCCTCGAAGACAGGGATTAATTCGCTAGCGGCTCTGGGGCGGACGCTCGCAAAGGAGGCAAGCGAGCGGGCCCGAGACAGTACATTCGAGGTACGGCGAGGGACTGCTCAGCGCAGCATCCTGCAGCGAGCGTCGCCAGGTTGGGCGCTGCCCGGCGGCCCAGAGTCGCTAGGCCAGGCCGAGGGACTTCTCGAGCATGCCTTTGGGCTGCGCTCCCAGGGCGGCTGCCTTGGGCTCTCCGCCCTCGAAGAGGATCATCGTGGGGATGCTCATGATCCCGAAGCGCTGGGCGAGCTCGGGCTCCTCGTCGATGTTCACCTTGACGAGCCGAAGCTGATCCGCGCGCTCCGCCGCGATCTGATCGAGGATCGGCGCCACCGCGTGACAGGGGCCGCACCACTCTGCCCAGAAATCGACGAGCACGGGCTGTTCGCTTTCGATGACTTCCTGCTGAAAAGTGGATTCCGTGATGGTGTCTGCCATACCCACTGAAACGTACACTGACCCTTCGATGTTCCGGCCGCTCCCGCCCGTGCCCGATCACCCCGCGCTCGAGCAGGAGATCCTGGCGTGGTGGGGCGAGAGAGGCATCTTCGGGCAGCTCCGGGAGCGCAATCGTAAGGGCTCGCGGTTTAGCTTCTTCGACGGGCCGGTGACCGCGAACAAGACGCTCGGGGTCCATACCGCGTGGGGCCGGGCGCTCAAGGATGTCTTCCAGCGCTACAAGGCCCTGCAAGGCTTCGACCAGCGCTACCAGAACGGCTTCGACTGCCAGGGGCTCTGGATCGAAGTGGGCGTTGAGAAGTCACTGGGCCTGAACTCGAAACGGGAGATCGAGGAGTACGGGCTCGAGAAGTTCGCGGAGCGCTGCCGCGAGGTGGTGGTCTCCTCGGCCGAGCAGCTGACCCGGGGATCGAAGCGCCTCGGGCAGTGGATGGACTGGGGGAACGACTACTACACCTTTTCCGACACGAACATCGAGTACATCTGGAAGTTCCTCCAGATCGTCAACGAGAAGGGCTGGCTCTACATGGGTCACCGCTCGACCGAGTGGTGCCCTCGTTGCGGCACCTCGCTCTCACAGCACGAACTGTCGCAGTCGGGCGTCTACCAGGACCGCGCCGACCCCTCGCTCTTCGTGCGCTTTCCGTTGCGCGAGCGGCACGGGGAGGAACTCGTCGCGTGGACGACGACGCCCTGGACGCTGCCGGCGAACGTGGCCGCCGCGGTCAAGCCGGACGCCGATTACGGGCGGCGTAACAACGGCCAGTGGGTTGCCGTGGCCCGGTATCCAGACGAGGCCTTCGAGGAGCGGGTGCGCGGCCGCGACATGGTCGGCTGGCGCTACGAGGGGCCCTTCGACACGCTCGGGCCCGGGGCGACCGTCGATCATCGCGTCATCCCCTGGGACGAGGTCTCACTGGACGAGGGCACTGGGATCGTCCACATCGCCCCGGGCGCAGGCCAGGAGGACTTCGCCCTCGGCCAGGAGCACGAACTGCCGGTGCTCGCGCCCGTCGACGAGTCGGGCCGCTTCTATCCCGAGTACGGATGGCTGCACGGGCTTTCGACTGCGGAGGCGGCGGATCAGATCATCGGCGACCTCAAGGAGCGCGGCGTCCTCGTGGAGGCCGGGCTGTACGAGCACCGCTATCCCCATTGCTGGCGCTGCGACACACCGCTCATCTGGCGCGTCGCCGACGATTGGCTGATCGCCGTCGACGAGGTACGTCACAGGCTGCTCGAGGCCAACCAGACGATCGATTGGACGCCCGAGTACATGGGCAAGCGCATGGCCGATTGGCTGCGGAACATGGGTGACTGGAACATTTCCCGGCGGCGGTACTACGGCCTGCCGCTCCCCTTCTACCCCTGCTCCTGCGGGCACCTGACCGTGGTCGGGTCGAAGGCGGAGCTCGAGGAACGGGCGACGGCGGGCTTCGAGCAGCTGCAGGAGCTCCACCGCCCCTGGGTCGACCGTGTCCCGATCCGCTGCGAGGCCTGCGGCAATGAGGAAGTCCAACGCGTCGCCGAGGTCGGAGACGTCTGGCTCGACGCGGGCATCGTCCCCTTCTCGACCCTTGGCTGGCAGAACCGCGAGTGGAAGCCGGGGGGTTACGCGACAGGGGCGTCAGCGGGCCTGTCCGGCGCCGACCTCCCCGATCACGCGTACTGGGAGCAGTGGTTTCCGGCCGACTGGGTCTCGGAGATGCGCGAGCAGATCCGGCTCTGGTTCTACTCGCAGCTCTTCATGTCGGTCGTCCTCGTCGACCAGGCTCCGTTCCGGTCCGTGCTCGGCTACGAGAAGATGCTCGACGAGCACGGGCGCGAGATGCACGGCTCCTGGGGCAACCTGATCCCGGCGGAGGACGCGTTCGAGCGCATGGGCGCGGACGTCATGCGGTGGCAGTACTGCCAGCAGCCGCCGGACCGCAACCTCCTGTTCGGCTACGGGCCGGCGCACGAGATCAAGCGCAAGCTGCTCACTCTCTGGAACTGCGTCTCGTTTCTCGTCACGTACGCGTCGATCGAGAACTGGAGTCCTCGCTTCGCCGACCTCGAGAAGGGCCCGCCCGAGAAGGGCCTCAAGCCGCTCGACCGCTGGCTGCTGGCCCGGGTGCAGCAGTTCCTCGACGAGGCCACCGGGGCCTACGACGCCTATCTGACGGTCAATGTGATCAAGGCCTTCGAAGCGTTCGTCGAGGACGTGTCCACCTGGTACGTCCGTCGAAGCCGGCGGCGATTCTGGGAGGGCGACCCCGCCGCGTTCGCGGCTCTCTGGTATGCCCTGGTGCAGGCGCTCAGGGTCATGTCGCCCGTCGTGCCGTTTCTCACTGAGCACCTCTGGCAGAACCTCGTCGCCGGGCTCCGCGACGCCCCCGAAAGCATCTTCCTCGCCGAGTGGCCGGAGCCGGTCGACCGCCTCCGCGACCGGTCACTCCTCGAGGAAGTCGCAACGGGCCGCCAGGTCGCGGAGCTCGCCCGCTCGGCGCGCCAGCAGGCCGGGATCAAGCTGCGGCAGCCTCTGAGGCGGCTCGTGGTCGCTACCGGAGATCCAGGGCGCCGCGCGCTCGTCTCCCGGCAGGTGGAGGACCTCGCCGGCGAGTTGCGCGTCAAGGAGGTCGCGATCGCCGAGAGCCCGCGCGAGGTGGCCGAGCTCCGCGCGACGCCGAAGCTCGACCTCGTCGGGCCCCGGTACGGGCCGAACCTGCCGGAGCTGCGCCGTCTTCTGTCCGAAGGCAGCTTCGAGGTGTCGAACGGGACTCTGCGGGCGGGCGCCTTCGTCCTCGGTCGCGGAGAGTTCACGCTCGAGTACTCGCCGCGCGACGGCTGGGCCGTCGAGCACGGGGACGATTACGTGGTCGCCGTCGACACGCGGCTGGACGACGAGCTTCGGCTCGAAGGGCGGGTCTACGACCTCATCCATACGGTTCAGCGCCTCCGCCGAGACGCCGGGCTCGAGATCACCGACAGGATCGTCCTCACCGTCACCAACGCCGAGCGCGACCTCCTCGTCTACGAGGACTGGATCAAGGGGGAGACGCTGGCCACCAGCATCGAGGTCGGCGGCTCGCTCGCCGTGCGGAAGCACGAATGACCAAGCTCGTCGTGATCGCGGTGCTCGCATTGGCCGCGCTCGCGACGGCCGATGCCTTCCGGACGCGCGCGGCGACGTCGGGGGGCGGCGAGTCGACCCTGCGCACCAAGGAACGGATTGTTCACCCGCTGACGTCGTCCGGCTTCTCCGCGGGTGGGGAGAACATTCACAACCGGGTCCTCCTGAACGGGCGCGAGCACCTGAGTCCCAGCCAGATCGCGGAGGCGTTTCCGACGCCCCTGCCCGGAGCTCTCTTCTCGATTGCCCACCTCGCCGCCGACGAGGACGGGACCCTCGTAGTCGCGATCTACGGGTTCCCGCGTCCGGGCGAGGCCGCGGACGGAATCGAGATCTGGCGTCACGGGCGTCTCGAGTCCTCGTTCCTCGTCCCGGTCGGCACCTTCGGCGGAGGCGTCGGCTTTGCGGCAGAGGGGCGGCTCGTCGCGGGTCTCTCTGGAGACGGTCTCGTTGTGAACCTGTTCACGCGCCGCGGCCGTCCGGCAGGGCAGCAGTCCGCTACGAGCTGGTGAGCCGAAGAGCGACCGGCAGCGCGAAGAAGACGTTCTCGGAGGGAGCCTCGAGCTCGTCCACCTCTGTCACCCCGCGTTCCCGGAACCAACCGACGACCCGTTGGACGAGCGAGTCCGGCGCCGAGGCTCCCGAGGTCACCCCTACGGTCTCGATCCCCTCGAGCCAGGCCTCCTCGATCTCGCTCTCGTCGTCGATCAGGTGAGCGTCCACGCCGCGCGCCCGGGCGACGTCCACAAGGCGGTTCGAGTTCGAGCTGTTCCGAGAGCCGATCACGAGCAGGAGGTCGATGCCTCCCAGGAGTCGTTTGACGGCGCGCTGGCGGTTCGTCGTCGCGTAGCAGATGTCCTCCTTCTCGGATGCCTGGATCTCGGGGAAACGGCGGCGGAGGACGTCCGCGATCTCGCGTGTGTCGTCGACCGAGAGGGTGGTCTGGGTGATGTAGGCGAGACGCTCGGTTTGGGGCGGCTGGATCCGCTCGGCGTCGGCGCACGTCTCCACGAGCAGGATCGAGTCCGGCGCCTCGCCCATCGTCCCTTCGACCTCCTCGTGGCCTGCGTGACCGATGAGGAAGAGCGTGAAGCCCCGTGCCGCGAAGTGACGTGCCTTGGCGTGAACCTTGGAGACGAGCGGGCACGTCGCGTCGATGGTCTCGAGGTGCCGCGCGTGTGCGTTCGCGTGCACCTGCGGCGCGACTCCGTGCGCGGACAGGACGAGAGCGGCACCATGCGGTATCTCGTCTTCGCTCTCCACAAAGATCGCGCCGCGCTGCTCGAAATCGCGCACGACGTGGGCGTTGTGAACGATCTGCTTACGGACGTAGACCGGCGGCCCGTGCAGCTCGAGTGCCCGCTCGAGGATTTCGACAGCCCGCTCGACACCGGCGCAATAGCCTCTGGGCGAGGCGAGGACGAGCCGCTTGACCACCTCCGGTCATGCTAGCCAGCGCCTCCGAATGAGGCGTCAGTAGACGCTCGGCGCCCTTTCTCTAAAGGAGAAGACCCGCCGCTCGGGGGGGTAAGCGCGGCGGGCCTTCCCAGATTTGCTTACCGCGGCGTACATAGCCAGGGACACAATGCCGCGGTTCGCATCGCCCAGTGCGTGCACGCTATCGAGGGCTTCCCTGGATGCCAATAGGTCCCTCGGCCCATTTTTGAAAGCCACAAGACCCTGACTGGATTCCTCGACGGGCCCGGGCGGCAGGCCTATCATCACGGGTGCCCAGTGGATCACCACGCTCGCGTAATCCTGCTCGAGGCCGGCCCGCTGCTCCTCCTCTCGGCGCTGTATCTGGGAGTGGCTCTGGCTCTCGCGCGGCCGCTCTGGCAGGCCCGAAGGTTTTCGTGGCTCGGCTTCGGCGTCTGGAGCCTGTTCCTGATGATCGGTGGCCTCGCGGCTCTTGTCGGAGGCGCCAAGCTGAACGACGACGAGTTCCTCGGCGGGGTGTCTCCCTGGCCTGTGTTCGCGCTCGTCGTGCTCGCGTACCTGCCTGCCATCGTCTTCATCGCCCGCTGGCGCGAGCGGAGCCTCCTCGTCCAGGCCGGCTCTCGGGTCCGTGAGGCGGAGGAGCAGGCCTCCGAGCGCCGGCGCGAGGCCGATTCGATCTCGCGCCTCTCGACGGCTCTCACGCGGACGGGAACGGGTCACGAGGCCGCCGCTCAACTCTTCGAGGAGCTCGAGCAGGTGCTCGGGATCGAGAAAGCGATGCTCGCCGTCGTCGACGAGGAAGCCCGGCGGGCGCGCGGCTTCGCTTCGCATGGTGTCGACGAGGCCTGGTGGAAGGCCGTCTCCCTCGACCTCGACGAGGACACGGGTGCCATCGTCACCGTTGTGCGCGAACGTACGCCGTTCGCGGTCTTCGACGTGCCCTCCGCGGCGAACATCAACCGGCAGATCGCGAATGAGGTCGGTGCGCGCAGCGCGGCCTTCGTCCCGCTCGTCTCCGAGGGCCGCTGCACCGGCGTACTCGCAGTCGCAGCGACGGAGCCGCGTCTGTTCTCATCAGGTGAGATGGAGCTGATGGTCGACCTTGCGAACGAGACGGCGCTCGCGCTCGGACGCACCCGTTCCGACGAGGCGCTGCATGCTGCTCTGGACCGCGAGCGCCTGGTCGCCGAGGTATCGCGGCGAGTCCGCTCCGAGCTCGACCTCGACGCCGTTCTGCAGGTGGCCGTGCAGGAGGTCGGCAAGGCCGCCGGCGTCTCCCGCTGCTTCATCCGGCTGGGCGAGGAAGGCGAGGCCCTTCCGATCCGGGCTGAATGGGACGCTCCCGGCGTCGAGTCCTTGAGTGCTCATGCAGAGCGCCTCCCCGTGAGCAACCTCGCCGCCCGCGAGCGGCGCACGGTGGCGGTCGACGACATCGTTACGTCACGCGCGCTCGACGACCCGTCCCTGGGCGGGCGCGAGAGGCTGGTCGAGCTGGGCACTCGGGCCGTGCTCGCGACCCCGATCCTCGTGTTCGACCGCATGATCGGCGTCTTCGGACTGCACCGCCCCGAACCGGGCGCGTGGTCTGTGGGCGACGTCTCGCTCGCCGAGGCCGTTGCACGCGAGATCGGGCTTGCCCTGCACACGGCCCAGCTCTTGCAGCAGAACGCGCGCCGCGTCGAGGAGCAGGCGGCGCTCTTGAAGGCCGCTCAGGTGCTGACGAGCGACCTGCGCTTCGAGGCGGTCATCCAGCGCCTGGTCGACGAACTGGTCAAGCTCTTCCGCGCCGACGGCGCCGACTGCTGGATCTTCGACGAGGAGCGGCGGCTCCTCCGTTGCCGGGCGGTGACGGGGATCCCCGACGGGAACGTCGGTCGTGAGATTCGCCCCGAAGGCACGTTCAAGTCCGTCATCGAGACGGGGCAGCCGATTTTGAAGCGCGAGTTCGCCATCACGGAAGAGCCCCCGCCGAGCGCGGACTACTCGGTCTTCGCGGAGGTGATGGACGCTCCGATCACCTGGCTCGGGGAGCAGCGCGGGGTGCTCGGAGTCTGCGCCCGCGACGACGGGCACTTCGATCACGCCGACCTGGAGCTCCTGGACACGTTCGCCAGGATGGCGTCCCTCGCGCTCCACAACGCCGAGAGCTTCGGGGAACGCGAGCGGCAGGCCCAGGTGCAGCGCGGCTTCTACCAGATCGCCGAGGTGCTCGGGTCGACGCTCTCGCTCACGGAGACTCTGGACGCGCTCGCCCAGGCGGCCTGCGAGGCTCTTGGCGGCTCGGCTGCCGTCGTGCTCGAGCCGCGCGGTGAGCAGCTCTACGTCGCAGGCGCGCTTGAGCTCCCGGCCCTCCTGGCCGAGGAGCTGGCGCGCGGCTTGCCGGATGCGGCGGCACCCTTCGCCACAGCCGCTCGTGGCGAGCGGATTCTTACCGCGAGCGCGCTGGACGAGGACGACCGCTTCTCGGAAGCTCTGCGCAACCTGCTGGGCGAGATCGGCTACCGATCGCTGCTCTGCGCCCCCGTTGCAGGGGCTCGGGGGGAAAAGAACGCGGTCGTTGTCCTCTTCACGGACACGCGCGCGTTCTCCGACGATGACCTCGCGCTCGCGCGCCATCTCACGGGCGCCGCTCGCGGCGCGATCGAGCGTGCAGAGCTTTTCGAGAGCGAGCGGCGGGCGCGGACGTTCTCCCAGCGCCTGGCCGACGTCAGCAGTCTTCTGGCGACCAAGCTCGATCCGGCTGCTGCCTTCGCCGAGGTCGTCCGGGAGGCGCCCCAGCTGCTCGAGGCCGAGGCCGCGGTGTTGCGGGTGCTCGAAAACGACGAGCTCGTCGCCAGGGCAGCGTGGGGGCCCGCGACCACCGGGGTCGTGGGGACGAGGTCGAGCTCGGCTGCGGGGGTCGCGGGGGTCGTGGCTCAGTCGCGGTCGCCGCTTGGGGTCGACGACGCTCGCGGGACTCCTCGCTTCGGTCGAGAGGACTCGCTCCTTCGCACCGGGCTCGTCAGCGTGGTCGCCGTGCCGATGTTCGGACATGGAGGAGGGCTGCACGGCGTCCTGGCCGTCTACGACCGCGAATCGCGGTCGTGGCGTGACGACGAGACCCAGGCTCTTTGCGCGCTTGCCGCCACCGCCTCGGCGGCCTTCTCCAGCGCCGAGCTCTACGCACGGGTTGCCGAGGAGAAGGAGCGCAGCGAGGCGATCCTGGCCAACATCGCCGATGGGATCGTCGCGGTGGACCGCGAAGGAGCCATCGTCCTCTGGAACGCCACAGCGGAGCAGATCACCGGCGTCCCGGCCGAGGAGGCGTTGGGGAGACGGGTCGGCGACGTCCTCCAGAGGGAGCTCGCCGAGGACGCCGAAGGCGCGCCCGGCGAGCGCCAGGTTTCGTTTCTGCGCGGAGGCAAGGAAGTGTGGCTCTCGCTCACCGAAGCGGTCATGCTCGATGCCGCGGGTGACGTCGCGGGACGCGTCTTTGCGTTTCGGGACGTCTCGAGCGAGCGAGTCGTCGACCAGATGAAGTCCGATTTCGTGGCCACGGTCTCCCACGAGCTCCGCACGCCGCTGACCTCGATCTACGGGTTTGCCGAGACCCTTCTGCGCGGGGACGTCGAGTTCTCCGAGGTCGAGCGCGGAACATTCCTGAGCTACATCGCCTCGGAGTCCGAGCGCCTCATCAACATCGTCGACGACCTGCTGAACATCGCCCGGCTCGAGACCGGCACATTGGGCCTCAACATCTCGCGTGCCGACATCGGCGAGATCGTCAATGAGACGGTCACTCGGTTTGCCGACCACCTGGACGGGGACTTCACGTTCGACGTCGAGGTTCCACGCGGCTCGGTCTTCGTCCGCGCAGACCGTGAGAAGCTGACGCAGATCGTGATGAACCTCGTGGACAACGCGGTCAAGTTCTCGCCGACGGGCGGGCGAATCGCAGTGACTGCCCGGCGCCGTTCCGACACGGCCGAGATCCGCGTCGTGGACGAGGGAATCGGTATCGCGCGCACCGACCAGCAGAGAATCTTCACCAAGTTCTACCGAGCAGAGGACGCCTCGAGGCACAGCCCGCAGGGAACCGGTCTGGGTCTCTTCCTCGCGCGGGGCCTCCTGGCTGCGATGGGGGGGCGGATCTGGGTCGAGTCGAAGGAAGGGGAAGGCTCAACGTTCGTCTTCGAGCTTCCCGTCGCCAAGGATGGCCCCGCAAAGCGGCCGCTTGAGCCCGAGACCGCAGCGAGCGCCGGATGAAGACGCTCGTGATCGATGACGAGGCGCCGATCCGCCTCCTCTGCCGCGTGAACCTGGAGGCGGAGGGAGTGGAGGTGCTGGAGGCAGCCGACGGGGCGACCGGGCTCGAGATCGCGAAGCGGGAGAGACCCGACGCGATCCTGCTCGACGTGATGATGCCCGGGCTCGACGGCTGGAACGTCGCCGAGCGCCTTCTCTCCGCAGAGGAGACGCGCGCGATCCCGATCATCTTTCTCACGGCACGGGCTGACCTCCGTGACCGCGTCCGCGGCATGGACGCAGGGGGGCTCGATTACGTGACGAAGCCGTTCAACCCGGTCGAGCTCGCCTCGCTCGTCCGAGAGGTGGTCGACGCCGTCGCTCGTGGCGAACGGGAGCAGCTGCGTACGGAGCGCATCGCCGAGCTCCGCTCCCTCTTCGCCTAGTTCAGCGGAACCGCGTGACGGCCATGCGAGCGCAGGAATAGCTCAGATAGGACCCGCTGGCGACCCCGACGCCCACGCGCCGGGCGCTTCGGTCGAGCAGGTTCGGCCGATGGCTGGGGCTGTTGAGCCACCACCGCACCAGCGTTCGTGCCCAGCCGGTGCGACACGTGAGCCAGCCGATGTTCTCGGTCGTCCCTGCGGGCAACCTGCCGTAGTGGAAGAAGGCGTCGTGCAGGAGTAGGTAGCGCGCCCAGCTGTGGGAGTACGTTTGGATCGTGGAGCCGAAATGCAACCGGGCTATACCCCTTGCTGTCCGAGCGTCGTTCATCACCTTCAGGAGCCTCGCCTCCGCACGCGTCGGTCCGGCCTGGGCAGGAGCAGCCCGGATGACGCTCACCGCAACGGCGCAGACCAGTACGACAAGGAGGAGCCGTGCGGGGGCGAATCGCACGGGGGCCGATGATTACAAGCAGTTGTCTTCAGATTTTTCAGGAAACGTACGAATTGTGTTAGCGGATCCGGCAAAACGCATTAAATCTGGCCAAAGGCATTAATTCTCGTTTTTCCTTCTCTAAACAGGTGGTGGATCAGGTTGAATTTCTACGGTTCGCCATTACCGCCTGGCCGGCGCGAGCCGTCTGGGCGAGGACGATTCCAGCCAGAACGAGCAGCCCGCCGAAGATCTGCAGCGACCCGATCTCCTCGGCGAGCCAGGCGTAAGCGACGACCGCGGCAAGGACGGGCTCGATCATCGCCACGACGGTCGCCCGCGTCGCCGGGATGTAGTGGAGCGCCGTGATCAAGAGGATGAAGGGCACGATCGTCCCCAGGACGACGATGTAAGCGAGCAGGAGCCAGACCGGAGCGTGCAGGTCGGCGACGCGACCGAGTAGGGAGGCGTCCCGACCCAGGACGTGGCCGGGAAAGGTCCACCAGGGCTGGGCAAACGTCCAGAACGCGGCGGCAAACACGAATCCCCACGCCAGCAGGGAGTAGACGTCGCGGCCGCGCGCGAGGCTGCGCTCTGCCATGAGTATGTACAGGGCGTACGCGAAGGCGGCGCCTAGCGAGGCGGCCACGCCGACGCCGTCGAGCGCGCCTCCGCTCCAGACTTCGACCACGAGCGAAAGGCCGGTCAGCGCAAGTGCCAGCGCGACCCAGAGGCGGCGCCGCACGGGCTCGTGGACGAAGAAACGGGCCCAAACCGCGACCAAGACAGGCGCGATGTACTGGATCACCAATGCGATCCCGATGTCCAGGTGCGTGATCGCGGTGAAGTAGAGGAAGTGGACGAAGGCGAGGCCGGCGATCCCGAAGACCAGGAAGAACCCCAGCTCCCTTTTGGACAGCCGGAGGCTCTGGGGGCGCACGAGGGCGACGGCGGCGAACAGGATCAGCCCTGCCCCGGTGGCGCGAAGCTGGGCGAGCCGAAGAGGCGAAAGTCCGCCAGAGTCGACGACGACCTTGGCCACCGTGGCGTTCACCGACCAGAGACAGATCGAGGCGACGACCAGCGTGTACCCGAGCGTCGGCCGCCGGCCCGCGGCCCGATCGGTGAAAACCTCACTGGCAAGCGGGGAGTCGGCCACGGGCCGCCGACCCTAGCGAGCGGTACGATCAGGGTGCTGCGGGACGTGGCGCAGCCTGGTAGCGCGCCTGCTTTGGGAGCAGGAGGCCGCCGGTTCGAATCCGGCCGTCCCGACTGAAAGCTGATTCTCCTGATAGACAGGAGCCCGATGCGCTATCGCAAGCTCGGCGTATGGGGACTCCGAATCTCGGAGATCGGTCTCGGCTCCTGGCTCACCTACGGCGGGTCGGTCGAGGACAAGGCCGCGATCGACTGCATCCATCGTGCCTTCGAGCTGGGCGTGAACTTTTTCGACACCGCGAATGTGTACCGGCGTGGCGCTGCCGAGGAGGTGACCGGCCGCGCCCTCAAGGACTTTCGGCGCGACGACTATGTGCTCGCCACGAAGGTGTACTTCCCGATGGGAGACGGCCCCAACGATCGCGGGTTGTCGCGCAAGCACATCATGGAGCAGTGCCATGCCTCGCTCCGGCGCCTCGGAGTGGATTACGTCGATCTCTACCAGTGCCACCGCTCGGACGGGACCACCCCGCTCGAGGAGACGCTCCGCGCGCTCGACGACATCGTCAGCCAAGGAAAGGCGCTGTACGTCGGCGTCTCGATGTGGTCGGCGGAGCTCCTGGACGAGGCACGCCGGCTGCAGCAGAAGCTCAACCTCGATCCGATCGTCTCGAATCAGCCGGAGTACTCGATGCTCACGCGTGATATCGAGCAGGACGTGCTGCCCGCTTCCAAGCAGCTCGGGATCGGGCAGGTTGTCTACTCGCCGATCGCGCAGGGCGTTCTGGCGGGCAAGTACAAGCCCGGCGAGAAGCCCGCTGCTGGGACGCGAGCGGCGACGCCGGGCGACTCGGGCTTCATGGAGCGGTTCATGCGCGACGACCTCCTGGAAGCCGTGCAGAACCTCCGGCCCATCGCCGACGAGCTCGGGATCACGATGGCGCAGTTGGCGATCGCCTGGGTTCTACGCGAGCCGGGGGTCTCGAGCGCCATTGTGGGGGCGACCCGACCTGAACAGGTGGACGAGAACGTGGCCGCGAGCGGAATCGAGCTCCCGCCGGAGGTGCTGAAGCGGATCGACGAGGTTCTCGCGCCGGTACTGCCGAACTAAAGGATCTTCGCGACGAGCGCGAGGACGAGGAAGAGCCAGACGAACGCGAGCATGACGGCGAGGACGATTCCGGTGACCGTGCTCGCTTCTCGCGGAACGCCCTGCCTCGCGGCGCGCCAGCCTACGACCCCGAACACGACTGCGAGGAGCGAGGCGAGGCTCGTCGCCGGCAGGAGGTCGTCGGCGATGGCGGCCGTCGCAAACCAGGTGATGATCCCGGC
>WNFV01001013.1_pt1 | contig 47606 bp, 44 predicted proteins | sample 5400101 | NCBI WGS metagenome assembly WNFV01 (sample SAMN13153361, study PRJNA577476) | soil metagenome | isolation source: 115 cm soil or saprolite under grassland replicate 1 | place: USA:California | collected 2016-06-15
CACGTCGCGACCGCCGGCGGTTCTGTCCGACGTGTTCGGCCTCAGGTGCGGCAGCACGTGCATGGTGGCGTGAGCATCGATCCAAGCAAAAGAGAGGGGAGAACGATGGGTAAGCGCGGAAACGGCGAGGGGTCGATCTACCAGGGCGCTCGCGGGCTATGGCGAGCAACGGTCTCGCTCGAGGGTGGCAAGCGAAAGTATCTGTCTGGACGCACTCGACAGGAAGTCGCCAAGAAGCTTGCCGCTGCGCTGCATGACGCAGAGCATGGCTTACCGCTGCCAGGCGAACGTCTGACCCTCGACAAGTACCTGGGGGAGTGGCTGGCGAACACGATCAGGCCAGGGCGCCGCGCCGGCACCCACCTGCTGTACGAGACGGCGGTCCGAGTCCACATCGCACCCGCGATTGGCAAGGCGCCGCTGGCGAAGGTGGGCCCGCAGCACGTGCAGAAGCTCCAGAAGGACCTGATCGCAAAGGAGTTGGGGGTCAAACGCATCAAGCTCATTCGGGCCGCACTGTCAGCCGCGCTTGCCCAGGCTGTGCGCTGGAATCTCCTCGTACGTAACCCGGTGCCCCTCGTTGAGCCGCCGCACGAGGAAGATCAAGAGCCGTGGCCGCTCACGCCTAAACAAGCCGCCATGCTCCTGGATGTGGCCCGTGGCCATGAGTTCGAGCAGCTTTACACGGTCATGCTGGCCAGCGGTCTACGCATTAGCGAGGCGCTGGGCCTTCGCTGGTTTGACCCCGCCAGAGCAGACCAGGGTGGGGCCGAACTAGAGGCGAAGCAGCTGCACGTCCGCCAGCAACTCACGATCATCCCTGGCAGACCGTGGCGGCTCATGCCACCCAAGTCGAAGAGCGGCAAGCGCACCGTTCCGCTCATCCCGGCTGCGATCGAAGCGCTTCAAGCGCAACGGCGGCGCGTTCTCGAGTACCGCGTACGCTGTCCGGTCGATTGGCCAGAGCACGACCTGGTGTTCTGTGACGAACTGGGTCAACCCATCGTTGGCCGACGTGTGGAACGCGTGTTCAAGCAGCACCTGAAGCAAGCAGGCCTGCTTGAGACTTTGAGACGCTGCCGGTCATGCGGGCGGGGCTGGCACAGCGACCCTGACGCAACGTGCCTGAAGCCGAAGGCCATGGACCCCACACCGCATTCTCTGCGGCATTCGTGTGGGACGTGGCTGACCGCCCAGCGCGTGCCGGATCGGGTTGTCATGGCCATCCTGGGCCACACCAGCCCCAGCATGACGGCGCGTTACCAGCACGTCATGCAGACGATGGTTGGCGATGCCGCTGACCAGCTCGCGGCTATCTTCCCGAGTGCAGCATCCAGTTAGCCGGGTTGCTGCACTGGTTGCTGCACTACCAGCGTGTAGAAGCCTTCCTTACAGAACAGTCGTTCGCAATTCGAGTTCAGAATCTAGCCGCCGCTGAAGACGTCCTTTACTTTGTCGAAGAAGCTTTTGTTCTCTGACGGGGTGGTGCCGTCATCGCCGAATGTATTGCTGAGTTGGCGGAACAGTTTCTTTTGTTCGTCAGATAACTCAGTGGGGATGCGAACTTTGAGGTGGACTTGCAGGTCGCCTCGGCCGTGTTCCCTGAGATAGGGCACGCCTTCGGTGCGCACCCTTACGATTCTCCCGCTTTGGGTGCCGGCGGGGACTTTGATCGGGACTTCGCGGCCGTCTAGCGTGGGGATGCTGAATTCGTCGCCCAGGGCGGCTTGGGAGACGTTGATGGGCACTTCCAGCAAGAGGTCGTGGCCCTGGCGCTTGAAGTAGCGATGGGGCTGGACGTGCAGGACGACGTACAGGTGGCCGGCGACGCCGCCTCTCGGGGCGGGCTCGCCGCCACCGGTCAGACGGATCTGTAGGCCTTCATCCGAACCTGGTGGCACATCCACCGAGATGGTTTGTTTGGCGCGCACCACGCCTCGACCCTGGCACTCTTTGCACGGGTCGGCAATGACCTGGCCCTCGCCGCCGCAGCGGTCGCACAGCGTCACGTTCACAAACTGTCCAAAGATCGACTGCTGGACGCGCCGAATCTCGCCGCTGCCTTCGCAGCGCGTGCACTTGACCGGCTGACTGCCGGGCTCCATCCCGTTCCCCGTGCAGCGCGTGCAGGTGATGTGCTTGGTGAGCGTGATCTCCTTGCTCGTGCCGAACACGGCCTCCTCGAGCGTCAGGTGCAGGTCGTAGCGCAGATCCTGGCCGCGCTGCACCCGCTGCCGCGCGCCGCGCGCACCAGGCGAGCCAAAGAACGACTCGAACAGATCCTCAATGGACAGCCCGACGAAGTTGCTGAAGTCGACCGTCGCCCCGCCACCACGATCGAATGCGCCGTGCCCGTAGCGGTCGTACATCGAGCGCTTCTCGGTATCCGAGAGCACCTGATAGGCCTCGGTGGCTTCCTTGAACCGCTCGGTCGCCTCAGGCGCCTTGTTGCGGTCAGGATGGAATTGCAGCGCCAGCTTACGGTAGGCCTTCTTGATCACGTCGTCCGAGGCAGTGCGAGCCACCCCCAGGACGTCGTAGTAGTCGCGCTTGGTGGACGAGCGGGCCATTTTCGGAAGGAAACCTTAGCGCATCAGCGGCCGGCGCCGACGACTTCCATGAGCTCGGCCATAAAGCGCACCATGGGCACCGCGCGCCAATACGGCAGGCGCGTCGGACCGAGCACGCCGAGCACGCCCCAGATGTCTTCGTCCGACCCGTAGCGGGTCAGCACGAGCGACGCTTCGCGCATCTGCTCGAGGCGATTTTCGGCGCCGATGATGACCTGTACGCCGGGGCTGGCCAGCGACTCTGCTAGAAAGCGCGCCAGCAGCGGCTGATGCTCGAGCACTTCGATGATCGGGCGCAGCTTTTCGCTCTGCGCGAACTCGGGCTGACTCAGCAGTTGGGCCAGGCCTTCCAGCGACACCGCCGCAAACGCCTGGTCCTGGGCCTGCTGGAGCAGCCGCATCGCCGCCGACGCGAACAGTCGGGCCGGCTCGGTCAGACCCTTGAGCAATCGACGAACCTGACCAGCGGACTTGTCGGCCAGCTTGTCGCTGAGCTCGTTGCTGAGGCGAGTTAGCTCGTCGCGAGCGATGATCTGGTCGAGGCGCTGAACGACCTGGCGGACGCTGCCCGACTGCAGCAGCAGAGTCACCAGCACCACGTCGTCTTCGAGGGGCACCAGCTCCAGGCGGCGCAGGCGGGCGGTCGTAGCGGCAGGTTGAGTCGCCACCGCCGCGCTGCGCAGGGAGCGGGCGAGCAGTGACGACGCGAGGTGCGTCGATTCGGTGCCCGACGCCACGAGATGGTTGAACTGCTGGCGCAGGGCGCGTCGCTCAGCGGGCGCGAGCTCGCGCTCCTCGTGCATCAGCAGCTCGACGAAATAGCGGTAACCGCGATCGGTCGGGATGCGGCCGGCGGAGGTGTGCGGCTGGGCGATCAGGCCAGCCTCTTCCAGCGCGGCCATCTCGTTGCGCACCGTGGCCGGGGAGAGCTCGCCCTGGTATTTCCTGGCGATCAGGTCGGACGGGACGGGTTGCGCCAGAGCGACGTATTCCTCGACCACATGGCGCAGGATTCGTTCTCGGCGTGGAGTCAGCTCTGGCATTGCAACTGCCGATTAGCACTCGACGTGCCTGAGTGCTAATCGGGGTGGCGCCAATGATACAAGATGAAAAACCCTGGCGGTATACTGCCGCCAAATGTCGGTGACGGAATCCGAACGTCGAATCGTCATCACCGGCATGGGCGCTGTGACGCCGGTCGGCAACGATGTGCCGTCGATGTGGGACGCTCTGGTGCACGGTCGATCGGGCGTCGCGCCAGTCACGCTGGTCGAGTCCAGCGACCTCGACGTCAGGATCGCCGGCGAGGTCAAGAACTTCGACCCGACCAATTACCTGGACAAGAAGGAAGCGCGGCGCATGGACCGCTTCCTTCAACTCGGGATGGTCGCCGCCAAGGAGGCGGTGCGCGACGCGTGTCTCAAAATCCAGCCCGAGGAAGCTGAGCAGGTCGGCGTCCTCGTCGGGAGTGGCATTGGCGGCATCGGCACGATCGTAGACGCGGCCATCACGCTGTACACGCGCGGGCCAGATCGGGTCAGTCCGTTCGTCGTACCGATGATGCTGCCGGACATGCTGAGCGGCCTGATCTCGATCGACACCGGCGCGAAGGGACCGAATTTCGCAGTCGCCAGCGCTTGCGCGACGGCCGGCCACAGTATCGGCGAAGCGGCCGAGATGATTCGCCGTGGCGATGCCGAAGTCATGATCGCCGGTGGGTCCGAAGCCCCGGTGACGCGCATCGGCCTGGCCGCGTTCGACTCGATGCGCGCGCTCTCGCGCCGCAACGACGAACCACAGCGGGCGAGCCGCCCGTTCGATCGCGACCGCGACGGCTTCGTGCTCGCCGAAGCGGCGGGCATCGTGATCCTCGAGAGCCTGGAGCATGCACGTCGACGCCGCGCAAACATCTATGCCGAACTGCTCGGCTACGGCGCCACGGCCGATGCGTACCACATCACGGCGCCAAGCGAAGGTGGCGAAGGCGCCGCGCGCGCGATGCGCCTCGCGCTCAGGCGGGCTGGGCTGTCTACGAGCGACATCGGCTACATCAACGCCCACGGAACGTCGACACCGCATAACGATCGAACCGAGACACAGGCGATCAAGTCGGTCTTCGGCGAGCAGGTCCCGCCGGTATCCTCGACCAAGAGCATGACCGGGCATCTCATCGGTGCCAGCGGCGCTGTCGAAGCGATCGTGTGCGTCAAAACCATTCTGGAGGGCTGCCTGCCACCGACGATCAACCTGGAGCACGCCGATCCTGAGTGCGATCTCGACTACGTGCCCAACGTCGCGCGTCGGGCGCGCGTCGACGCGGCGCTGTCCAACTCGCTCGGCTTCGGCGGACACAATACCGCGGTGATCGTGCGGCGCTTCGAAGAGTGACCGAAAGCGCCTGGCTCGGAGCGGTCCGATCCGTCGTCGCGGCGGTGCGGACGAGCGACCTCACTGAGCTCGAGTTGGCCAATGGCGAATTTCGCGTGCGGGTGCGCCGCGAACCAGGGCACACGTTGGAGGCGCCTGGCGCTCCAGCACCCGAAGCAGCGGATGACCATTTGCATCGAGTAGCGGCACCGTTTACCGGAGTGTTCTATCGTTCCCCAACGCCGTCGGCGCGCGCCTACGTCAACGACGGCGACTGGGTCGATGCGGACGCCGTCATTGGACTTGTCGAGACGATGAAGATCTTCAACGAAGTAACAGCGGACTGTTCGGGGCGAGTCATCCGTTTTGCAGCCGAGAACGGTCAACTGGTACACCCTGGCGATCCGCTGGTGCTGATCGAGCCAGGTGAGCGCACGACAGCGGAGTCGGAGCCACGCGTGTGATCCTTCGACAGGCCCAGGACGAGCGGCGCTACGTACGCATCGCTGGCTGGGGCATGTACCTGCCCGAGCGCGTGATGCCCAACACAGAGGTCGAGCAGCTCGTCGATACCTCGGACGAGTGGATCCGGGCTCGAACGGGCATCGGCGAACGGCGTATTGCCGCGCCGGAAGAAAGTACATGCTCGCTCGCGGTACAGGCGGGCCGACGGGCGCTTGATCGCGCTGGCGTCACGCCCGAGGAACTCGACCTGATCATCGTCGCCACGTGCACGCCGGACTATTCGAACATGCCGGCCACCGCGTCCCTGGTCCAGCACGCGCTGGGCGCGACGCGGGCGGGCGCGTTCGATCTGAACGCGGTGTGCAGCGGGTTCCTGTATGGGCTGGCGACGGGCAGTCAGTTCATTCTCAACGGCGTGCACAAGGCGGTACTGATCATCGGCGCCGAGGTCTTTACGCGCATTCTCGATTGGACCGACCGTTCGACGTGTGTGCTGTTCGGCGACGCGGCGGGCGCAGTGGTCCTGCAGCCGACATCGGAGCCAGGCGGGTTGCTGTCGTTTGTGCTGGGGAGCGATGGCTCGGGGGCGTGCTCGCTGTACGTGCCGGCCGGTGGCAGCCGTCGCCCGGCATCGCATGAGACGGTGGAAGCGCGCGAGCATTATGTCAAGATGCAAGGGCGCGACGTGTTTCGCTTCGCGACGCGGGTGCTACCCGAGTCGGTCGTGCAGGCGCTCGAGAAGGCTGGACTCACCACCGACGACATCGACCTGTTGATTCCGCATCAGGCCAACGTGCGCATCATCGACGCGGCCGCGCGGCGGCTCAAGCTGCGTGACGAGTCCGTGTTTGTCAATGTCGAACGGTATGGCAACACCTCGGCGGCGAGCATTCCCGTTGCATTATGTGAAGCAATCGACGGTGGCCGCGTGGGCGCCGGCGACACGCTCGTGATGAGCGGCTTCGGCGCGGGCCTCTCCTGGGGGACGGCCGTGTGGAAATGGCACGGCTAGCGCGCCAGACGCGGTAGGAACAGCAGGCCGGCCACGGCCACGGCGGCCACGGCCGAGATCAGCACCGCCGCGGCGCTGATGTCTTTGGCGCGCTTGACCAGTGGGTGGTACTCAGGTGTGGCCACATCGCACAGCACTTCCAGGGCGGTGTTGAAGGCCTCGATGGCCAGCACCAGGGCGATGGTCAGCACCACCAGGGCGATTTCAGAAGGTGCCAGCCCGAGCAGGATGGACAAGGCCAGGGCAAACGCGGCGGCCGCGACGTGCAACCAGAAGTTGGGCGTGGTGCGCAGGATCGCGACGAGGCCTTCGAAGGCATAGCCGAACGAGCGGGCGATTCGTCTAGCGGGTAAAGCCAAGCGGCGCGAGCGCCTCTTCCTCTTTTTGGCGCATCATCCGCCGTTCGGACGGCTCCTCGTGATCATAGCCGAGCACGTGCAGCACACCGTGCGCTACTAGATAGCCCAACTCGCGGTCGACGGAGTGACCGAAGTCTCGTGCCTGCTCCAGTGCCCGTTGGTACGAAACCACGACGTCGCCGAGACTTGCGGGCTGCCCTGGCGGCAGGACGAAGCGCATCCCATTCGGGTCATGCAGGGGGAACGACAGGACGTCAGTGTGGCTATCGAGGCCACGGTGCTCATGGTTGAGCGAGCGAATGGTCTGGTCGCCGACCAGGTGCAGGCTGATGGTGTATTCCTGGCCGCCGTGTTCGCGTTCGACGATCGAACGAACGAGCGCGCCCATCCGCGCCTCGTCCCACGTAGCCTCGAGGCCATCCTCGACGGCGAACTCGATCATCAGGCCGAGGCGACGCTCGCAGGTGGGGCCTCGAGGGCCGGGCGGCTCTCGGCAGTGCTGGGCGGGTAGGGGATGCGTGGGTGATAAATGCCCGTCAACAGCGTCACGAACGACTGCTTGATGCGCGTGAGGTCACGCAAGGTGAGATTGCATTCGTCAAATTGGCCCTCTTCGAGGCGCTGGCGGATGATGCGTTCGACAAGGCGCTCGATCGCTTCGCGCGAGTGGTCACGCGCGGCGCGCGCGGCGGCCTCGGTGCTATCCGAGAGCATCAAGATGGCTGCCTCGCGGGTTTGCGGTCGCGGCCCGGGGTAGGTGAACAGTGCCGCATCGACAGTCTCGGCCGAGCGTTCAGCCGCCTGCTGGTAGAAGAAGCTGATCGTGCGCGTGCCGTGATGCTGGGGAATCATCTCGCGGATGCGCGGCGGCAGCCGATAGCGTTCGGCGAGCTTCACGCCGTCGGTAACGTGCGCACAGATCACCTGGGCCGAGGCAACCGGATCCAGCGTATCGTGCACGTTGGCATTGGAATCGGCCTGGTTCTCGATGAATGCCCAGGGCCGCTCCAGCTTGCCGACGTCGTGGTAGTAGGCGGCGACGCGCACCAGTAGGGAGTCGGCGCCGATGACCTCGGCGGCGCGCTCGGCCAGATTGCCGACCATGATGCTGTGGTGATAGGTGCCTGTCGCCTCCATGAGCAGGCGGCGCAGCAGCGGCTGGGTCGGATTGGCCAGCTCGAGGAGCTGCATCGTGGTCAAAATGCCGAACATTCGTCCGAGCAGCGCGAAGCTACCCATGGCCAGCAGTGACGACAGCACACCGTTCACGACCAGCTCGAACGTGATCAGCGACAGCTGCGTGAAATCGTCCGAGCGGCCGGCCAGGAAAAACGCCAGGTAGGCGACGACCTGCGCCGCGGCGACCTCAGCGCCAGCGACGAAATATGACAGGACGCGCTCCCTGCGCCACGCGGCGAGCGCGCCAGTGATGGTGCCGACCAGGGCGATGACGGCGACGTCGAGCGACCCGCCCGCGATCCACGCCAGCACGACCGACAGGACGACGCTGACGGAGATCGCCAGCCGTGCGTCGAGCAAGATGGCCAGCAGCATGCTGACCGCGGGGAGCGGCACGAGATACGCCCACAGCGGCCGACCGGGCACGATCATCTTGGCGGCGACCACGGCGATCAACAGCAAGCTCGCCAGCAGAATCATGCGTCGATCGCGGTACAGCAGCGGGCGATCGAAGTGCCAGATGAACGCCGAGAGCATGCCGATCATCGTGAACGCCAGCAGCGCGGCACCCGCGACGAGACGCCAGTCGAGCTCTGGATTGCGCAGGCCGAGCGCCTCGAGCGCTTCGAGCTCGAGCGGGCCGATGACCTGGCCGTCGCGGACGACCGTCTGGCCGCGCTCGTAGGTCTGCTCGATCGGCAGGACGGCTTCCCGCGCGTCTTGCTGCGCGCGCAGCGTCGCTTCACGGTTCAGCACCAGGTTGGCGCGTACGAAACGCTGCACCAGCTCGACGATGACCGCGCGGTCAGCGGGCGCGAGCAGTGGATTGACGCGCAGCCCGACGTCCTGACGGACCTCGGCGACGCGCTCCTCGGAAATGCGGTCCTTCAGGATGTCGGGCAGGAGTTTCTGCGCTTCGCTGGCGATCTGGGTGCCCCAGCGATAGTCGTCTACTTCGGCCAGTGTGCGCGCGGTGCTGTCGCTCAGCGGAGGTGTCGTCAGGCGCGCGATCGTCGGCGCAAGCTGGTCAGGCGCCGGGCGGCGGGTTGGATCGCCGCGGGCGACGTTGATCGCCTGCACCAGGTCGGTGAGCGCCCGCGTTTGCTGGGCGATCAGCTCACGATCGAGGTCGAGCACTGGCTGGACCTGGGCGGCGGCGGCGTCGCGCGCGGCGCGCGTGCGCAGCTGACTGATGAATGAGGTCCTGGGGCGCGGCGACTTGATGGCGACCGAGGCGACGTCACCCTCGTGGACCTCATAGACCCGCGGCAGCAGGTCAACGCTCAGGATCAGCGTCGCGGCGGACGTTGCAGTCTTATGGACGAGATGCGGCACGAGATCGTGGTGCGCCCGAGGTACGCTGCGAATTATAGGCTGGTAGCCAACTAGGTTAGACTATGCGCACCCCATGGCCCGTTGTGAAGAATGTAATCGCAAAGTCGAACAGCCCTCGCGGCACCTGGTCAACGGCCGCATCCTGTGCGGCATCCACGACCCGCGTCCGCCGCACGAGCGGCAAACCCAGGAGCTGCCGCGCGATCGCGCCGCTGCTCGGCGTCCGTCGCCGCCGGCCGAAGTTCCTGGCTGAGAGCCGCCTGGTACTCGAGTGGCGCAGCTGATCGTCTTCCTGGCGCTGCTCTTTTCGATCGTGATCGCCGTGTTCGCCGTGCAAAACACGACGTCGGTCGCGGTGTCGTTCCTCGTCTTCGGCCCGGTCAATGTGGCCGTGGCCGTGCTCGTCTTGATTTCGGCGGCGCTCGGTGCGCTGGCCATGTTGCTGCTCGGGATCTGGCGCGAAGCGCGCATTCGCTGGCGCCAACGGTCGCTTGGCCAGCAATTGAGGACGGCGCAGACACGGATTGCTCAGCTCGAAGCTGCGCAGCCGACGACGGCGCTATCGGCTGTGGAGCCGCCCACGGCGGTGCCGGTCACGCCCGCCGCCGCGGCCGACCGCTTGTCCTCCTGAGCCTGCGAAGGATCCGCAACTCCAGACGCTCACCAGACGCGGATTCTTCGGGTCGCAGGCTCCCCTCAGGATGACAACATCATTCGGTTCCTTCGTACTGCTCTTTGATCGCCGCCAGGACTGCGGGGTCGGCGAGCGTGGTGGTGTCGCCCAGGATCTTGCCCTCGGCGACGTCGCGCAGCAGACGGCGCATGATCTTGGCGCTCCGCGTCTTGGGTAGCTCGGCGGTGAAGAACACCTTATCGGGCTTGGCGATGGCGCCGATCTTCTCGCCGACGTGGTTGCGCAGTTGCTCGACCATCGCGTCGCCACCCTGGAAGCCGCTGCGCAGCGTGGCGAAGGCGGCGATGCCCTGGCCCTTGATCTCATGTGTGATGCCGATCACCGCGGCTTCCGCTACCGCGGGGTGCGAGACGAGCGCGGACTCGACTTCCATCGTGCCGATGCGATGGCCCGCAACGTTGAGCACGTCGTCGACGCGACCCAGCAGCCAGTAGTAACCCTCGTCGTCGCGCTTGGCACCGTCGCCCGCGAAGTAACTGCCGGGGAAGCGGCTCCAGTACTGCTTCTCGTAGCGTTCGGGATCGCCCCAGATCGTGCGCGCCATCGCCGGCCACGGGCGCTGCAGCACCAGGTAGCCACCTGAGCCGCGGGGCACGCTCTTGCCGCCGTTGTCCAGTACGTCGGCGTTCACGCCCGGGAACGGGAACGTCGCCGAGCCAGGTTTCAATACAGTGATTCCGGGCAACGGTGTGATCAGGATCTGGCCCGTCTCCGTCATCCACCATGTATCGACGACCGGGCAGCGGTCCATGCCGATGGTCTCGCGGTACCACACCCAGGCTTCAGGGTTGATCGGCTCGCCGACACTGCCCAGTACGCGCAGGCTCCTCAGGTCATGCTTCGCGGGGTACTCCTTACCCCACTTCATGAACGTGCGAATTGCCGTCGGCGCCGTGTACAGGATGCTGACCGCGTACTTCTCGATGATTGACCAGAAGCGGTCCTTGTCGGGAAAATCGGGCGAGCCCTCGTAGATGACACACGTCGAGCCATTGGCGAGCGGTCCGTAGACGATGTACGAGTGGCCCGTCACCCAGCCGATATCGGCCGTGCACCAGAAGACGTCTTCTTCCTTGAGATCGAAGATGTATTTGTGGGTGCAGGCTGTGCCGACGAGGTAGCCGCCAGTGGTGTGCAGCATGCCCTTCGGCTTGCCTGTCGTACCCGACGTGTATAGGATGTACAGCGGATGCTCGGCATCGAGGTGCTCGGGCTCGACGATCTCCGCACCTGACTCTTGTAGCGCGCGGTGCCACCAGACATCGCGGCCGGACTTCATCGCTACCTGCTTGGGATCGTCGGTGCGATTGACGACGAGGCAGTGCTTGATGGTCGGCGCCTGTTCGAGCGCCTTGTCCATCGTTTCCTTGAGTGGGATCCTGCTGCCGCGCCGCCAGCCGCCGTCGGCGGTAATGGCAAAGCTGGCCTGGCAGTCGTTCGCGCGATCGGCGATGGAGTCGGCGCTGAACCCAGCGAAGACCACCGTGTGCGGCGCGCCGAGACGGGCACAGGCGAGCATGGCGATGGGCAACTCGGGGATCATGCCGAGATAGATGACGACCCGATCACCTTTTTTGACGCCGAGCCGCTTGAGCGCGGCCGCGCAGCGGTTCACGTCGCGATAGAGGTCGCGGTAGGTGAGCACGCGTTGATCGCCGGGCTCGCCTTCGAACACGATGGCGGCCTTGTTGCGCCGCCAGGTCTGGAGATGGCGATCGACGCAGTTGTAGCTGGCGTTGACCTCGGCGCCGACGAACCACTTGGCCCACGGCGCCTGCCAATCGAGGATCTTGTCCCACGGCTTGAACCAGTCGATCTCCTGGGCCTGCTCTGCCCAGAACGCCTCCGGATCCTTTTCGGCTCGTTCATAGATCGCGGGATCGTTCCAATTGGCCTGCTGCTTGAATTCATCCGAGGGCGGGTAGCGCCGCTCCTCGGTGAGAAGTGCGGAGAGCGTGCCGCTGGCGTCGCTGCCAGCGACAGGTTCAGTCGTCGCCATTACACCTCCTGGTTGAGCTGTCAGCTATCAGGTGTCAGCAATCAGCTATCAGGATACGGCCGGTTAGCTGACCGCTGACGGCTGAGGGCTGACTGCTTCTTTCATTTCGGCCCAGGCTTCGCGCGCCTCTTCGACCGAGCCTTCGTCCTCGATGGTCGAGATGTCGCCGGGGTCGCGGTCAAGGGTCACGGCTTTGAGCACGCGGCGCATGATCTTGCCGCTGCGCGTCTTGGGCAGCACGTTGACGAAGTGCAGGTCGCCGATCACGGCCACAGGTCCAAGCTCTTTGCGCACCGTGTCGAGTAGTTGCCGACGCAAATCGTCGGATGACTGGTGGCCCTGTTTGAGAACGACGAAGGCGGAAATCACTTCCATGCGCACGGCGTCCGGTCGGCCCGTGACGCCTGCTTCGGCGACCGCGGGGTGGCGCAGGAAGGCCGTCTCGACTTCGATCGTGCCGATGCGGTGCCCGGCGATCTTGATGATCTCGTCTGCGCGACCGCTGAACCAGATATAGCCATCCTCGTCGATCTCGGCGGCGTCGCCTGAGAAGTACACCGTCCGACCGGGCACTTTCTCCCAGTAGTCGCGCGTGTACCGCTCGGGATCGCCCCACAGCGTCGCGGTCAGGCCCGGGAAGGGCTGCTTGATCACGAAGATGCCCTTCTCATTCGGGCCGAGGTCGGCGCCATCCGGCCCGACGATGCCCGCCTCGATCCCGGCAACGGCAAGGCCGCCCGAACCCGGCTTGATCGGCAGCATGCTCACGCCGTACGGGTTGGCGACAATGGGCCCACCAGTTTCGGTCTGCCACATATGGTCGAGCACCGGCACCCGATCGGCCAGCACCTCGCGCTGGAGCCATTCCCAGGCCGGTGGATTGAGGACCTCGCCTGCGCAGAACACACGCTCGAGCGCGCTAAGATCGTGCGCGCGCGCTGGCTCGGTGCCGTAGCGCATCAGCAACCGCACCGCGGTCGGCGAGGTGAAGAGCCCACTCACGTGGTTCTCGGCGTTGATGCGATAGAAGGTCTCGGGGCCGGGGTGGTCGATCGAGCCCTCGAAGGCAATGGTGGTGCAACCGATGAGCAGCGGCGCGTACACGATGTAGCTGTGGCCCACGACCCAGCCGATGTCGGACGTCGACCACCACACGTCGGTCGGCTTCAGGCCGAAACACCATCGCGCGGTGGCGTGAATATAGACCGAATACGGCCCGTGGGTGTGCACCGCCAGCTTCGGCGTGGCCGTTGTCCCTGACGTGGCCAGGATGTACGCGGGCTCGTTGGCTTCCATCTGCGCGTAGCCGTCGTCCTGGCCCGCGCCGAGCGCGAAGAATTGCTGCCAGCTGATGTCGCGGCCGTGCTGCATGGGCACGTCAGCGCCGCCGCGGTGGAGGATAACCACGTGCTGGACGGTCGGGTTGTCGGCGAGCGCGTCGTCGACGATGCCCTTGAGCGGCACGTCCTTACCTTTGCGATAGGTGACGTCCGAGTAGAAAACAGCCTTGGCGCCGGCGAGCCGAATGCGATCGCCCAGCGCGCCACTGCCGAAGCCAGCAAACACCACCAGGTGAATGGCGCCGATGCGCGTCAGCGCGAGCATCAGGACAATTGCTTCGACGCAGGTGGGCATGTACACCGCGACCCGGTCGCCGCGCTCGATGCCCAGGCCGCGCAGCGCGGCGGCTGTGTGCTTGACCTCCTCGAGCAAGTGCGAGTACGTCAGGACGCGCCGTTCGCCACGTTCGTTTTCGGCGACAAGCGCTGCGTGACCGCCCCAGCCGCGCAGCACGTGCCGATCCAGGCAGTTGTAGCTGAGGTTGGTCCGCGCGCCGACGAACCAGCGGAAAGGAAAGTCGGGCGGACTCCAGTCCAGCACCTGGTCCCAGCCACGGAACCACTGCAGTTCGCTGGCCGCCTCGCTCCAGAACGCGTCAGGATCGTCGCGCGCGTACTGTTGCCAGCGTTTGACGAGGGGATTGACGACGTCCATGGCGCTCCTCCCGATTCTTCGGCTAACTCAGGGTGAGCGGGATGGTATCACTGGCTACGTGCCCGTTCTGCGCTATCTCGAGTTCACGCCAGCCGTGGGGGCTGAGGTAGCGCTCGCCGAGACGGCCTTCCTGGTGGGCAAGGTACACGTGGCCGGGCCGGCGGTGCTGGCCGATAACGCAGTGCTGCGCGGGGATCAGAACTGGATCAATGTGGGCCCACGCTTCCATATCGGGCAACGGTCGAGCATCCATGTGGAACTGGACACTTCGACCGAGATCGGCGCTGACGTCTGGATCGGCGACGAGGCAGTGGTCCACGCGTGCACGCTGGGCGATGGCGTGCGCGTCGAAAATGGCGGCCTGGTGCTGAGCGGTTCACGTGTGGGTGCGGGCAGCGTCGTCGATGCCGATGCGCTGGTGCCCGAGGGAGTCGAGTTCCCCGACAACAGCTTCATCAGCGGTACGCCAGGGCGGCGGGTGCGCGAGACCACGCCCGAGGAGCGTGCCGAGACGCGTCAGCGCGTCGCCGTCGAGTACTCGCGGGTCAGCCGGGCGTAGTCGCGCGCACCGCGCTCGATGCGTTCGATCTCGGCATCGGTCACCTGGCGCAAGATGCGCCCACGGCCGATCACGAGGCTGCGCGGCGGGACGCGCATGCCCTCGGGCACCGTGGCGTTCGCGGCGACGATGCTCTCACTGCCAACGTGTGCGCCGGGCAGAACTGTGGCGCCGATGGCGATCAGGCTGCGCGGCTCGACGATCGCGCCGCTGACCCTGGCATTGTGTCCCAGCGAAGTCCCTGCCCCGATGACCGTTGGCTGATCAAAGGCGCCTTCAACGATGGAATTGTCCTGGACGTTGACTCGCTCTTCGAGGGTGACATTGCCACGCACAACGGCGCCAAACCAGACGCTCGACTCTTCCTGCATGTGGACGGTTTCGGTGACGTGGGCGCCGGGCGCGACGAAAACCAGAGGCCCTGTCATCCTGAGGGGAGCCGGAGCCTGCCCGCGAGCGCAGCGAAGGGACCCGAAGGATCCGCTTGCTCGAACCACCCGTGCTCAAACCGTCCAGGCCAGCGGATCCTTCGCAAGCTCAGGATGGCATCTACCTACCTTTCCAATCAGGCTTCCGTTTCTCGAGAAACGCAGAGACGCCCTCTTTGAAGTCTTCGCTCATGTAGCACATCAAGATGAGGTCATCGGCCTCTTCGAGGCGGGCTTTGTCGACGATGCGCTGCACGGTCATCTTGGCCGCGCGAATCGTGAGCGGCGCGTTGCCGGCGATGTGCTCGGCCAACTCCTCGGTACGCGCCTCGAGTCGCTCGGGCTCGACGATCTCGTTGAACACGCCCAGCGCGAACCCTTCCTCAGCGCCGACGAGTCGGGCGGTGAAGATCAGCTCTTTGGTGCGCGCCGGTCCGACGAGCGCCACGAGCCGGTTGTAGTTCTGCGTCGACAGCGTGTTGCCGAGCGTGCGCGATATCGGCACGCCGAACCGCACGTCGGGGCTGGCCAGGCGCATGTCACAGCACATGGCAAACGCGGCGCCGCCGCCGACGCACGCGCCACGAATCATGGCGATAGTTGGTTTTTGCACGCGTTCGAGGCGCGCGCCGTACTTGTTGTTGTTGCGCTCGTAATTCAGCGCATCTTCGGGCGTATTGAACGCCTTGAACTGCGAGATGTCGGTGCCAGAAACGAACGCTTTGTCGCCTGCGCCACGCAGCACCAGGACGCGCACACGCTCGTCGTTGTCGACGTGCTCGCAGCAGGCGTAGAGGCCTTCGTACATCGCCCAGGTCAGCGCATTGCGCGCTTCGGGTCGGTTGAACGTCAAGTACGCGACGGCGCCACGTCGTTCATAGAGCAGGTGTTCGGTCGCAGGGACGAACTCGGTGGTCGTCGTGGCCATGGGACAGTCTAGCCTGGGTCAATCGTGGCGTGGGCGGGCTCGCCGACCGGGCTCGCGAGCGGGAACTCGAACGGCAGCGTGGGCGTGTCGAAGATCACGCCCGGGTTCATGATGCCCCCCGGATCCAGTGCAGTTTTGAGGCGACGCATCACCTCCAGGGCGGGGCCGTGCTCGCGCGCCATATATGGCGCACGCGCCGCGCCGACGCCGTGCTCGCCGGTCACGGTGCCACCCAGCCGCAGCGCCAGGTGATGAATTTCATCGGCGACCTGGAGGGCGCGTTTGATCTCGTCGGGGTCGTGGCCATCGATCAGGATGCCCGGATGTAGTCCGCCGCCACCGATGTGGCCATACGTGGCGACCAGCAAGCCATGTCGCGCGCTGATGTCCTGGATCGCCCGCAATGCTTCTGGTATGCGCGAAACGGGGACCGCGATGTCTTCCCCGCAGTAGGCGCGCGTCGAGCCCGGGCGAAGCGTGCCCACCGCTGCGCCGACCACGGATCGGGCCTCCCACAAGGCGGCGATGCGCGCGGGCTCGTCGGACCATTCGACCTGACGAGCCAACGGCGAAACGACCTCGACGATGCGTTCGGCGTCCCAACGCACGCCGGGCGGGTTGCCGTCGACCTCGAAGAGCAGCATCGCCTCAACCTGTGGCAGTTGCATCGCTGGCCGGTACAGGTTGATCGCCTGGATGCTGCGTTCGTCGAGGATCTCGATCGCCGAGGGGCTGATGCCTGAGGCAAACACCGTCTGGACCGCTTCGCCGGCCCGCTCGAGCACGTCGAACAAGGCCAGCACGATCGCGCGCGCGGGCGGGATGGCCATGAGTTTGAGGCGCAGGCGCGTGACCACGCCCAGCGTGCCTTCTGCGCCTACGATCAGCTTGGTCAACTCGAGCCCCGCGGAGGACTGCTTGGCGCGCGAGCCGACCGAGCCGGTCTCGATCGTGGTGCCGTCGGCCAGGACGACCTGCAGACCAAGCACCCACGAGCTGGTCGGGCCATACTTCACCGCGCGCATGCCGTGGGCATTGGTCGACGCCATGCCGCCGACCGTGGCCATGCGGCTCGAACCTGGATCGGGCGGGAAGATCAGGCGATGTGGCAGCAGTGCATCGTTCAGCTTGGCGTGGACCACGCCCGGCTCGCAGATCACCTGCATGTTGCCTGCGTCGACGTCCAGGATGCGATTCATCGCGTTGAGGGCGAGCATGATGCCGCCTTCGAGCGCGACGGCGCCGCCCGCCTGACCGCTGGCCGCGCCCCGCGGCGTGACCGGGATGCTGCGCTCGAAGGCGAACCGCATCACGCTGGCCACGTCTTCCGAGGAGCCGGCGATGACGACGGCGTCAGGGGAACGGGGTGCAAGCTGGGTCAGGAACGAGGCATCGTAGGCGTAGGTGCGCAGCTCAGCCGGGGCGTCCAGCACACGGCTGCCGCGCAGCACGCCGCGCAGGTCGTCGGCCAGGCTCACGGTGTGCTCGCCTCGTCGAGCATTTCGGCCAGGTGCTTGACCTGCACGCTGCTGCCACGCTCGGCCAGGCCGGCGCGCAACTGCAGCAAGCAGCCCGGATTGCCGGTGACGATGACCTCGGGGTCCGCCTGAAGTGCGTTGTCGAGCTTGCGCTGCTGCAGCTGACGCGACTCAGTCGGATTGGTCACGTTGTAGATGCCGGCGCTGCCGCAACACAGTCCTGGCTCCTGGATTTCTGCGAGCGTGAGCGCCGGGATCGCCTTGAGCAGATCGCGTGGTGGCTGCGAGACGCGCTGCGCGTGAATCAGGTGGCAGGCATCCTGGTACACGACGCGTTGGGCCGGCATGCGCTGCATGGTCAGGGTGGTGGTGAGGACCTGGCTCAAGTCCTTGACCCGGTCGCTGAACGCCTTGGCGCGTTCTGCCCAGGTCGGATCAGCGCGCAAGTGATGGGCGTAGTCCTTGAGCATCGCGCCGCAGCCAGCCGAATTGACCACGATCGGGCCGGTGGTGCCTTCGAACGCGGCGATGTTTTGCTGCGCCAGTTGCAGTGCCCGCGGGAGGTCGCCGCCGTGGCCGTGCAGCGCGCCGCAGCAGCCCTGTTGTTTTGGATTGGCGACGCTGAAGCCCTGGCGCTGGAGCACACGCAGCGTCGCGCGGTCGATGTCGGCCAGGGCCGTGGACATGACGCAGCCGGCAAAAAACGCGGCCGGGGTGTTTCCCCGGCTACTCCCGCCGTCGGGGATCACGAACGTGGTCGGCAGGCTGGGCAGCAGGCGCTCCATCGACGCCAACCCGAGCAGCTTCAGGATACCGAGATGGCGCGCCAGCCACTGCAAACCTGTGCGCTGGTACAGCCACAGCAGCCGCACCAGCAGGCGAAAGCGCCGCATATCCATGAATAGCCAGCCGAAGACCACGCCGCGAATCGCCTTTTGCCACCAGGGTCTGCGGCGCTGGGGTTCGATGGCGGAGCGCAGTACAACCTGCAGCGGGTCCATGTGAACGCCCGCCGGGCAGACCGCCGAACAGGCGTCGCATACCAGGCAGTTCGACTGGTGCTCGAGCAGGTCGGGAGTGATGGTCAGGTGTCCTTCGGCAAGTGCGCGGGCAATGCCAACGCGGCCGCGCGGACCTTCTGCCTCTTCCAGGGACAGGACGTACGTCGGGCAAGACGTCAGACACAGCCCGCAGCGGATGCAGGCGAGCATGTTGTCGTACTCGGCGGTGAGCTCGGCGTGGGTGGCTTGGAAGCGTGGTGGCGCAGGCACCTTCGTCGATTGTGGCCGAAGCGGTACGATCCTCGTATGCAGGGGGCGAGTCAATCCACGCTGGACAACGAGCACATCGCGGGCCTCCTGGAGCGCCTGCGGCGTGAACCGGCCCTGCGTAACTGGGTTTTGACGGCACCGACGGGCGCCCTGGCGACGCTCGGCGTCAATCTGGACGACAACGAGCTGGTGCAGTTGCTCGAGAAGATCGAGGCGCTTGACGAACGGGCGCTGCCGGTGACGGCGCGCGACGTGATGTCACCTGACCCATTGACGCTGCAGCCCGAGACGTCGGTGCATGAGGCCGCGCAGATGCTGGCCGAACATCGCATCAGTGGTGCGCCGGTGTGCGGCGAGGACGGCAGCATTGCCGGCATCGTCAGCGAGTACGACCTGATCGCGCGCTCGGGAACCACGGTGCGCGACGTGATGACGCGTGACGTTGTGTCTGTGCCGGACACGGCTTCTGTGGACCGCGTTCGGGCGCTGCTCGTCACTCAACGGCTGAAGCGCGTGCCCGTGGTGGACGGGACCGGCCGGTTGATCGGTCTGATCAGTCGCGCCGACCTGGTGCGCGAGCTGGCGTACCGCTGGCAGTGCAAGCGCTGCGGCAATCTGGTGCGGGCGCGGCACCAGCCCGAAGGCTGCCCCCGATGTGGCGCCGCGGACTCATTCGAGCCCGCGCCCCCGTTGCCAGCGGTGCAGGTCTGCCCGACCTGCGGCAAGCCCCTCTAGCGGTCTTCCGTCGACCGTTTTCCGTTGGCGTCAGCCGCGGAGCGAACGCCGCCGTCGATGCACGCGCCGCGCGGGAGGTTTCTTCTCAAGGACAGAAGCAGACACTGGGATGGGTTGTGCGCGGTCAGACGGCGAAGGCCGCTGACGGCTGACGGCTGACGGCTGACGGCTGACGGCTGAAAGCTACTTGTCGAACCGATAGAGGTCGTACCGATCCATGAGCTTGATGAGCTTGCTGGCGTAGCTCGGATCGGTGGCGTAGCCGTCGTCCTGGATCGCTCGGGCGAAGGCACGGGCGTCGTTCGCAACGGCCAGCGCATCGGCGTAGCGCCTGTTGCGGGTGAAGAATCGGCCATGATCGTCGATCGACTCTTCGAGCGTGTAGTAGGCCTTGAACGGCGCCTGCACGACGACGTCGCTGCCGTTGACGTTCTCCCATGTGGCGAGCGTGACCACGCCAGCCGGGCCCGCGCTGTTGAGCGCCTTGATGCCGAACAGGTTGTTGCCCTGACGGGTCAGCCGACTGCGCCCCCAATCGGACTCGAGAATGGCCTGAGCGACGGTCACGCTGGCGGGCACACCCGTCGCGCGGAACGAGTTGCGGGCGGCAGCGCCGACGGCACTGATGAACTCGTCGCCCGTGCCGAACCTGTGTGACTCGGGCGTACGCATCGCGCCCTGCGCCGAAGCAGACGCAGGCGACGCGGCCAAGGCCGGCAACGGCACCGGCGGCGTGATCGGGCCAATATCGGCGCGCGCGACCCAAGCGGTTCCGGGCTGGCGCAGGCCGTCGCCGAAGAACTGCACTTCGAGACGGTTCGCGTTGGCCGGCGCGCCATCGACGAGCCGGAGCTTGGTCCACTGCGGCACGTCGTTGAAGCGCATCGCATTATCGTCGACGCCGGACCACATGGCGGTGGCGCGGTGGTTGGTCACCCAGCGTCCGGGATCGCCGGCCGGGCCCACAGCCGCAGCGTTGACCCAGCCGATGCCCGCCTGGCGCGTCGCGTAGTCGCCGGCAAAATTGACGAGCAGGCGACCATCGCGCTCGAGACCAGCGACCTTGAGAAACGTCCACTGCGGCAGATCGGTCAGCGAGACGGCCTTGTCATCAGGACCGGACCACAATCGGGTCGCTTTGTGCGCCTGGACCCAGACTGGCAGTGGCTGCCTCGCGTCGGCATCGACCGCGGAAACCTGGCCAGGCGGGGGCGCATCAACCGTCTCGACCGTGGTCGTATCGACCCACGCTTCGCCGGCGCGGCGCAGCAAGCCATCGCCGACATAGTACACGGGCAGGCGCCCGCCATCTTCGGGACCATTCACGCGCAGGTAGCCGCCCGCGGGCAGTTCGGTGAAGACCGAGGCATCCGGGCGCGCCGACGACCACAGGCTCGTTACCCTGGTGTTCTTGACCCAGCGGATCACCAGAGCGCTCCCGACAGGGCGCGCTCCCCCATCACTCGTCGCGGCAGTATCGGTGACGTTGCCGTTCGGCAGGATCGTGACGGTGTTGGCCGCGGTCGGCGTGCCTTCGAGGGCAGGCATGCTCAGTGCCGCGTCGTCGCTCAGCGGGGCAGCCACCGAGCCGGCCTGGATGGCCGGATCCTGGTTGAACGCCACTCGAAGGTGCGTCGTACTCGCATCAGGAGCTGCCTGCTGGAAACAGCCCGCGGCGATGTTGGCCAAGGCAAAGAGGACGATTGGTAGGCATACGCGCTGCAGCGCTCGAGCAGATTTGCCGCTCGTGCGTGGGTTACGGTCCGTCACCTTGCTTCTCCCTTCGTAAACTCGCCGCTTGGGCAGTGGCCGAGTATGTCGGACCCCGATGGGCTTGACAACACAGGCGTGTGCCGGGACGGTTACGGACCGATTACGGTTGACTTGGATTCAGACCAACAGCGTGGCGTCGCCGAAGCTGTAGAAGCGGTAGCGTGCGCGGATCGCTTCGGCGTACGCGGCGAGAATTCGCTCCCGTCCGGCGAAGGCGCTCACCAGGATCAGTAGGGTCGAACGCGGCAAGTGGAAGTTGGTGATCAGCGCGTCGACGACGCGGAACTCGAAACCGGGCGTGATCAACAGGTCGGTCTCGCCCTCGGCTCGCTCGGTCAGCGCCCAGGCTTCCAGCGCCCGCACTGAGGTAGTGCCAACCGCGACGACGCGCCGGCTGGCCGCTCGTGCCTGGGTGATGCGCGCAGCAACGTCCGGCGGCACGCAGAACCACTCGCGATGCATGCGGTGCTGCGCAGGGTCCTCGTGCGTGATCGGACGGAACGTATCGAGGCCGACGTGCAGTGTGATCGTGGCGAGGTCAATGCCGTGGCTGGCCAGGGACGACACCAGGCGCGGCGTGAAGTGCAGTCCGGCGGTGGGCGCCGCGGCCGAGCCCTCGACGTCGGCAAACATAGTCTGGTAGCGCTCAGGATCGCCGTGCCAGCCGCGAATGTACGGCGGCAGGGGCGTGTCGCCAGCCGCGAGCAATGCGGCGTCGCTGTCAACACGTATGTCGCGTATGCCCTCGGCGTGGGCGTCTTCAATGAGCACAGCCACGGTCGGCGTGATCTGAACGACATCACCAGGGCGTAAGCGGCGAGCGGGGCGTGCAAGGGCCTGCCAGTGGCCTGGCGCATGGCGGCGGAGCAGCAGCAGCTCGGCCTGGCCGCCGCCTTTGAGGGTGCCGCGGATGCGCGCGGCAAGGACCCGCGAACGGTTCGCCACCACCAGGTCGCCAGGCTCGAGCAGGTCCGGCAGGTCGCAGACGCGCCGATGCTCGAGCGCTCCAGTACGCCGATGCACGACCAATAGACGAGCCGCGTCGCGCGGCTCGATTGGCTCCTGGGCGATCAACTCGTTGGGCAGCTCGTAGTCGAAGTCGGCGGTGCGCATCGGGCCAGGCCCTACTCTAACCAGGTGCGTTTCGAGGTGCTGGCGCGCGATCCCAGCTCAGGCCTGCGGGCAGGCGTGCTGCAAACGCCGCACGGCGAGGTCCCCACGCCCGCGTTCATGCCGGTCGGCACGCGTGCGAGCGTCAAGGGCCTGCTGCCCTGCGACGTCCGCCAGACGGGTGCACGCGTCGTGCTCTCGAACACCTACCACCTGCTACTCGAGCCTGGTGTCGACACCATTCAGCACCTCGGTGGGCTGCACGCCTTCATGCGCTGGGACGGCCCGATTCTGACCGACAGCGGCGGCTTCCAGGTGTTCTCGTTGGGCAAGCTCCGCGAGATCACCGACGTCGGCGTACGCTTCGCCTCGCACCTCGAAGGGTCGCCGATGCTCCTCACGCCCGAGTGCGTCGTCGACGCGCAGGAACGGCTGGGCGCCGACCTGATCATGCCCCTCGACGAATGCCTCCCCGGCACTGCCTTGCGCGCCGAGACCGAGCGCGCACTGGAGCGCACGCTTGTCTGGTGGCAGCGGAGCCAAACCGCGCGCCGCCGTCCCGATCAGGCGCTGTTCGCGCTCATTCAGGGCGGCATGTTTACGGACCTACGGCGCGAAGCGGCACGCGCCGCGGCAGCGTCCGATCCGCCTGGGTTCGCCATCGGCGGATTGAGCGTGGGCGAACCCAAATCCGTCACCGCGTCCGTGCTGCAGGCGACGCTCGACGAGTTGCCGGGGGACAAACCGCGCTACCTGATGGGCGTGGGCCATCCACTCGACGTCGCTGCCTATGCCCGGCTGGGGGTCGACCTGTTCGACTGCGTGCTGCCGACCCGCCTCGGCCGCAATGGGACCGTGTGGACCGACACGCGCGGCGCGCGGCTCGATCTCAATCGGCGCGCGGCGCTCGGTGTTGCTGATCCCATCGATGACCACTGTGATTGCGCGGCGTGCTCGGGGTGGTCTGTCGGCGCGCTGGCGGCCATGTTCCAGGCCCACGAGCAGCTAGCGCACCGGCTCGCTAGCATCCACAACCTGAGCATGCTGGCACGCGTTCTTGACGACTTGCGTCAAGAAGTCCTTTACACTGCGTAGCAGATCGTTGATGCCCTGGAGAGCAGGCGGTTAGTGACGACCACGGATTCCGCGCAGGCGCCGCCCAGCACGAGCGTCGCCCACAGCGCGGAGCGCCTGGGAGCACGATCGCCAGCCGCTGTTCGAGCCGAACGCCGCGCGTGGCTGATTCTGTGGGTCGCGTTCGCGACCTTCTGCCTGCTGTTGTTTTCCGCCGGCAAGTTCGTGGTCGAGTTCGTCAGCAGCGCCCAGGTTGACCAGCTGGCGCTGGTCACGAACAGTCGCGGGCGTCCGCTCGTGGTCGCGCCGGGCAGCGCGGAGCGCACCGTCCTCACGCGCACTGAGCTGAGCGTGGGCACCGCGATCGCACTCGATCGCGAGACTGTGTCGACGATCGAGCTCGAGCTCTTTGACGAGTCGAAAGTCACCGTGCTCGCCGGGGCGAGCGTCGAGCTCGCGCGCATGGAAGTAGGCCGTTTCATCAAGCAGCAGCACCTGGTGCTCGATCAAACCGCGGGCGTCGTTCAGTATCAGAGCGTTGGGCCGATCGATGTCGAGCTGCCCAACAACGGCGTTGCTCATTTGGGTGCCAAGAGTGACGCGACGGTCTGGATCGACGATGCCGGCCATACGACACAAGTGCTTGTGTACGACGGCGAAGCGCGCATCGAGTCGGGTGGGCAGGCACAGACGGTGCCGCGCGACAAGCGCGCCGCGATCGTCGATGGGCGCATCATCGCCGTCGAAGACCGGGCGCAGGCCCTGCTGCCCAACGGCGACTTCGCTCGCCAGGACGATGGCTGGGAGCGCCACGACTTTACGACCAATCCGCTCCTCGACGTGATTGGCCAGCGCTTCTGGGTCGCCGGCCCGGACCTGCCCGATCGCAAGCTGAACGCGTTGCGCGTGGTGCGCGAGAACTCGCGCGGTGAGCACGGTGAGACTGGATTCAAGCGCAACCTGAACAATCTCGATGTCTCGGGCTATCGCCACCTGTGGCTGCAGGCCTATGTGCGCGTCGACTATGCGTCGCTGTCAGGCGGCGGCTATCTCGGATTCGAGTATCCGATGATGCTCGGCATGACTTACGAAGGCGCGCGCGAGGGCTCCTCGCCGGGGCCGTGGTCGATCGGGTTCTACACCGCCAATCCCGATAACCGACCAGCGCCCGCCGGTCGCGCCGAGCTGTGGCCGGCAGGCGAGTGGCAGCAGTTCCGCGTCGACTTGATGAACACCGATCCCGAGAACATCCCGTACCGGCTGCGCGAGTTCTCAGTGATGGGCCAGGGGCACAATTACGACGCCCGCGTGGCGGGCATCGAGCTCATCGGCGAATAAAGCTGTCAGCTATCAGCAGTCAGCTATCAGCCATCAGCAGTCAGCTATCAGCCATCAGCAGTTAGCTATCAGCCGTCCGCTGTATGCCGCCGGCCATGAACGCGCTCACTCGGGACGCCCGTACGGAACCCTTTCGCGCTTGGGGAGTGACGCGCCGGCTCGGGGCCGGCGCCATGTATGGTTGATCTGCTGACGGCTGAAAGCTGAGGCCTGAGAGCCTTAGGCGCGGGCGGCCTGGGCGCCGCTGCCGACTTCGCGCACCACGTTGAAGACGTCGCGGATGCTTTCGAGCCGACTCATGATGCGGCTCAGGCGGTCCAGGCGCGGCACCTCGACTGTGGCCCAGACCGTCGCGGTCTGATCCTTGTGTACGACGGCGCTCAGTGCGGTGATGTTGACCTTCTCGTCGGCCAAGATGCCGGTCACGTCGCGAACAAGGCCCTCGCGGTCCCACGCCTCGAGGCGCACGGTCACGGGAAAGACGTGCTGCTCTGAGTCGCTCCAGTCGACGGTCACCAGGCGATCCTTCTCGTCCTCGTTCAACACAGAGGCGCAATCGGCCCGATGCACGGTCACGCCGCGGCCGCGGGTGATGTAGCCAATGATGTTGTCGCCGGGCACGGGGTTGCACGAGCGACACACGCGCGTCAGCAGATCGCCCACGCCCAGCACGCGCAAACCACCCGTCGGTGCACTGGGCCGAGCAAACTGCGGCATCGCCGCGGTGCTTTCCTTGCGCTGCTCCTCGGCGCCGGCCAGAACGTGCCGTCCGATCTCGTCGGGATTGATGTCGCCATAGCCAACAGCAGCCAGGAAATCGTCGACTTTGTCGAATTTGAAGTCCGCCGCGAGGTCGTCGAGTTTGCTGTCAACGCCGAGCCGCTTGAGCGCCTTCTCGACCAGCTCGCGGCCGCGCACGATGTTCTCCTCGCGCTGCTGCTTGCGGAACCATTGGCGGATTTTTTCGCGCGCGTGCGCCGTTCGGACAAAGCCCAGGTTCGGATTGAGCCAGTCGCGGCTCGGACCGCGTGAGCCCTTGGCGGTGATGATCTCGACGATGTCGCCATTCTTCAGCCGCGTGTCGAGCGACACCAAGCGGCCGTTGACTTTCGCGCCGACGCACTTGTGGCCCACGTCGGTATGAATGCGGTAGGCGAAGTCGAGCGACGTGGCGCCGCTCGGTAGCTCCTTGATCTCGCCCTTCGGCGTAAAGACGTAGACCTGATCCTGGAAGATGTCGGTCTTGAGCGAGTCGACAAACTCCTGGGCACCCCCGGCCACGTCCTTCTGCCAGTCCATGAGCTGGCGCAACCAGGCCACTTTCGCATCGAACTTCTGGTCTTGCCGCGTCCCCTCCTTGTAGCGCCAATGCGCGGCGACGCCGTATTCGGCGACCTGATGCATCTCATGGGTGCGGATCTGGATTTCTAGCGGCCGGCCATCGACCGCGAGCACCGTCGTGTGCAGCGACTGATAGAGGCTCTCTTTGGGGTTGGCGATGTAATCGTCGAACTGCCCAGGCAGCGGGCGCCAGATCGAGTGGATCACGCCCAGCGCCGAGTAACAGTCTGAAATCGAGCCGACCAGGACGCGTACCGCGAGCTGATCGTAGATCTGATCGACGTCGACGCCGCGTCGCTGCATCTTGCGATAGATGCTGTAGATGTGTTTCGGTCGCCCGGAAAGGTCGGCCTGAATGTCGTGCTCAGCGAACTCGTTCTTGAGCACCTCGATCACACGCAGGATGTACTTTTCACGCGCGATGCGGCGGCTCGCGACCTTGTCGGCGATCTCGTGGTACTTCTCGGGCTCGAGATGGCGGAACGACAGATCTTCGAGCTGCCACTTCAGCTCCCAGATGCCCAGCCGATTCGCCAGCGGCGCGTAGATCTCCATGGTCTCCTGCGCGACGCGTCGACGTTTGGCCGGCGGACGGTACTGGAGCGTCTTCATGTTGTGCAGGCGATCGGCGAGCTTGATGAGGACGACGCGGATGTCCTCGGCCATGGCCAGGAACATCTTGCGCATGTTCTCCGCCCACAGGTCCTGGCCGTTCAGCGAAGCGCGGCCCTCTTCGGCGCCCTCGACGTTGAAGAACTGCATCTTGTCGAGCTTGGTGACTCCGTCGACGAGTCGCGCGACCTCACGCCCGAAGCGGCTGTCGAGCTCGGACGTGGCCACGCCACAGTCCTCGGACACGTCGTGCAGCAGCGCCGCGACGAGCGTCGCGCCGTCCATGTGCAAACCGGCCAGGGTTTCGGCTACGGCGAGCGGATGATTGATGTACGGCTCGCCAGACTCGCGGACCTGCCGCGCGTGCGCGCCGGCAGCGAAGCCATAGGCGCGTTTGATCGCTTCCACGTCTGGGACGGGAAGGTAACGGGCGACGTCGTCGTACAGGCCCTGCGGAGAACGCGCAGCCGATGCTGCGCTGGTGGCCGTGCTCAAAGTGGTCTGACAGTCTATCAACCGCCCACCACGTGTTGCGTTATGTCAGCAAGCGCAGGGTCACGAGCGCCATGACTTTGGTGCTGGCGACGAGATCGTCGATGGATACGAACTCGTCTGGCTGATGCGCCAGCACCAAACGGCCAGGCCCGTAGCCGATGCACTCCTGGATACCAGCGAGCCGAACGACGTGCTTTTGATCGAACGTCCCCGGGCTGGCGATGAATTTCGGCTCAATGCCGAGTGCTGTTTTGATGGCCGCGCCAGTGGCTTGCGCCAGCGGCCCGTTGGTGCTCAGCAGCAGTGGGTCAACCCGCATCAGATCGCGCAGCTCGTAGGCCACCCCGGTGCGATCCAGGACGTCGACAATCTCGGCGCGCACCGTTTCGAAGTTTTCTTCGTGGATGAAGCGACGGTCGAAGACCGCCGTGCAGCGATCGGGCACGCACGGCGTTTGCCAGCCATCGAGCGCCTGGCCGGCATGCAGAGCGTTCAGATTGATCGATGGTCGGCGTGCTTCGGACGGCTGGACCGGTGCGTCTGATATTCGTTTGGCCAGGCCTGGTTTCAAATCGGTATTGATGGCCTGGATGAGCTGCGCCATCTCGTCGGCGGCATTGATCGCCAGGCCGGGCATACTGCCGTGGCCAACCCGGCCGAGCGTCAACAGCTCGAACCAGTACACGCCGCGGTGGCCGACACACACGCGCTCGGGGTCGAGCGGCTCGGTGATGACGACGAACCTTTGCTTCTCGCGCGTGAGATACCCGCGGTCGCACAGCCAGGCCACGCCGGCGAAGCCGCCGCTCTCTTCATCGACGGTCATGCTCTGCTCGACGGTGCCCTGCAGCTCGATACCCGCTCGCCGAATGGCTTCGACGGCGAACAGCGAGGCGGCGATGCCGGCCTTCTGGTCACACGTACCGCGGCCGTAGATGCGCCCATCGCACACTTCGGCGCCAAACGGGTCGCGCGTCCAGCCTGACTCGGCCGGAACGACGTCGTAGTGACCGTTGAAATGGAGCACTGGGCCGCGCGTACCGAGCGCGCCGATAACGTTCAGGCGCGGGTAGCGCTCGGTGTGTTCGGGCATGCCCTCGGCGGGCAGTACCTGTGTCTGGTAACCAAGCTCGCGGAGCGTGTTGCGCAGCAGCTCAGCACAGTCGGCGTAGCGGTCGCCTGGCGGGTTGACCGTCGGGATACGCACCAGTGCCCTGGTGAGGTCGACGATGTCGTCGGCGAGTGATTCGACCTGGCTGAGAACGGCTTGCTCGCGCGGCGTCACGCTATGTGAGCGCCGCTGGGACACCGTGCAGGGTCGTGGCGGCTCGAACTGCGCGCAGCACGGCCATGGCCACGACATCGACGACGGATTTGCCCAGCCACAGCGGCTCCACTGAGTGTGCGCCTGGCGCTGGCATCGACAGCGCGAAGAGGGTGTCGCCGTCGTACTGCGTGTGCGCCGGTCGGATCGTGAGCGCCAGGCCATCGTGGGCGATGCTCGCGAGACGGTTCACGGCGCCGGCGTCGATCGGCGCAGTGGTGGCCACGACGCCGATCGTCGTGCTCGTCGTCGCGAGCGGCCGTACGCGCTGCTGCTTCGTGCGCGGACTGGCAATTGCGTCGCCGGTTTCAGGGTTGTAGACGCTGCCAACGGCGTTGACCGCCAGCAGCGCGGCGACGACCGTGCCGTCGTCCAGGACCGTCGACGCGGTGCCGACGCCACTCTTGATGGCGAATTCAGGTCCGCCAAGCTTGGCCACCGTCGCGCCCGTGCCTGCTCCAACGCACCCTTCGTCTACGTTCCGTGTTGCGCTGCGGCACGCGGCGTAGCCCGCGTCGGCGTCGGGCCTGATGTCGGCGCGGCCGATGCCCAGGTCGAAGAGCGCCGCGGCGGGCACGATCGGCACGAGGCCGTGGCTCGAGGCGAAACCGATACTGTGCTCCTCGAGGTAGCGCATCACGCCCGTTGCCGCGTCGAGGCCAAATGCCGAGCCGCCGCTCAGCAAGATCGCGTTGACCTTGCCGACCAGGTTGCCTGGCCTCAGAAGCTCCGTTTCGCGGGTGGCTGGCGCGGCGCCGCGGACGTCGACACCAGCCTGTGCTGCTGGATCGCACAAGATGACGGTGCAGCCCGTCGCCGCCTCGAGGTTGGTCCAGTGGCCGACTCTGATGCCGGGCACCTGCGTGATCGACACGACTCGTCTCTCGCCCTGGTGAGCCTAGCAGGGTTTCAGCCGGCGATGAGCCGCCACACCAGCGCCGCCAGCGTGGCCAGCCCGAGCAGCAACCTGAGATGGCGCAAGCCGTCCCGCGCGTCTTCATGCCAGCGCCGGTCGTCGTCTTCGGCGAGCCCTGGTTGCGCCGCCAAGCGCGCCCCAAAGCTGGCGTAACCAATCCAGATCGCCACAAACCACAAGCCCAGAAACACGACCGCTGCCAGGCGGTTCCAAAGCTCGCCGATCACCACCGCCGCCAGCGCCAGCAGCACGAACAGCAGCTCATAGAAGAAGATCACCGCTCAGGCTCGCCGCCTACGCACTGCGCTGGCTCAGGGCCCGGTCGGGGCATTTGACCAGAACGGTCCGACGGCCACAGCCCCGCACGCTGAACGCGTTGGCGAGTGCGAGGGCCCGCATGTGCAGGGTCCCACGTCCGACGGCGTCGCGATCGGCAGGGCGGCAGGCCATCCACAGCCGCCCAGGCGAGCAAACCGCGGCCGCGCCCAGCGGCGCACATGAAATGTCATGCGCTGGTGCTGAAGAGGTGGTCTTGTTCGGCGAACGCGCGCAGGTTGCGAAAGGTGAAAATGCCGGTGTCGTGATTGTCGCGCCAGGTGGGCTTGACCGCGTAGCGGCCGACTAGCTCGATGTCGATCATCTCGATCTCGTCCGGCGTCATGGAGGTCTTGGAGGCCAGCACGCCGGGGTATTCGCCTTCGCCTGAGCAGTACGCGCACGGGCAGCGCCAGCGCAGGTATTCCCAGTCGTAGTCGCTGCGTTGACCATCGGCCCACGCGAAGCGCAACCGACGCCCGGACGTGTCCAGCTCGATGTCAACAGGCTGACTGGCAGTGCCTGGCGTGTCGGTCATCGGCTGCAAGCCTACAATCTCGCTGGCCCCGTGCACGTTGTGCATCCGCAAACTGGGCCAGGCAGTCGCACGGACGCGTCCGACGATGTGATCGGGGGCGCCGCCACCGACCACCTGGTCAAGCCGCGCCGATCATCGTGGCGCGTCGTCGGCCCCGAGCTGGGTGGCACGTGGCTGGCCATCGCGGGCCTGGTGATCGTGGTCAGCCTGTCCATGGCAGATGGGTTGCTGGGCGGCATCGTCGCCTACGAGCGCGACACGTTCGTCTTTTACTTCCCGCTGATGCGCTGGGTGAGCCAGCAGCTGCATGCGGGCGTGCTGCCACTCTGGACGCCGCAGGTGTTCGGCGGCTATCCGATCTTTGCCGATGGCGAGATCGGCCTGTCATATCCGCCCGCGCTGCTCGCACTGTGGCTGATACCGCCCGAGCAAGCATTCGTCTTCCTGCGCCTGCTGCATCTGTGGATCGCCGCGTTCGGAACGTTCGCGCTGGCGCGCACGCTCGGACTGCCGCGCAGCGCCGCGGTGCTGGCCGGCCTCGTCTTTGCCCTGGGCAACTTCCTGCAGGCGCAGATCCACCACGAGAACATCGTTCGGACCGCGGCCTGGATGCCGGTGATGCTGGTGCTCGTGGAGCGTGCGCTGCGCGCAGCCGACACGCCGCGCCGCGCCTTCTGGACGGTGTGCGGCGGGCTGGCACTGGGCATGGCCGGCCTGGCCCTGCACTCGCAGATGCTGGCGATCGATCTCCTCGTCCTCGCGGCTTACGCGGCCGTGCGCTGGTGGGCGGGCCCGCTCGCTGTGAGTGCCACCGGAACAGCACCGCGGGCAATCGCTGCGAACAGGTTCCTGGCGGTCGCCGCCGTGGGCCTACCAGTCGTCATCCTCGGGCTGTGCCTGGCGGCCGTCCAGCTCGTGCCGCTCGTCGAGCTCGCCGGGTTCTCGCCGCGCGGCGGCGGCATCCCCTATACGGAGTCGGCGGCGTACTCGCTTACCCCGTACGGTCTGGGTCAGCTGATCCTGCCGTTCCTCTTCCGTGGCCCGGGCGGACTGCAATGGGGTCTGTGGACACACTGGGAGTCGTATCTCTATGTCGGCCTCACCCCGCTCGTGCTGGCCGTTGTCGGACTGCTCGGCGTCCGACGCCGCGAGGTCGCAGGCTGGGGCATCCTCGCCGCGGTTGGGACAATCGTTGCGCTCGGCCAGTACAGCCCGCTGAACCTGCACTACCTGCTGTGGCTGGTGCCGGGCATCTCGGGTCTGCGTGCACCCGGACGTTTCACTATCGTCGTCGTACTGGCGCTGGGCATGCTGGCGGCATACGGCTTGGCCTGGCTTCAGCAGCACACAGGGACGTCGTCGACGACGGCGTACCGCAAACTGGCGCGAAGGGTAGTTTTCGGCGCCATCGCCCTGGCGGTTGGCGTGACGCTCGCCGTTAGCGGCGCCCACCTCGTCTTCACGACATTTCCATCGTTGACCCACGGTGCGATCGATTCGGCCTATCTCGCCCTACCACGCGACGGCTATCCGCTCACCCAAGCCGATGTCTATGCCGGCCTGCTGTGGGCCACCGACCTGCACAACCCGAGCGTGGCGCTGGCGGTGGGTGTGCTCATTGGGCTGACGTGTGTCCTCGCCGCGTGGATGTTCGGCCGGACCGCTCAGCTTCGGCGCTGGCCGGGCTGGCCGACGCTGCTCATCATGTTGGCGTCCGCCGAGCTGCTCATCTTCGCGTGGGGCATCCATCCGCGCTTGGCGTTGGAGCGGCTGTCGTCCGTTCCGCCGGCGCTCGGCCCAGTCCTCCAGGCGGCAGCCTCATCGCCTGAGCCAGTCCGCGTCCTCGCGTCACCGGTCTTGAACCAGGTCGCGACGGATCGGCTGGCGCCGTTCGGCCTACAGGACGCCAACGGCTACAGCTCGCTGCAGTTCGTCTGGCATCGCGACTACCTGGCGCGTGTCCTTGAGGTCGACGACGACCTGCTGGACCTGTGGGGTGTGCGCTACGTGATCGATCCAGCCGAATATGGCGTGCTGCCGCGCTACAAGGACGTCGACTTCCTGCCCAGCCAGATGGTGCTGCACGCGCCCGCTGGCGGCGCCGACGCCGAACAGAGCTTCGCGCTCGCGCCAGGCAGCGATGTCGCCGAAGTGCGCATCGTCTCAGCGCTGGTGAACGGCCTCGACGCGGAGCAGGACGAGCCAGTCGCCGATGTCGAGCTGCGCGGTCCGAATGCCGAAGTATTCGCCCGCACGCAACTGCTGGCCGGTCGCGACACGATGGAGTGGGCCTGGGACTCGCCCAGCGTGCGTCCGTACGTGCGCCATGCGCGAGCCGAGCTAGCCGGTCTCGCGATCGAGAGCGGCGCGAGCTCCAGTCCGCGGCTGTTGTCGTTCGCCTCGCTGCCCGTTGAGCCGACCGCGCCTGCGACAACGCTCGTCATCCGCGCCATCCTGCCCACAGGTGAGCTGGCCGTCTTTGGCGGCGCGGTCGTCGACCGGAATGGCGCTACGCAGGAACTCTTTGGGCGCACCCGCTCGAAATATCGCCTGGTCTATGCAGATCGTGAGCTGCGGGTCGCCGAGAATACGGCCGCGCTGCCGCGCGCGTTTCTGGTGACCCGGGCGCGCACCGCGCCGTCAATCGGGCAATCGCTGGGCGAGATGATCCACCGACCGTTCGATCCGCGCCGAGAAGTCGTCATTGCCGCCGACGCCGCGCCCGAAGTCACCGCGCGCCTGCCCGCCATGGACCCGACGGGTGAGGGCGCGGCGCCGGGCAGCGCGCAGGTCGTGGACTACGCGGCCGACGCCGTCCGCGTGCGCACGTCGTCCCCAAGCGCGGTCCTGCTCGTCGTCACCGACACGTATTACCCCGGCTGGCGGGCGTTCGTCGACGGCGTCGAGCAGCCATTGGTGCGCGGCGACCTGCTCTTTCGCGTGGTGCCCGTCGGGCCCGGCGAGCACGTGGTCGATCTGCGCTTCGAGCCGCTCAGCATCCGCGTCGGGCTCCTGATCAGCGTCGTGTCGCTCGCGCTGGCAGCGGGCGTGCTGGCCTCGGCTGGCAGGTCGATGCTGAGAAGGCGTACAACGTGAGGTGAGGCCGCCGCACTGACGCGATGCTCAAGGGTACGCTGTTGTACCTCGCAAATCGCCGGCCCGTGTATCGGGCGGTGATGCGGCACGATCTGCTGCGCGGGCTGACGCAGCGCTACGTCGCGGGCGAGGACCTCGCCGACGGCATCGTCGTCGCGCAGACGCTCAACACACAGCGCCTGATGGCGACGCTGGACCATCTGGGCGAAAGCGTCACCAACGCCGCCGAAGCGCGCGCGGCAACCGCCGGCTATCTCGAAGCGCTCGAGACGATCTCTCGCGAACAGGTTGACGCGAACATTTCGCTCAAGCTCACCCAGCTCGGCCTCGACGTCTCGCGCGAGCTCTGCGTGGCACATCTGCGCAAGATCCTCGAGCGCGCCAGGGAACTCGAGACGTTCGTACGCATCGACATGGAGTCATCGGCGTACACGCAGCGCACGCTCGACGTGCACGCCGAACTGTGGAACGAGGGCTTCCACAACGTTGGCGTCGTACTGCAGACCTACCTGTTGCGAACGGCTGCCGACGTCCAGCGGGCGATTGAGATGGGTGTCCGCGTTCGGTTATGTAAAGGTGCCTACCTGGAGCCGGCGCGCGTCGCCTACGCCAACAAGGCGGACGTGGACGCCAACTACGCGCGGCTCATGGAGCGCCTGATGGCGCACGGCACCTATCCGGCGCTGGCGACGCACGATGAGCGGCTGATCCGGCACGCGATTGCCTTCGCGGCGCGCGAGAGCATCGGGCCGGAGCGGTTCGAGTTTCAGATGCTGTTCGGTGTGCGGCGCGATCTGCAGCTACGCCTGGTCGAACAGGGCTATCGCGTGCGGATCTACGTGCCGTACGGGCGCGCGTGGTATCCGTACCTGGTGCGCCGCATGGCCGAACGGCCGGCCAACCTGATGTTCTTCATGCGCTCAATGGTCCAGGAAGCACTGGCCGGTCGGCGCAACGGCCGTCGCCAGGGCTAGGCGGCCTGGGACTCGCTCAGCTCGCGTTCGCGGCGACGTTCCTCGAGTAGCCGCTTCGGCGGTCGGCCGCGGCGTGGTCGTTCGTCGAGCCAGTTGTACTCGTCGATGCGGCGGACGATCACATCCGATTCGTCGAGAAAGAGTGGTCCGCCGCATCGGGTACAGCGCATGCGCCGCCAATCGGCGACCTGGACGACCTTCGCTTCGCCCGGGTAGCGGAGCATGACCGAAGGCGCGCCGGCAGTCGCGGGACTGAGCGTCTGCTGACTTTCGATCGAGCCGGTCACGCTGCCGCACAGGTAGCACTTGAGGTCGGCGACAAAGACCGTCTGGCGGATGGGTTTTTCAAATGTTGATGAGCTCATGTGTGGTAAAGCGCAGTCCTTTCGCCCAACGATAGTTAACTGCTCAGCCAACCAAACTATTCCGGGTAGGATCCGGTACCAAGGTCCGGGGGACAGTAGGGAGATGCCTGACTGCCAGGCTGGCCGGCGGCCGGTAGGGTGAAGTGCGATGTCGACCAAACTTGTCGAGCGAGGTGCGCGGATCAAGCGCACCAAATGGGTCGAGCTGTCCTGCTTGCTGTGTGGCGAGTCGGTGGGCACGCTCGAAGGTGGCGCGGTGCTGCGGCCGCGCACCGACGCCAGCGTCAAAGTCGCCGGCGCGCGTGTCGTCTGTGGCCGCTGCGGCGGCAGCCTGTCGCCGACCGATCAGGGGGAGCGGGTTCACTTCGTCTAGACGTTCCAGCACCGGGTGCTGATATAGACGCGCCGCCGTGCGCGCGGGTTGCAGTCCGATCCCGACCGCCTTGGGCTGAGCCTTCGAGTGGGTCATGGCCACGCGTCCATGGGCAGGGTGGTGAGGTTGATGCCGCGGGCTGGGCAGCGCTCGCACAAACGCGTGGCGCACGTCAGCTTGAACAGGTGCAACAGCCCCTGCTGCTGGCACGCGCCGCGAAAGCGCACGCCGGGCACCGCAAGCTGCTGGGCCATGTAGCGCACTACCCGATTCGTCGGCTCAGCGGCCAGGCGTTCGAACACGTCAGCGGCCTCGGCCAGGCCGGCGGCCAACGCAAACGGCAGCAGGACGTTGATCGCGATCACCTGTGCACGGCCGCGGCCGATCCACGGCGATGCCCAGGCAAACCGCCACAATTTCGGCTTGCGCTCGCTCGCGGCCTGGCGCACCACCTCGAGCGCCTGGTCGGCCAGACGTGGCCAGCGCGCCGCCAACTCCGCCAGACCTCGACAGCGCTGCGTGGGCGCGTTGCCGGCGCGCAGGCCACGGCGATCCCAGGTCGCGGCCGGCACCGCCACGCGCAGGCCGTGCCGACGCTGGACTGCCCGAAACGCGTGTGCCTCGGCCAGCGTCGCCTCGCCGATCAGTCCGGCCATGCCCAGCAGCAGCCCGGCCAGGCCGACCGGCCCGCGCTCGGCGACGGCGCGCGCTGCCTCGGCCCACGGCACCGCGTCGGCGAGCTGGCCGAAGGGTGCCGTGTTGCGGGCGTAGCCGAGCGCTTCAGCCATGCCACGCCACAGCACCTGATCGGGCTCGACCACGCTCAAATCGCCCTCGAAGCGCGCCGCGCGGGCCGCCAAGCGCGTCCGCCCAGCGGCTTCGACGCGCTGCACAATCAGCGCTGGATCGCGCAGGCACGGGTCCAGGCTGAGCTGATCGGCCAGCCGCTGCGCCGCGGCTACTGAGGCGGCGGCTGAGGATGCCGCGGGCAGGGGCGGTGGGGGTGGGCCGCGCTCGGGCTCGATGGCGACCGTGGGCAGCAGCCGCCCCTGGGCGTCGAAAGTCAGGCCATCGAGCACGCCCACCACGTGCAGCAGCACGTTGCAGTAGGCGGGGTCGGCCATATGGCCATGCGCCCGCCAGTCGCTGGCGCGGCGATGGATCTCCACGTCGCCGCGCACCAGCGTGCCATCCGCCAGCGCCAGCACTGCGCCCTGGAAGTCCGGGCCAGGGCCGCCCCAGCGTCGGCCGGCGAAGACCACCCTGAAGGTTCGATTGGCGGTGTCGGCGAGCCACCTGCTGCCGTAGCGCCGCGCCTGCCACGCCTCGGCCAGCTCGGCCTCCGAGGCGATCCGCCGCCGCGTGGGCGGTGCTGCTCGTGGCCCGGCCGGACGGCGCGGCGCGCCGACGTCGGCGGGCGCGGCGAGTGAGGATTGGGTTGGTGTCCACAGCGCCCACTATGCAGTGGGCACCGTCACGCGCACCGTCACGGCGAGGCCTGAAAGCGTCACGCGAACCGTCAATTTTGTGTCACAAAAACGGCCGAAGCGTCACGCGTGACGGTCGTTATGTCATGTTGGGCGTTATTCGGTGGATACCGGCCAGGAGCCCAGCACTTTCAGAAACACCGTGTGCTCCTCGGCTTTGCGCAGCGCGCGGCGGACACGCACTTCTGAAATGTGGCCGTCCAGCTCGACAAAAAAGAGATAGTCCCATGCCCGCCGCTTCGACGGACGCGACTGGATGCTCGACAGGTTGACTTCGTTCGCGGCGAAGCCATCGGCCAGGTCGCGCAAGGCACCGACGCGGTCGCGAATGCTGAACACCACGGCGGTCTTGTCGTGGCCGGTGGCACCCTCAGACGGCGCGCGCGCCAGCACCAGAAAGCGCGTCACGTTTCCCGCCAGATCCTGAATGTTTTCGGCCAACACGTTCAGGCGGTACACGTCGGCGGCCAATCGGGGCGCGATCGCGGCCACGGTGCCAGTGGCGTCTTGAGCCGCGAGCTCAGCCGCTTTGCCGTTGCTCGTCGCAGGCAGCAGTGCGGCCTCGGGTAGATGCGCGGCCAGCCAGACGCGCGCCTGACCCGCTGCCTGGGGGTGCGACAGCACGCGCTTGACCTTCTTGAGCGAGTCGCCGCGCGACAGCAGCGTGTGCGAGATCGGCAAGGTGACCTCGGCGCAGATCTGCAGCTGGGTGTCGACCAATCGGTCGAGCACCTCGTTGACCGGACCCTCGGTCGAGTTCTCGAAGGCGACCAGGCCATAGTCGGCGGCGCCCTTTTCGACCATCGAGAACACCTCGGCGTGGGTCTGACATGGCTCGAGGTCGGCCGCGCTGCCGAACTTCTCCAGCGCGGCTTGATGGCCGAACGTCGCGGCGGGTCCGAGATGGGCAATGCGCGTCGGACGCTGCAGCGCGCGCGACGTTGACAGGATCTCGCGGTAGATACTCGCCAGCGCACCTTCCTGGAGCGGGCCGCGGACCGACTGCACGTGCGCCAGAACTTCGGCTTCACGGTGCGGCACGAAGATCGGCGCTGACTCGCCGCCCGCCTTGGTCTGGCCGACGCGCAACGACAGCGTCGCACGCTCTTGAAGTAGCCGCGCAATCTGTTCGTCGAGCGCGTCGATGCGCGTGCGCAGCTCCTCCAGCGAGTCTGCGCCGGTCATGGTCGACTCGGCGGCGGACTGATGGTCAGGCAGGCTCACGGCATGGGTACGTTACACGACAAACCCCACCGGGCGACCAGCCAGGTCGTAGGATATTTGCCGCTGTGACCGATCAAGCGACGCAGGTGATGGACCTGCAGACGCTGCACATCCGCGCCGAGGAGCTACGGCGGCAGATCAATTTCCACAATTACCGCTACTACGTTCTCGACGATCCAGAGGTCTCCGACGCCGAGTATGACCAGCTCATGCAAGAGCTGCGGGCCATTGAAGCCGACCATCCGGAGCTGCAGTCGCCCGATTCGCCCACACAGCGTGTGGGCGCCGGTCCAGCTGCGCAATTCGCGGTCGTGCCGCACCGCGTGCCGATGCTCAGTCTGGCCAACGCGTTCACGCCCGAGGCACTGCGTGCGTGGCACGAGCGCGCCAGGCGCCTCGTCGGGCGCGACGTGCACGACTTCACCATCGAGCCCAAGATCGACGGACTGGCGATCATGCTGCGCTACGAGCACGGCCGCTTGAGCGTCGGTGCCACGCGCGGCGACGGGTTCCAGGGCGAGGACATCACCGCCAACCTGAAGACGGTGCGCACGGTGCCGCTGAGCCTGAATGGCTCACCGCCGCCATTCCTCGAGGTGCGTGGCGAGGTGTACCTGTCGCGCGCGGCATTCCAGAAGATCAACGACGAGCGCGCCGCGGCCGGCCAGCCGCTCTTCGCCAACCCGCGCAACTGCGCCGCCGGCTCGGTACGCCAGCTCGACTCGCGTATCAGCGCGCGCCGTCCGCTGGACGTGTTCATCTATGCGCTGGGCGAAGCCAAGGGCTGGCAGCCGCGCAGCCAGTGGGAGATGCTCGCGGCGTTCGCCGAATGGGGTTTCAAAACCAACCCGAACAACTCACGTACGCACGATATCGATGAAGTGATCGAAGCCTGCAGCGCCTGGGAGCATCGACGCGAGAGCCTGGCCTACGAGATCGACGGTCTGGTCGTGAAGATCAACGATGTGTACCTGCAGAGCGAGCTCGGCGCGGTCGGTCGCGAGCCACGCTGGGCAATCGCGTTCAAGTTCCCGCCCATGCAGGCCACGACGCGCTTGATCGACATCAAGGTCAATGTTGGTCGGACGGGCAGCCTGAACCCGTACGCTGAGCTGGAGCCAGTGCAGGTCAGTGGCGTGACGGTCAAGCAAGCCACACTGCACAACGAGGACGACATCCGCCGCAAGGACATTCGCGTCGGCGACACCGTCCTCGTCCAGCGCGCGGGCGAGGTCATTCCCCAAGTCATCGGCCCGATCTTGAGCAAGCGACCGCCCGACGCGCAGCCGTACGCGCTGCCGACCGAATGCCCGGTGTGTCATTCACCGGTCGTGCGGCCAGAGGGCGAGGCGATGGCGCGTTGCACGGGCGGCTTCGCAAAGTGTGTCGCGCAGCGTTTCGAGCTGCTCAAGCACTTCGTCGGACGCGGCTCGATGGATATCGAGAGCGTGGGCGAAAAGCTCGCCTGGACCTTGATCCAGAACGGCCTGGTGTACGACCCGGCCGACCTGTACTCATTGCAGCGCGATCAGTTGCTCGGTCTGGAGCGCATGGGCGACAAGAGCACCCAGAACGTGCTCGACAACATCACCGCCAGCAAGGCGCGTTCGCTGACACGGGTGCTCTTCGCGCTCGGTATTCGCTACGTCGGCTGGCAAAACGCCGAACTGCTGGCCCGCGCCTTCGGCAACATGGACGCCCTGCGGAGCGCGACGAATGAAGACATTGTGGCCGTCGAGGGCATCGGTCCAAAGATTGCCGACAGTGTTGCTGCCTGGTTCGGCGACCCCGAGAACCTGCGCATGCTCGACAAGCTGGTCGCGGCGGGTGTGAACATGGTCGAGGCGTCGGCGACGGCCAGCGGGCCACTGGCCGGGCTGACGATCGTGGTCACCGGTCGACTCGAGCACTACACGCGCGGCCAGATCGAACAGCGCATCAAGGAGCTCGGCGGAATAGTCGGCGACTCCGTTTCGAAGAAGACTGACTATCTCGTGGCGGGCGAGGACGCTGGTTCGAAGCTGGCCAAAGCGCAGAAGCTCGGGACGTCGATTCTGGACGAGAACGGGTTCGACGCGCTGGTCGAGGAACGATCCGCGGCGGGTACTCAGATGAGCGAGGCAACGTAGCTCAGAAGGCGAACGACGCTGCGCGGTCGGCGCTCGCGGTGCGCGCCCTTGGCGGTATCGACGAGCCGCTGCTAGGCGGCTTCGGTCAGGAGGTCGGCAACGCGCTGGGGCATCAGGAGTTCGAGGGTGGCGGGGTTCGTGTAGGTCATGAGTGCACAGTACGCCTGGGGTCACGGACACGACATGGGGGCTAACCCCCAGATAGGCTGAGGCAGCACACATGCGTGAGATCATCCGCTGCGAATGGGCGGGCAGCGACCCGTTGATGCAGGCGTATCACGATGACGAGTGGGGCCTGCCGCTGCACGACGACCGCAAACTGTTCGAGCTGCTGACACTCGAAGGCGCGCAGGCGGGCCTCAGCTGGTCGACCATCCTGCGCCGCCGTGATGGCTACCGAGCGGCGTTCGCCGACTTCGACATCGAGGCGGTCGCGGCGTTCACGCCGCACGACGTGGAGCGCCTACTGACGAGCGCGGACATCATCCGCAATCGGCAAAAGGTCGTCTCGACGATTGAAAACGCGCGCCGCTCGCTCGAGGCGCAGCGCGAGCATGGCTCGCTCGACCGCTACCTGTGGACGTTCGTGCCGAATGGCGCGCCGATCGTGAACAACCCACATAAGCTGGGCGACCTGCCCGCTTTGACGCCCGAGAGCATAGCCATGAGCAAGGCGCTCAAGAAGCGCGGTTTCGGCTTCGTCGGCCCGACGATCTGCTACGCCTTCATGCAAGCCGCTGGGCTCGTCGACGATCACACCGCGACGTGTTTCCGGCGCTCTGGGCAGCGCGCGTGAATGCTCGATCCCGATAGCCCGGTCCACGTTCGAAAGCTGCGGCCAGATGGCTCCCAGATTTTTGCCTGGGACGGCGCGGTGCTGCGCTGCGACGCGGACGGCATCGTGCTGCGGGCGGAATTCAACGTCGACCTGGTCGAGCGCGAGTACGCCACGTTTCGGCGCGGCGACGTCTTCGTCGAGTTCTACTACTGGGACCGGCCGTACAACGTGTTCCAGGTTTGTGCCGCGAACGGCACACTGAAGGGCTGGTACGCGAATCTGGGCCTGCCGGCGGAACTCGAAGCGCCGCGCAACGAGCTTCGTTATGTCGATCTGGCGCTCGACGTGTGGGTCGCGCCGACTGGCGAGCACGTCGTCCTGGACGAGGACGAGCTAGCCGAGCTGCTCGCCCAATGGCCGCAGCTGGCCGATACGGCTGACCGTGGCCGGGCCGCGCTGATCGAGCTGGCAACCAGCCGCCAATTGCCGCGCTGGCCGTGAATGGAGCTATGCAGTGACCGTGTGACCGGGCCGGTCTCTGCGACGGCTAGAAGTTGGGGGCGCGCTGCTCAGTCGACGATGACCGTGCCCGACATGCCGCCGTGGCCGGGCGCGCCGTGCGCTGCGCAGAAGTAGTTGTACGTGCCGCGCTCGGTGAATGTGATCTCGAACTGCTCCTCCGGCTCGAGCCAGCCCGAGTCGAACTGCAGCAGCCACGTCCCTGGATCGGCGGTCACGGTGTGCGGCTCGCCCAGTTCGTCGGTGTTGCGCCAGATCACGCGCGTGCCGCGCGCGATGTGGATCTCGCTCGGTCGCACCTCGTACTGATCCAGCGCGACGACCACGACTTTGCTCGGCCGATTGCCGCCCAGCCAGGCTATGCCATCGCCGATCCAATCCAGACCCACGGCAAAAGGGCCCGTGGCGTATGCGACGAACTCGCCGACGGAGCGCGGCTGGATGTTGGTCACCGCGGCCTTCTGGCGTGGCGTCAACGCGTGGAAGCGGGCATAGACGTACTGCGCGGCCGCCGCGCGTCGGCTACATGGGCACAGATCGAGGACGCGACCGGCCATCAGGTGCGTGCTGAAGTGCAGATGGTCGCCGCGTTCGAGCACCCAGGCGACACGCTCGCCGGGATCTGAGCGACCGTTACCGGCGATGCTGTAGTCGGCATAGAAGAGCAGCGCCAGGCTGATGCCGCCGAGCACAACACCAACGCCCAGCAGGAGCGCGGCCAGCTTCAAGACCGATGACCACGCGAGCCGTCCTCTACGTTGCGGAGCGGTCGTGTGCGCGACGCGGCCGGTTTGGACGGGACGTGGTGGTGCGGTATTCGCCACACGGCGAGTATGGAATCGCGCACCGTGGCGGGCGGCTTCGAGAAAGTTGGGATCTGGTTGAGCCTGCTTCAGGCCTGCACGAGTTCGTCCAAAGTGTCGGGCAGGTCGCTCAGATCGGGCAGCTCGGCGTTGCGCGGCTGATCGGATGACTCGCCCGCGCGGTTGATCCACACCGCGCGCAAACCGAGCGTGTGCGCTGCCGCCAGGTCATGAAACGGGCTCGCCGCCACGTGGACGTGACGCGCGCGGTCGGCGCTGGTGCGCTCGAAGAACCGCTGCCAGTGACCGGGCGCGGGCTTGTACGACCCTGCCTCGGCAGCGGTGATGCGTTCGTCGACCGGCACGCCGATCTGGCGCAGCGAGGCCTCGAGCAAGTCGGAATCGGTATTCGACAGGATCGCCAGGCGCCAACCGCGTTCGCGCAGCGTGCGCAGGGCGGGTGGCACGTCGGGAAACGCAGGCCAATCGGGCAGCGAGTCGGCGAATGCGTACTCGTCCGCGGCTTGCAATGGCAGCGCCTCGATGGCCGCGATGGCCCTCAGGGTTCGAGCGCCAACGTCGCGATACGGCAACGAACGTCCTTCCTGGACGAGCGGCTCGACCGCATGATGGCGCGCGAGCAGTCGCGCTGGATCCTGTTCAGCCCACAGTCGGCGGAAGACGGAACGAATTCCGCCGTGCCAGTCGATCAGCGTGCCGTAGCAGTCAAATGTCGCCCACCGATCGCTCACGGGCGCTTGGCCTCGGCGAGGCCCCCTTCATACGCCCGACGCAAGCCGCGGGCGATGCGCTCGGCGAGATCGGCCGCGGCCGCGGTATCGAGCAGGCGACCGCCGCCGGACGCCTCCCATCGATGGACGATGTCCTGGGCCTGGGTAAGGAATCCGAGCCAGGGTTCGGCCGCATCATGCGCCATGGCAGCCTCGCCTGACGTCCTGGTGCATCACGCTGAAAGCAGATTGTGGCACGTCGATCAGCCCCGCGGCGGCAGCACTTCGCCCATTAAGAAGGCACGGTGCAGGGCGCGCGCGATGCGCTGCGTCAGATCAGTTGTTTCCGCCGGGGACAGCGCACGTTCACCTGGATATCGACCCATTCGTCCACGAGCGCTCGGGCCTGCGGGAGCCAGTCACGCCACTCGCGGGGGCGATCAGCGGGCACACCGATGTCTCTCCCTTATCCTCGACCATCCCGCCTACGGCAGATTGTTGATGTGGCGAATCTGCCAGGTGGCATAAACCCACCCTGCCACCTGGCCGACGTGAAACCATGTACGCGCACGCCCGGGCGAGCTCGGGACGTGCGCCGCACGTTGGATCAGTAGTCGTTGTCGGGGCAGGTGTTGTTGGACGCACCAAGGCAGAAGCTCGGCGCGCTCGACGGGCTGGCGATGTTGCCCGCCTCGTCGTGCGGATTGATCGCCACGCGATCCCAGTGCCAGCGCGTCGGCTTGTGCTGGCCACCGTTAATCCAGCTCGAGAAGTATGGCCGCACGCCCTGCTCGAACCAGGAATCGGGGATCCGATTGTCGGCGCCGGTGTCCGGGTTCTGTGCGTACAGGCCGTCGATCTGCATCGCCGGGTAGCCGTTCACGAACAGGTGAATCGAGTCCTTGGTCAGCTCCATTCGGAATCGGTCGCGACAATGCAGGTCGAGCTCGTTGTCGGCGCACATGCGCCACGCGTCGCGCAGGCGCATATCGGTACCGGGGATGCGAGCCTGGGGATCGTTGCCCGTCACCGAGGCGGCCGTTCGGCCGGTGCCGACACCCTGCGTCTCCCAGACGCGGCCGGGCCGGCCGCCGTTGTCGGTGCACTGGCGCCCATCGTTCGGGCATTCACCGCCCGTGACGCGATTGGAATTGTCGTACATGGCGCACACGAAGTTGCCGCCTTGATCGTTGCGCTCGATGCGGCAGCCGACTGCGCCAGTGCCGCCGAAGGCTCCGTAGCCGTACAGCGAATCCACGCCGTACTGGCCGGGCTGCTGGGCCGGCGAAACGTCGATCTCATAGAAGGCGTTGCTGCCGCCCATGCCGTCCGAGCCCGCCGCGGCGTCGACCTCGACGACGAGCTTGCCGTTCTCGAAGGAGAACTGCTTGTCGGGCGAGACCATCACGCCGCCCGAGAGGCGATACGGACTGACGTCGACGAAGTCGATCATCCAGTGGTTGACGTTGACGAAATAGCCTGTCTGGAACGTGCCCTTGGCGCCGTACTCGACGTTGAAGACGCGGTAGTCCATCGCGCGGTCGCCGAACCTCGTGATCGACAGTCCATCGTTGTCGAAGGTGTCGACCCAATCGTTGCCGCCGACGATGCGGGTCGCTGGTTGCGCGTCGGGCTGCGGATAGCACCAGACCGGGAACTCGGGCTCGATGCTCGTCGGGTAGCGCTGCCCGTTCAGGCGCACGTTGGCCATATCGCAGTTCATATCGGGCGCGGGAATGGCGTTAATCTGCGCCTGTGCGCCAACGACGATGGCGAGCGACGCCACCAACGGCGCGACCACGGCGATGGCTCGCTTGAGACCTCTAGGCATTGCGTGCTGACTCCAACTCTCCAAACCCCTTCACATCAAGCAGTAACGAGCCCGGACGCGGGTTTTAGACGATCCAGGTCCTTAACACCAGGAACGCATACCGAGTCAGCGCGTGACGCCTAGACCTGGTTGTGAAAGGGTTGCCTGGAGGAGAGTAAGCCGGATTCGCGATGAGGTCCTACACCAGGGCGTGGCGAGGCCGTGCTGAGCAGCGTCAGGTTCGTTGAGCAGCGTCAGGTGGAAGTCGACTTCCTCTGCTGAGTGGTCGGGCACGTCCACGGCGAACGTCGCGCCCGTCAGCTCGTGCCTCTCGATCTCGAGCAGGATAGCCCGCACGAGATCCATGTCGCGTTTATGGCGAAAGCGCTATCTGCCGAGCACGCCTGGTGATAGGCGTGGCTGGCGGTCAGGCTCCTCCAGGCGAAAGTCGCTCAGGGGGACGTCGTGCACCAGTCTGACGACGCGTCGAAAGATGCGCCCGCCAGTCTTGGATTCGATCAGCACCTGGTAGCGGCCACGCTCGAGCGTGATGGTTTCCCCGACCGGGTGCGGCGCACGCCCATTGCCAGCAGGTGGGCATTGCTCCAGCCGATGCACTGCTCGCTATCGGGTGGGTTCGTGGTGGCCAGCCGATATTCGGCCTGGCTTGCCACGACCTGGATGGGAATGCGGTTCCCGCGGATCAGCAGCAGGCCTTCGCCCTTGTCCGTACCGAGCAGCATCTGCCGCTCCTCGGCTGTCAGGCGAAATCGTGCCGTTGCCGCCTCGATGGTTTCCGACTTCTGCTTCAACAGCAGCACCTGGGCAGCGTCGGCCAGAATGCTTTTGCCATGGCCCGTCCGCGAGGTCCGACACCTGCTGCGTGATGGTGACCAGCCCCAAATAGTGTTTTGGCTCTACTGCAGACCAACCTGCTCTTTACGAGGATGGTGCTTCGGAACGTCGACCCCGCCGATGCAGCCGAGTGCCGCACCGTCCTCGCGCGTGCTGTCGACGAGGGCGGGTTGCTGTGGGCGCAGCCATATCACTGCGCAGTGGGCACGAAAACCTGAGGGTGGCTGCAGCTAACCGTCCTGTCAGGTCAACGCGTGTCGTGCGCGTGAGTCGCTGTCGGGCCTAGGTCCGACGACGACCGGGTCCAGTGCGTTCGGAAGAGCTATGCGTGCTCATGCTCACGAGGTCGGTGGGCCCACCCGTATGGCGAGCAGATCAGCTTGTTCGACTGGCATTCTCTCGTGAGCTCCTCGAGGAGAAGCCGTGGACCAGCACAATGGACTGCCGGTGCCGAAGACGTCGTAACGGATTGGCACGCCGTTCGAGTTGATCGCTGGCATCAGACCCGAGATCATCAGCCTAGATCCGAGCACCGGTGAGCTACTCAAAACATTTTTGAATAGTCGACTCGTGGGTATGGAAATTGATGCGGCCGATCACCCCAGAACACCGGCTACCCGAGCCAAGTGGCACATTGAGTGCCTCCAGCTCTTGACACGAGCCCCAGTTGTTGTAGACTGCTCAATAATTCATTTGAGTAATTGAGCAGCTGTTGAGCCACCGACCCTTCAAGGACCGCCTCTACGCCGAGTTCGCCACGATCGGCAAGGCGCTGGCGAGCGCGCATCGCCTCGAGCTGCTCGATCTCCTCGGTCAGGGCGAACGCTCGGTCGACGAGCTCGCGCAGGAGATCGGACAGAGTCTGGCGAACACTTCAGCGCACCTGCAGGTCCTTCGGCAGGCGCGGCTCGTCGAAAGCAACAAGCGCGGCTTGAACGTCGTGTATCGACTGACCGCACCAGAGGTCTTCGGGTTGTGGCAGACGCTGCGGGATCTCGGAAGTGCGCGCCTTGCTGAGGTCGATCGCCTCGTCGAGACGTTTCTCACCGACCGCGCCAGCCTGGCCGCGGTCGACCTCGACGAATTGAAGCGACTAGTCGCGGACGGCAGTGTGACGCTGCTCGACGTTCGGCCGGAGCTGGAGTACCGACAGGGCCACATACCCGACGCGCGATCGATACCCGTCGAAGAGCTCGAACATCGGCTTGCGGAGTTACCACGTGACCGCGAGATCGTCGCGTATTGCCGCGGGCCATACTGCGTCTTTTCGGACGAAGCGGCGCAGCTCTTACAAACGCACGGCTTCCGTGTACGTCGCTTCGAGGACGGTTTCCCAGAGTGGCGCGCCGCGGGCCTACCAATAGCGACTACCTGAGGGGAGATTGGGGATGGTGCAGACGATCGAAGCGCCGGCTGTCGACCTGGAGAACCTGCGCAAGGCGATTCAGGATGAATATGCGCTCGTCGCGGACGAACCCGAGCATGGCGGTGGGCGGCTACAGATCGGCGACATCCCGGTCCAGAAGGCCGTACCGCGAAGCGCCAAGCAAGACATCGCGCTCTGGACTGGTTGAATCGCCGGTGCTCTCCTGGAGGGAGAGCTAGCCCTGGCGGTCACCGCGGCCGGCTTCGTCGATTTCGCAATCGAATCGCGAAGGGACGTCTTTGCGGGCGTCGAACAGTGGAGCAGTGCCACAAACTTTGGCAGGCTCGGAATCACCTTCCGCGCGCGCAAGGCAGTTACTGACGAGGAGTGGCAACAGGCACTGGCGGCGCTGAGCTGCAGTGTGAGCTAATCATGCGAGTCCGCCAATTCCACGACCCGGGACTGGGCAACAATGCGCATCTCCTGATCTCAGAGCGCGACAACGCTGGAGTGCTTATCGATCCGCTGCGCGACGTGGATCAATACGAATCCGTGGCTGTCAGCGAAGGCGTGCGCATCACGCACGTCTTGGAGACACACATCCACAACGACTTTCTCAGTGGTAGTCGCGAGCTAGCAGCGCGCAGTGGTGCGCGGATCGTCGCCAGCGCCGATGCGCAGCTGGAGTTCGACTACCAACCAGTACGCGACGGCGACACGATCGAAATTGGTGAAATCAAGCTGACGGTCATCGCCACGCCCGGCCATACACCCGAGCACGTCAGCTACCTGGCCAAAGACACGCGTCGACCATCAGATCCACCGCTGCTGTTGAGCGGTGGCAGCTTGCTAGTTGGCGCGGTCTCGCGTACTGATCTGCTCGGAC
>WNFV01004040.1_pt1 | contig 47541 bp, 47 predicted proteins | sample 5400101 | NCBI WGS metagenome assembly WNFV01 (sample SAMN13153361, study PRJNA577476) | soil metagenome | isolation source: 115 cm soil or saprolite under grassland replicate 1 | place: USA:California | collected 2016-06-15
GAGGGACTTTTACGAACGCGTGGCGCAGTTCGGCGGCTTTCGGTTCAACCGGGCGCGCCCCGACCGTGTCCAGTTCACCTCACTCGACGACTCGTTCTCGGTCGTGCAGGCGGGCGAGCCGACGGAGCACCTCCACCTTGCGTTCGAGGCGACGGACGACGCGACGGTGGACACCTTCCACCGCGAGCTCACCTCGGCAGGCTACGAGGACAACGGCCTGCCCGGCGAGCGTCACTACCACCCCGGCTACTACGGTGCCTTCGTGCTCGACCCCGACGGAAACAACGTCGAGGTCGTCAACCACAACCGCTCCTAACGCGGCGGCGCGGTCGACTCGCGCACGACGAGCCGTGTGGCGAGCTCGACGTGGAGCGTCTCGAACCGGTGTCCCTCCACCAGCCGCATCAGCGCGGGGTCGGGCAGGATTCCCGCGGCCGCGAGCGCTGTACTAACAAATACGGCCTCCGGCAGTCACAAACTTGGCGGTTGCCACCGCGCGACCCCTTCTACAATCGAGGAGGCTCATGGAACCGACCGAGGTGGCTCGTTTGGAGGGGTCCGACCGCTTTCAGACCGCTGCGGTGGTCGCGGATCGCTTTCTGGAGAACATCGAGACCGTCGTCCACGGCAAGCGTGACGAGATCAGGCTCGTCCTCGCGGCGCTGCTCTGTGGGGGGCATGTCCTGTTCGAGGACGTCCCCGGCACGGCGAAGACGGTGCTCGCCCGCGCGATCGCCCAGTCGATCGAGGGCACGACGCCGTCCCGCATCCAGTGCACGCCGGACCTGCAGCCGACGGACGTCACCGGCCTCTCCATCTACAACCAGCGCGAGCGCGACTTCGAGTTCCGCCCGGGGCCGATCTTCGCGAACGTCGTGCTCGTCGACGAGGTCAACCGCGCGATGCCGAAGACGCAGTCGGCCTTGCTCGAGGCGATGGCCGAGCACCAGGTCACGGTCGACGGGCAGACGCGCGTCCTGCCGGATCCGTTCCTCCTGATCGCGACCGAGAACCCGATCGAGTACGAGGGAACGTTCCCGCTCCCGGAGGCGCAGCTCGACCGTTTCTTCCTCAAGACGGCGCTCGGGTATCCATCGACGGACGAGGAGCTGCAGATCGTCGACGAGCAGCGCCACGGCCATCCGCTGCGCTGGCTCCAGCCGGTGATCAGCGTCGAGGACGTGCACGCGATGCGCGAGGCCGTCACCGCGGTGTATGTGGACGTGATGCTGCAGCGCTGGATCGTCGAGCTCGTCCGTGCGACCCGTCAGCTCGACGAGGTCGCGGTCGGCGCGTCGGTGCGCGGCAGCCTCGCGCTCGAGCGCGCCGCGCGCGCGTGGGCGTTGCTCGACCACCGGCCCTACGTCGTGCCGGAGGACATCGAGCGGCTGTTCGCGGCCGTGCTGCTGCACCGGATCGTGTTCCGGCCGACGTTCCTGGCGGAAGCGCGCCGGATTGGCTGGGCCGCAGCCGTGGCCGGGATCGCGGAGAAGTGCTTCGCCGCGGCTCCGCGTCCTGCGGCCGAGTCGTCCGAGCAGCCACCGCCCGAGCGCCTGCCCGTCGCCCAGCAGACCGACTAGCCCTTGTCCAGCACGGAGGTCACCTTTCCGCTGGCTCCCCGCCGACGGTTCGCGGGCCTTCCCTTCGGCGGGATGACGAGCGTGCGCCGCGGCGCCGGCTCCGACGTCGCGGGGTCGCGTCCCTACCGGCCGGGTGACGACGCACACGCGATCGACTGGGCCGCGTCTGCGCGCCTCTCGTCCGCGCACGGATCCGACGAGTTCATCGTGCGCGAGTACCTCGCCGAGGAGGCGCCGCGCGTGGTCGTCCTCAGCGACCGGCGGCCGGCGATGTCGCTCTTCCCGCGGCCGCTCCCGTGGCTCGACAAGCCGGAGGCGATGCGGCAGGCATCCGGGCTGATCGCCGAGGCGACGCTCGCCGCGCGTGGGTTCTTCGGCTACCTCGACCTCGGCGGCGCCGATGCGGAATGGATTCCGCCGCGAACGCACCACGAGCTCCCGGACGCGGCGCTCGGCGGGACGTTCGGCGCGCCGGAGGACAACCTCGAGCAGTCGTTCGAGTTCCTGGCGCGCCTGCAGCCGTCGCTGCCGGGCGGGGCGTTCGTCTTCGTGCTGTCCGACTTCCTGATGCCGTTCGCGGAGGAGCAGTGGATCTCCGCGCTCGAGCGGCGGTGGGACATCGTGCCGGTCGTGATCCAGGATCCGGTCTGGGAGCGCAGCTTCCCGGACGTGGGCGGCGTCGTGCTGCCGCTGCACGACCACACCACCGGTCGCTTCGTCTCGGTGCGGCTCACCGCGCGCGAGGCGGCGTGGCAGCGGGAGGAGAACGAGGCCCGCGCGGAGGAGCTGCTGGCTCGGCTGCGGATGCTCGATCTCGGCCCGGTCCTCGTGACCACCTCCGATCGGGGCGACATCTTCCAGGCTTTTCTCGAGTGGGCGGACGAGCGCATCGTGTCGCGGGGGCACTGGTGGTGACGCGGCTGCGACTCGCGCTCGCCGGCGGCGTTGCCGTCGTCGCCCTTGCAGTCGTGCTCGTGCTCGTTCTGCGCGGCGGCGGGAGCGCGGTGGCGACTCCGCGCGAGCCGGTCGAAGGCGCGACGCAGCTCTCGCGGTCGGGAACACTGTTCGCGGATCCGCTGCGCGCGTCCGTGCAGGTGATCGTCGACCGGCGCCGTGTCGATCCGTCGCAGGTCGGGTTCACGACCAACTTCGCACCCTACGTCCGCGTCGGGCTCGAGCACGTATCGCGCCGCGACACCGGGCAGCTGACGCGGCTCGAGTACTCCGTCGAGCTGATCTGCCTCACCAACATCTGCCTCTCGAAGGACAAGCCCGAGCCCGTGCACGTGCAGTTCCCGCCGGCCGAGGTCTTCTATGTGCCCAAGAGCGGCGTCAGGCGGACGCTGCGCCTGCCGTGGCTCGCGACGTCGATCGGCCCCCGCACGACCGAGGCGGATCTCTCCGGCGCGGACCCGTTCCTACAGCCGAGCTGGCGAGCGACGACCGACCCACTGGCTGTCTCGTACGGGACTTCGCCACACACACTGCGCATCGTCTTCTTCGTCGCGAGCGGGTTGCTGTTCGCGCTCGCGCTGTTCGCGCTGATTCGTTTCGTCGCGACGGGCAAGCTGCGGCTGCGGATCCTGAGCCCGCTCGAGCGGGCGGTCGTGCTCGTGGAGCGTGCGCCGGAGGAGGCGCCCGAGAAGCGGAAGGCGCTCGAGGTGCTCTCGCGGGAGCTCGCCCGTACCGGGGAGCCCGAGCTGGCGCTCCTCGCGCGCGAGCTGGCGTGGGCCGAGCCGACGCCGCTCCCGACGCTGACGCAACCGCTCACGGTCGACGTGCGGCGCGTCATCGAACAGAGGTCCAATGGACACGTTTAGACGGTTGCGCGGGCCTGCAATTCCGATTGCGACAACCGCGGAGTTGGCCCCTGCCGTGCGGCGCACGCTCTTCCTGCGGATCGTGCTGGCCGCCGTCCTGATCGGCCTCGTCGCCGCGGCCGTCGACACCGGTCGCTCCGACGCCTCTGCCGCGCGCGGCCTGCTGCCCGGAGGGATCGGAGGCATGCTGGTGCTCGACGTCTCGCGCAGCATCAAGCCCGAGGCGAACCGAACGATCACGAGCGTCCTGCAACAGCTGATCGACTCGCACTCACGGATCGGGCTCGTCGCGTTCTCCGACATCGCGTACGAGCTGCTGCCGCCGGGGTCGCCGTCCGCGGAGCTGAAGCCGTTGCTTCGTTACTTCGGCGAGTCCCCGCCGCGCACCGGGTCCGATCCCTTTCCGCCGAATCCGTGGTCGAGCAACTTCTCCGGCGGCACGCAGATCTCGTCCGGTCTCGCCGTCGCGCACGCGGCGCTGACCCGGGCCGGCGAGCCGAAGGGGCCGATCCTGCTCGTCAGCGACCTCGACACCGCGCCCGACGATGTACCGCGCGTCGCACTTACGTTCAACCAGTTCCGGAATCAGGGCGTGCCGTTCCGCATCGTGGCCGTGACGCCGCGCGAGGACAACCTGTCCCTGTTCAAAAACCTTGCCGGTCCGGGTGCGTTCACCGCCCCGGTGAAGCGGACGAGTGGCGGGATCGGCCGGACCGAAGGCGCGGCGGGCGGAAACACTCCGTGGGCCTTGATCGCGCTCGCGGTGCTCGTGCTCGGCGCGCTCGCGGCGAACGAGCACTGGTGCGGACGTCTGCCGGTACCGAGGACCGAGCCGTGAGCTGGCGCTGGCTGACGACTTCGATCGTCGCGCTCGCCGTGGGCGTGGTCCTGCTCCTGCTGGCGGTCGACGTGGGCCGCTGGAACACCGCGTTCGCCCGCGGCGACGTGCGCTTCAAGTTCGCTCCGACGCGCTCCGACCTCTGGCAGCCGAACGAGATTCTCCCGTTCCACTCGGCCAAGCGCCTGCTCGGGATCGACGACGACCTCTTCTATCGCGAGACGCTGCGGCGCTTCTATCTCGCCCGGCCGCACGCGAACAAGTGGGCGCAGACGAACATCGACGCGCTCCGCAGCGAGGCGACCATCTCGCTCGCGGAGTACATCCGCGAGGGGAAGGATCCGAAGCGCCGCTCGCAGGCTGCGAACCTGCTCGGGATCATCGGCCTCGGGCTGGCCGCGACGGACGATCCGGGACAGCGGCTGCGCTTCCTGCTCTTCGCGTCGCGCTCCTTCCGCGGCGCGCTGACGATGGATCAAACGAACGAGGACGCAAAGTTCAACCTGGAGCTGACGCTGCGTCTGCTGCGGCAGCAGCCCACCAGCACCGGTGGCGGCGCCGCGCACGGCCCCGGCCGCGGCGGCGGTGCGGCGCTCGCGAAGCCCGGCAGCGGGTACTGATGTCGTTCTTGTCGCCCTTCGCCGCGCTCGTCGCGGTTGCCGTCGTCGCGCCGCTTGCGGCGCACGCGTTGCTGGAACGCCGCGCGCGGCGGGTGTCGCGCCGGCTCGGGCTCGACCCGCCGCCGCTTCGCTCGCGCCTCGGCGTGCCGGGCGCGATCGCCGTCGTCGCGGGGCTGCTCGGGCTCGCAGCCGCGCAACCCGTCATCTCGGGGACGCGCACCCACACGGGCCGTTCCGACGCGCAGGTCTACCTGCTGTTCGACGCGTCACGCTCGATGCTCGCGAAGGTAGGAGCCGACGAGCCGACCCGTCTGGTACGCGCAAAGCGGCTGGCGCTGCGGCTTCGCCATGCGATCCCGGACGTCCCCGTCGGGATCGCCTCGCTGACCGACCGCGTGCTGCCGCACCTCTTCCCGACCCTGGACTCGGACGTGTTCGAGTCGACCCTGCGCGACGCGATCGGGATCGAGCGGCCGCCCCCGTCGGGCACCGAGAGTCTCGCGACGGACTACAACACCCTCGGCGACCTCGCGACGAACAACTACTACCGCGCCAACGTCGGCAAGCGCCTGGTCGTCATCTTCAGCGACGGGGAGAGCCGATTCTTCGACGAGGTCGTCCTGGCGCGCAAGCTGGAGAAGGGCGACGTCCACGTGCTCTTCGTGCACCTCTGGAACGCGGACGAGAAGATCTACCTCAGGAAGGACGACGTCGATCCCGGGTATCGCCCCGACCCGCAGGCGAGCGCCTCCGCCGGGCGCATCGCGTCCGCCGGCCACGGCGAGGTGCTCGGCGAGGACTCGCAGTTGCTCGCCCGCACCGCAAAGGCGTTCCTCGGGACCGGGCCGCAGACGAAGGTGCGCGAGCAGCGGACACGCGTCTCACTCGGACCCTACGTCGCCCTGGCCGCGCTGCTCCCGCTCGGCTTCGTCCTCCTGCGGCGGAACCTCTAGCTACGGTTGGAAGAGGATCGAGTAGAGGAAATCGTCGACGAGGTAGTCGCTCCCGCTCCCCGTCGGGACCAGGATGAGCAGGACGCCGTAGGTATGCGTTTCGCCGTGGTAAGTGACGACGAAGGTTCCGCGCGCCAGCGCCGTCGAGCCGTCGAAGACGATTGACTCGATGCTCGCGCTGAACTGCGCCTTGTCCGGCTCCGCCTGCGGATCCTCCGGAATGCCGAACGCGACCTCGTCGACGCTCGGATCACCCTTGCGCGGGGCGCTCAGCCTGAGGATCGAGCCGTCGTCCGACTCCGCGTAGAGGACGAGCCGCCGGCCGGTCGTGCGCGTATCCAGCACGACCGTGGTCACGAGCTGGCCGGCCGCCGCCCTTGGGCCTGCGCCGAGCTTGACCGTCACTTGTGGCGCGCGGCGCTCGATGTCGCGCGCGAGCTGCTTGCGCGTGAACGCCTTCGTGACGTAGTGGCCGTGCCGCTTCGCGGCGCTCTGCCGCGCGGCGGCGAACGCGCGGGAGAGTGTGTTCAACGCCTCGAAGTCGGCTTCCTCCTCGTCGGCAGCGAACGCCGACTCGCATCGGTCCATGCCGCCGATCCGGCCGATCGCAGCAGGCGTGAAGAGCGCGCAGAGATGCTTGGAGTCGCTGTTTCCCAGCGCGTTGAGGAAGTCGATCGCGGTCGCTCGCGCCTGCGCGGCGTCCCGGGTTGCGCCCGTGGCGCCGCCGGCTGCGAGGGCTGCGAGCGCGACGACGGCGAGAACAGCCGCGGTGAATCTGATGCGAGACCCCATCCTGGGCGATCCTACAAAGTGAGGGTGATGGATCCGGTTGCCGCGCCCTGCGGGTCGACGACGATCGTGTAGGTGCCGTCGACGGGGAGCGTCGCGGTGATGGTGCGCGCAGTCGTGCCGACGAGCGTGTTCACGACGAGCGCGGTCCCATCCGGCTTCAGGATGGAAACGTACGAGCTCGAGATGCTGCTCGAGGACAGTTTCAGGGCGATCGCGCGTCCGGCAGTGCCGTCGAAGGTGACGCGTGCGTTCTGCCCCGGCGTGCCAACGCCGACGGTCTGCGGCGCGCCGCCGATCGTCATGCTGCCGGCGACGTCCGCGGGCACGTCGTACAGCGTCAGCGTCACCGAGCCCGTGGTCGAGCTCAGCGGGTCGATGGTGACGGTGTAGGTGCCCGCGACCGGCAGGGTCTGCGTGTCGATGAAGGTCCCGAGCGTGGCGAAGATCGTGTTCTTCACGAACGAGGTCCCGTCCGGCTTTGCGATCGAGACGTAGGCTTGCGAGAGCGTCGACGGCCCGACCTTGAGGCTCGCCCGCTGGCCGGCCACGCCGTCGAAGGTGAACTTCGCGTTCTGGCCGGGGACGGTCATGCTCGCAGACGCGGACGGTCCGCCGGCCGTCAACGTCCCGCCGGCGTCCGCCGGGACGTCGTAAACCGTGAACGTCGCCGAGCCGGTCGTCATGTTCGGCGGGTTGACGAACAGCGCGTACGTCCCCGCTGTCGGCAGCGTGTGCACGTCCATGAAGCCTGTGCCCGTGCCGAACACGGCGCTGCTGCCGACGTTCTTGCCGTCCGGTCCGACGATCGACAGCGTCGCGGAGGAGAAGGTGGCCGAGGTGATCTTGACGCTGACGCGCTGCCCCGCCGCGCCGTTGAAGGTCAGCCGGCCGTTCTGTCCGGGAACGGTCGTGGAGATCGAGACCGGCGCGCCGCCGGGAGTGATCGCGCCGCCCGCGTCGTCGGGGACGTCGTACAGCGTCAACGTGGCCGATCCGGTCGCCGCGGCCTGGCCGTCCACGACGATCGCGTACGACCCCGCGACGGGCAGGGTCATCGTGTCGATGAACGCGCCGCTCGTGCTGACGTAGCGATTCGTCAGGAGCGCCGTTCCATCCGGCTTGAGGATCGAGACGAACGCGAGCGACAGCGACACGCCCGAGAGCTGGAGGCTGATCCGCTGCCCGGCCGCCCCGTTGAACGTCACGCGCGCGTTCTGACCCGGGGTCCCGATCGAGATCGAGGTCGTCGGCCCACCCGGCGTGATCGTCCCGACCGCATCGGCCGGGACGTCGTACAGCGTCAGCGTCATCGACCCCGTGACCGAGAGCAGCGGATCGATGACGATCGTGTAGGCGCCGGTCACCGGCAGCGTCTTCGTGTCGATGAACCCGCCCGAAGTGCCGGCGTAGGTCATGGCGACGTTCCCGCCGCCCGGCTTGACGATCGAGACCTGCGCCGCGGTCATCGTGACGCCCGAGATCCCGAGGCTGACGCGTTCGCCTGCGGTACCGCTGAAGCGGAGCTCGGCGTTCTCGCCCGGCGACGTCGTCGTCACGCTCACCGGCGGCCCGCCGGCGCTGATCGGATACGCCTGCGTCGCGCTGCCCGTCACGTTGCGCGTGGTGGACGCACCGCCGACCGAGGCCGTCACCGAGAACGTCACGGCGCCGCGCTCCGCCGGCGTGAAGGTGCCGCTGTAGAGCCCGTCGCCGCGAGGCGTGAGCGCGACCGCCGTTCCGTTGACGTTCGCCGAGACGCTCACGCCGCCGCTGTCGGCACAGTCCGTCGCGATCGCGGAGAACGAGACCGGCGTCCCGACGTCGACGATGAAGCCGGGGCGGGGCGAGTCGAGCCACACCTGCGGGCTGGAGCTGCAGCTGACCGCGGTGCCGACGTTCAGGCGGCCGCCGGCCGTCGTCACGCCGGAGAGCGCCGGGTCGGCGTCGGCGCTGCCGAGCAGCAACGCCTTCAGGCCGACCGCAGTCGCCGCGGGAAACTCAGCCTTCGCGAGCGCCGCCGCACCGGCGACGTGCGGTGTCGCCATCGACGTGCCGCTCAGGTACTGGTAGCCGCCGCCGGGCCAGGTGGAGTAGATGTTGACGCCCGGCGCGCCGAGGTCGACCGACTGTGCGCCGTAGTTGGAGAAGTACGCCAGGTCGTCCGAGCTGTCGGTCGCTGCGACGGCAACGACGTTGGGAAGGTCGTACGACGCGGGATAGGTCGGATCGGCGTCGTTGTCGCTGCCGTCGTTGCCCGCCGCTGCCACGAAGAGCGAGTTGTGCTGGTCGGCGACGGTGATCGCATCCGCCAGGGCCTGCGAGTAGTCACCGCCCGCCCAGGAGTTGTTCATCACGTCGGCGCCGTTCTGCGCCGCGTACAGCACCGCGCTGACCGCGTCGGCCGTCGTCCCGGAGCCCTGGGCGTTCAGGAACTTGACCGGCATGATTTGCACGTTCCAGTTCACGCCGGCGACGCCGACGCCGTTGTTCCCGACCGCGCCGATCGTGCCGGCGACGTGCGTGCCATGGCCGTGGTCGTCCATCGGGTTGTTGTCGCCGTTCGCGAAGTCCCAGCCGCGCCAGTCGTCGACGTAGCCGTTGTGGTCGTTGTCGACGCCGTCCGTGCGGCAACCGGCGCAGTTCTCCCCGGGGTTGACCCAGATCTGCGCACTGAGATCCGGATGCGACCAGTCGACGCCGGTGTCGATGTCCGCGACGGTGACGGCTGCGCTGCCCGCCGTCACGTTCCAGGCAGACGGCGCACCGATGCTGTTCATCCCCCAGAGGCTCGAGAAGGACGGATCGTTCGGGACGACGTCGGCATGGACGACGAAGTTCTGCTCGGCGTAGCGGACGCGCGGGTCCTTGCGCAGCTTCGCGAGCGTCTCCTCCACGGCGTCGGGGCCGACGCGGACGAGCGCGCCGTGGATCTTCTTGAAGCTCTTCTTCTCCGTCGCGCCGACGGCCTTCAGCACGGCCTTCTGGTCGACGTCGCCGCGGAATCCGATCAGCAGCTCACCCGGTACCGCCTCCTGAGCCGGCTTCTTCGCCGGCGCCGCCGTCGAGGCGGGCCCGCCGAGCGCGAGCAGCCCGAGAACGGTGACGATCAGGAGTGATATGCGGCGCGTGCGGTCCATGTGTTCGGGGAGGGGGTCGGGGCCGCAAGCCGACTGCTGGTCGCACAGTAGGCGCGGAAACGGCCCAAATCGCCCCCCAAATCGAGGGATTCCGACGGCTACGATCCGCCGGGCGATGAGGGGTCGGAGGCCATTCGCGGCGCTGTTCGCCGTTGTGTTGCTGGGGCTTGGCTCCCCGGCGGGCGCGGCCGTGCGCGACGACACGGACGCGTTGCAGGCGAAGCTCGACGCGGGCGGCGCGGTGTTCCTGCCGAAGCTGGCGAACGGGGAGTGCTACGCGACGCGTGGCCTCTGGATCTCGCGCGACGACACGACGATCTCGTCGGACGGCGCCTGCATCGTCGCGCTCGGCTTCGGCCCCGCGCGACTCGATCCAACCGCCAGGCATCCCCACTTCGCGAACGCCGTCTTCTACGTCAACCACTCGAACATCCGCGCGCCCTTGCCGGCGCGGATCAGCATCAGCGGGCTCCGGATCACGGTGCCGAAGGCGAAGCGCATGCACGGTATCGCGGTCGTCGGCCACGAAGTGACGCTCAGCCGCTTGACGATCGACGGCGCACCGCTCACCGACGTGCTCGTCGGCTACGGCGCCGTCGGCGCCGGCGGCCCCACCGCGCGGATCAGGATCACGGACAGCACCCTGAGCGGCGGGCAGCGCGACGACGTCACCGTCTTCGGCCCGATCGACCTCCGCCTCGAGGGCAACACCATCGTGCGTGGCCGCGGGAGCGGCATCCACATTCGCTCCGCCGACCGCGGCCAGCCCGTGCTGGACGCGCACGTCCTCCGCAACACACTCGCCGACAACGCGGGCCCCGGCGTCTTCCTCGACCTCGACCCGGCAAACGGCGCGCCGCTGCTCGCGAGGGGAATCGAGGTCGCGGGCAACCAGATCCTGCGCAACACGCACGGCATCGTCGTCGCGGGGAAGGGCGAGATTGCGTTGAGCGCGAACGTCTTCCGCGGCAACCGCGGCCGCGCCGTCGTCACGCGCGGCCCGCGTGTCGTCAGAAAGCCGTCCACCCTGCGGACCGTCGCGCCGGGGAGCGGCGGCGACGACACCGCCTGGCTGCAGGCGCGCCTCGATCGCGGCGGCGGGACGATCTTCCTGCCGAAGCTACCGAACGGCGCGTGCTACGCGACGCGCGGGCTCTGGGTCTCGCACGACCACACGACCATCGATTCCGACGGCGCCTGCATCGCCGCGCTCGGCCTCGGGCCGGTGCGGCTGCACTCGACCGACGGCGACCCGATCGCGGCGGACGCGGTCTTCTTCGTCAACCGGTCGAGCCCTAAGCAGCCGGCGCCGGTCAATGTCACGATCAGCAACCTGCGGATCGTCGTGCCGGCTGGTCGGTCGATGTACGGCGTCGCCGTCTTCGGCCATCGCGTGACGCTCAGCCGTCTCGACATCGACGGTGCGCCGAAGGACGACGTCACCATCAGCGGCCGCGCGAACGGGAACTCCTACTCGGGCGACATCTCCGTGCTCGACTCCACGCTCAGCGGGGCGGCCCGCAACGCGATCTCGGCGACGGGCGTGATCGGACGCCGGCCCCGGAATCCTGCTCGAGCTCGAACCGAACGAGGGGCCTGCCATCCTCGCGACGAACCTGGAGATCAGCGGGAACAGGATCCTGCGCAACGCGCGCAAGCCGACGCCGCCGAAGCGGGCCGGTGTCGTCCTCGCGGGAGGTCAGGACGGCGGTGCAGGCACGCTGCTGCTGAAGAACAACGTCATCCGGGACAACGGCGGTCCCGGCATCCTCGAAACGCACTTCCGCCTCGTCGTCGACGCGAGCGGCAACGACATCGGCGGCAACGACGACTAGGCGCGGGTGCGGCCGCGGGCAGGGGCCGGCGCGAGGACCGTGGTGCACAAGCCGTTCAGCCCACTCGAGCTCTTGTCCCTCGTTCGTCGTGTCGTCGACGGACGCGAGCTTCTGCCGAGGGCGGTCGCCGCGGAGGAGGGCCAGCTCCTGATGTACGCACGCGACCTAGCCAGCATCGCTCGAACGGAACGGCGGCAACGCCAACTCCTTCAGGATGCGTATCGCGAAACGGCGATGGCGCTCGCCGATGCCGTTGACGTGCGCGACCGCGCGACGGGACTGCACGCGCTGCGGGTTCGGCGCTACGCGCTCAACCTCGCCGAAGCGATCGACCCGACCCTGCTTCGCGATCCGAGCCTCGAGTACGGCTTCCTTCTCCACGACGTGGGGAAGATCGGGATCTCGGATCAGGTCCTGCTGAAGCCGGGACCCCTCACCGCCGAGGAGCGAGAGCTCGTCCACATGCACCCCGCGATCGGCGCGCAGATCCTGCGAAACGTCTCCCTACTGCAGGGCCGTGGGCTCGACGTCGTGCGCCACCATCACGAACGGTGGGACGGCGCCGGCTATCCGGACGGGCTGAGCGGTGAGCAGATTCCGTTGAGCGCCCGCATCTTCGCCGTCGCCGACACGCTGGACGCGATGACGAGCCACCGTCCCTACCGCCAGGCGCTCGACTGGGCGGAGGCCGTCGGCGAGATCCAATCCCAGAGCGGCCGTCAATTCGACCCAGACGTCGTGCAAGCGTTCCTCACGGAGGCGGCCAATCTTCGCTCGGTCTATGAAGACCTCAGCCTCGTCGCCTGACCGAGGCTAATAGCCCGAGCTGAATTTCTTCTCTGCGGCCGCTTTTTTTTCGCTGCGGCGTTGCTTGAGCGACTTTTGAGGCTGCTTCTTGGCGCCCTTCTTCGGTTTCGACGCACCTTTCATGCCGCGCACCCTACCGCGGTGGGCGGGCGCGGGAGCGGATTTACGGCTACGTTGAGACGAAGGTGATCGCCGAAGTGGGGGCCGCTTGAGGTGAAGCGCATCCGCGTGTTGGTGGCCGAGGACGACCCGGCCGTCCGCGCCGCGCTCGTCGGGCTGATCCAAGCCGAGCCGGCGTTCGAGCTCGTCGGGGAGGTTTCCCGCGCCGACGACGCGGTCGCGCAGGCGGAGAAGCACCAGCCGGATGTGGCGGTGATCGACGTCCGCATGCCCGGCGGCGGTGGGCCCGTCGCCGTCCGCGGCATCAGACGCAAGTCGCCGCGGACGCGCATGCTCGCGTTCTCGGCGGCCGGCGATCGCGAGACCGTGCTCGAGATGCTGGAGGCGGGTGTCGTCGGCTACCTCGTCAAGGGCAGCTCGATCGAGTCGATCGTCGAGTCGATCGAGCAGGCGGCTGAAGGTCAAGGGACCCTGTCGGCCGAGGTCACCGGCGACGTGATCGAGGCGCTCGTCGGCCAGTTGAAGGTGGGGCGACGCGCCGAAGACCGGCGCCGCGTGCGTGAGAGCCGGGTGCGGAAGGCGATCGACAGCACGGACGCGCTCGGCATCGTCTACCAGCCGATCTACAACCTCTACACCCGCAAGGCCCTCGGGGCCGAGGCCCTCGCACGGTTCCACATAGCGCCGGCGCGCGGGCCCGAGCGCTGGTTCGCGGAGGCGAGCGAGGTCGGCCTGCGCCGGGAGCTCGAGCTGGCGGCGCTGCGCGCGGCGCTCTCGAACCTCACCGACCTGCCGAAGAGTGTTTTCCTGTCGGTCAACATCTCACCGGCCACGCTCCGCTCGACGCCGGTCCGGAGGCTGCTCGGGACGGTCGACGCGCGACGCATCGTCGTGGAAGTCACCGAGCACACGCCGGTCGAGGACTACGACGCGCTCAACGATGCGCTCGCACGTGTGCGTTCGCTCGGCGTGCGGCTTGCGATCGACGACGCCGGTGCCGGCTTCGCGAGCCTCCGCCACATCCTGCGCCTGGCGCCCGACTTCGTGAAGCTCGACAGGACGCTGATCGACAACATCGAGCGCGACCGCTCGCACCAGGCGCTGGCTGCGGGGCTGATCACGTTCGCGAACAAGATCGAGGCGACGATCGTCGCGGAAGGAATCGAGCGACCCGCTCAGCTCCGAGCTCTGCGGGAGCTCGGTGTCACCTGTGGACAGGGATTCCTGCTCGCACGCCCCGCGCCCCTCCCGCTCGCGCGCGTCTCGCAGGTCAGCGGCAGCGGCCGGGCAGCCGCGACGCGCTCGGGCTGATCCGTCAGGCGCGCAGCGCCGTGGGCCGGTTCACGAACACATTGTCGAGCGCGGACTGCAGACCGGTTGCAACCGCGCCCATCAGCACGGCGCTCTCACCGAGGCTGCTGATCTCCACGCGCGGCGGATAGGGAAGCCACTCCCGCAACAACGCGCGAACGGGCTCGAGCAGAAGGTCGCCGTTCATGCCCAGACCGCCGCCGAGCACGACCAGCGCCGGATCGGCGACGGCAGCGACCGGCGCGATGTGCGCGGCGATCCGGTGCGCGATCCGGGTGACGATCGCGCGTGCGACCTCGTCTCCCCGCCGCGCCGCCGTGAAGATGTCGCGCGCGTCGTACGGCGGCGTGGACGGAGTGCGCGCGCCGTTCCACGAGAGCTCGGCCGCGAGGACCTCGACACCCTCGGCGGAAGGGTCGAGGTTCTCGGTCGCGCCGGCGAGCGCCCAGTCGATCTCACCCGCCGCGCCGTGATTGCCGCGATGCAGCTCGCCGCCGAGCACGAGGCCCATCCCGGTGCCCGTGCCGACCGAGAGGAACGCGAAGTCGTCCACACCGCGTGCGACACCGGCCCAGCGTTCTCCGACGGCGGCCAGGTTGACGTCGTTGTCCAGCGTCACACCGACTCCGAGCCGCTCTTGCACCTCGTCGCCGAAGGCGCGGCCTTCGAGGCCGGCGATGTACGGCTGCGTCAGCCTGAGCGTTCGCGTCGTCGATTCGACCACGCCCGGAAAGCCGAGCACGACGCCGTCGATGCGCTCGACGGGGAGCGAGGCGGACTCGATCAGCGCGGTGTGCAACGCAGCGATCGCCGCGAGCGCGCCGTCGGCGTCCGCGCCCCGCAACTCGACGTCCTGCCGCGCCCGGATCTGTCCCGCCAGGTCGGCGACGGCGCCGCGCAGGAAGCGCGAGCCGAGGTCGAGGCCGAGCACGAACGCCGCGTCGGGGACGGGCTCGAAGAAGAGCGCGCCGTAGCGCGGGCCGTCGGGCCCACGGGTCGCCTCGCGCACGAGACCGGCCTCGGCGAGCGAGCGGAGCGCGAGCGAGACGGTCGGCTTCGAGATGCCGACCCGGCGCGAGATCTCGGCCCTGGAGATGGGGGCACCGGCGCGGATCGCCTCCAGCACGGTGCGCTCGTTCAGGTGCTTCAGCAGGGGCGGCGTGGCGCGCGTGAGATCCATCTGGTGAAGAAGATTAACCTTCTTCCGCCTGATTCGGCCCCGCTTGACTCCGTTTTGTCACCATCGTAGAGTCCTCGTTCGGAATCTTTACGAGATCCGGCTCGGCTGGAGAAAAGAGGCGGAGTCGAACAGACTCACCCCACAAGGAGGGCGTAGATGAGACGGGGAACCATCGGCCTGTTGGTGTTGCTCCTGCTCGCCGCGGCCACGGCCGGCGCGACGGCGCGGAGCACGGCTCAGGCGCAGACGAAGGTGACGAAGCTCAAGGTGTGGGTCGGCTGGTCGTCCCGCGAGCTCAGCGTCTTCAAGAAGATCGTCGCCGAGTACGACAAGAAGCATCCCGAAGTGTCGATCAGCGTCGTCGGCGGGATCGACGACCCGAAGATCGTCGCAGCGATCCGCGGCGGGAACGCGGCGGACGTGACGAGCTCGTTCGACTCGACAAACGTCGGGAACTACTGCACGTCGGGCGCGTGGATCAACCTCAAGCCGCTGCTCGACAAGGACAACATTCCGCTCAGCACCTTCCCGAAGACGTCCGTCTACTACACGTCCTACAAGGGCGTCCAGTGTGCGCTGCCGTTCCTCGCGGACACCTGGGGCCTCTACTACAACACGACGCTCTTCAAGAAGGCCGGCATCAAGAGCCCGCCGAAGACCTTCGACGAGCTGACCGCCGACGCGAAGAAGCTGACGCAGAAGAACAAGGACGGCTCGCTCAAGGTCGTCGGCTACAACCCGGCCAGGACGTTCTACGCCGAGAACTCGTCCGTCAACTACGGGCACCTGTTCGGTGCGAAGTGGCTCACCGGTGACGGCAAGTCCAGCCTCGCGAAGGACCCGGCGTGGGCCAAGTACCTGAAGTGGTCGAAGAGCCTGATCGACTGGTACGGCTACGACAAGCTGAAGCGGTGGCAGGCGCGCGTCGGGGACGAGTTCTCCGCCTCGAACGCGTTCGAGACCGGGAAGCTCGCGATGCAGATCGACGGCGAGTGGCGCGTCGCGTTCATCGCGGCCGAGCATCCGGAGCTGAAGTACGCGACGGCGCCGATGCCGGTCGACAGCGCGCACAAGGACCTGTACGGCTCGAACAACGTCAACGGCACGATCATCGGCATCCCGAAGACGACGAAGCACAAGGCCGAGGCGTGGGCGCTCGTCAAGTACCTGACGACGAACAGCCATCCGCTCGCGCTCTTCTCGAACGGGATCCGGAACGTGCCGACGACGAAGGCGTCGCTCAACTCGCCGGAGATCAAGCCGGACGCGCACTTCAAGACGTTCCTGAAGATCTTCGCGAACTCGAAGAACACGACGTTCCCGATCACGCCGGTGGGGAGCGCGTTCGGGACGTTCTTCAACAACTTCATCGACAAGTACCAGGCCGGTCATGCGAGTGACCTGTCGGGCGGCCTGAAGAAGGTCGACAAGCAGACGGACGCCCAGCTCAAGCAGGCCGGGGGCGGCGTGCCGTGAAATCCGCGCCAGCGATGGAGGCCGGGGTTTCGACTCCGGCCTCGCTGGCCTTCGATCGCACACGGGCGAAGCGCAAGGCGGCGTGGCGGCGCCGCCGGCTCGTGCTGCTCTTCATGAGCCCGTGGATCGTCGGGTTCTCGGTCTGGTTCGGCTATCCGCTCGGGATGAGCGTGTACCTGTCGTTCACGCACTACGACCTGCTCAACCCGCCGCGCTGGGTCGGGCTCTCCAACTATCGCTACATGTTCGGGAGCGATCCGCAGGTCTGGCCCGCGATCAGCAACACGCTCTGGTTCATCGGGATCGCCGTGCCGCTGCAGGTGCTCTGTGCGTTCGGCATCGCCTTGATGCTCGCCCGCGCGAAACAGGGCGCAGGTTTCTTCCGCACGGTCTTCTATCTCCCGGCGCTCGCCCCGCCCGTCGCGGCCACGCTCGGCTTCGTCTACCTGCTCAATCCCGAGACCGGGCCGCTGAACGTCGTGCTCGGCCATCTCGGGATCAACGGGCCTCTCTGGTTCCACTCGCCGCAGTGGTCGAAGCCGGCGCTCGTGCTGCTGGCGCTCTGGGGCGTCGGGAACACGATGATCATCTTCCTCGCCGCCGTGCTCGACGTCCCGCGGCAGCTCTACGAGTCGGCGGAGCTCGACGGCGCCGGCCCCTGGCAGCGCATGCGCTGGGTGACGCTGCCGTCCGTGAGCCCCGTGATCCTGTTCGCCGTCGTCATCGGCGTCATCTATGCGCTGCAGTACTTCACGCAGGCGTACGTCGCCGCGAACATCAGCGCCGGGCAGGCCTCACAGGCGGGGTCGAACGAGAACACGCTCGGCTATCCAGAGAACTCGACGCTCTTCTACCCGGTGCTGCTCTACCTGTACGGCTTCCGCTCCTTCAGCATGGGCTACGCCTCGGCGATGGCGATCGTGCTGCTCGGCGTCGCCTTCGCGATCACGCTGCTGATCATCGTCAACTCGCGTCGCTGGGTCCACTACGCGGGAGCGCCGAAATGAGCGCGCACGCCGTCGTCGTCCGCCGCAAGCTGCCTCCGGCCGTGCGTCGGCGGCGCCTGCTGGTCGGCGTCGCGAATCACAGCCTGCTGATCTTCTGCGCGGTCCTCTTCCTCGCGCCCTTCGTCTTCATCGTCATGACGTCGCTGATGACGAACGACCAGGCCCTGTCGACGCACCTGTGGCCGAGCCCCTTCCGGTGGAGCAACTTCACCGACGTCTTCGCGAAGTCGCCGTTCTGGCGTTGGGGCCTGAACTCGCTGCTCTACTCGGGCCTGGCGACGCTCGGAGTGCTCATCTCGAGCGTTCCCGTGGCGTACGCCCTCTCACGCCTGCGCTGGCGCGGTCGCGACGCCGCCTTCCTCGTCGTGATGGTCGCGCTGATGCTGCCGCCGCAGGTATCCGTCGTGCCCGTGTACGTCATGTGGTCGAAGTTGGGCGCGTGGACCGGGCTGCACTTCATCGGCAACCTCAGCCCGCTGATCATTCCGAACTGGTTCGGGGACGCGTTCTCGATCTTCCTGCTGCGCCAGTTCTTCCTGACGATTCCCGAGGAGTACCTCGACGCGGCGCGGGTCGACGGCTGCGGGGAGATCCGCATCCTCACCACGGTCGTGCTCCGGCTTGCGAAGCCCGCGATCGCAGCCGTCGCGATCTTCTCGGTCATCTACACGCTGAGCGACTTCTTCCTGCCGCTGCTCTACGTCGGCGAGGCGCCGCACAACTGGGTGCTGTCGATCGGGCTGTCGGAGTTCCGCTCGCTCCATCAGGTGCAGTGGAACCTGACGATGGCGGCGACGGTGCTGGTGATGGCGCCGGTGATCGTGATCTTCTTCCTCGCGCAGCGCGCCTTCGTCGAGGGCGTCACCCTCACAGGAGTAAAGGGATGAAGATTGCAGTGGTCGGCGGCGGCTCGACGTACACCCCGGAGCTGGTGTCGGGACTGTCGCGCGAGCGGGACCGGATCGACGTACACAACCTCGTTCTGCACGACATCGACGAGGAGCGGCGTGAGGTCGTCGGCGGCCTGGCCGCGCGCATGCTCGAGCGGCAGGGCTACGACGGCGCACTGAGCGTCACAGACGACCTCGACCGCGCGCTGGACGGAGCCGACTTCGTCCTGATCCAGATCCGGGTCGGTGGTCAGGAAGCGAGGCTCTCGGACGAGACGGTCCCACTTGCCTGCGGCTGCATCGGCCAGGAGACGACTGGAGCGGGCGGCCTGGGCAAGGCGTTGCGCACCGTCCCCGTCGTGCTCGGCATCGCCGAGCGGGTGCGAGAGCGCGCCGCCGACGGTGCGTGGATCGTCGACTTCACCAATCCGGTCGGCATCGTTACGCGCTCGCTGCTCGACCACGGCCACCGCGCAGTCGGCCTCTGCAACGTGGCGATCACGACGCAGCGCAAGCTCGCACAACTGCTGGACGTCGAGCCGCAGCGCGTGCTGATCGACCAGGTCGGGCTGAACCATCTCTCCTGGGTCCGCTTCGTGCGCGTCGACGGCGAGGACGTCCTCCCGGACCTCCTGGCGATGCACGGCGACGAGCTGGCGCAGGGGGTCGGCCTCCGGCGCGGCCTGCTCGAGGAGCTCGGCGTACTGCCCTCGTACTACCTGCACTATTTCTATGCGCACGACGCCGTCCTGGCGGAGCAGCTCGACGGCGTTCCGCGCGCGGCGACGGTCGCCGAGATCGAGCGCGGGCTGCTCGAGCTGTATCGCGACCCGAACCTGGTCGAGAAGCCGGCGCTGCTCGAGCAGCGTGGCGGCGCGTTCTACAGCGAGGCTGCGATCGGCCTCGTCGGCTCGCTCGCCACCCGCGACGGCGCGGTGCATGTGGTCGACATCCGCAACGACGGGACGATCGCTGGGATGGCGTCCGACGACGTGGTCGAAGTGCCGGCGCACATCGACGGCGACGGCGCGACACCGCTGCCACAGTCGCCGGTTGCGCCGGAGCTGCTCGGGTTGATGCAGCACGTGGCCGCCTACGAGCGCCTCGCCGCGCAGGCCGCCGTGACGGGCGATCGCGCGCTCGTGCACAAGGCACTGCTCACACATCCGCTCGTCGCCCAAGACACCGTCTCGATGGAGCTCGTCGAGCGCCTGCTCGAGGCCGGCGCCCAACATCTCCCACAGTTCCAGGCCGGGAGTCGCGTGTGACGCGCGCCGGGGTCCTCGCCGTCGACGGAGGCAATTCGAAGACCGACCTCGCCCTGGTCGGTGCGGACGGGGCGCTGCTCGCACTCGTGCGAGGGCCGCTGAGCTCCCCGCAGCACCTGGGTGTCGAGGGCTGCCTCGCCGTCCTCGAGCGGCTCCTCGCCGATGCGGTGAACGACGCGGGCCTCGGCGACCACGGCAGCAAGATCGCAGACGTCGCGTCGCTGCTGCTCGCGGGCGTGGACTTTCCGGCCGAGGAAGAGGCGGTCCGCGAGGCGGTCCAGCAGCGCGGCTGGGCGCGCCGCGTGCACGTCGGCAACGACACGTTCGCCGTCCTGCGCGCCGGAACCGAGCGGGGGTGGGGCGTCGCGGTCACCTGCGGCGCGGGAATCAACTGTGTCGGTGTCGCGCCCGACGGGAGACATGCGCGCTTTCCGGCCCTCGGCGAGATCACGGGCGACTGGGGCGGGGGCTACGACCTCGGCAAGGCCGCCGTCTTCTCCGCCGCGCGCAGCGAGGACGGACGCGGTCCACGCACGAGCCTCGAGCACGCCGTGCCCGCGCACTTCGGGCTCGAGGCACCGAGTGAGCTCGCCGAGGCGATCCACTTCGGCCACATCGCCGAGCGCCGCGTGATCGAGCTCGCACCGGTCGTGCTTGCGGAGGCCGCCGACGACGCCGTCGCCGCGCAGATCGTCCAGCGGCTCGCGGCGGAGGTCGTGGCGCTCGCCCGCGTCGCGCTGAAACGTCTCGACCTGATGGACGAGCACGTCGAAGTCCTGCTCGGCGGCGGCGTCCTCCAGGACGTCGACGGCGACCTCCTCGCCGCGATCGACGCCGGCCTGCGCGAGCATGCACCGGCTGTCACTGTGCGGCCGACCGCCTCCGGGGCGATCGTCGGGGCGGCGCTGCTCGGCCTCGACGAGCTCGAGGCGGGCCCCGCCGCTCAGGACCGGCTGCGCACGGAATTCGAGGAGGTTCGTATTGGCTGAGGTTCGGTTCGTCGAGGCGACGCGCATCTATCCCGGCAACGACGCGCCGGCGGTGGACGCGCTCAACCTCGACATCCACGACGGAGAGTTCATGGTGCTCGTCGGCCCGTCGGGCTCGGGCAAGACGACGGCGCTGCGAATGCTCGCCGGACTGGAGGAGGTCGACGCCGGCGCCGTCTTCATCGGCGACCGCGACGTCAGCGACGTCCCGCCGAAGGAGCGCGACGTCGCGATGGTCTTCCAGAACTACGCGCTCTACCCGTACCTCAGCGTGGCGGCGAACATCGGCTTCCCGCTTCGGATCGCAGGCGTGCGCAAGCGCGACCGCGAAACGCGCGTGCAGGAGGTCGCGAAGCTGCTCGGCCTGACCGACTTCCTCGACCGCAAGCCCGGGCAGCTCTCAGGAGGGCAGCGGCAGCGTGTCGCGATGGGCCGCGCGATCGTGCGGGTCCCGAGCGCGTTCCTGATGGACGAGCCGCTCTCGAACCTCGACGCGAAGCTGCGCGTGCAGATGCGTGCCGACATCGCGGCGTTGCAGGCGGATTTCGGGATCACGACGGTCTACGTCACGCACGACCAGGCGGAGGCGATGACGCTCGGCCATCGCGTCGCGGTGCTCCACGACGGCCGTCTGCAGCAGTGCGGCCCGCCGCGAGCCCTCTACGAGCATCCGGTGAACCTCTTCGTGGCGGGATTCATCGGCTCGCCGGCGATGAACCTCTGCCGCGTCGACGTGAAGGACGGCAAGGCGTCGTTCGGCGGTGTCGAGCTGCCGGTACCGACGAACGGACGTGCGCGGCTCGTCGTCGGCGTCCGGCCGGAGGCCCTCGAGGTCGCCGGCGAGGGGATCCCGGCACGTGTCGAGGTCGTCGAGGACGTCGGCGCGGACGTCTTCGTCTTCTGCAGCGCCGACCTCGGTGGAGAGCAGACGAGGCTCGTGGCGCGCACCGAAGTGCGGAACGCACCCAAGCAGGGCGAGCGTGTCTCCCTGCGGCCGCGGGCGGAGGAGGCACACCTCTTCGATCCGGAGAACGGCGAGCGGCTCACGGATTCCTGACACTCGTGGGCTAGCGTCCGCGGAAGCGGATGGCCGTCCCGCACCAGAGCGACGTTCCGACCTTTCTCGCGCCGCCGCACGAGCGCCTCGAGTTCGTGCCGGGAAGCATCGTCGTCCGCGTCCACGAGAGCGTGAGCGAGCCGTTCGAGTTCCTGCAACGCGAGGCAGGTGCCCACACGATCGAGGCGCTTCACGCCGAGCTGAATGTCGTCGGGCTCGACGACCGCGCCGTCTCCCCGGAGTTGCTGCGCACGGTCGAGTCGTCGCCGGCGGTGGCGTTCGCCGAGCGCATTCCCGCGCGCTGGCTCTCGGCGACGGCCGCCGACCCGCGGCACAACCGGCAATGGGGCCTCCGGGCCATCCGCTGGTTCGACGCCGCGCCGCCGGATGCCGGCGAGGTGACGGTGGCCGTTTGCGACACGGGTGTCGACCGCGAGCATCCCGACCTGGCGGGCGTGGTGGCGTCCTACGACCACACGGGCGCGACGGTGACCGACATCATCGGCCACGGCACGCACGTGAGCGGCATCATCGCGTCCCGCACGGACGACGAGGCTGGGGTCGCCGGCGTGGCCGGCTGTCGCGTTGCGATGTGGAAGGTCTTCCCGGACGAGCCGCTGCAGGGAAACTTCTACGTCGACGGCTCGCGCTTTCTGCGTGCGCTGGACGCCGTCGCGACGTCGGGCGCGAAGGTGCTGAACCTGTCGTTGGGCGGGACGCAGTCGTCGCGGGCCGAGCAGCTGCTGTTCGACCGTCTCGAACGCGCCGGCGTCACGGTCGTGGCCGCTATGGGAAACGAGCACGACCACGGCAATCCCGTCGAGTACCCGGCCGCATACGAACACGTCCTCGCCGTCGGTGCGGTCGCCGAGACGAACCGGAGGTCGCCGTTCTCCAACACCGGCGCCCACATCGGGATCGCGGCGCCGGGATCGAATGTTCTCTCGACACTGCCGACGAAGCCGTCGCCGTACCGGCCGGACACGCGCTACGCGTCCTGGAGCGGGACGTCCATGGCGACGCCGCACGTCGCTGCCGCGGCGGCGCTCCTCGCCGCGCAGCACCCCGACTGGACGCCGGCCGACACGAAGGAGCATCTCCACAAGAGCGCGGCGAACGTCGCCGAGATGGGCGGCAAGGATTTCACCGAGGAGTTCGGCGACGGCCTGCTCGACATCGCTGCCCTCCTGGCGTCAGACTGAGCGCCCCGTGAAGATCCAGTTCAAGCTGCGCGAGGACGCGGACGACGACGAGTGCCGACGTGTCGTCGCGAAGGTGGCGCAGGCCGAGCGGCTCTTCCCCGAGGACGACGACCCCGAGCTCGCGACCATCTGGGTCGCCGACGTTCCCGACGACCGTGCCGCAGACGCGCTCGACGAGCTGAAACGGTCGAGCGCGGTCGAGTTCGCGGAGCCGCAGGCGGAGCGCGGCCTGGATCGATGAGGACCGTGCTCATCGTCGACGACTACGCACCGTTTCGCGACAGCGCGCGCGACCTTCTCCAGGGCGGTGACTTCGACGTCGTCGGCGAAGCCGAGGACGGCCAAAGCGCGCTGCTGCTGGCTGAGAAACTGCACCCGGAGGTGGTGCTGCTCGACGTGCACATGCCCGATCTGGACGGCTTCGACGTCGCGAGGCGGCTCGCCGCGCTCGAGTCGCCGCCGACGGTCGTCCTGACGTCGAGCCGCGACGACTACGCGTCCCTCGTCGCCGGCAGCGCGGCCCACGCTTTCGTCCGTAAGGACGCGCTGTCGGCCGAGACGTTGGCGGCGGCGCTCGCCTAGGGCGCCCACTGCGTGCCATCTCGATCGCCGAGGTCGTCCTTGCCGGCGCTTTCCGCCGGCTGCGTCACTCAAACGCGTTAGCTCTTTCGGGGGGTAGACGACTACCTGGTTCCTGACGACTCTTTGCCATGGAGAGGCTGCGGCAAATGACCATGTTCGAAACGACTTCGGCGGCGCCCGCTGCGCCGGCGATCCCGCCGTACAGCACGGCCGAGATGCGGAGCTATCCGCTCGGCACCCTCGTCGTCCGCGCGGGCCTGATGCCGCTCGAGACCGTGAACCGCGCGCTCGCGGAGGCGGCCGACAGCGGACGTCGCCTGGGCGAGGTGCTGCTCGAGTACGGCCTGCCCGAGCGTGAGCTCACTCGGCTGCTCGCCGCGCAGCAGGGACAGGAGTTCGTCGATCTCGACAGCTACTCGATCGACCACGAAGTTGCGTTCCTGCTCCCGCGCGTGACGGCGGAGATGTACTGCGCGCTCCCGCTCAAGCGTGATGGCGAATGCACGGTCGTCGCCGTGCCGGACGCCGACAACGCGTCACATCTCACCCGGCTGCGCGAAGCGCTGCACGGGCCGATCCGACTCGTGACCGCCGCCCGCTCCGACATCAAAGATGCGATCGAACGTGTCCACGAGCCGAAGGGAACGATCACGCAGATGGCGCTGGCCGAAGCGCGCGGGGAAACCGTGCCCGCGCCGCAGGCGGCACCCGGGCCGATCTACCGCGTGGAAGTCACGCTGGAGAACGGGGCGACGCTGCTCGTCGCCGAGGCCTCCGACTTCGAGCAGGCGAAGACGATCGGCATGCGCGTGATCGACGAGGCCGAGGCCGGCGGCACGGTCGCCGTCGGCGACGCGACGATCGACGGCCGGCAGGTCGTGTCGGTCGACGTGCTCGGGCGAAGCGCGTGACGCGCGCGAACGTCGCCGCCGTCAGCGAATTGGTTTCCGCGGTGCGCAAGGACGGCCGTCCGGTCGTGAGACTGCGCTGCGCCGACTACGGCGACGAATGGGTCGTCGACTGCGACGTGTACCCGGTCGACCAACTGTCAGTCGAGCCGCGCAGCACTGGGCCGTACACATTCGGCAGCGCGCAGGAAGCGAAGACGTTCGTCGAAACGTCCCTGCTTGCCTTGCAGATGCTCGGCTGCAACGCGGCCTGAGACTCGCGCGAAAGCTGCGCTTTCGCGCGATGTTGGGTACGCCGCTTCGCGGTGAACGCACGCGAGCGTAGCTCGCGTGCTCTTTGCCGCTTGGCGTCGGTCTACGTCCGTGCGGCGCGGCGATGCTTCGCGTCGCCGCGCCGCATCAGTTCGCCTCCGCCTAAGCCGGCTTCGCTTGGCTTAGGCTCCGGCCTTTGCCGGTGCGCCGGAAGCTTGTCTTAAAGCCTTGGGCGTTGCCGCGCGTGCGCGGCGATCGCCTTCCACCTCTTCTTTCGTGCAACACGGAGTCGGTGGTCGGTGCGCGCGGCGATCGCCTCCAACTCGCGCTGGAGCTTCCGCCACGAGCGCAGCCGGTCGAGCTCGAGACGTCCCTGGTCGACTGCGGACATGACCGCGCACCCCGGCTCGCGGGCGTGCGCGCAGTCGCGGAAGCGGCAGTCGGCCGCGAGCAGCTCGATGTCCTCGAACGCCGCGCTGAGATCGCCTTCCCAGAACTGCAGCTCGCGCAGTCCCGGCGTGTCGATCGCGAGCGCGCCGCTTGGGAGCTGGATGAGCTCGCGATGCGTTGTCGTGTGGCGGCCGGTACCGTCGGCGGCGACGGCAGCCGTGCGCATCAGCTCGGTGCCGGCGAGCCGGTTGAGCAGCGTCGACTTGCCGACGCCGGACGAGCCGAGCAGGACGACGGTGCGGCCGGCTCGCAGATGCGGCTCGAGCGCTTCGACGCCGATCCCCGTGACGTTGGAGACCGGGTAGACCGGCACGCCGATTGCGACCCTCTCCACCTCCAGCACGGCTTCGCCGACGTCTGAGCAGAGGTCTGCTTTCGTCAGCACGACGATCGGCTCCGCGCCGCTGTCCCACGCGGTCGTGATGTAGCGCTCCAGCCGGCGGAGGCTGAAGTCGTCGTCGAGGCCGGCGAGCAGGAACGCGGCGTCGACGTTCGCTGCGAGCACTTGCTCGTCGGACCCAAGCCCCGCGCGCTTGCGGATGAAGGCGCTGCGCCGCGGGAGGATGGATGTGATCGTCGTCTCGCGCAGGCCGACCCAGTCGCCCACGGCCGGGATCGGTGCGCCCACCTCGTGCGCGTAGAACAGCCGACCCGCCGCGCGTGCGCGTCGCTCGCCGTCCGCGGACCACACGAGGTAGGCGCCGCGGTGCTGGGCGGCGATACGTGCGGGAACTAAGTCGTCGTCTTCTAGTTGCCCGAGCGAGGACTGCCAGTCGGCGTCCCAGCCGAGCTCTTCCAGAGCAGGCAAAGCGAGTCTCCTTTGTGAGCAGGGAACGAGGGAGAAGCTCGAGACTCGGTGCTAGTGCGGAGTGGGCCCGGCTAGACGAAGAGCCTCAAGCTCTTCGGAAGGAGGCAAGCGCAATCGTCATGTTGTCGACCTCCTTGTCGCCGGGAACCGTCTGACCGTAGCAGCTTGCTACGGACAACACCAGCCTGCGAGCGCGGGGTCCGCCCCGAAGTTGGCGCGGATGTTCGACACCGCGAAGAGCTTCTTGAGCGGTGTGCGGATGAAGAGCCACTGGTCGGCGCTCTCCCAGTCGAGCAGGAGCCAGCGTCCGTCGGGCGACCAGAGGATCTTCTTGAAGCGCCCCCTTCCGCTGAAGACCGGCCCGGTCGGTCCTCCGAGGACGCCGGTGAGGTTCAGCGAGCTGCGCAAGCCCTCTGTCTCGACGAACGCGAGGCTCTGCCCGGAGATTGCTGCGGCAACAACCTGTGCGGCCCCGCGGTCGAGCTGGCGGATGACGGGACCTCGCTGCGCGAAGACCTCCAGCGCGTGAGGCTCGACGGCGAGGAGGCGGTGTCCGTCGGGAGTCCACTCGAGTTGCCGCGGCGCGGCGCGTGTCTGCACCGTCGCGAAGCGATTGCGCACGTCGACGTTCGCGACCTGGATGTCCCCGGCGCGATTGACGTAGGCGAGGGCGTGCATCCCCGGCTGCCACGCCAAGGGGCCGGGCCGAACCTTCCGGGTCAGGAGGTGGTCGCCGGTCCCGTCTCCGTTCACCACGCGGAGCGCACCGCGGGCGAAATACGCGACCCGGTAGCCGTCATACGACCAGCGCGGATCGCGTATCGGACCGGCGCGTCCGAGCGACCAGTGCACGGCGCCGTTCGGCTCGAACGCGCGGAGCTCGTTCCCGTGCACGGCTGCGACGTAGAGCCCGTGCGGTGACCACGCGGCGTCGCGGTAGCCGCGCAGCAAGCGCTTCGAGCCGTCGCGCTGGACGACCCAGACTCCGGCGTCGGACTCGGTCAACAGGCGACCGGATGCCGGCAGGGAGGCAAGCGCCGGCTTCGCGTTCTCCTCGCCGCGGACGGCGTCGCGAAGCGAGCCGAGCACCGCCAGGCCCGGTGGGCTGAACGCGGCGGCAAGGACGGCCGCGGCGGCCGCAACGGCGACGAAGGGACGCCAGTCGCGCGTGCGCGGCGACGGCAACCGCTCCTCGTAGCCGTGACGAACGATTTCCCAGCCGCGCTCGCCGGCTTCCTGCTCGCCCGGCGCTGGATCACGCCAGCCGGTCATCGCACGTCCTCTCCGAGACGCTCTGCAAGGTGGTCGAGCCCGCGCCGGAGCCGCGAGTTCACGGTGCCGCGCGGCAGGCCGGTGAGCTCCGCGATCTCTCCGGGCGTGTACTCGAGCAGGTGGCGCAGCACGATCACGGCTCGATGCTCGGGCGACAGCTCGGACAAGGCGGCCGCGAGCGTGCGCGCGTGCGGGTTGTCCGCCGGCGGCGCGGCGGCCGCAGTCTCGAGTCCCGCCTCGCCGGCCTCGCGCCGGAGCGTCCGCGCGCGTGACCAGTCGATCGCGCGGTTGACGACGATGCGGTGGAGCCAGGGCCCGAACGGGCGGCGGCGGTCGAAGCGGTCGAGCGCACGCACGGCCGCGAGGAAGGCCTCCTGGGCGATGTCCTCGGCGGCGGCGGAGTCGTGCACGACGAGGTAGGCCGCTCGGTATGCGCGCGGCCAGTGGTGCCGAAAGAGCGACTCGAGGTCAGAGACCGAGCCTTTCTGAGCGCCCCGCACCCAGGCGCGCTCGTCCCGTTGAGAGCCCGCCATCGCGCACGGACTCTACGAGCCGTGGCCGGCTTGAGGTCCGTCGGCGTCGTCTTGCGACGCCGACCACTGGAGGTCGTGCCGGCTGTGCCGGCGCGGCCGTTTTGTGTAGACCGTTGAACTGCCTAGCCTCGAAAACGACCCCTACCTCTGCAGCGCGCGACGATCCGCCTCATGCCGACGACTACGCGACGGGCACGTGGGCAGGTCCCGGCGGCCGCAAGACGGCGAACTGATCGGTGATCTCCAGCGTCTTCCTGCGGAACCGGAACAGCGCCCCGGGACGGCCGCCGGTCGGGCCCGGCGCCCGCAACTTCCCGGTCGCCTCGAGGACGCCGCGGCGCAGCAGCACCCGTTGCAGGTTCGTGGCGGACACGTCGTGCCCGAGCGCGGCGGCGTAGAGGTCGCGGAGCTCGGAGATCGTGAACTCCGCCGGCGCCAGTGCGAAGCCGAGGTTCGTGTACGAGAGCTTCGCTCGCAGGCGCTCGCGACCCGCGAGCACGATTGCCTCGTGGTCGAAGGCGAACGTTGGGACGCGCTCGATCGGATGCCACTCGGTGTCGCCGGGGACGAGCGGATCGAGGTCGCTCGGCACGAGCCCGAGGTACGCCGTCGCCAGCTGCCACTCCTGCGGAGAGCGCTCGGGATCGCTGAGCGTCTCGAGCTGCTCGAGGTGCGCGACTTCGCGCACGTCGACCTTGTCGGCGAGGTGACGGCGGATCGAGTCCTCGAGCGTCTCGCCCGGAACGAGGTAGCCACCCGGCAGCGCCCACGCTCCCTTGAACGGCTCCCGCGCACGCTGCCAGAGCAGCACGTGCAGCACGCCGCGCCGGACTTGCAGCACCACCGCGAGGCTCACATGAGCGGGAGTAGGGTGCGCGCTGCTAGTCTCGTTCATGGTTTTCGCCCCATAGTCGCAAACCTTAGCGGAAAGGTTCGCAATGAAGAGATCGCTCGCACTTCTCGGCGTAGTCCTGCTGGTGGCCGGCTGCGGAGGCGGCGGCAACAAGAGCTCGTCCAGCACCAGCGCGGAGGGCGGCAAGAAGATCAAGATCGGCCTCGTCACTGACGTAGGCGGGCTGAATGACCGCGGCTTCAACCACCTTTCGTATGTCGGCCTGCAGCGTGCGCAGAGCGAGCTCGGCGTGCAGCAGCGCGTGTTTCAGGCGAACTCGACGCAGCAGTACGTCCCGAACCTGTCGACCTTCGCGCGCCAGGGCTACAACCTGACGATCGGCGTCGGCTTCACCGAGGCGACGGCGATCGACACGGCCGCGACGAACTTCCCGAACTCCCGCTTCGCGATCGTCGACGTCGATCAGACGGAAGAGCCGCACAAGCCGCCGAACCTGCTCGGCCTCCTCTTCCGCGAGCAGGAGACCGGCTATCTCGTCGGGTACCTCGCCGGGCTGGAGGAGAAGCGCAAGGCGGGCAAGGACGTGATCGGCTCGGTCGGCGGGCAGAAGCAGCCGCCGGTCGACCGTTTCATCGCGGGCTACCAGGCGGGGGCGAAGGCCGCGGATCCCGGGATCACCTTGCTGAACGGCTACTCGGAGGACTTCTCCGACCAGGCCAAGTGCAAGCAGGTGGCGCTGAACCAGATCGAGCAGGGGGCAGGCGTGATCTTCCAGGTTGCGGGAGGCTGCGGCCTCGGCGCGCTCGATGCTGCGAAGGAGAAGGGAGTGTGGGGGATCGGCGTCGACGCCGACCAGTCATTCCTCGGCTCGCACATCCTGACCAGCGCGGTCAAGCGTGTCGACACGGCCGTCTTCCTGGCGATCAAGAGCGTCGTCGACGGCAACTTCAAGGGCGGCAACATGATCTTCGGACTGAAGCAGAACGGCGTCGGCATCGGGAAGATCTCCCCGAAGGTCCCGCAGTCAGAGGTGGCAAAGGTCAATCAGATCCGCGCGGACATCATCAGCGGCAGTCCCCGAGCCAGGCCTTCTAAGGCCAGGTGGTGGACTGGGGCCGCAGATCGAGGCTGCCGCCGTCGCGACACTCTTCCGTGCGGTACTCGTCCGGCTCGTTGGGATAGCCCTTGAGGTACACCCAGGTCTGCAGCTTCTGCGCCTGGTCGGCCTGCACGCCCACGCGTTCGGCGACGAGCGCCGTGTTCTGCACCGCGTAGCACTCAGCCTTCGCCTCCTCCGCGAAGCCGCGCAGGTGGAAGGACTCGTGCGCGAGCGTGTGCGCGGCCCAGGCGGCCTTGAACTGCGAGTAGCCGCAGTCGCCGCGATCGATGCACGTGAAGTCGACGCGGTCGAGATGGCGCAGCTCCCTGCAGGTCTCTGGGGAGAGGTCTGTGTGGTTCGCGGGGCGTCCGGAGCCGTCGAACTGCACGCGCCCGCCTTCGGTGCGGACGTTGACGAGCGCCCCGAGGAAGCCGGGGCAATGGACGCCGACCGGTCGCCCGGCCAGCTCGCTCGCGATCGCGGCGAGCTTGCTCTGCTGATGGATCCGGTCTTCGTGGCGCGCGAAGCCGACCGCCGCCAGGGCGCCGACGATCAGAAGGACTGCTGCAAGAAGGCGCACCGTCCAAGGATCGGCACCGCCCCGGACGGCCTTGAAATCCGCCTCCCAAGCTGCAGCGTCTTTGGCTCGGAGGGCCGATCCAAGAACGGGGGTTAGACGGGGTCGCGGGCAGTGCCCGCGACCCCTTTTATGCGGCAGCGCAAGCGCAGCCGCCCAAGCTGCCGCGTCTTTGGTTCGGAGCCGGGCCGATCCAAGAACGGGGGTTAGACGGGGTCGCGGGCAGTGCCCGCGACCCCTCTATGCGGCAGCGCAAGCGCAGCCGCCGGCGACCGCGCCCACGATGCGTACTTCAGAGCCTTCCTGGAGCGGCTCGTCGAGCAGCCGCCCACCGCGCGCATCCACGCCGTCGACGTACACGTTGATCAGCCGGCGCAGCTCGCCCGCCTCGTCGAAGAGCAGGTTCCGCACGGGCAGCGCCTGCAGCGCCTCGCCGACCGTCGCCGCCTCCAGCTCGAAGCGCTTTCGCCCGCCGGCCTCCGCGGCGAGCACCGCGGGCAGCAGGACGACCGCCACTACGCCGCTGCGGCCTCGACCGAGAGGATCGGCGGCAGGTCGCGCGCGACCTCCGTCCACCGGCCGCCGCCGCGCGGCGCGGTCCAGACGGAGCCGCTCTGCGTCCCGAAGTAGAGAGCGGCGTCGTCGTACGCAAAGCCCTCCCGCAGAACAGCGACCCAGGCGCGCTCGGGCAGGCCGACCGACGCCAGCTCCCACGAGGCGCCGCCGTCGCCGGTGCGATACACGCCGAGACGCCCTTCGGCCGTGAAGTGGTACTCCTGCGACTGCTCCGGGATCACGTAGGCGACGTCCGGATCCTCCGGATCGAGCGCGAGCGGGAACCCGAAGCTCGTCGGCAAACCGTTGCCGTCGAGTCGTTCCCAGTTGTCGCCTCGGTCGTCGGAGCGGTAGACGCCACAGTGGTTCTGCTGCCAGATGCATTCAGGCTGCGTGGGGTGCACGAGCAGCTTGTGCACGCACTGCCCGACCTCCGGATACGGATCGGGCATGAACTCCGCCGCGACGGCCTTGTTGATCGGCGTCCAGCTGTCCCCGCCGTCTTCGCTGCGGAACGCGCCTGCGGCGGAGATCGCGACGTACATCGTTCCGTCGGCGAGCTGGATCGAGTGCGTGCACATCCCGCCCGCGCCCGGCTGCCACTTCTCACGAGTCGGATGCTCGAACAGCCCCCGGTTCAGCTCCCACGTCTTGCCACCGTCGTCGGAGCGGAAGAGCACGCCCGGATCGCCGCCGAGCCAGAGCTCCGAGTCCCGGCCCGGCTCGATGTGCCAGGTTGCATTGAGCTTCAGCTCCCCGTCTTCCGGGAGCCCCAGCTCGTCGGCTCGCTCCCAGGTCTGTCCCCGGTCGCCCGAACGGTGCACCGTCGCGCCGTAGAACGGGTTGTTCGTCGCCGCGTGCCAGGTGTCGTCGCGCGGGTCGACGATCGCGTGGTAGACGGCCCAACCGAGCAGCTGCGGCCCCTCGACCCGCCAGCTCTTGCCGTCGTCGCTTCGCAAGAGGAAAAGCCCTTTGCGGGTGCCGACGGGTAGGAGGACGCCCATCGGGGAACACGCTAGCGCCTCACGTCGTTTCGGGTGCAGAGAACAGGAGGTGGGGAATGGCAGCACTGAAAGAGGCGCAGAAGCGCTTCCTCGACGAGAACCCCTTCGTGGGGACCGTCACGACCTTGCGTCCGGACGGCTCGCCGCATTCGACGATCGTGTGGGTCGACGTCGAGGACGGAAAGGTCTCGTTCAACACGGCGCGCGGCCGCGCGAAGCCGAGGTACCTGGAGCAGGACCCGCGCGCGTCGCTCCTCGTGGTCGACCCGGAGGATCCGTACAGGTGGGTCGCGGTCAGCGGTCACGCCGAGCTGACGGAACAGGGCGCCGACGCCCAGATCGACAAGCTCGCGAAGAAGTACATGGGCAAGGACGAATATCCGTGGCGCAAGCCCGAAGAGACTCGCGTCAAGGTCTTGATCGAGCCGGAGCAGGTCAGCGACTACGGATTCGACGAGTAGCCGGACCGTAAACTCGGCGCGTGGGCGCCGAACCACCAGGGCGAATGGCCACCGCAGCCGAGCAGCTACGGGGCGCGCGTACCGTTGCCGAGCTCCTCGGGCTGACCGCCGAGGCGATGGCCGGCATGCTCGACGCGCCTGCGTGCACGATCTCCCGCATCATCGGCGACCTGCTCGTCGATCTCGTCCAGCACCGCCGTGAGGGCAAGCCCGACCGCCTCGGCCACGGCTATCTGATCTCCGACTTCCCGCTCACGCGCACCGTCATCGAGACGCGCGAGCCGGAGACCGTCTACACGGGCGACCCCGACGCCGACCAGGCCGAGACCGCGCTGCTCGCCGAGCTGGGATTCGATTCGCTGCTGATGCTCGCGATCGAGTCGGAGAGCGAGGCGTGGGGGCTCGTCGAGGTGTACGGGAACGAACGGCGGTTCGACAGCCCGGACGTCGAGCTCGCCCACGCCCTCGCCGTCGAAGCCGGCGAGGTGATCGGGCGCCTCTCGCGGCCGGCGCAGTAGCGCATGGCCGTCACGATCTGCGACGTCGGGCCGCGCGACGGCCTGCAGAACGAGCCGGAGACGCTCCCGCCCGCGACGCGCGCAGAGCTCGTCAACCGCCTCGCTGCCGCGAAGCTCCCGCGCATCGAGGCCGCCAGCTTCGTCCGTCCCGACGCGGTCCCGCAGATGGCGGGCGCGGAGGAGGTGGTCGGTGCGATCGAGCGGCGCAGCGGCACCGAGTACTCCGGGCTCGCGCTCAACGTCAAGGGCTACGAGCGTCTGGTGGCGACGGGGCTCGACCGCGTCAACTTCACGCTCGCGGCAACGGAGACATTCAGCCGCCGCAACGCGAACCAGTCGCTCGACGAAGCGCGTGCCGCTGCGGCCCAGGTGATCGACCGCTCGGAGTTGCCGGTCACGCTCACGATCAGCGTCGCCTTCGGCTGTCCGTTCGAAGGCAAGGTCGATCCCGGCATGGTGCAGGAGCTGGCCGCGAGCTTCGCGTCAGCGGAGGTCGTCCTCGCCGACACGATCGGCGTCGCGACACCGCGGCAGGTCCGCCGCCTCGTCGAGCGCACTCGTGCGCCGGGCGTGCATCTGCACAACACGCGCAATACCGGCTATGCAAACGCCGCCGCCGCGCTCGAGGCCGGCGCGACGCTCTTCGACGCGTCCTGCGGCGGGCTCGGCGGCTGTCCGTACGCCCCGCGCGCGACCGGCAACATCGCCACCGAGGACCTCGTCTACCTCTTCGAGGGCGACGGGATCGGGACGGGCGTCGACCTCGATGCGCTGCTCGCGACCTCGGAGTGGCTCGAGGGCGTCCTCGGCCGGCGACTCGAAGGGCAGCTCTATCGCGCAGGCACCTGGGCTGGAGCCTGAGCCGCGGCGCGGAACGACCGCAGCGCGAGTTCGATCTCTTCGTCCGTCGTCTGCCAGTTCGAGACCGAGACGCGGATCGCGCGCCGCCCGTCCCAGACCGTGCCACTCATCCAGACGTCGCCGGCGTCCTGCACGGTCCGCAGGACTCGGTCGGTCTCCTCGTCGCTCTCGAACCGGAACAGCACCTGGTTCAGCACGACCTCGTTGAGCAGCTCGACGCCGTCCAGCTCGACGATGCCGTCGGCAAACCGGCGCGCGCAGCGGCAGGTTTGCTCGACGAGCTCCGCCAGCCCGTTGCGACCGAGCGACCGCAGCGCCGCGTAGACGGCGAAGCCGCGTGCCCGGCGTGAGAACTCCGGCACCCAGTCGACCTGGTCGCGCACGAGTCGCGCGTCGTCCTGGATCAGATACGAGGCGCTCACCGTCATCGCCGCCCGATGCGCTTCGGGGTCCGCGCAGAGGACGAGCGCCGAGTCGTACGGCACGTTCAGCCACTTGTGCGCGTCGGTGATCCACGAATCCGCGCGCTCGACGCCGCGCACGAGGTGGCGGAGCTGCGGGCTTGCCGCCGCCCAGAGTCCGAACGCGCCGTCGACGTGAAGCCACGCGTCGTCCGGCAGCGCGTCGGCAATCTCATCGAAGTCGTCGAAGGCGCCGGTGTTCACCTCGCCGGCCTGCGCGCACACGATGGTCGGGCTGTCTCCGTCTCGCAACGCGTCCTTCAGGGCCTCGACGTCCAGGCGGCCCTGTGTATCTGCAGCGACGACCTCAGGCGTCCCCAGCCCGAGCAGGCGCAGCGCGCGGTCGATCGTGACGTGGCGTTTCTCGCCGACGAGCACGCGCACCGGCGGACCGCCGGCGAGGCCGTCGCGGGAGACGTCCCACCCTGCGCGTTCCAGCACGCGGAAGCGCGCAGCCGCCAGCGCTGTGACGCTTCCCATCTGCGTCCCGGTAACGAAGCCGATCGAGGCGTCGGCGGGCAGGGCGAGCAGGTCGCAGACCCACTCGCGGACGACCTGCTCGGTGACCGAGGCCGACGGTCCGCAGACGTAGAGGCCCGCGTTCTGATCCCACGCCGCCGTCAGCCAGTCGGCGGCGAGGGCGGCCGGGAGGCCGCCGCCGATCACGAAGCCGAAGTAGCGCCCGCTCGGCATCGCGACGAGCCCGGGATCCGCCGCGGCCGCGAGCTCCTCGACGACGCGCTCCGGCTCGAGCGGATCGTCCTGCAGCGGCACGCGCAGCGCCGCGCGCAGGTCGTCCACCGAAACCTGTGGGAACACGGGCCGGTCGTCGAGCGAGTCGAGGAAGTCGGCGGCGAGCTCCGCCGTGCGCTGGAGCAGGGCGCGGACGTCGGCCACGGTCCCGACTCTACGTGTCGCCGTGGCCATGACGATCAAGACGCGCCACGCGCACGATTCCTTCCACCTGCAGCGAAGCGATCTCATCGGCGCTGTAGCCCAGCCCGCCGAGGATCTCGGCCGTGTGCTCGCCGAGGCGGGGCGGAGGCGAGCGATGCGCGACACGCTCGCCGTCGAACGACACCGGGAACGCGACTGCCGGCTCAGGTGTTTGCTGGATCAACCCGAGCGCGGCAGTCTGCTCGTGTTCTGCGACCTGACCCACGTCGTTGACCGGTGCTGCCGGAACGCCGGCAGCCTCGAGCCGCGCGAGCACCTCGGCCAGGCGTTCGTCCGTCAGTCGTGCCTGCAGCAGCTTCGCCAGCTCGTCCCGGCGTTGCAACCGGTCCGGATTCGTGGCGAACCGCGTGTCCGTCGCAAGCTCCGGCACGCCGAGAGCGTCACACAGGCGTGCGAAGAGCCCGTCGTTGCCCGCGGCGATCATCAGTTCCTCGTCCCGAACTCGGAAGACCTGGTACGGCGCGATCAGCGGGAACGCCGTGCCGTGGCGCCCAGGCACCACGCCGGCTGCGAGGTACGACGTCACCTGGTACGGCAGCAGCGCGACGACCGTCTCGAACAGGGACACGTCCACGGTGCGGCCCCCGCCCGCGTACAACGCGACGAGGATCCCCAGGGCCGCCCACGTCCCCGTCCCCTGGTCGACGATCGACGCGCCGACGCGAACGCCGGGGCGGTCCGGTTCGCCGGTCACGCTGACGATCCCGCCGAACGCCTGCAGCAGCGGGTCGTAGCCCGGGCGTTCCCGCAGCGGCCCGACGCGCCCGAACGCGCCGATGTCGCAGTAGACGAGCCGCGGGTTCAGCGCCCGCAGCTCCTCGGCACCGAAACCGAGCCGCTGCGCCGTCCCCGGGCGCAGGCTCTGCAGGAAGACGTCCGCGCGTTCGACGAGCCGCAGCAACACGTCACGGCCGCGCTTGACGTCGAGCGCGAGCGAGCGCTTGCTCAGGTTCGCGGCGTAGAACATCACGCTCGTGTCCTCCCAGAACGGCGGCCCCCACGCGCGCGCCTCGTCGCCGCGCTCCGGGTGCTCGACCTTGACGACGTCCGCGCCGAGCGCACCAAGGATCTCCGTACAGTAGGGCCCGGCGAGCGAGCTCGTCACGTCGACGACACGCACCCCTTCGAGCGGCAGGAACTGATTGGGCATACGCGCGCGACCATACGAGACCCGCGACGATCTGCGGCGCATGCAGTCGGTGCAGCAGGAGCTGTGGAGCGCGCGGGGACCGAATGTGGCATCGCATGTCGGCGACCTCGCCTGGTGGCTCCACCGCCCCGCCGGCAAGCGCCGCCTCTGGCTCGACGGGGAACGCTGCCTCGCCTGGGGCTGGCTGCACGCGCCGGCATCGCTGGACTACGACGTCCACCCCGACCATCGCGGCGGCGCGGTGCACCGTGAAGTGCTCGCGTGGCTCGAGGAGGAGGGCGAGGGCGACGTGCTGACGACGTACGCGCTGGAGACGGATGGTCCGACGCTCGAGTTGCTCGCAGAGCTCGGCTACGAGCGGCCCGAGCCGTACAGGTGGTACGCGTACCATCTGCGCGAGCTGGAGGGGGAAGTTCCCGAGCCCGCCGTGCCGGACGGGTTTCGGCTGCACACGGTCGAGGGTGAGGACGACTTCCGCAAGCGAGTCGCGATCCATCGCGCCGTGTGGGCGCCGTCCCGCGTGACCGAGGAGATCTACCGGAGCGTCACGGAGGCGTGGCCGTACCGCCCGGACCTCGACTGCGTGCTCGAGGCGCCCGACGGCGGCTTCGCCGCGTACGTGCTCTGCTGGTACGACGACGACAACCGCGTCGGCCTATTCGAGCCTGTCGGGACGCATCCCGATTTCCGTCGGCGCGGTCTCGGCTCGGCGGTCTGCCGCTACGCGCTGCGTCGCCTGCAGGAAGAAGGAGCGACGCGTGCGCTCGTGCTCGCGGCGGACGATCCGGCGATCGCGTTGTACGAAAGCGTCGGCTTCCACCGCTACACGCGCGTCGTCGAGCTCCGCAGGTCGAGCTCGTGACGGTCGCGTTCCTGAACAGCCTGATCGACCTGTTGACGGGGTCGTTGTGGACGTATCCGCTGCTGTTCGGGATCTGCGCGGGCGACGCCGTGCTGCCGCTGCTGCCGAGCGAGACGGCGATGATCGTCTGCGGCATCCAGGCCGCGCGCGGCCAGCTCTCGCTCGGGTGGGTGATCGCGCTCGGCGCCGCCGGGGCGTTCACCGGCGACGACCCTTCGTATGCACTCGGCCGCTTCGTCGGGCAGCCCCTGGTCGGTCGCTTCTTCAGCGGCGAGCGCGCGCGCGAGCGGCTCGACTGGGCGAAGCGCTTCCTCAAGGAACGCGGCAGCTACGTGCTGATCGTCGCCCGCTTCATTCCGGGCGGCAGGACGGCGACGACGTTCACGTCAGGGCTCGTTCACTTGAGCTGGCACAAGCGCTTCTCACCGTTCATCCTCGTCGCAGCGGTGCTCTGGGCCCTGTACGGCGCGCTGCTCGGTTACGCCGGCGGGCGGATGTTCCGCGACCACCCCCTCTACGCGCTCCTGGTGGCGTTCGCCATCGCGGCGCTCGTCGGCGCAGCCGCCGAGCTCGTCCGCTGGCTCCGCCGAAAGGGGTAGGCGACGGCCACGCTCCCGGGCTACGGTGCGGCGATGCGTCGCGCCGGGGTCACCGCGGCACTACTGCTCATCGCCTGCGTCGCGCCGTCGGCCGCGACGGCTGCTGCGCTGCGCGCGAAGGCCGCGCACCCCGTCCGCAGCGACGGGCGGCCGGGCGTGCGCGAGTTGATGGCGCTGCGCGGCCATCCCTACGCCTTGCTCGAAGGGACGCGCGGCGCGGGCATCCCGGGCGCGACACTCGTCTCCCGCCGCCTGGGGATCTGGCGGCTGCCGACCACGACCGCGACGCGCATCGGACTGAGTCTCTCCGCCCGCGGCATCGTTCGCGCGATCGAGCCGGATCGCGAGCTGACGCCCCAGCGTGCTCTCGTCGAGCCGCTCGCCGGCTTCGAGTGGTGGCGCGCTGCCGTCGGGGTGGACCGCGTCACGCCACCCGGCCCGGGCAAGCTTGTCACCGTCATCGACACGGGCCTCGACTTGTCGCATCCGGAGTTCGCCGGGCGACCGAACACGACGCTCTTCAACACCCAGTCGACGTCGGCCGGCGAGGACGAGGAGCACGGCACCGCTGTCAGCTCCGTGCTCGCCGCGCCGGAGAACGGCGTCGGCATCGTCGGCATCTACCCGCAGGCGGCGCTCGGGGAGTGGGACAGCGGGCGCCTCTTCGTAAGCGACGTCATCCAGGGCATCGACCACTCGCTCGACGCCGGACCAGGCGTGATCAACATGAGCTTCGGCTTCGACGGCTACGACGCGATGCTCGCCGACGAGATCGACGTCGCCTTCGGGACCGGTTCGCTGCTCGTCGCGGCTGCGGGCAACGACTTCCTGGAAGGAAACGCCGAGCACTCGCCGGCGAGCCTCCACCACGTGCTGACGATCGCGGCGACCGACGAGCAGAACCGCTCGTCCTTCTTCTCGAACCGTTCGCTCGCCGTCGACCTCTCCGCGCCGGGCGAGAACATCCCCATTGCGGTGCCGACCTGGGCGAACACCACGGGCTATGCCGCCGGGGACGGCACGAGCTTCTCCTCGCCGCTCGTCGCGGGCGCCGCCGCGTGGATCTGGACGCGGCGCCCTGAGCTCGACGTCACGCAGCTCTTCGACCTGATGCGCTGGTCGGCGAGGGACATCGACGACACGGGTTTCGACGAGGACACCGGCTGGGGTCTGCTCGACGTCCCCGCCGCCCTCTCCGATCCAGCGCCCGCGGTCGACCCGCACGAGCCGAACGAGGACATCTACGAGATTGTCGCGGGAAAGCTGTTCAAGACTGCCGATACGCCGCTGACATCACCGGGTCACGGGCGCACGACGCTCGCCGCGCGCCTCGACATCACCGAAGATCCCGAGGACCTCTATCGCGTCTGGGTGCCGGCGCATCGTCGCGTCGTGATCACCGTCGTGCCGGACGGCGACGCGGACGTCGAGCTCTGGAACGCGACGACGCCCTCGGTACTGGTCGCCGGAGCGGCACGGCGGAAGCACCTGATCGACGGCAGCGGGAACGACGGCCGCGCGGCCGAGCACGTCGCCGCCCGTAACCGCGGCAAGCGCGGCGCGTACGTCTTCCTCGACGTCTACCTCCCCGAGCACGGCGCGTCCTCCGCCGAGTACCGCGTGTCGATCACGACGAAGCGCTGACGTTCAGCGCCGGCGGGCCGAACCTCGCCCAGAGGCGCTTCGCAGCCGGCGGTGGCTCGTGACCGTGCCCGCTTGGGAGCGAGCTCACGGGGCAGAGTATGAGGATGAACCGCCTCGCCCAGGAGACGAGCCCGTACCTCCTCCAACACGCGGACAACCCGGTCGACTGGTACGCGTGGGGTGACGAGGCGCTGGCGCGCGCGCGCCAAGAGGACAAGCCGATCCTGCTGTCGATCGGCTACTCCGCGTGCCACTGGTGCCACGTGATGGAGCACGAGTCCTTCGAGGACGAGACGACGGCCGCGCTCATGAACGAGCACTTCGTCTGCGTGAAGGTGGACCGCGAGGAGCGTCCCGACCTCGACTCGATCTACATGGACGCGGTCGTCTCGCTGACCGGGCAGGGCGGCTGGCCGATGACGGTCTTCCTCACGCCGGCGGGCGAGCCGTTCTTCGGCGGGACCTACTTCCCGCCGGAGCCCCGCCACGGCCTGCCGAGCTTCAAGCAGCTGCTCACGGCCGTCGCGGACGCGTGGCGGGAGCGGCGTGAAGAGATCGAGCGCGACGCGGGGTCGATCACCGACCAGCTTCGACGGGCGGCCGAGCCTTCGCGCGAGCCGCTGACGTCGTCCCTCCTGGCCGACACCGTCCGCGGGCTCCGCCGCGCTTTCGATCCCGAGTGGGGCGGCTTCGGGAACGCGCCGAAGTTCCCGCCCGCGTCGGTGCTCGAGTTCCTGCTCCGGCGCGACGAGCGGGAGCTCGTGACGAAGACACTCGACGGGATGGTGCTCGGAGGCATGTACGACCTCGTCGGCGGCGGCTTCCATCGCTACTCCGTCGACCGGCAGTGGCTGATCCCGCACTTCGAGAAGATGCTGTACGACAACGCGCTGCTCGTTCCCGCGTACCTGCACGCGTGGGTCGTGACACGGAACGAGCGCTACCGCGAGGTCGTCGAGCAGACGGCCGAGTACATGCTGCGCGAGCTGCGGCTCCCCGAGGGCGGCTTCGCATCGGCGCAGGACGCCGACACCGACGGCGTCGAAGGGCTGACCTACACCTGGACGCCGGAGGACGGCATCCCGCCGGACCTGCTGCAGCCTTTCGAGCACGGCCGCTTCGTTCTGCGCGGCGAGCTCGACGAGGAGCTGAGGGCGCGGCTGCTCGCGGAACGTGCGCGCCGTCCGCAGCCGCTACGCGACGACAAGGCGGTCGCCTCCTGGAACGGGCTCGCGATCGCTGCGCTGGCGGAGGCCGGCCGGAGGCTCGAGCGCGACGACCTCGTCGCCGCGGCACGCGCCTGCGCGGAGTTCGTGCTCGGGCCGCTGTCCGAGCAGGGCCGGCTCTTCCGGACCTGGCGTGCCGGACGCGCCCGTCACGCGGGCGTGCTGGACGACTACGCGGACGTCGCGAACGGCTTGTACGAGCTGCACGTCGCCACGGGAGAGCTGCGCTGGCTCGAGGAGTCGCGGCGGCTCGCACTGCTCGCCGTCGAGCTCTTCGGCGACGACGAGCGCGGCGGCTTCTTCCTCACGGCGTCCGACGCCGAGGCGCTCGTCAACCGGAAGAAGGACTTCGACGACCATCCGACGCCGTCCGGCAACTCGATGCTCGCGTTCGTGCTGCTGCGCCTCGCCCGGATCTGGGGAGACGCCGAGCTGGAGCGGCGCGCGGTGAGCGTGTTCCGCTTCGTCGCGCCGCACATCCCGCGTGCACCATCGGCCTTCGGCCACGCGCTGTGCGCGCTCGACCTCCACTTCTCGCCGCCCCGAGAGATCGCGGTCGTGGGACCGCCCGATGCGGAGGTCGCGCGCGCCGTGCTGTCCAGCTTCGACCCGAACGCCGTCGTCGCCTTCGGCCCCAGCGAGGAGGTGCCCCTGCTGCAGGGCAAGGGCCTCGTCGACGGCCTTCCGGCGGTCTATGTCTGCGAGAACTTCGCCTGCCAGGCGCCGATCACAAGAACAGAGGAGGCGCTGCCGCGACTGTGACTTCCTAGCAGGTCGACAACCGCGGGGGCGCGCCCCCTCAAAGGAGCAGACCTGTGCGGCACCCGCAACCCTGCAGCGACTTCAGGAGACGCCGCGGACGTCGGCCTCGGGGAGGGCCGCAATCAAGGCTTCCGTCTCGACTGGGAAGACGGCATGCGGGGTGCCCCCGGCACACCAGACCGTCTGGAACCGGCGCAGCGACTCGTCGACGACGGTACGGACAGGCAGGTCGTGTCCCAGAGGCGGGACGCCGCCGATCGCGAAGCCGGTCGCCTCCCGCACCTCGCTGCCGCGCGCCTGGCGCACGTCCTCGCCCAGCTTCGCCACGTCCACGCGCCGGTCGCCGGCGCAGAGGCAGAGCAGCGGTCCGTCCGCCTCCACGAAGACGAGCGACTTGACGATCTGGCCGACCTCGGCGCCGACCGCGTCCGCGGCCTCCTGGGCGGTGCGCGTCGAGTCCGCCAGCTCGCGCACCTCCACCTCGAGCCCGAGCTCCTTCAGGCGGTCTTGAACTTTCTGGGCCGTCGGATGGAGCACGGCGTTTTAGGGTATTGCAGCTGTGCCCTTTCTCGAGGTCGACAACGTCACCAAGCGGTTCGGCGGCATCGTCGCGCTCGACGGCGTCTCGTTTGCGGCCGAGCCGGGAGAGATCGTCGGGTTGATCGGCCCGAACGGCGCCGGCAAGACGACGGCGTTCAACGTGATCACGCGGCTGTACACCCCGGACGAGGGCGACGTGCTCTTCGAGGGGCAGAGCTTGCTCGGGGTGTCGCCGAGCGGCGTGATCCGCCGCGGGATCGCACGCACCTTCCAGAACGTCGAGCTGTTCCGCGGGATGTCGGTGCTCGACAACGTCCGCGTCGGCGCACATGCGCGGCACGGCGACCAGACCCCGGAGGACGTGCTGTTCTACGTCAACCTGCACTCCCTGCGTTACCGCAACGCGGCCGACCTGCCATACGGGACGCAGAAGCGGGTCGAGCTGGCGCGAGCGCTCGCGTCGGCGCCGCGGCTGCTGCTGCTCGACGAGCCGGCCGGAGGTCTCAGCCACGAGGAGGTCGAGCAACTCGGGAGATTCATCCGGCGGCTGCGCGACGACTACGAGCTCACCATCCTGCTCGTCGAGCACCACATGGGACTGGTGATGGGCGTCGCCGACCGCGTGCACGTGCTCGACTTCGGACGGAAGATCGCGGAGGGGACGCCCGCCGAGGTCCGCGGCGACAAAGGCGTGATCGAGGCGTACCTCGGGACCCCGGCGTGACCGCTCTGCTCCAGCTCGATCGCGTCGAGGCGCGCTACGGGCCGGTGAAGGCGTTGCACGGCGTCTCGCTGACCGTCGGCGAGGGAGAGCTCGTGGCCGTTCTCGGCGCAAACGGCGCCGGCAAGACGACCACGCTGCGCGCGGTCTCGGGCACGGTCCGCCGCAGCGGCGACGTCCAGTTCAGCGGCGCCAGGCTGCCGCGGCGCCCCGATGCGACCGCGCGCGCCGGCATCGCGCATGTCCCCGAGGGACGTGGCACGTTCAGCGAGCTGTCTGTCTGGGACAACTTGCGGCTCGGCGCCTACACACGCCGGGGCGGCGTCAAGGAGGACGCAGAGCGCGTCTTCGCCTTCTTCCCGCGCCTCGGTGAGCGCAAGACCCAGCAGGCGGGGACGCTCTCGGGCGGCGAGCAGCAGATGCTCGCGCTGGGTCGCGCGATGATGGCACGCCCGAAGCTCCTCCTCCTCGACGAGCCGTCGCTGGGACTCGCGCCGCTGCTCGTCAAGGAGATCTTCGCGGCGCTCGTGAAGATGAAGGGGGAGGACGGGATGGCCGTGCTCGTCGTCGAGCAGAACGCGAACCTCGCGCTCGAGCACGCCGCGCGCGCCTACGTGCTCGAGGTCGGCCGCGTGGTCGTCGAGGGACCGAGCGAGGAGCTGCGCGCGAACGAATCCGTGCGCAGGTCGTACCTGGGCTACTGATGCTCGTCGGCGCCTTCACCTGGACGGAGTTCGCGCAGCAGATTGCCGCCGGGGTACGCGAGGGCGCGATCTACGCGGGACTCGCTCTCGCGCTCGTGATCATCTACCGGTCCACGCGCGTGATCAATTTTGCGCAGGGCGAGATGGCGACGTTCACGACCTTCATCGCCTGGTCGCTGATGAACCACGGGCTCTCGTTCTGGGCGGCGTTTCCGATCGTGCTCGCGATCGCCTTCACCGGAGGTGTGGCGATCGAGCGCGTGCTGATCCGTCCCGTCGAGAACGCGTCGGTGATCACGATCGTGATCGTCACGCTCGGGCTCGCGCTGCTGCTGAACGGTTTGATGAGCCTGATCTGGGGCGGCAGCAACAGACAGTTCCACGGGCCGTTCTCGACGCGCACGATCGACGTCGGCGGCGTCCCGATCAGCGTGCAGGACATCGGCATCGTCGTCACGTCGCTCGCGCTCGTCGCCGTGCTCGGGCTGTTCTTCCGCTACACGAAGCTCGGGCTGGCGCTGCGTGCGTCCGCCGTCAACCCGGATTCGTCGCGGCTCGTCGGCGTGCGCGTCGGCTGGATGCTCGCCTTCGGCTGGGGACTGGCGGCGGTGCTCGGCGCGGTCGCCGGGATGATGGTCGCGCCGGTCGTCTTCCTCGACCCGAACATGATGCAGACCATCCTGCTGTACGCCTTCGCAGCGGCGGTGCTGGGTGGACTCGACAGTCCCGTCGGCGCGGTCGTCGGCGGCCTGCTGCTCGGGGTGACGATCACTCTGCTCGGGCGCTACGTCGGCTTCGTCGGTTCGGCGCTGAAGCTGCCGGCCGCGCTGCTGCTGATCCTGTTGCTCCTGCTCGTGCGGCCCGGCGGCCTCTTCGGGCGGGTGGCGGTGAGGCGCGTATGAGGATCAAGCTCGGGCTCGAGCTCGCCGGCCTGCTCGTCCTCGCCGCGCTGATCGCCGTCATTCCACAGTGGATCGGCGGATTCACGACCTACGAGTTCGCGATCGTGGGCATGTACTTCATCGCGCTGCTCGGCCTCGCGATCCTGACGGGCTACAGCGGGCAGATCTCGCTCGGCCACGGCGCGTTCATGGCGATCGGCGGCTACACGACCGCGATCCTCAGCATCGACGGGATCTACGGGCACCAGATCCGCGACCTCTGGACGATCCCACTTGCCGGGCTCGTTGCCGGCGTCGCGGGGTTGGCGGTCGGGATTCCTGCGCTGCGGCTGTCGGGCCTCTATCTCGCGCTGATCACGTTCGGCATCGCGGTCTCGTTCCCGCAGTTGCCGAAGAAGTTCGACCACTTCTTCGGCGGCACCACCGGCAAGGTGCTGAACCTGGTCAAGCCGCCGTTCGGCCTCGACACGACGCCGAACAACTGGCTCTACTACCTGACCTGGGGCATCGCCTTCGTCCTGCTGGTCGTCGCGTGGCTGCTGCTGCGCGGGAAGCCGGGCCGTGCCCTGCAGGCGATTCGCGACAGCGAGATCGCGGCCGCCTCCTCGGGCGTCAACCTGGCGACGTACAAGACGCTCGCCTTCGGGATCTCGGCGTTCTACGCCGGCGTGGCGGGCTCCCTCTATGTGATCGCGCGCGCGTACATGAATCCGGACGTCTTCCCGATCATCCTCTCGGTCTACCTCGTCGCCGCGCTGGCGGTCGGCGGCCTCAACTCGCTCGTCGGGCTGATCGCAGGTGCGGCTCTGATTTACGTGCTGCAGAACCGGGCGGACGACGTGACGCGCTGGCTCAACCACCTGCCGGCGCTCGACCTCGACCCGAAACGGCCGGGGATGCCCAGCGTGATCTTCGGCGCGGTGCTGATCGTCGTGATGATCGCGTTGCCCAGCGGGGCGGGCGGGCTCCTCCGTCGCATCTTTGGCCCGCTAACAAGCCGGTTGTACAGTAAGTCTTAGAGGCATGATGGTCGGGTCGTTCGATTGGGGGCTTCACCCATGCAGTGGTTAGACGGCCGCGCGAGCGAAGCTCGCACGGCCTCTATGCGGCGCCGCCAAGTCGGCGCCTGGTGGGCGTGAGGGTCGTTCTGCTCTGTGGGGTGGTGGCCGTGGTCGCGGCGACAGCCGCCGGTGCACGCCCGCTCGCCACGCCCGGCGTGTCCTCGACGGAGATCGAGATCGGCTCGAGCGTGCCGCTCAGCGGCGAGGCCGCGATCGCCGGCAACGTCGCGCGCGGCATCGACGCCTACTTCAAGTACGTGAACGCGAAGGGAGGCGTCTTCGGCCGCAAGATCAAGTTCACGTACCTGGACGACGCCTACGACCCGGGCCGCGCCGTCAACAACACGATCCGCCTGGTGCAGCAGGAGCAGGTGTTCGCGATGTTCTCGTCGCTCGGGACGAGCAACAACCTCGCCGTGCGCAAGCTGCTCAACGACGCGAAGGTGCCGCAGCTGTTCGTTTCCTCCGGCGCGACCACGTTCGGGCGCGACTACAAGAAGTACCCTTGGACGATCGGCTACATCCCGCCGTACTCGGAAGAGGGCGCGATCTACGGGAAGTACGTCGTCCAGCACATGAAGAAGCCGAAGATCGCAGTGCTGTACCAGGACGACGACTACGGGCGTGACCTGTTCGCCGGGCTCAAGCGCGGGCTCGGCGGGAAGGCGAAGGCGATCGTCGCCAAGGTGGGCTACGACCCGACCTCCACGGACGTGCAGCCTCAGGTGACGCAGCTCAAGGCGAGCAAGGCGAACGTCTTCATGATCTTCGCCTTCGGCAAGTTCTCGCTGCAGGCCTTCAACGCCGTCTCGCGCCTCGGCTGGAAGCCGCAGATCTTCGTCAACGACGTCTCCTCGGCCTCGGCGCTGATGGCGATCGTGCCCCAGAAGGCGGCGAACGGCTCGATCTCGATCGTCTTCGGGAAGGATCCCGCCGCGCCGGCCTGGAAAGCGGACAAGGGCATCCGCCTCTTCCAGTCGATCCTGAGGCAGTACGGCAGCGACATCGGCTCGCGCGACCTCCAGGACGGCTACTACACGGCCGGGATGGCGACCGCCTACACGCTCGTCGACGTCCTCAAGAAGGCCGGGCGGAACCTCACCCGCGAAGGCGTCATGCGCGCCGCCACGCATCTGACCGAGAAGGGCAACCCGTTCGTCCTACCCGGGATCGTCGTCCACACGACGCCGACCTCCCGCTTTCCGCTGACCCAGGTGAAGCTCCAGCGCTGGTCGAACAAGGCCTGGCATCCCTTCGGGAAGCTCATCTCGGTGAAGCCGTAGTGACGCAGCCTTAACGTTCCGCTCATCTCGCGCCGATACCGTCAGGGAACATGCGGCGCAGGGGTCTTCTCGGGGAGCTCTCGCACTGGCAGCTGGATGCCGTGCGGCGTTCGTCGGTGCTCGGAGCCGGGTTGTTCGCGGGCATCGCGATCGTCGCGGTCGGCACGCACGTTGGACGCGGCAACCTGGGTCAGGTTCTCGACGTGCTTCGTGGCGTGCAGCCCGGTTGGGTGCTCCTCGCCGGCGTCGGCTTCGGGGCCGCCCTCTTGTGCTCGGCGGCCGCCTGGGGCGTGGGTCTACGCGCCTGTGGAGGCGGGGCGGGGTTCACGCAGGTCGCCGCCCGCTGTGCGATCGGCTCACTCGTCAACTCGGTGGCGCCTGCTCACCTCGGTGGAGCGGTCCGCGTGGGACTGCTGTCGCGCACGCTGCCGGGGAGCGATCCGGTCTGGCGGACGTGTGGCGTCGGGGCGGCGGTGGCCGTTGCTCGAGCCGTCGCGCTCGCCTTGCTCGTCCTCGGGGCGGCGGCGGTGGGGCGGATCCCGCTCTGGCCGGCGCCTCTGCTCCTGGTCGGCATGGTCGGCGTGACCGCGGTCGGCGTCCAGCTCAGCAAGCGAGTCGCGGGCCATGTCGGCAGCCTGCTGCAGACGTTCCGGAACCAGGTCCGCTCGCCTCGGAAGGGCCTCGACCTGTTCGCGTGGATCGCCTGCTCGTTTACGGCACGGCTCGCGGGGACCGTCGCCGTCGTGGCCGCCTTCGGGATTCGGCATCCGGTCTCGGTTGCCGTCGTGCTGCTGGCCGCGATCGCTCTCGCGGGCCTCGTTCCCCTCACGCCCGGCAACATCGGCGCCGGCGCCGGCGCGGCCACCCTCGCCTTGCACGGCACCGGGGTCGGTGTCGACGTCGCGCTCGCGCTGGGCATCGCCTTCCAGACGATCGAGACGTGCGCCGGGATGATGCTCGGCGTCGCGGGAGCGGCAGTCGTCTCGGCTCCCGGCACCCGCATGCGGCGCTGGTCGTTCGCGATGGCGGGCGCGGCCGCCGTGCTGGTCGCGGC
>WNFV01000626.1_pt1 | contig 47533 bp, 53 predicted proteins | sample 5400101 | NCBI WGS metagenome assembly WNFV01 (sample SAMN13153361, study PRJNA577476) | soil metagenome | isolation source: 115 cm soil or saprolite under grassland replicate 1 | place: USA:California | collected 2016-06-15
GACTGCTTCACCAAGCCGTCCGGACTCCGCCTCACCCATACAGCGCACTCATCAGCGGCCGCAAGCACCGACCCTCCGCCCGCGCCAATCGCTCCAGAATCAAGATCTAGTGGTCACTGTAACGAAGGGGATAGCCCCATGTGCCCGAATGGCCAGGGCGGGCGGGTTAGGCAGGGGGAGGTTAGGCCTGCAGCTCGGCGAGGAGGCGCGCCGCCTCCTGCGCGTTGGTCGTCCCGTAGTTGGAAAAGCAGTTGTTGTAGACGGCATGCGTCTCCCTGGTCTTCCGGGCGACGGCGGCGATCTTCGGCGTCCAGTCGGCGAGCTCGTCCTCGTCATACAGATAGCGGAACCTCTCCGCCGGGGAGATGTTCTTCTTCTCCCAGTTGTCGGCGTTGCGTCCGTGGAAGCGAAAGATCGCGAGCTCATCGCTCGTCGGCACGACGACCGGCGGCACCGAGCTCTTGAAGCCCTGCGGCTCGTCGACGGCGACGTACGGGATCTTGTTGTCCTCCAGGAACTTGACGGTGCGCTCCGCATTCTTCTCGTTGAACCAGCTGCCATGCCGGAACTCGACCGCGATGGTCAGCCCCAGGCGCTGGCGCGTCTCCAGGATCAGCTCGCGCGCCTCGTGTGACGGAAAGACCCATTTCGGAAACTGGACGAAGACGGCGCCAAGCTTGCCGGCCTGGAGCAGAGGCTCGAGGGCCTCGCGGAACTGCCGGTACACCGCGTCCAGCAACTCGGCGGGCACGTCTTTGCGGTAGATCCGCTTCTTGTCCTTCAGTTCGCCCGGAAGCTCGTCCTTGATCGCCCTGGGCAGGCGCGTCACCTCGGTGGGCTGGCCCGTCATCAACGCGTGGGCTTTGACGTCGAAGACGAAATCCTTCGGCGTCCGCTCGACCCAGCCCTCTGACGTGCGCTTGTTGGGAAGCGCGTAGTACGTCGCGTCGACCTCGACCACGGGAAACCGGCTTGCGTAGAAGCGCAGGCGCTCCTCCGCGCTGTCGGCCCCACGCGGATAGAAGACGCCGGGAGCCGTCATCGTCGGGTCGGTCCAGCTCGCGGTCCCGAACCTGACCTTGCCCTTGCCGGCCTTGACCGGCGCGCGCGCCGCGTCGCCCGCGTCGGCGGAACGCTTGCGCGCGGCCTCCACGCCTGGGTCGTGCGGATCGGTCTTCGGCACCGCGGCCTTAATGGTCGAGCAGACCCGTGATGAGCTGTGCCTCATTGATGAGATGGCGCGGCGTGATGAAGCTGTGGGCCACCCGCGTGCGCGCTTCTCGCCCCAGCCCGGCTGCCAGCGCGCGGTCGTCGAGCAGCCGGACCACCGCGGCCCCGAAAGCCTGCAGGTCCGCGGGGTCATCGACCAGCAACCCGCTCTTGCCGTCCTCGATCTGGTCTTCGATGCCTCCGACCCGACTGGCCACCACCGGCCTGCTCTTCCACATCGCCTCGGCGACGGTCAGGCCGAACCCCTCGGCGAGGCTTTTCTGGACGACGACGTCGGAGCGACGCTGCAGAGCGTTGACGATGGCCGCGTTCTCTTCCGTGTCTTGCATCGGCAGCTGCGCGATGACCACGCGGTCGCGGATGCTCGCGGGAATCGATTCGCGCCGGGCCTTCAGCCCGCGCAGGACCTCCGGCTCCTCGGGGTCGTCGGTGACGGAGGTCGCCGCCGGCCCGGCCAGCACCAGGTAGGCGTCGCCGCGCGGGGCGATGTGGCGCACGAACGCATCCATGACCCCGGCCGGGTCTTTGAGCCTGTCCCAGCGGGAGACCTGGGTCACGATTTGCGCCTCGGGGGGAAGGACCGTGCCGCCGGCATCGGCGGAGCGAACGACGTGCGCCGGCGTCTCGTCATGGCGCAAGAACACGGCATCGCCGTCGCGGCCGGACAGAATTCCCGCGGCCTGCAGGATCGCAGTCGCCGAATCGGCGATGAAGTCCTCGTTCTTGGTTGCGAACGGGTCGATGCATGGCGGGATGATCCTGATGCGGGTCTCGTCCAGCCCATCCCACACATGGGCGCGGCGCGAAAAGATGAACGCCGACGCCGGGGCCAGGTACGGTCGCAGGAAGGTCCAGGCTTCGCGGGCGAGGCCGTTCGGCCGGTCGACGCCGATGTGCGAGCGCCAGATGACGTGGACCCCGCGCTGGGCCAGGGCGGGGACCAGGCCCGTGGTCTGAGGATCGTGCAGGATGGCGACGTCCCCTTCTCGAATAGTCCTGGCCAGCGCCTCGGCGTTTCGCGAGCAGCCCGCCTCGTAATGGCGTCGGTCCTCATCAGTCAACAGACCGTCGCGCGGAAGGACGCCGTGCAGCAGCGTATGGATCTTCTTGGTCGCCTGGAAGAACTCGGGCGAGCCTCCGATGACGGTCCAGCGAGCGTCTATCCCCGCGTCGCGCTCGTAAGGAAGGATCGAGGCGAGCATCTCGGCGACCCCGCCACCGTGCGCCGTGGAGTTCACGTTCCACACGATGCGCCCTCGTGTTGTGGTCGCGAGCGCGCTCATGTGGTGCACGAGGTCGTTCCAGACCTCACCCGCAAGCAGGCGGCGGAACCGTTCGAGCGGGGCGGATCCGACCTCTACGTCCTGGACGCCAGTCGTCAGGCGGGCCATATCAGGGGGAACGCCCGCCGGTGCCGGAAGGGCAGGCGAGGGTCATTCGCCGCCCTTCGACAGCGCCGCCTCCAGCCGGTCGAGAAGCGGCCGCTGCGCCTCCAGGACCTTGCGCCGGCCGGTCTCCAGGTCGAACCAGGCAGCCCTGTCCACCTCGGGGAAGGCCTGCTTCCGGCCGGAACGCGGCGGCCATTCCATCTCGAAGGTGGAACTGGTTATCCGCTCGGCGTCCATCTCGCCGGGCACCGCCCAGGCGTGGACCACCTTGCCGCCGGCCTGCCGGACCGAGCCCAGGGTCAGCATCGGCTCGTCCGGTGCCGGCCGTCCGAGCTCCTCCTGGAACTCGCGGCGCGCCACGTCGACCGCCACCTCGCCGGCTTCGATCTCCCCCTTGGGCACCGACCACGCGCCCTCGTCCTTGCGCTTCCAGAATGGGCCGCCCGGATGGACCAGCAGGACCTCCCTCCTGCCCTCATGCTCTCGGTAGAGGAGAAGCCCGGCGGACTCCCTGGTCACCCGGGCGGCGGCCAGTCCAGCGGCAGCCCGGCTTCGAAGTGGGCGAGGGAGCGGTCGACGATCTCGTACATGTCCGCGTCAGGGTTTTCCGTGAATGACTGCATGGCGCCCATCAGCACGCCGAGCAGCGCGCCCGCGATGTTGTGCAGCGCGAAATCGTCCTGCCTGCGGCCGACACGGGTGCTGAGGAGGTCGGCGATCTGGTCGACGAGCGTGGCGAACTGGTTCAGCATCGCCGCTCGCAGCTCGGGGGTCGCCGCGAGCAGCCGCATCCGCTGCTGCAGAAGACGGTCCTGGGCGGGAGTCAGCTCGGTGAACACCTCGCGCATGGCCCTGCGCAGAGCAGTGACCGGCGACACGTCCGCCGGCGCCGCGTTGAAGGCGCCAAGGATCAGAGGGTCGAGCTCGTCCTCGAAGACGACTGCTTCTTTATTGGCGAAGTAGTTGAAGAAGGTGCTCGGCGAGATCTCGACCGCGTCGGCGATGTCCTCCACTGTGGTTTCGTCGAAGCCCTTCTCCAGGAAGAGGCGCATCGCCTCTTTCTGGATCGCGGCCCGGGTCTTGAGCTTTTTGCGCTCGCGTAAGCCGATGCTCAGCTAGGCCACCCTTTCCACGGCGGCACTCTCGGTGGACACGACGGCCTTTCGCCCTGGCATGAAGATCAACGCCACCAAGATAGCGATGGCGGCGATGGCCGCGGAGACGAACAGCGCCGCGTCCATCCCGCGGACGAACGACTCGCGGACCGAGGCGAGCAAAGGCTGCGATTGCAGCTCGTTGGCCACCGCCACGCCGGCGAAGACGCTCTCTTTGACCGCGGCCGCCGCCACGGGAGGGAAGCCGCCCAGAGCGAGCTGCGACTGATAGATGCTGACCACGACGCTGCCGAAGATCGCGGATCCCAGCGGCGCGCCGACCTTCTGCATCGCCTGGATGAGCGCGGAGGCGACCCCGCTGCGGTCGCTGGGCACGTTCTTGAGAGCCGCCGACGCCGCGGTCGCGAACCCGACGCCCATGCCGAAGCCGACGACGGCCATCCAGGCGGCGACGAACCAGGCGTCCGAGTCGACCTGGGTTGTCGCGCCGACCGCCAGACCGGCGGTGGTGATCGCGAATCCGGTGGCGATCGTCATCCGCGGCCCTGCCCGCTCGGCGATGCGGTCGGCGGGAATCGCGCCGGCGACCAGGCCCAGGATGATCGGCAGCAGCCGGATGCCCGCGCCCTGCGGGTCGAGGCCGAGCACGCCTTGCGAGTACTGGGGAAGGGTGAACACGAGCCCGATCAAGGCCAGGCCGCCGAGCGTCGCCAGGATGACGCCCCAGGTGAAGCCACTCGACCGGAACAGCGAGAGGTCGATCAGGGGCCCCGCGCCGAGACGCGTCAGGCGCCCCTCCCACAGGAAGAACCCGACGATGACCGCGACCCCGGCCACCGCCAGGGCGAGCGAGGGCGCGTTGGTCCAGCCGTTGCGCCCGAGCTCGATGAGGCCGTAGGTCAGGGTGGCAAGGCCGCCGCACGCGAGCAGCATTCCCAGCGGGTCGAGCGCGGGTCGCCGTGCCGCACGCGACTCGGGGATCAGCGCCGCGGCGGCGACGATCCCGAGCAGGGCGACGGGCACGTTCATGAGGAAGATCCATCCCCACCAGTAGTTGGTGAGCAGCCATCCGCCGAAGATCGGCCCAATGGGGAGGGAGAGGAAGTTCGCCGCGGCCCACACCCCCACTGCACGCGGCCGTTCCTCCTCGGAAAACAAGACGGTCATCACCGACAGGGCCATGACGACGATGGCCGCGCCGGCGGCGCCGAGCACCAACCGCCCGGCGATGAACTGCGCCGGAGTGACGGAGAAGGCGCAGGCGATGGAGCCCGCGCCGAACAGGACGAGGGCGGTGACGAGGACTCGCTTGCGCCCAAAACGGTCGCCGAGGACGCCGGCCGGCAGCATGCCGGCAGCAAGGACCAGCGCGTATCCGGAAAAGAACCACTGCAGGTCGGACTCTGATGCCTGGAGTGAGACCGCCAGTGTCGGCAGGGCGACGCCAAGCACCGTCACGTCGAGTCCGACGGCAACGACGCCGAGCGACAGAGCTCCCAGCGCCCACCACCTGCGGTTACCGATCGATTTCATTCCACCACCTCGCATAATGTTATAGACACACGATAATACTATTATCTCTAAATTACTAGCGGCTCTATCGTCGCGCCAGGAGCGAGGCGGGGGTGCATGATGTGGAGAGACCGGCGCCCCAAGCCGAAATGGGTTTGTGGTCCCATCCGTCCGGCGGGCGCCGCAACCGCGAAGAGGAGGGCTTGATGGCCGAAGACGGCGCGTACGCGCTTTTCTGCGCCACGGTCGATGCCGCGTCCGCCGTGGCCGGGATCACGGACCAGTGGTTGTTGGAGAGGATCAAGACGCCGGAGCGGATCCACCAGGTCTCCATCCCGTTCACCCGCGACGACGGCCACCGCGAGCTGCTGACCGGTTACCGCGTCCAGCACAGCTCGGCGCGCGGTCCGTACAAGGGCGGTATTCGCTACCACCCGAACGTGACCCTCGACGAGGTCAAGGCCCTCGCCGGCTGGATGAGCATCAAGACCGCCGTCGTCAACATCCCCATGGGCGGCGGCAAGGGCGGGATCACAGTCGATCCCCAATCGCTGTCCATCCACGAGCTCGAGGCTATGACCAGGTCTTACACGGAGCGCATATGGCGCTGCATCGGCCCGCTCGTCGACATCCCGGCGCCCGACGTCAACACCGACTCGCGGATCATGGACTGGCTCGCCGTCGAGTACGGCCGCCTGTCCGGCGTGGCCGACCCGGCCGTCGTCACCGGCAAGACCGTCGAGCATGGCGGGTCGCTTGGTCGCGACAAGGCGACCGCGCGCGGCGGCTTCGACGTCCTGGAGGCTGCGCTCCACGCGGCCGGCGACGACCTGCGAGGAAAGCGGGTCGCCATCCAGGGTTTCGGCAATGCCGGCGCGAACGCGGCCCTGCTTCTCCAGGAGGCCGGAGCGATCATCGTCGCCGCCTCAGACTCGACCGCCGCCCTGGTCTCGGCGACGGGGCTGCCGGTGGCCGATCTCGCTGCCTACAAAGACCGCAACGCCCACTTCTGCGACCTGACCGAGATCGAACGGAAGCGGGCCGACTCGCCGCTCTACGAGGAAGTCGACATCCTTGTCCCGGCGGCGCTCGAGGGCCAGATCACGGCCGCCAACGCTGAGCGCGTCCAGGCGCGGTGGGTCGTCGAGCTCGCCAACGGTCCGACGACCCCCGAGGCGGACGAGGTGCTCGCCGGTCGGGGCGTCCACGTCCTGCCGGACATCCTCGTCAACGCGGGCGGCGTCGTCGTCAGCTACTTCGAGTGGGTCCAGGACCTCCACTCGGAGCGCTGGCTGCTCGAGGAGGTCGAGGCGCGCCTGGCCGTGATCATGAAGCGTGCATTCGACGCTGTCACGACACTCGCCAACGACCGCGGCATCTCCCTGCGGCTGGCCGCTTACGCCGTCGCCCTGCAGCGCATCGCGGACGCCATCCGCGAGGGCGAGGTCACGCCGCGACGGAGCATCAGCACGGTCATCCTCTGATCTTCGCCACCGCTCGCTGAGGGGCCACATGGATCGCCCGCGCCGGGCCTTGTGCCCCTACCGCCACGGAGGTTCGGCGCCGAGACTCGAAAGCAGAGGCGACGATCTGAGGAGATCCACCATGACCGCGATTCAGATCGACCGCACCATCGATGCCCGCGGGATGGCCTGCCCCGGACCATTGATGAACCTGGTCGGAGCGATCCGCGGAGGCCAGGTAGGCGCAGCCCAGCAGGTTCTGGCACTGGGCGAAGGTCCTGTTCAACAAGACCTACTGGCACACCGTCCCGCAGGGACGGCTGCCCTGAACACCAATGGAGGTAGCGAGATGAGCATCACGATCGCCCTCAGAAAGAAGCAGGGCGCGATCACGCTTTTCATCTGATGCGCAGCGGCGCGCTGGAGGCGTTGAGCGATGCGGACTGCGCCGAGCTGCTCCGCTCGCACGACCTGGGCCGGATAGCCGTCGTCGACGCGAACGTGCGCCCTCTCATCTTCCCGATCAACTATGTCTTTGACGAGGGGGTCCTGGTCTTTCGGACCGGGCCGGGCACCAAGCTGGCCCTCGCGCCCGGCTCGGAGGTCTGCTTCGAGATCGACGGCTGGGACCCGGACGCCGGGATCGGTTGGAGCGTCCTGGTCAAGGGAGTTGCACGCGACGTCACGAATCCACGCAGCGCCGCCACCAGCCGCTTGAAGTTCTGGCCTGTCCACCCCGTCGCGCCTGGATCGCGCGAACACTGGATCGCCGTCTGGGCATCCGAGATCACCGGCCGCAGATTCCAGGTCCAGGACGCCAGATGAGGATCGGCAGGATCTTCCACGCCGGCTGTCCTCAGGCCGTGCCCGGCGATTCCCTGCGCGAGGCCGCGTCGCGCATGCGAGCCCGTGGGCTGAGCGCCATCCTCACCGAGCGGGACCTGGTCGAAGCCTGCGCGAAGGTGGTGCGTCCCTCGATGGCCCGCGTCGCCGACTACATGAACGACGGGCAGGTGAGCGTCGGCGTCGATGACGACAGCGTGGTGGCCGGCATGAAGATGCTCGCGATCGGCTGCCGGCACCTTCCGGTGACCGACCACGGCAGGCTCGTCGGCGTGGTCTCGGCCCGGCACGTCTTCCCTGCGACGGCGTCCGGCGTCGTAACTTGAGTCGCATGACGAGAAGGAGGATCACCTATGCCATACGAAGACACGCACAAGGCGTGGGATCGCTTTGAGTCGGAGATCCAGGGCCTGGCCGGGGAGCTGAAGCGTCACTACCGCGACGCGGGGGACGATCAGCAGTCAGCCGAGCTGAAGCGGTCGCTCGAGCAGCTGGGACAGGCGGCGGACTCCGTCTTCCGCTCACTCGAGTCGGCCACCAAGGACCCCGAGGTCCGCACCCGGACCAAGGAGACCGCCCGATCGTTCGGCTCCGCGGTCGCGGAGACGTTCCGCGACCTCAGCGACGAGATCGAGAAGGCGCTGAAGAAACCGGCCGCCAAGAGCTGATCCGACACCGGCACCGCGGCCGCGGCCGCGGTGCGCCCGGCTGATCAGGTCCGCCGGACCGTCAGGACGCCCTCCGCCTCGGCGAGGGGCCGGTCAACGCCGAGTCCAGACCCCACCAGAGCATCCAGATCACGGGCGCTGCGATGGCGGCGAGCAGGAGATAGACGAAGACGATTCCGGTACCCATTGGCTTGCCTCCTTTTTTCGCCAGCTTTGTCCGCCGAGGCGCCTCCCGATAGGGCCATAAGGGTCACCGCGCACAGGACCATTGGCATGCTGCTGGAAGTCACCTCATCTCCGAGCATTTCGGCCCTGCCCTCGAGCCTGTGGTGCACGCAGGCTTGGATCGACAACGTGATCGCGGCGTCACATTCTTCGAGCCGGCTTCTGGAGGACGTCCTCGAGGGCCCAGTCAGGGTCGGCGCCGTGCTGGGCTTCGACGACATGAGGTTCGGCGACTACGTCGTGACGCTCACCGAACCGGGCGCCCCTCGAATGCCCAACGGCGTCGAATGCCGCCACGCGCTCACTCCCAGGACACGTGTCCTCGCCGGCAGGGGCAGGCTCCGGCTAGGGCGATTCGAGGTCGATCCAGGACCGCCATGGGACCCGGTGCCGGTGTTCGAGCCGGCGAACGTCGTGCGCCCCGGGCCCGAGCCGCCCGCCGCGGCGGGATTCCTGGCGACGAGCCCCGAGAGGGCGCGGGCGGCGCTCCTCGCCGGATACATGGCGGGCCTTGTCCTGCTGCACGGCCAGAGGGCCAGGGCGGACCAGGTGTTGAAGCAGGCACTCCTCGAGACGGACCCATACGCGTCGACGTCGCTGCGCCACGCTGCGCGCGGAGAGGTCCCGGAGCCGGTGCACCGATTGCTGGCCACGGGGGACGCTCGGCCTTTGATCGACGCCTCGCCGACCGGCATCCTGTGGCTGCGCGGGCTGATCTCGGCAGGGCTGCTGCTGCGGCCGGTTCCGGCGGGTGCGCCGGTCCCTATGGCCGCGCGCCGGCCTGTGACTGCTTGAGGGTCAACACCCGCGCGACGTCCGCCGGGGAGACGATGCCGACCAGGTCGCCGTTCTCAAAGACGAGGACGCGCTGCTCGATGCCCAGGCCGATGCGATAGATCAGGGTGGAGAGGTCTTCGCGGGGGTTGGTGGTCGGCACCTCCGCGATGGGTTGCGCGACGTCGATCAGGTGCTTCGCGGCTCGTTCGCGTGACGGCAGCCGGACCAGCTCCTTCAGCCGGACCACCCCCGTGAGCCTGCCTGAGGGTTCGTGGACGGGATAGGTCGTGAAGCTGTGATTCGGCGCCACCGACTCGAGGAACTGCTCCACGGTCACCCAGTCGGGAAGCGTGACCACGGGTGAGGTCATCGCCGCGGAGACAGGCACGGAACGGAGCAGCGTGCGGATGTTGGAGCCGGCCTCCTCCGACGCCGCGGCGGACAGCAGGAACCACCCGAGGAATGCGATCCAGACGCCGTTGACCACCTCCCCCAGAAAGAGCTCGAGCACGCCGGCCGCGATCATCAGGTAGGCGAAGAGGCGGCCCACCCTGACCGCGTCGTGCACGCCGCGCTGCCGGCTCCCGGACCGCCACCAGAGGAACGAGCTGAGCAGCCTGCCGCCGTCGAGTGGAAAAGCAGGCACCAGGTTGAAGAGTCCCAACGCGATGTTGACGAACGTCAGCCACGCGAACAGGTCGGAGGTCAACGGGCTGCCGACGGTCGCCGCGGCAAGCCCGAACGCGATCCCGGCGATGATGAGGCTCGTCAGGGGTCCAACGCCCGCGATGAGCGCCTCCGAGCGGGCGCTGCCGGGCTCGCCTTCGAGCCTCGAGACACCGCCGAAGAGCCAGAGCGTGATGCCGGCGACCTTGACCCCGTTGCGCCTCGCGACGAGCGCGTGAGACAGCTCGTGGGCGAGCAGGCAGATGTAAAAGAGCACTGCCCCGGCGCCCGCCACGATCCAGTAGACCAGCGCGGGGCTGCCCGGCGCGTCGACGGGCAGGATGGTCGTCGCCAGCATCCAGGCGATCAGCGCGAAGATGAAGATCAGGCTCCAGTTGAATCCGATCTCAATTCCGAACAGCCGCCCGAGCCGGATATCGGGAGTCATCGCAACCCTTAGCGGAGTCTACAAAGCGTCCCGATCTCGATGTGACCTCCAGCGGCGGCCGTCCCGATTGACGCGGCCGGGACCGTGGAAGAATCGGGATATGAACCAGCTCAAGACGGCCGCCCTCGTCGTCGCGCTGACCGTTCTCCTCGTGCTCATCGGCCGCCTGTGGCTCGGCGATTCCGGGACGTTCCTGTTCCTGGGCATCGGCATCGTCATGAACGGCGTCGCCTACTGGTTCAGCGACCGGATCGCCCTCGCCGCGGCTCGGGCGCAGGAGGTGTCGCCTGCCGACGCCCCTATGCTCTTCCGCCTCGCCGACCGCCTCGCCGTGCAGTACCGGGTTCCGCGCCCGCGCGTCTACGTGAGCCCCGATCCCTCGCCGAACGCATTCGCCACCGGTCGCAACCCGTCGCACGCGGCGATCTGCGTCAACCAGGGTCTGCTCCAGATCCTCAGCGAGGAAGAGCTTTACGGCGTCCTCGCGCACGAGTTCGGGCACGTGCGCAACCGCGACATCCTGATCAGCTCTGTGGTCGCCGTCCTGGCCGGGACGATCACCCTGATCGCGAACGTGGCCCAGTGGGGCCTGATCTTCGGCGGCGGCTACGGCGGCCGCGATGACCGGGAGCAGGGAGCGGGGGGCGGGATCGCAGGCCTGCTGATGATCATCCTCGCCCCGATCGCGGCGCTTCTCATCCAGCTCGCGGTGTCACGGTCTCGCGAGTACGAGGCGGACCGCACCGGCGCCGAGGTTTCAGGCGATCCGCTGGCGCTGGCCTCTGCGCTGCGCAAGCTGGACCGCGCCACGCATGTCGTTCCCTCGCAAACTGCGCAGCCTGCGTTCGCCCACCTGTACATCGTGAACCCGCTGAGCGGCGGCTCGTGGGCCGGTCTGTTCAGCACGCACCCGCCGGTCGAAGAGCGCATCCGCCGCCTCGAGGAGATGGCGGGCGGCCTGCGTCGGGTCAGCTGAACGCCCTAGGTGTCGTCTTCTTCGCTGATCACGTCGTCCCTGGTCAGCTCGTCTTCGTCGCTGTCCGCGTAAAGGTCGCGGATCTCGGCCCCTCCCGTCTCGAAATCGCCGATGTCTTCTGACGAGTCCTCCTCGACGAGCTCTCCCGCCTGCCGTGACTCTTCGAGCAGCTGGTCGTACGCGCGCTGCGCGGCGTCCGGCGTCGGGTACTCATAGAACTCGGTCGCCGGCGGGATCTCCGCGCCCTCGGTTTCATCGGTGCCGTGACGCAGGATGTAGCTCCGCCCGTTGTCGGGATCGTGGAGCAGCGTCAGGAAGCGCTCGCCGCTGAGCTCAGTGCGGCGCTCGGCCTGCCCCTCGTTCTCGAGCTCGAGCAACCGGCTCACGATCTCCTCCTCGCTGCGCTCCTGCATCTTCGTCCACTCTAGAACGCTCGCTTGCGCGGATTAGACTGCTGGTTTCGATGCAGGAAGCTGTCACGCCGCGAACCGCGGGCACCCTCATCTCGTCGCCCGACATCACGCCCGAAGAGCTGCAGCTTGCGGTACGCAATCACTCGATGCCGCTCGAGGGCTTGCAGTACGACGTCACGCCCGTCGGCATGCACTACCTCTTGATCCACTTCGACATCCCCAAGGTCGACGCGACGCGTTACGAGCTGACTGTTGGCGGGCACGTTGACAAGACGCTGCGGCTCGACCTCGATGACATCCGATCGAGGCCCGCGACCACTCTTGCCGTAACCCTCGAATGCGCGGGCAACGGCCGCGCCCGGCTTTCACCGCGTCCGATGAGCCAGCCGTGGCTCGGCGAGGCGGTCGGCACCGCGGAGTGGACCGGCACCCCGCTGGCGCCGATCCTCGAGGAGGCTGGTGTGCGCAGCGGCGCCGTCGACGTCGTCTTCACCGGCCTCGATCGCGGGATCCAGGGCGGGGTCGACCAGTGGTACGAGCGGAGCCTTGCCGTCGCGGAGGCGTCGAGACCGGAGGTGATGCTCGCGTACGCGATCAACGGCCGGCCGCTGCCTCCGCAGCACGGCTATCCGCTGCGGCTCGTCGTCCCCGGTTGGTACGGGATGACGCACGTCAAGTGGCTGCGTTCGATCACCGTTACCGACCGGGCGTTCGCCGGCTACCAGCAGGCAACCGCGTACCACTACCGCACCGAGCAGGCCGAGAGCGGAGTGCCCGTGACGCGGATGCTGCCTCGCGCACTGATGGTGCCGCCCGGGTTGCCTGACTTCATGACCCGGACTCGTCACGTCGAAGTCGGTGTGCACATGATCGAAGGCCGGGCGTGGTCTGGACACGGTGAGATCGTCAGGGTCGAGCTCAGCGACGATGGCGGCAGGACCTGGTCGCCCGCGACGCTTGAGGTCTCGCCGTCTCCGTACGCCTGGCGGCGATGGACTTACAGCTGGGACGCCGCACAACCAGGGAGTTATGAGCTGTGCGTGCGCGCGACCGACAGCGCGGGCCACACGCAGCCGGTGGATTCGGTCTGGAACCTGGAAGGCGTGCAGAACAACGCGGTGCAGCGCGTGGCCGTGGTCGCCGGCGCGCCTCAGCAGCACCAGGCGCCAGCAGGCGGCGAATAGGCGCTGCGGCGCTTGGCTTAGCCTTCTTCCGTGGCGTCCCAAACGGCGGGCGCGGAGGCCGTCTCTCGCCTCCGACAGGCCTGGCGCGGAGAGGTGCAGGCGCGCGCCCTGTACCTGCTGCTCGCGGCGCGGATGGGCGACTCGAGGCGTGGCGAGATCATCCGCGCCATCGCGGACGCGGAAGATTCGCACCGGCAGCGAATCGAGCAGCGCCTTCGCGAGATGGGGGAGCCGATCCCGGACCCATCGACGGTCAAGCTGTCCTTCCTGCAGCGCCTGCAGGCGCGCGTTGCCCCCGTCGAGATGGTGATCTCGCGGATGGAGGCCGCGGAAGAGGTCGAGATCACCGATCGCTACAAGCGCCCCACCGGCGACCCCGAGACCGACGCCGTGCTGGAGGGGATCCGCGTCGAGGAGCAGGGGCACTCGCGCTCGCTGGAGTCGATGGAGGTCGCGCACCACGCCGACGAAAAGCAGCCGTCGAGCGTGCAGAGCAGGCTCAACCGCATCCTTGGCCGCGAGTCGTGGCACCGCACGGGCGCGGGCTGGATCTCGGGCGCGATCTACGGCGCCAACGACGGTCTCGCCGCCGTCTTCGGCATCGTCGCCGGAGTCTCCGGGGCGACCGGGGGCTCGAGCTTCGTCCTGACCGCGGGGCTGTTCGGCGCGATCGCCTCCGCCCTCTCCATGGCCACGGGCGCTTACCTCGCGGAGCGTTCCGAGGGCGAGGTCGCCGCCGCCAACGTCGAACGTGAGCGGCAGGAGATCGTCGAGCACCCCGACGAGGAAAAGGAAGAGGTCTCGCTCTTCTTCCAGCTCAAGGGAATCGAAAAGGAGATGGCGGACCACCTCGCCAATCAGCTGGCCGAGAACCCAGAGGCGATGCTCAAGGTCCACGGGCCGGAAGAGCTCGGCGGCTTGGAGGCGACAAGCCGGCCCGTCGAGTCGGCGATCGCGGCCGGGGTCAGCACGTTCATCGGCGCGATGATCCCCGTCCTCCCGTTCTTCTGGCTGCGCGGCACGTCGGCCGTGATCACCGCAGCCATCGTGTCGCTCATCGCGCACTTCCTCGTCGGCGCCTCGAAGGCACTTTTCACCCTGCGCACCTGGTGGTCCGCGGGTCTCGAGATGACGGTTGCCGGACTCATCGTCGGCAGCATCACGTACGCCATCGGCCTGGTGATCCAGGTCGGCTGAGCGCCCTGGCCGGCGGGTCCAGCGCATCACGCGCTCCGGCGTCCGCGCCGGAGTCGATGGCGGCCGCCGGCACCTACAGGTCGGGAAGCCAGTCGACGGTGACCGGCCGTCCGAGCAAGGCGCTCATGACCCGCTGCGATGCCGCGGGGTCGCCGCTCGTCCAGAAGCGCTCGCTGCGCGGGGCGCCTGTGGACGCCTCGAGTCCCCGTTCCTCGAGCACCCGACCGAGCTGCCGGGCGACCGCCTGTCCGGTTTCGATCAGCGCCACATCCGGCCCCGCAAGCTCGGTGAGCAGCGGCTTCAAGAAGACGTAATGCGTCGACCCGAGGACGATCGTGTCGGCGCCGGCGTCGAGCATGGGCCGGATGTATCCCTCGACCATCCGCCTCAGGTCCGGTCCATCGAGGTCGGCGGCCTCGATGTGCTCGACGAGCCCGGGAACCGGCTGCACGATGACCCTGACGTCGCTGCCGAAGCGATCGAGGAGCGAGGCGAGGCGATCCGAGCCACCGACCGCGGCGGGCACGATCGCGCCGATGACGCGGCTCCTCGTCGCGGCGACGGCCGGCTTGATGCCCGGCTCGATCCCGATCACGGGGATGGAGAGGATGGACCGCAGCGCCTCCGCGGATCCCGCGGTCCCGGTGTTGGAGCCGATCACGATCGCCTTCACGCCGCGGTCGATGAGGAACCGCGCGATCTCGAGCCCACGGTCGCGGACGAACTCCGGCGGCTTGTCGCCCCACGGTGCGTTGGCGGAGTCGGCGACGTAGCAGATCGACTCGGCGGGCAGCAGCTGTTGGATCTCCCGGAGCACCGACAGCCCGCCGACTCCGGAATCGAAGAGTCCGACCGGCGCCTCGCTCACTACCACCGCCCCAGGTGCACCATCGACTCCAATGAGCGCCGTCGCGCCGCAAACCGAGCAGGGTCGAACGAATCCGGCCTGGGATAGCCGATCGCGAGAACCCCGATTGGCCTGCACCCTTCCGGCACACCGAGCCCCTGCAGCAGCTCTGCCTCGCCCCAGACAAGCCCGAAGAAGACCGCGCCCAGCCCGGCTTCGACCGCCGCGAGCAGTATCAGCATGACGGCCATGCCGGTGTCCACGTCCCAGTACGGCACCGGCCATTTCTCCGCAGTCTGCAGGCCAAACCTTGCCTTGTCAGGCAGGGAGTAGCGCGCGAGGTACGCAGGCTTGTTCGCGATCGCGATGACGAGGCAGGGTGCCCTGTCCTCGAGCTCCTCCGGCTCGTATGGAAACTGAGGGTGGTCGGTCACCCAGTAGAACCAGTCGATCTGGTCCGGCTCATCGAGGACCACGAAGTCGAAGCCCTGGCTGAAGCCACCCGAAGGCGCGTGCCTGGCCACCTCCAGGACATCGAGCAGCAGGTCCCTCGGCACAGGATTGGGTTGAAACTGACGCACCATCCTGCGCCGCCGGACCAGTTCGCGAAACTCCATTTTCATCGCCTCCCTGAAGCCCACGCTGCGCGTTCTTAAGGTATGCCCATCACGCGCCCCTGGCTCTGGGGGTTGATTTTCGGCCTGTGCGTGGGAGGCGGCGTCGTGCTGGTCAGCTCGCTTCGGTACGGGCTCAGCCCACCGCTCATGCTGGTCGGCATCGTGCTCGTCGCCGGGTTCGGCGGGCTCGCCCTCCTGAGCGAATTCGTGAACACACGGACCCACCTAGACTGAGCGCGTGAGCGAAACCGACCGCGTCGGCATCACTCCGAAGAGCTGGACGGCCGAGCGGCACCACGGCGTCCTCCATCTCGGCAAGCGGTGGTACGTCGTCAGCGCCGAGCTCGACGAGGAGGGCCGCGCCGAAGGCGTGAGGCTGGACGGCCCGTTCCCGGACCACGCGTCGGCCGAAGCGCACGCCCGCCGCGTCCGTCACACGTAACGCCCGATGCGGGTGGCGGCGCTCGCTGACATCCACGGCAACCTTCCCGCGCTCGAGTCGGTGCTGCGGGACGTCGAGCGCGAGCAGCCCGACCTGGTCGTCTTTTGCGGCGACGTCGCCTCGGGTCCGATGCCGGCCGAGACCATCGATGTGCTCAGGGCGGTGCCCCGCGGACGCCACGTCCGCGGCAACGCCGACCGCGGGCTGATCGACGAGTTCGACGGCAAGCCTCCCGGGACGATGCCTGGTCCGTTCGCGGAATGGTGCGCCAGGCAGGTCGATCGCGGGCAGCGCGACTTCCTCGCCGGCTTCGAGTCGGCAGTCGCGATCGATGGAGTGGACGGCCTCGGCGATGTCCTCTTCTGCCACGCCATCCCAGGCGACGACACGACCGTCTTCACCGGTGAGACCCCCGCTGAGCGGGTGTGCGCGCTCATGGCGGGAGTCGATGCCGACGTGGTGGTCTGCGGTCACACGCACATGCAGTTCGACCGCATCGTGGACCGGCTGCGCATCGTCAACCCAGGCAGCGTCGGAATGCCTTACGGAGAGCCGGGCGCGTACTGGGCGATGCTCGGACCTGACGTACAGCTGCGGCGCGTCGATTACGACCGCGAGGCGGCGGCCAGGCGCATTCGGCAGAAGGACTGGCCGGCCGCCGAAGAGTTCGCTCGCGACAACGTGCTCGGTGTCCCCTCGGTCGCCGAGGTGATGGAGTTCCTGCGCGCGCAGGAGGCGAAACAGGCGGCGCGCTGACCCGGGTCAGCGCTCGTGATACGGCGGCAGAGCCTTCGCCTCACCGGCTTCGAGATCGGTGACGATGTGCTGCTCCGTAATCCGCTTGATGCGGGGCGCGGGGATCTCGACCGCCTCACCGTCGGCGCGCCGGATGACGATCCCGTGGAAGATATCGTCGCCGAGATCGCCGAGCAGTCTCTCGGTGGTGCCGATCTCGCTTCCGTCCGAAGCCACGACCGGGGCGTGCTGCGGCATCGCCTGCCACGCGACCTGGGTTTCCTCTTCGAACACGTCTGGTCACCACGATAGTGACGGGGCCTCCCAAGCGTTCAAGATGGTGAGATGACCAACTACAGCCCGCTGCTGTCGCTATTCGCCCTCGCGCCACGCCTGCGCCGGGCCTCGAACCGTGCGGTGAGCGTGTATCTGCCGGCGCGGTCCGAGGGCTACGATGCGCGCTTCTACGACATCGAGTTTCGCGACCTGCTGCATCGTTACCAGCATCGCCTCAGCGCGAAGGACCGTGAGCTGATGGAGTACGAGATGCGCAGGCTCCGCCATCACGTGGCTGTGGTCAGGCCCGCGGGAGGCCCGTCGTTCGCGGGTTTCGGCGACGAACCGCACGGCGTGCTCGAGCTCATCAAGCTGAGGGACGAGACCGACGAGAGGCTGGAGGTCGGAGAGCTGCTGCTCGCGCCGATGCTGCGCCAGCTCGAGCACTACCCGCCGGCGCTCATCGCCGTCGTCGACAAGGAGCACGCCAAGACGTTCGGCGCGATCCTCGACTACGTGATCCCGCTCCAGCAGCTGAACGGGACCGAGGTTCGTCACACCCGCGCCGGCGGAACGTCGGCGCCCAGCAATCAGCGCAAGGCCGACAACAAAGCCAGGGCGAACCTGGAGGAGGCCATCAAGACCGTCGATCGCGAGATGGCGTCGGGCGCGTACATGCAGCTCTACGTGGCGGGTCCCGACGAGGCGCGGGCCACCTTCGAGCGCATGCTGCCGGAACGGCTCAAGAAGATGGTCGCCGGCCATCTCAGCGCGTCCCTCGATTCGGCGGAGCTAAAGCGCGAGCTGCGCGACAAGGTGGCCGCGGCGGTCAAGCGCTAGGTCGTCCCCGCAGCACGAGCTGCGTCTGGGTGACCTTGGCGACGAGCTTGTGCGCGGAGTCCTGCACCGTGGTTTCGACGACGATCGTGGTCGCGCCTCGATGGAGGAGCGTCGATGTCGCGACCACCGAACCGCCGGTGACGGCGCCCACGAAGTTGGTCTTCGATTCGATGGTCGCGGTGCCCGTTGCACCGTCCGGCAGGTTCAGCACCGCGCAGGCCGCCCCGGCGGAGTCGGCCAGCGCCATGATCACGCCCCCGTGGAGCACGCCGCTGGCCGTGCACAGCGACGGCGCCCAGTCGAGCGACAGAACGACGCGCTCGGCGGCGTACTCGTCGGCCCTGATGCCGAGCGTCGCCGCCAGCGGCATGAGATCACGAATGAGCTCAGTGACATTGCCCATGAGCCGAGTATGGGAGTAAAGAGACACCCCGCGACGTTTCCATGAGTTGAGGGGTGGAGCATGGAAAGTAGCGACCGCATCGCAGAGCTGAAGCGTCTCGGCCAGAGCGTGTGGCTCGACCAGATCGACCGCGGTTTGATCAGCTCCGGCCGCCTCGCTGAGTACCGTGACGCCGGCGTTCGCGGTATAACCGCAAATCCGACCATCTTCGCGAAGGCTCTCGAGACGTCCGACGCGTATGCGGGCGACGTGGCTCGACGGCTGGACGCGCGCGAGGACTCCGAATCGATCGTGTGGGACCTCCTGATCGAAGACGTCCAGGCGGCCGCGGACGTGTTTCGACCCGTCTACGAGAGGGAGCGAGGCGGCGATGGTTTCGTCAGCATCGAAGTCTCCCCGGAGATCGCCGGCGACACCGAGAAGACGATAGCCGCGGCGCGCGACCTGCACAGGCGCGTGGCGCGGCCCAACCTGATGGTCAAGATTCCTGCCACGCCCGCGGGCCTGCCCGCGATCGATTCGATGACCGCCGAGGGCGTGAACATCAACGTGACCCTGATCTTCGGGGTCGAGCGCTACGCGAAAGTCGTCGACGCCTTTCTCGGCGGCCTCGAGCATCTTCGGGCCACGCACGGCAACCTCAGCCACGTGCACAGCGTGGCGAGCTTCTTCGTGAGCCGGGTCGACACCAAGGTCGACGAGCAGCTGACGAAGAGGATGGGCGCGGTCGATCCCGACCGTTCGCGCGTCATCGAGTCACTGTTCGGGCGCGCCGCGATCGCGAACTCCAAGCTCGCGTATGCGCTGTTCACCCAGCTTCACTCGGGCCGGCGATGGGACGCGCTGAAAGACGCCGGCGCCAACCCCCAGCGCTGCCTGTGGGCCAGCACCTCGACGAAGAACCCGCGTTATCGCGACACGCTGTACGTCGAGGAGCTGATCGGGCCTTCCACCGTGAACACCATGCCAGTGGCGACCTTCGACGCGTTCAGGGACCACGGGCGTGTTGCGCTGACTCTGCAGCGGGACGTCGAGGGCGCCGGCCAGGTGCTCGACCAGCTCGCGATGAACGGGATCGACATGGCGGCGATCACCCAGCAGCTCGAGGACGAAGGTGTGGAAGGCTTCGCGAAGTCTTACCGGGAATCCGTCCAGAACCTGGCGCAGGCGCGGAGCCGACGCTAGGTCGCCGCCTCACCCTCGGACGTAAGCCTGTCCACGACCTCCTTCAGCACCTCGTAGGGCTGCGCGCCCATGACGAGATAGCGCCGTCCGAAGATGTGGGCCGGGATCGCGTTGATGCCGACCGAAGTCGCCAGGCGCCGCTTCTCGTCGATGACCTCGGCGTAGCGGTCCTCCAGGATCGCGGTCCGAAGCCCCGCCGGATCAAGGCCTGCTCCCTCGCCGATGCGCACGAGGTCGTCGATCTCTTCGAGCTTGCCGGTTCCCTCCCAGTGTGCTTTGAAGAGCGCGCGGTGCATCTCCGCGTAACGGTCCTGCTCCCGCGCGAACTCCGCGGCGCCGAGAGCGCGACGGGAGTTGATGATCACGTCGCGCTGCGTCATGGTCAGGCCGACCGACTCCGCGACCGAATCCAGGTGGGATCGGATTCGCTCCGATCGCCCCGGACCGAAGTAGACGTCTCGCGGGATGCCTTCGGGCGGCGCCTCCGGATGCAGCTCGAACGGCAGCCACGTCACGCTCGCCAGGCCCTCCAGCTCGAGCTGTTCGACTCGGACCGAGTCGATGTAGCACCAGGGTCAAACGTAGTCCGAGAAGATGACGAGATCGACCGGCGCGGATTCGGCCATCGTCCACACCAACTCCAAACGAACTCGCGGGATTCCTTCGGAAACCCTTAACCATCGGGTGGCACAATGGTGGGAGAGAGGGTGATTGTGGGGCACCCGCGTCAACTCCTGGAAATCTGGAGGTATGGACATGCCTGACGCGAAAACGTTCGTCACCAACGCCCCGGCGTGGGTCGATCTTTCCAGCAAGGATGCGGCCGCGTCGCGGACCTTCTACTCAAATCTGTTCGGCTGGAAGGTCGAGGTAGCGGACAACCCTGAGGCGGGCGGCTACGCGCTCGCCAAGCTCGGCGGCAAGGACGTCGCGGGCATCGGGCCGGTGCAGGACCCCAACGCGCCGTCGGCCTGGATGGTCTACATAGGGACGCGTGACGCCGACGCCACGGCCAAGCAGGTGGAGGCCGCAGGCGGCAAGGTGATTGCCCCGCCGTTCGACGTCCTGAAGTCGGGACGGATGGCGGTCTTCCAGGACCCGGCGGGAGCGTTCATCTCCGTGTGGCAGCCGGACGAGATGTTCGGCGCCGAGGTGATGGGCAAGGCCGGCTCGTACGGATGGGCCGAGCTCAACTCACGCGGCTTCGACGCGGCCAAGGACTTCTACGCCAAAGTGTTCGGCTGGACCCAGAAGGTGAGCCCGATGGGTGAGGGCCAGGGCGACTACACGGAGTTCCAGATCGACGGTCAGAGCATCGCCGGTGGGATGGAAATGAACCCGATGATCCCCAAGGAAGTCCCCTCCTACTGGCAGGTGTACTTCATGGCCGATGACGTGGACAAGACGCACAAGAAGGCGGTCGACCTGGGCGCGCAGGAGATGCTGCCACCCCAGGACTTCCCGGGCGGGCGCTTTTCCATCCTGAGCGACCCGCAGGGTGCGTCGTTCGGCCTGATGAGCATGGCTCAGAGTTAAGCGAAGTAGAGTTACGAACCGGCGGGCCCCTTGGCCCGCCGGTTTTTTTGTGTCATGCGATGGCGAGAAGAGAGCCCGACGTCGACAGGTGGATGAAGGGGAAGCCGGCCGAGCCAATGCTGCGCCGCGTCCGCGACGTCGTGATGTGGGCCGATAACCGGATGACCGAATACCTGAAGCACGGCACGGTTCAGTTCGCGTGCAACGGCGACTTCGCGAATTTCGTCCGCCACGACCAGAAGACGGTCACTCTGATGTTCAACCGGGGCGCCAGGATCAACGGCAATTACCCGAGCCTCGAAGGCACGGGGCCGTCGGCGCGCTTCATGCGGTTCGCGGACCTTGCGGAGGTCGATGCAAAGACAGCCGAGCTCAGCAAGATGGCGATCGCGTGGTGCGACATGATGGCGCCGCGAGCGGCCCGGACGGGCCGGCCGCGCGGAAGACCCAGGCTCCGTTAGCGCCTCGTCGAGCCTGTCCCCTTGACGAACTCCATCGCCTCGCCGGCAAGCGCCAGCCACTGTTTGCGCGAACCGGGCGACAGCACGAACCATTCGCGCATCGGCTTGCCTTTGCCCGCGTCGAAGTGTCTTCCCTCGCCGCTTGCGACCAGTTCGTCGACGCGGGACCGAGGCAGCTTCAGTACCAGCTCCCCCTGCACGAGCATCGCGAAGATGCGGCCGTCCACCTTCAGCTGGCCCGTCGACCCGAAGCCCTTGGCTTCGGTGACGCGGCTGACGCCCGCCGCGCCGCCGATCTTGCGCGCGAGCTCGGCGTATCTCTCTTCCGGTGTCACGCGGCCCCGAGCGCGATCGCAAACGCGGCGCCAAAACGCTGGAAGGTGCTGTTGACGCCGGAGGCCTTGCCCATCTCGTGCGGATGCAGAGGCATCACGAGGTCAAAGTAGCTCACCGAGGACGCCCGCGATTGCAAGACCAATCGCCGGCTTCGAGGAGGCTCAAGCCAGGAAGGCGACGGCGACCTGTGCCGCGATGCGGGCGTTGTTGACCACGAGGTCGACGTTCAGGTCGACCGACCGCCCATGCGAAAGCTCGGCCACGCGGGCGAGAAGGAGTGGCGTCACGGCGCCCCCCTTCGTGTCGCCCAGCTCTTCGACCGCCTGGCGTGTCATCTCCTCGGCCCCGTCGAGCTCGTCGGGCGGCGGCACGGCAACGACGATGCCCCGACTTCCCGTGCCCCACGCCCCGCGCAACACGCGGGCGGTGTCCTGCGCACCTTCGACGCGTGCGCTCACCGGGCACCCGCTGCGGCGCGTGTAGAACGCCGGGAGCTCGTCGCAGCCGTAGCCGAGCACCGGCACCGCCAGCGTCTCGAGGCGCTCGAGGGTGAGCGCCAGGTCGAGGATGATCTTGGCCCCCGAACAGAACACCGCCACCGCCGAGCGACTCAGCTCGAGCAGGTCGGCGGACTCGTCCTCGGGGCGGCCGCGGTGGACCCCGCCGATCCCGCCCGTGGCGAGGAAGCGGATCCCGGCCAACGCGGCGATCCGCATCGTGGCGGCGACCGTCGTCGCGCCTGAGACCTCGTGGGCGAGCGCCGGGCCCAGGTCGCGCGACGACACCTTGAGTGAGCCCGAGGCGATTCGCTCCAGGTCTGGCCGCCGCAGCCCGACGTGGAGGCGGCCTCCCAGCACGGCGATCGTCGCCGGCACCGCGCCCTCGCTTCGAATCGCGTCCTCGCAGCCGAGCGCCGCCCTCAAGTTCTGGGGCGCGGGGAGGCCCTGGCCGACGATCGAGGTCTCGAGGGCCACGATCGGGCGCCCCTGGTCCAGCGCGGACTCGACCTCAGGCGACAGCTCGAGCAGGTCGCTCAGGTCGGGCGCGCCCCGACGAGGAGCACCGACCGCGACGCCGCCTGGACCGCACGCTCAGCGGCCGCGGCCGGTTCGGCGCCCCGCAGCCACGCCGCGCAGAAGGCCGCCGCGAAGGCATCGCCGGCGCCTGTCGGATCGACGGCCGCGACCTCGGGCGCGGCGATGGTCCTGCCGAACACACGGCACCCGGCCGGGCCAAGCTTGACGACGGGGACCTGGGCGAGGCTCTCTAGCGGCACTCCCAGGGTCGCGGTCTCGCGCTCGGTGGCGAAGACGACCTCGGGTTTCATGCGCGCCAGGACATAAGCCATGCGGGACGGGCCGTACGCGCGTAGACCGGCCGCCGACGAGAGGTCGACCCCCAGCAAGCCTCCCGAGTCCCGCACGGCGCGGATCGCGGCCCGGGTCGCGCCGGCAAGGGGTTCCTGGAACAGCGAATAGGCGGGGATGAAGAGGAGCTCCGCGTCGCCAAACCAGGACTCGTCGAGGTCGTCCGCGCCCAGGCCGACGCTGGCCCCGCGCTGGGTCGCCATGGTGCGCCGGCCGCCTGACTCGACGATCACGGCGATCGTGCCGGTCGGCTCGGCGGAGGCCCAGACCACCCGTACCTCGACCCCTTTCGCCTCCAGGTCGGCAACGAGCCGGTGGCCGGTCTCGTCGTCGCCCACCCGCGTCACCAGCCGCGCCTGCTCGCCGAAGGCGGCACCCCACGCGCAGAAGTTCGCCGCCTGCCCGCCGCCTCCGACCGTGATGGTGGCCGGGCAATCGTCGTCTGGCTCGAGCGGGCCGTCGAGGACGATCCTGACATCGGTCACCAGGTCGCCGATGGAGACGATCAAGACCAGAGGAGGATAACGGCCTCCGGCCCGCCTACCTCAATTGCGGTATCTCGAATTCCTGCAAATGCGGCTCGCTCGTGGCGAGGGCGCCGCGCATGATCGAAGGGCCGGTTCGGGTCGCCGGCGCGTCAGTGCTGTGGGGGAAAGAGCCATGCGCGCGGTGTGCATGGCTCTTTGCTTGGCTCGCGCGCGTCCCTACTTGACTTGTCAGTCAGGGAGGAGCCCGGAGCGAGCGAGCTGCGCGCGGAGTCGCGCCTCGAGCCCCTCCTCCAGGCTGCGGACCGGTGGAGCGGACCAAGGCCCGCACACACCGCGCATGTGCAGCGCGGACTTGATCGCGAGGGGGAAGACCCCTGACCGCAGCGTCATGACGAGCTCATAGAGCCTCTCCTGGCCCTCACGCGCCCCCGCCACGTCACCGTCGATGAAGCGCTCGTAGATGTGCACGACCCAGTCGGGGGCGACGTTCGCGGCGCCGCAGATCGTCCCCGCGCCGCCGGCCGCGAGTGATGCGACGAGCATGGTGTCGCTGCCGGTGAAGACCCGGAACGCCGGCATATCGCGCGTCGCGACGCGCACGCCTTCGAAGTACTCGAAATCGCGGCTCGAGTCCTTGATCCCCTGGACGGCGCCTTCGCGCGCCAGGGCGGCCAGGGTGGCCGGCTCGATGGAAACCTTGGTGAACTGCGGGATGTTGTAGACGAGGACCGGCAACGCCGACCGTTCGGCGACGGCGCGGTAGAAGGCCGCGACGCCCGCCTGGTCGGTCGGGTAGTAGTACGGCGGCGTGACCAGGACGGCGTCGGCGCCCGCGCGCGCCGCGGCGTCGACCTCGGCGACCACCGAGGACAGCTGGCTCTGGGCGACGCCGCAGAGCACCGGCACGCGTCCCGCGGTCGCCGTGATCACAGCTTCCAGCACCTGGCGGCGGGCCGGCTCGTCGAGCGAGGCGGTCTCCCCGGTCGAGCCTAGTGCGAGCAGGCCCCTCACTCCACCGGCGAGCACGTGCTCGACCAGGCGCGCGACTCCGTCGAGGTCGACGCTGCCGTCACGCTGCATGGGCGACGCGAGCGCGACCAGGACTCCTGCCAGCTTCTCGATCGGGGTGGTGGCCACCGGCGATCAGATTAGCCCGGCGGGCGCCCGAGTCGGCCACTTGACTTGGCGCTGAACAAATGCTGAAAATCTGCCTTGGGCCCGGCCTTGCCGGGAGCGGTAGGGCTGGTGGCGGCACGCGTGCGAACGCGTGCACTTGAAAGAGGGGTGTTCATGCGCCGACTGGGTTTGCTCATTGCATCCGCGGCCGTTCTTCTGTTCGGAGTCACGCCGGGCCTCGCCGCCGGCGGCTCGCACCGAGATGCCGGCGAGGAGAGCGCCGAGCTGTCCGAGGCCGTCAACTGGTTCACGCTCCAGCGCTTCGCGCCCAACGGCGCGATCAACACCAACGCGTACGCTGCCGGTTTCGCGCAAGCCCTGGCGCTGCCGACGGTCCCTGGCACCTGGACCGAGCGCACCAACCTGCCCGGCGCGGACGGGAACGACTTCTCCGACCCTCCCGCCTACATCGACCCGACGAGCAACTTCAGCAACTCGGGAGCCGGCGACCGGTGGGTCTCCGGCCGCATGACGTCCCTTGCGGCGGCGCCCGACGGCGCGCTGTTCGCGGGTGCTGCTGACGGCGGCGTCTGGAAGTCGACGGACGGCGGCCAGCACTGGACGCCGCTCTTCGACAGCCAGGGCACGCTGTCGATCGGTGCGCTGCTGGTCACCGGCAGCGGAAGCACCTACAGCGTCTACGCCGGCACCGGCGAGGCGAACACCAGCTCGGACAGCTACGCCGGCATCGGCGTTCTGAAGTCCAGCGACGGCGGCGCAACTTGGAGCCAGGTCGGTGGCGCTGAGCTCAACGGAGCGCTGGTCTTCCGGCTGGTCAACAACAACGGCACCATCCTCGCCGCGACCTCGCACGGCCTCTACAGCTTCAACACTGCGTCCAGCAGCAACTGGACGGCGGTGCTGCAGCCGGCCGGTCCGCCGAGCGGTGGCAACTTCAACCTGAAGGTCGGCAACATGATCACGGATGTCGCGGTCCGGCCCGGCACGAGCGGCAGCCAGGTTGTCGCGGTCGCGGGGTGGCGCGCCGGCGCGCCGACCAACGGCCTCTACCTCTCCAGTGACGGCGGAGCGCACTTCAGCTACATCGCCAACCCCACCGGGTGGGTCCCGGCGAAGGCGCAAGGACGCGTGACGCTCGCGTACGCGGCTACGGGCGACCGCGCGTACGCCATCGTCCAGAGCCCCTACCTGCTCAACGTCGGCACCAATGGCCACACGCTGCTCCAGGGCGTGTACGCGTCGAACAACGGCAACCCGGCCGGCCCCTGGACGAAGATCGCGGACTCGAACAAGCTGGCGTCGAGCGGCTCGGCGCAGTTCATTCCGCGCATCGGCACCGGCTACCAGCCTGGCGTCCAGGCCTGGTACAACCAGTTCCTCGCGGTCGACCCGGCCAACGAGAACCACGTCTATCTCGGCCTCGAAGAGGTCTACGAGACCCTGAACGAGGGTGCGAACTGGAACACGATCGCGCCGTACTGGAACTTCGGCTTCAGCTGCTTCGCCTACGTTCCCTTCGAGGGGACCTGCGACCATGACGGGGCGCATCCTGACCAGCACGCTGCGTTGATCAGCGGCGGCAAGCTGTACGTGGGCAACGACGGCGGCGTCTACGCACGCCCGCTGACCGACCACCGCGTGGGGCACTGGGCGAACCTCAACGCGCACATGGACGCGCTGCAGTACTACGGGGCCCAGGGCAGCGGCGACTCGATCATCTACGGCGGGCTGCAGGACAACGGCAGCGCCAAGGTCTTCGTGACGCCGACGACCATCAAGGACGACCGCGGCAACGACATCCAGGTCAGCTCGGTCCAGGTGTTCGGCGGCGACGGCGGCTACACCCTGGTCGACCCGAACAACTCCGACAACGTGATCACCGAGTACGTCGGCCTGACCGCCCTCAAGTCGACCGATGGCGGCAAGAACTGGCACTTTATCGTGCCGGCCGACCCCGGCCCGCGCTTCATCGCGCCGATCAACATGGACCGCACCGACCCAAGCCACCTGGTGGCCGGCGGTGCGATCGTCTGGAGCTCTGACGCCGGGATCGCGGGCACGACCGCAGGCACCGGGGCGTCAACCGACTGGAAGAACGTCTTCGACACGCGAACCGCGGTCGGGGGCAACACCGCCTCCCAGGTCACAGCGCTCGACGCGGTGACAGTCGGTGGCGTGAAGTACATCGCGGCCGCGTGGTGCGGTCCGTGCAACGTGAGCTTCGGCAGCGGCACCGGGTTCCACGCCGGTGTGGTGATGCTCAACAACAGCGGCGGCACCTGGCACGCCACGACGCAGGTCTGCGCCGGAGGCGGAGCATGCGCATCGTCTGGGCTTCCGCTTCGCTACGTGAGCGGCATCAAGATCGACACCGCGAACCCGAGCCACGCCTACCTGTCCGAATCCGGCTACTCCCGCAAGTGGATGATCGGGCCGGACGACCCGGGCGTCGGCCACGTGTTCGAGACGACCAACGGCGGCGCCTCCTGGACCAACAACTCAGGCAACCTGCCGGACGCGCCGATGGACGACATCGTGTTCAACAACGGCAAGCTCATAGTGGCGGCCGACTTCGGGGTGTTCGTGTCCTCGGACAATGGAGCGACCTGGAGCCACCTCGGCTCCAATCTCCCCAACGTGGTCGTCGACCAGCTGACGATCGACCCCAACGGCGTGATCGTCGCGGCCACCCACGGCCGCGGCATCTGGACGATCGCCGCACCGTAGAAGCCAAAACCGAAGGGCCGCCGGCCGTCGCCGGCGGCCTCGCCCGATTTGACATTCAGGAGAGGGTCGGATGACCCCCAGGGAGGGTTCATGAGTCAGGTCTTCAAGCGCGGTTCTCGGCTCTCGATTCTTTCGCTGCTCCTCCTCGTGCTTGGCACGACCACGGTCTCTGCGGCCAACGACCACGCTGCCAGTCACATCCCTGCCACGCATGGAGCCCAGGCGGACAACTCGATGGGCGCCGCCAGGACGAGCGCGCACGCGGGCGCCCTCGTCGGAATGACCACGACCGCCAGATCGGCCGGCGCCGGTCGTTCGATCATCGCCGGCACGGTTCCGCCGTGGGCCAGGGCATCCAGCCTCATCGGCGCCGCGAACACGGGCAGCCAGATCGGCTTCCGCGTGTACCTCGGATGGCACGACCAGGCGGCCCTGGCCTCGTTCATCAAGTCGGTGTCCGATCCGACGAGTGCGAATTACGGCCAGTTCCTCACGGCGGCTCAGTTCCGCGCCCGGTACGCGCCCTCGCGGGCTGACGCGAATGCAGTCGCGAGCTGGCTCACGTCACAGGGCTTCCAGCTCGTCTACATTCCGGCCAACAACCACTTCGTTTCCGTCAAGGGGACCGTGGGCCGGGCGAGCAAGGCCTTCGGGGTCCAGTTCGGCATGTATCGCGTCGGCGGGACCACCCTGCGTTCGCCAAGCTCCGACATCAGCGTGCCGAGCTCGATCGCGGGACTCATCTCCGGCGAGATAGGCCTCGACCAGAGCGCGGCTCTGGTCCGCACCAACCACGTGTCCGCCGACCCGAACGCGGGCCCGGCGGCGGCCTTCGTCAACGCGCCGCCGTGCTCGGCCTACTGGGCGGAGAAGACCGACGCCAGCGACCCGTCGCCGGCGGTCACCAGTCCGTCCGGCTACGCGGACCCGTTGCCGTGGGCGCCCTGCGGCTACACGCCGCAGCAGGTGAAGGGAGCCTACATCGGCGCCACGACCCTCGACGGCACCGGTCAGACGATCGGCGTGATCGACGCCTACGCCTCGCCGACCATCCTTCAGGATGCCAACCAGTGGTCCGCCAACCGCGGCATTCCGCGGTTCGGCACCCCGGGCGGCGGCAGTCTGACCCAGATTGTCGCCCCCGGCGTCTACAACCTCCCGGAGAACCCGGCGCAGGACCCGCAGGGCTGGTACGGCGAGGAAACCCTCGACGTCGAAGCTGAGCACGGCATGGCGCCCAATGCCCACATCGTGTATGTCGGCTCGGCGAACAACTACGCAGACCTGGACGCCGCGATGAACCATTTCGTCGACCTGCACCTGGGCCAGGCCGTGAGCAACTCCTACGGTTTCCGCAGTGAGCAGCTGCCGTCCGGCTACATCATCCCCTTCGAGCAGACGTTGATGCAGGGCGCGGCGGAGGGCATCGGCATCTACTTCTCGTCGGGCGACGACAACGACGAGACCGAGGTGATCGGCTACTCGTCGGTTGACTGGCCCGCCAGCAGCCCGTGGGTGACCGCGGTCGGCGGCACCAGCCTCGCCGTCGGTGCCTCCAACAACTACATGTTCGAGACCGGTTGGGGGACCACCCGAAACCGCTGGAACACAAGCTGCTCGACGACGACCCCGAAGACCAACACCTGGTGCCCGGCGCCTCCCGACGCCACGTGGCTTTACGGCTCGGGGGGCGGCGTCAGCTGCGTCTTCGCGCGGCCGACGTACCAGTCCGCTCTGACCGCGACCGCGGGCTCCAAGACCCTCTGCTCCGGCTTTGCGGGACGCGCGGTTCCCGACATCGCGGCCTTTGGTGACCCGAACACGGGCTACCTCATCGGCCAGACGCAGAGGTTCCCGAACCACACGACGAGCTACTCGGAGTACCGCATCGGCGGCACCAGCCTGAGCTCGCCGATCTTCACGGGCCTGATGGCGCTTGCCGACCAAAAGCTCGGCCACCCGCACGGCTTTGCGAACTACGCGATCTACCAGAACGGGGCGAGCTTCCGCGACGTCACCGATCCGGCCTCGACGGTCGCCATCCTTCGCAACGACTTCTGCAACAACGTCGACGCGACCCAGAACTGCGCCGCGGCGGCGACGTTTGGAGTCATCACCTCGCTGCGCACGATGAACCAGACCCTTACGCTTCAAACCGCGCCGGGCTGGGACGATGTCACCGGCTTCGGCACGCCGACCGCGGCGCTGCTGAACCTGCCCTAGCGAGTCGACTTCGACCAGGGGCTCGCGCTGTGCGGGCCCCTGGTTTCGCGGGGGAGGCAGGCCTCCCCCGCGGGACCCCCTCCTTCCACAGGCGACCCATGGCGGCGCTTGGTAAGCAACGCCTGGCTACGGCCGGAATAAATCCGGCCTATGGCTCCCCTTCGTCCCCCGCGTAGAGCGCGGGGGAGACAGGCCTCCCCCGCGGGACCCCCACCTTCCACAAGCGACCTCTGGGCAGCGTTTGGTGGCACATGCTCGGTGACGGCCCGAATGAATCGGGCCTGAGGCCAGACCTCGTCACGCTTTTTAGCGAGTGGCTGCCACGACCCGGTTGCGCAAGGTCCCGATGCCCTCGACCTCGGCCTCCATCACGTCACCGGGCTTGACGAACTCCGGCGGCGTACGCGCGAAGCCGACGCCGTCCGGCGTGCCGGTGGCGATCACCGAGCCCGCCAGCAGCGTCATCCCCTTCGACACCCATTCGAGGATCGCGTCGATCGGATAGATCATGTCGCGCGTGTTGCCGTCCTGCTTGGTCTCTCCGTTGAGGCGCAGGAGCAGGCGCAGCGACTGAGGATCTTCGATCTCGTCGCGCGTCACGATCCACGGCCCGAGCGGACAGAACCCGTCGAGGCTCTTGCCCTTGAAGAACTGGCCGCCCCATCCGAACTGGATGTCGCGCGCGCTGACGTCGTTGACAGCGAGGAACCCGAAGACGTGGTCGAGCGCGCTCTTGCGAGCGATGCTGGACCCGCTCTTGCCCACGACGACGCCGAGCTCGACCTCCCAGTCGACCTGCCTGGTCACCGTGTCGTCGATCGTGATGTCGTCGTAGGGCCCGGTGATGCTGGTGACGGCCTTGGTGAAGACGGTCGGCGGATCGACCTCCCTGCCTGCGGCGCGGGCGCTCTCCTCGGCGTGCGCCCTGTAATTCCGACCGATCGCGATCACGTTGCCCGGCGGCTGCGGCAGCGGCGCGAGCAGGCGGACGTCGCGGAGCCTGTGCGCAGGCGCCCGGCTCGACTCGAGCGCGGTCTTCAACCTTGCCGTGCCTTCGCGACCGCTCTCGATGAGCGCCAGCATGCCGGTCGCCCCATCGATCTCGACCACCTCGTCGTCGCCGCCTGATCGCAGCACGCCCACGCGATCGGATCCTTCGACGCGGAACGAGAGCAGTCTCATCTGACTGGGTACGGTATAACTTCGCCGACAGTTGATTCGCAACCTCATCGGTGCGGAGTGGCGAGAGTTCGACCAGGGCGCGAGGTCGCTCCCGGTCTACAATCCGGCAACCGGCGAGGTCATCGAGCAGGTCCCGCTGTCGGGGCCGGGCGAGGTCGACGCCGCCGTTCAGGCTGCCGCCGGCGCATTCGCGACGTGGTCGAGGACGGCGGTCATGGACCGCGTGCGCCTGATGTTCCGGTTCAAGTCGGTGCTGGAAGACCACTTCGAGGAGCTCGCATCAGTCACCACGCGTCATCACGGCAAAACCCTCGACGAGGCGCGTGGCGAGGTGCGGCGGGGCATCGAGGTCGTCGACTTCGCCTGCGGCGCGCCGACCCTTCTCCAGGGGCGAACGCTGCGCGACGTCTCCGCAGGTGTCGACCAGGACCTCTATCGATATCCGGTCGGCGTGTGCGCCGGCATCCCTCCGTTCAACTTCCCGGTCATGATCCCGCTCTGGATGTTCCCGCTCGCGGTCGTGGCGGGAAACACGTTTGTGTTGAAGCCCTCCGAGCGCACGCCGCTCGGGGGCGCCCTGCTCGCCGAGCTCTTCCTGGAGGCGGGCTTCCCGCCTGGCGTCCTCAACATCGTCCACGGGGCGGGCGAGACGGTGGAAGCACTGCTGGCCCATCCGGGCGTCAACGCCATCTCTTTCGTCGGCTCGGCGCCGGTCGCAAGGCACGTGTACACCACCGCCGCCGCCCAGGGCAAGCGCGTGCAGGCGCTGGGCGGGGCCAAGAACCACATCGTGGTCATGCCCGACGCCGACCCCGAGCTGGCCGTCCCCGCGATCCTCAACTCGGCATTCGGCAACGCAGGCGAGCGATGCCTGGCCGGCTCGGTGGCCGTGACGGTGGGCGCCGCGTCCGACGCCGTGCTCGGCCCCCTGCGCGAGGCGGCCTCGAGGATGGTGGTCGGCCCAGGAGACCGGAAGGACGTCCAGGTGGGCCCGCTGATCCGCGCCGAGCACCGTGACCGCGTCGCCGCCTTCGTCGAGCGGGGTGTCGCGGAGGGTGCGGAGCTGCTTGTCGACGGCAGGCACGAGATGGCGCGACCGGGCTTCTTCCTCGGCCCGACCATCCTCGACCGTGTTACGCCGAGCATGGCGGTCGGCCGCGAAGAGATCTTCGGTCCCGTGCTCTCGATCTCGCGCGCGGCCACGCTGGAAGAGGCGATCGCGCAGGCCAACGAGTCGGCGCTGGGCAACATGGCGACGATCTTCACCCGGTCGGGCCGCGCCGGCCGCGAGTTTCGGGAGCGAGTCCAGGCCGGGATGACCGGCATCAACGTCCCGATCGCGCAGCCCTTCGCCTTCTTTCCGTTCAGCGGCTGGAAAGGCTCGTTCTTCGGCGACCTCCACGTCCACGGCACAGACGGCATCGATTTCTACACGCGCAAGAAGGTGGTCGTCACCCGCTGGTGATCGGCAACGTCTTCTCCTGGACGGTCACCGCGTTGTTCGGGGCCATCACGCTGCTGCTCGCGTTCGAAAGCTGGGCCCTCCTCACGAACCAGCGGCCCATCACCGACTACATCAGGCCCGCCGTGCACGCGTACCCCGGGTTCGCGTTCGTGATCGCCATCGTCATCGGCATCCTGGTCGGCCACTTCCTCTGGGGCCCGGCCTACGGCCGCACCTCGCCGATGGGTGTGAAGCCCCCGGAACTGAAGTGAATTTCAGCGTCGAGGCGATTGTCTCCCTGCTCGCCACGTTTGCCTCCCTGGCCGTCTTTCTCCTCATGCTCGAGGAGTCGATTGCACTCAGCACCGGCCGCGATCCCATCACCAACGACGTGCGGTCGGCGGTGCGGCGATTTCCGCGAGTCACGTACGCGATCGCTGTCGTCATCGGCCTTCTTCTCGGTCACCTGCTCTGGCCGTAGAAGCAATCGCGGCGCGGAGCCGCAAGACCGAGTGGGTGGGTGTGACGGTGGTGCTCATCTCAGCCACCGCGTTCGGCACCAACGCCATCTTCGCCAAGCTCGCCTACCGTGCGGGACTGGGCACGGCGCAGACGCTTGCCTTTCGCTTCGTGCTCGCCGCAGTCGGCATGTGGATGCTCGCTGTCATCCTCAGGCAGAATCCACTCCGCTTCGAGCGGAGGCAGCTCCTCACGCTGCTCGCGCTCGGCGGGCTTTTCTACACAGCGCAGTCGCTGACGTACTTCACGGCCCTGCGAACGCTGCCTGCGTCGCTGTGCGTGCTGATCGCCTATCTCTATCCGAGCCAGGTCGTGATCGTGGGCTGGCTCTTCCTGCAGCGCAAGGTCTCGCTGCGGCACGCGGTGGCGCTGGTGGCGAGCTTCGCCGGCGTGGTCCTGCTAGTCGGTGGCGCCCAGTTTCAGCTCACGTGGGCGCTCGCTTTCGCGTTCGCGGCGCCGACGATCTACACGGGTTACATCCTGCTCGGTGAAAGTGTCATGAGCTCGGTGCCTGCCGTCGGGGCCAGCGCCGTCATCATCTCCGGCGCCGGCATCGCGTTCTGCAGCATCGCCGGGGTCGAGGGCGAGCTGGCCCTGCCGGAAAGCGCGGGTGGCTGGGCGGTGGCGTTCGCCATCGCGCTCATTCCGACGATGATCGCGATCTCGCTCTTCCTGGCCGGCCTGCCTCGCATCGGCGCGGCGCGAGCGTCCTTGCTCAGCACCTGGGAGCCGGTGGTCACCATCGTGCTCGCGGTCATCCTGTTCGGGGACAGCTTCACGGTCCTCCAGGTCGCGGGCGGCCTTCTCATCCTGGTCGCCGTTGTCGCGGTCCAGTCATCGCGTCTGTGGAGGTCGAGTCCGCCCACCCCGCTCAACTGAGCGCTCAGAAGTCGGCGAAGACCGGGAGGTGGTCGGAGGCTCGCACGTTGAGCGTCCAGGCGCGGTGGGTCGAGCCGACCGCTCCGGCCGCGTAGATCGCGTCCAGCTTCTGCGCCGTCCAGTGGGTGCGTCGCAGCCCGTGCGTCAGCTCGACGAGGTGCGCATCGTTCGCGGCCGCGCGGATCCGCCGCCACAGCTGGAGGCGTGGCGGGCCGAAGGTGTTGAGGTCGCCGGCGATCAACGTGAGCGGTACCGGAGGACGCGCTTCGAAGTCGGTGATGATCGCCCGGAACTGTTCGAGCTTGTGCGTGAACCCGATCACGTCGAGGTGCATGACGTAGGCGCGCACGGCGACGGACTCGGCCCGCAGGGCGATTCGTCTCTGGGGGCGGATCGCGCGCAGCAATGTCCTCTCGGCGCGCGTCAGCCGGCTGCGCGGCACGTCGGCCAGCGACACGATCTCAGGCGCGCGCTCGAAGAGGCCGCGTCTCCAGACCAGGGCGTTCGCCTGCTCGCGTCCGCGAAACAACTGGGCGGTCGCCTGGAAGTATTCGTACTCATCACCCATCGCCTCGGCGATGGCCTGAGCGTCGGGCCGCCCGTCGTGCAGGGAAGCCTCCTGGATCGCGAACAGGTCGAGGTGGCGGAAGTCAGGTTGCGTGCAAATCGCATCCAGCACCTTCTGCAGGCGGAGGCCGAGCAGGATGTTCCAGGTGCACATCCGCACCCGTCAACTATCCTCACCAGACGGAATTCCTTCAACTCGACTACCTGTACACGCCCAGCCACGACGTCGCCGCGGACGCGAAGTACTTCACGGAAGTGCTCGGTGGCAAGCTGGGGTTCGCGGTCGAGGGCATGGGCACTCGCGTGGCGCTGATCCAGCTGACCGATGGTCCGCCACACGTGCTGCTCACCGATCACCTCGAGGACGAACGAGCCATCTACATCTACCGTGTCGACAACGTGAAAAAGGCAGCTTCCGCCCTGAAGAAGCGAGGCCTGAAGGGGGAGCGACAGCTCGAGATTCCGATGGGACCGTGCTCGTCGTTCGTGCTCCCGAGCGGCCACCGCATCGCGCTGTACGAGGCATCGCGGCCGTTTGTGCTGGAACACTTTCTCGGCCGGCGCGATTTCTGAGATGGCATGAGCACCAAGCGCTGGATTCTCATCGCTGCCGTGCTCGGATCGGGGATCGTCTTTCTCGACTCGACGGTTGTCAACGTCGCCCTGCCGAAGATCGGCCGCGACCTCCCGCGTCTTTTCCTCGGCGTCCTGGAGGGCCAGTCGTACGTCTACAACGCTTACCTGCTGACGCTCAGTGCGCTGCTCATCCTGGCGGGCGCCGTCAACGACTTCTACGGCCGCAAGCGAACGTTCCTGCTCGGACTCCTCGGGTTCGGGGCCACGTCGGTGCTGTGCGGCTTCGCTCCCAACATGGAGCTGCTGGTGCTGTTCCGGATCCTCCAGGGCGCGGCGGGCGCCCTCCTGGTCCCGGGCTCGCTGGCGCTGATCACCGCGAACTTCTCCGGCGAGGAGCAGGGCCGTGCGTTTGGCGTGTGGGCCGGCGCCTCGGGCGCGGCGACGATCCTCGGCCCGGTCGTCGGCGGCGTGCTCGTGGACACGATCTCCTGGCGCTCGGCGTTCTTCATCAACGTCCCGCTCATCGCCATCGCTGCGTGGGCGACCTGGCGCCACGTGCCCGAGAGCCGCGACGAGCACGCCACTCGGAGCTTCGACTGGATCGGCGCCGCCATCGTCGCGCTTGCGGTCGGCGGGTTGGCCTTCGGAGCGATCTATGGAATGCAGCGCGAGTGGCGAGATCCCATCGGATACGTGCTCCTGGCGCTGGGCGTCGTGATGACGGCCGCGCTTCCGTTCTGGATGCGCCAGGCGCGCAATCCGCTGATCCCGCTCGAGCTGTTTCGCTCGCGCAACTTCACGGTGACGAACATCGCGACGCTGTTGATCTACGGCTCCCTGTACGTGACCTTCTACTACCTGACCCTCTACCAGCAGGGCACCCTGGGCTACACGGCGGCCGCCGCGGGCGCGGCGGGGATCCCCGGCTCGATCTTCCTGATCTTCTTCTCGCCTCGATTCGGCAGCCTCGCCGCCAGGTATGGGCCGCGGATCTTCATGGCGGTGGGGCCGCTGATCATGGCCCTTGGCGTGCTGTGGTTCGCGCGGGTCCCCGCGTCGAGCGTGCCCTGGAAGCTCGAGCTTGGCGACCCGAGCAGCTACGTTCCTCCGGTCTCTTACATCGTCGACTTCCTGCCGGGGAACATCATTTTCGGGATCGGGATCATGATCATGGTGGCGCCTCTGACGACCGCCCTGATGACGTCAGTTCCAGTGCGCCATTCCGGTCTCGGCTCCGCCATCAACAACGCGATCTCACGAGTGGGACCACAGCTCGCGGGTGCGTTGATCTTCGTGTTCCTGACGGCCACCTTCTACGCCTACCTTGCCACCCAGGGGTTGCCGGTGAATGACGAGACGTTTCGCAACAACGTGAGCCCGCTCAACACGCCGCCCATGGAAGACCTCGTCGCCGTCGTGCGCGACGCCTCAACGAGCTCATTCCACCTGGCGATGCTGATCGGCGCCGGTCTTCTCCTCGCCGGGGCCCTCGTCGACGCCGTCGGAATCCGCAACCAGGTCGCCACGCAGGCCGGCGAGTCCGAGGCCGAGCCCGCGACCGCTTCTTCCGCCTAAACGCGAAGCACCACCAGCTCGTGGGGCGGGTCCAGCGGCCCGAAGAACTCGTCGATCCACCGCGGGTGGGCGGGCGCGGGCAACGGAGGCACGGAGATGCGGCGCCAGCCGCGGGCCTCGAACCACTCGGGCTGCTCGGGGCTGATGAGCGCGATGGAGCCGCCTTGCACCGTCACGCGTCGCAGCTCGTCGAGGATCGCCGCATCCGGCCCGAAGGCGGCGCACGCGGCGGTCAGCTGGGAGGAGCCGTCGCGCAGCGGCAGGTGCTCGGCCCAGCCCGCCACCGGCTGCACCCCCGGCAGCCTCTTCCGCAGCAGGGCGCACAGGCCGGCCGCGGGTTCCACGGCCACCGTCTGCCGGCTGCGCCGGACGAGATGCCGGGTGAGCCGCCCGCTGCCCGCGCCGACGTCGATCGCGACGTCCACCGACTCGGGCAGCGCTTCGACGATCCCGGGGTGGATCGGCTCGAAGCTCGCCAGCTCGTCCCATCTCTCTGGCTCGAGGTGATAGACGAACGTCCAGAACAGCGCCCGCACCACCCTCTCGTCCGGCTCCCCGGCCGGCACGCGCGCCATCTCGTGCCGGCGGACCGCCGCCGGTAGGCGATCGATGTCCTGGATCGTGAAGTGGCGCCAGCCGGGCGGCGCTTTGGCGACGCTTTCCTCGAAGTCCACGCTCGAATCAGACTAGAAGCCGAGCTGTGAGGATCGCCGTGGTCGCCTCGCCGGTCACGCCGCTGCGGCCCGCGCAGCTGGGCGGCGCGCAGGCTTTCGTGTGCGACCTGGCCCGTGGGCTCACGCTTCGCGGTCACGACGTGACGCTTTACTGCGCCGGCGGATCTGACGTCGAAGGGGTGCGGCTGGTCACCGTCCCCGCGCCTCGCGACGCTGCGCAGGCGCTCGTCATGCCGGGCGGCGACGAGCCGCCGGCGGTTCCGGGCGTCGCGTCGGCCATCGCCGAGATGTTCCGGCTGCTCGCCGGCGCGAACCCCGACGCCGTCAGCCAGCACGCGTTCGACGCCCCCGCCTTCGAGCTGTCGGCGGACCTGCCCGTGCTGCACACGCTGCATCTGCCGCCGCTGGTCGAGTCGGTCGTCCTGGCCGCGAAACGCCTGCCGGCGGGCCGGTTGGCCACCGTGTCGCGATCCTGCCAGGCGCAGTGGCGCGCGGCCGGGGTCGAGGTCGGGGAGGTGCTGCCGAACGGAGTGGCGCACATCGCGGTAGACGCGGCGCCTACCCGATCGGCGCTGGTCGCGGGGCGCATCTCGCCGGAGAAGGGAATCGAGCACGCCATCGCCGCTTCTCGAGCGGCCGGCCTGCCCGTGCGGCTCGCTGGTGCCCATTACGATCCGGGTTATGCCATCGATCTGCGAGACGTCGAGGTTCTCGGCTTTCTGGAGCGCGACGAGCTCCGCAGCGTGATGGCGAGCTCGGCCGTGACGGTGTGCGCGGCGCGCTGGGAGGAGCCCTTCGGCATGGTCGCGGCCGAGGCGCAGATGGCCGGGTGCCCGGTCGCCGCCTACCGCCGCGGCGCGTTGCCGGAGGTGGTAGAGGATGGCGTGAGCGGATTCCTCGCCAGGCCGGACGACGTCGACGAGCTGGCCGCGGCCATCGGGCGATGCCTCGGCCTCGACCGCGGGTTGGTCCGCGCCAGCGCGCGGGGCCGCCTCAGTCTCGACGCCGCGCTCGACCGTTACGAGCACGCGCTGTCGCAGGCCGCCTGCTGATGCCGGCCGCCGTCGTCACCGGGGGATCCGGAGGCATCGGCGGCGAGGTCGTGGCGCAGCTGCGCGCGAAGCGGTGGGAGGTCATCTCGCTGAGCCGACGCGACGGCTGTGACGTGTCCGACGAAGCCCAGGTGACCGCGGCGTTCGCATCCCTGGCGTCGCTCGATGCGCTCATCCACTGCGCCGCGGTGCTGATCAAGCGGCCCTTCGTCGACCTGACCGCCGCGGACTGGGACGAGCAGCTCGGCGCCGGCCTGCGCGGGGCGTTTCTCTGCAGCCGCGAGGCATTCCGCCTCATGCGGCGCCGTGGAGGGTCGATCGTGATGGTGTCGAGCCTCTCCGGGGTCGCCGGCGCCGAGAAGTTCCCGGGCATGTCGGCGTACGTGGCGGCCAAGTCCGGCCTGGCCGGACTGACCGAGGCGCTCGCGGTCGAAGGTCGCGAGCTGGGCATTCGCGTCAACGCGATCAGTCCCGGCGCCGTCGACACCGGCATGCTGCGCATCGCCGGAGTCGAAGGTCCCACGCTTGCGCCCGCCGACGTGGCGCGCGTGATCTTGTGGCTGGCATCGCCGGAGTCCGCGCCGCTGAGCGGTGCTAACTTGCGAATGGACCCATGAGCCAGAACAGCGTCCGCATCACTCGCCGGGCCACGTTCGCCGCCGCCCACATCCTCTGCCGTGACGACTGGAGTGACGAGAAGAACCGCGAGATGTTCGGCGCGTGCGTGACCGACCACGGACACAACTACGTGATCGAGGTGACGGTGGGCGGTGCGCTCGACCCCGACACCGGCATGGTCATCAACCTCAAGCAGGTCGACAGCATCCTGCGCCGCGAGTTCATCGACGCCGTCGACCACCACCATTTGAATCGCGACGTGGATTTCTTGCGCGGCGTGATCCCGACCGCCGAGAACATTGCCGTGGCCGCGTTCAAGCAGCTGGAGCCGCACTTCGAGCCAGCCCGCCTGCTGAAGGTGCGCGTCGTCGAGACGGAGAACAACTCGGCCGAAGTGACGGCCGGCTAGTCCGGTCCGCGTGCGAGGCCGAAGGTGGTCGTCGGCGCGACCGTCACGATTCGATCCTCGACCTTGATCAGCTTCCAACCACCTTCGTGAACCATGCGGTGGTGGCGCTTGCAGAGGGCCTGTTGCCGAAGGGGCCTCACGAGGCGTATAGAGCTGACATCGCGGCCTGAGTTAGGTGGCAAAGAGATCTCGCCTCCGGGCCGGCTGAGAGAGCATCTGTAGAACCGAGTAGGCGTCGCGAAAATGGCTTCTTAGCCCTGCGACGAGCGTCGCGGCCCTGCCGGACTGGGCCTCTGGGCGCTGCTTGACCAGCTGCTTCAGGTTGATGACAGCGGCAGTGAGCAAAGCTTGAATCTGGACGCTGGGACGGCGGCGGAACTGTGCCCGCTCGAAACCATGCTTGGACTTGAGGTCGGCCATGATGCGCTCGCTGACGACCTGCCGGCGACGGAGTCGGCGCTGTCCAAGACGGCTGGCGACGTGGACGCGAGCACGCTCTGAAATCTCCGCGCCCCAGCTCCGTTGGAGCTGCCGATTGACTCGTCCGGTGGTGCACTGCGCTTTCAAAGCACAGTTCGCGCAGGTGTACTTGCCCTTTGGCCTGTAGACCGATTTACCGAGCGTAAAGTGCTCGGCCGCGCGAACCAGTTCAGTGCCGGCCGGGCAGATGTAGACGTCTCGGTCAACGATGTAGGTGAAGTCGTCGATGCTGAAAAGGCCGGTGTTGTTGCCCTTTCGCTTCTGGTTCAAGGTGGCCAGGATGCCTCTGGCCTCGCATTCCCGCAGCCCGGTCTCGGTGCCGTAGCCGCTGTCGCCGACGAGCTCACGAGGCGTCCTCCCGAGGTTCACTTGATGCTTGTCCAGCATCTTGCCGACGGAGCTGGCGTCGGAGTCACCGGCCGCACCAACGTCCACCGCTGTGATGATGTTGGCCTTGCCGCCGTCAACCACAACCTGGGTCTTGTAGACCAGTCGCGAGCGCCCGTTGTGCCGACTGGCGACCTCTGCGTCAGGGTCTGTCGTGCTCACCAGCGACGAGCGCAAGGTCGGTTGTTCCGCCAAGGGTCCTGGCTTCGGACCGGTGCCGCCCTTTTCTCGCGGTGGCTCGGGCGGCGGTGCCGGCTCGTTGAGCGCGAACAGATCCTTGACGAACTGCGCCGGTTCTGGCAGCCGGGGCCCGGCCAGGGCTCGGGAGCGCAGCGTGTCACGCGCCGCGTTGGCGTCGCTCAACGTCGAGTCGATGAAGAGCACGTCACCCTGCACCAGTCCGCGTTCTTCGCATAGCTGGACGATTCGCTTGAAGAAGAGCTCATAGACCCGAGTCCCGAAACGTCGGCGAGCCTTGGTCAGCACGCTGTGGTCGGGCAAGGCTTCGTCGAGCTCGTAGCCCAGGAACCACCGCCAGGCCAGGTTCAGTGAGGCCTCCTCGCAAAGTCGACGCTCGCTGCGAATATTGAAGAGGTAGCCGAGCAGCCAAAGCTTGAAGAGGACCACTGGGTCGACTGAGGGCTGTCCGGTGTGGCTGTAGTGCTGCTTGGTCAGACTGCGCACGAATCCGAAGTCGACTACTGCCGCGAGTCGACGCACGATGTGGTTGGTAGGAACCGCCGCGTCCAACGAGAAGCTCAGGTAAAGCTTCGGCTCGACCGCTTTGGACCCCATCAAGGGCGCTACCTCCTGCTGTGACGTGAGCGAGAACTGAGGTCGTCAATATTGTCGCCACCCTGTTCGAGTTCGGCAACAGGCCCTCTGCCAGCGCCACCACTGGCTGGTCCACGAGGGCGGATGGCAGATCATCAAGAGCGAAACCGGTGAGCTCTTGCCGGTCGCGCCGATGCTGATTTTCCGGAGGCCGAGAGGCCCGGACTAACGCCGCCGACCGGCCCGCACAAGCTCCGGGCTATGCCGACCGTCTCCGATTCAGGCATATGGAGCTCCGAAGTTGTTCAGCCTAACGGCACGGAGTATTCGGTCAGCGGCACCATCGCCCCGGCCTGAATCGTCCACAGGCTCACCGGCGCTTCGACCCGGTCGCCGTTGGCCTCGAAGCGGATGCGGCCTCCGTAGCCTTCGATGTCCGTCGCCGCGATCGCGTCGCGCACCTGGGCGCGATTCGACGCGCCGTGCTCCAGCGCGCTGGCGATCACCGTCACCGCGTCGTAGCACTCGACGACGTACGACGGCGTCTCGCCGAAGGCGGCGCGGCACCGCTCGACGAGCTTCACCGACTCAGGCGTCGACATCGGGTCGAAGCCGGCATAGGTGTGCACGCTGCCCTCGCCGGCCGCGCCGGAAAGACGCACGATCGGGTTGTCTGGTCCGCCCTCGGAGCTGATCACGAGCGGCCGTAGGCCTGCGGCGCGAATCGCCTTCATCAGCTTGCTGCTCTCGATCTCGGTCGCGCCCAGGTCCACGATGCCGGCGCCGGCCGTCTTGATCTCATCCACGATCTCGCTGAAGTCCTCCTGGCCAACACGCATGGCGAGAACGCGTACCGGCTTTCCGGACAGCGACTCGAGTCGTCGCGCGAACGCCTCGACCAGCGGCCGGCCGTAGGCGGTTCCGTCGTGCACCGCCACGGTGCTCGCACCCGGCAGCCGCGCGTTGGCGAGCGCCGCCGCGACTTCGGCCTGCCGCTCATTTGTCGCGCACATGCGGAAGAACGTCCGCCACCCGGATCGGCTCAGCGAGTTGTCGGTCGAGCACTGCGTGACCTGCGCCAGACCGGCGTCGGCGTACACGGGCGCCGCCGCCTTGCTCGGTCCGCTGTTCTTGTGACCGACGACCGCGATCACCGAGGAATCGGAGACCAGCTCAGCGGCGGCAGTGACGGCGCCCTCCTCGTTTTCCCTGTCGTCTACAGCCTTCACCTCGACGTCAAGCCCGCGCTCGCGAGCGTCGGCTGCCGCCATCTCGACCGTCCGGAGCATGGGCAGCCCGACGATCGATTGCGGCGTCGTCAGAGGTGCGGCAAAGCCGATTCGGAAACGCACGTTCGTTCGCCAAAGTACTCTAATCTCCGAATCGTGTCTGGCGTGTCCACGACCTACCGCCGGCTCTTCCGGCGTGAGGTGCTGGACATCTGCGCTTTCATCTTCATCGCCGACATCGTCACGGGTGTGCCAACCCCGATCTTTCCTCTTTACGCCACCGGACTCGGCGCCTCACTGGGATTCCTGGGCGTGCTCACAGCCACGCTCGGGCTCGGCCGTCTCGTGTCCGCGCTCCCCGTGGGCATGCTGTCGGACCGCCTCGACCGCAAGTCGGTGCTCGTCGGCGGCATGGTGATGTTCGCGGTCGCATTCGTGGCGTACGCGGCCTCGCCCTCGGCCGAGTGGCTGATCGTGCCGCGCCTGCTCCAGGCCGTGGCCATGGTCGCGACCTTCCCGCTCGGTGTCGCCTACATCGGCGATGTGGTCGAAACGAGGGACCGTGGTGCCGCGATCGGCGTCTACACGGCGGCGATGGGATCCGGTTTTGCCGTCGGGCCGCTGATCGGAAGCTGGGTCGGGGCCACCGCCGGCTATCCCACCGCGTATCTCGCGGGCGCGGTCGTCGCGGTCGCCGGCGCCGGGTTCGGGGTCTGGCGGCTGGTGCGCATGAAGCCGGGCGGGGGTGGCGGGGGGTCGATCGGCAGCGGTCTCGTCGATCTCGGCGCGCTGCGATCGCTCGCGCGCGAGCCCGCGATGCTGATGGCGTGCATCGCCAACATCGCGATGACGCTGTCGATGACGGGCGCCATCTTCACGTACTTCCCCATCTATGCAAGCGCGGCCGGGATCAGCACCGTGACCATCGGCACGCTCTTCGCCTGGAGGTCGATCGCGTCGGCGTCCGGACGGATCCCGATGGGGCCGCTGTCGACCAGGATTCCCGCGGCGTGGACGCTCAGCGGCGTGCTCCTCGCCGAAGCGGCGATCGACGTCGCGATCGCGCACACCACCTCGGCCCCGACCCTGACGGTGCTGCTGATCCTGGAGGGCATCGGCTTCGGCGTCTTCCTGGTCTCAGCGCAGTCTGCGGTCGCCACCGCGTCCGGGACGCACAATCGAGGCGCGGCCGTGGGGATGTTCTGGATGGCCGGAAGCGTCGGCGAGCTCTTTGGCCCCGTCGCGCTCGGACTGGTCGCCGAGTCGCTGGGGCTGATCGCCGTCTTCCAGAGCGTGGCGGCAGCGGTCACCGTGGGGGCGGTGCTGGTGGCCGCGCTCGGGGTCTACCGGCTACGCGGCACCTCCGGCAAGGATGCGCGAGAGCACGGCGAGGTCGATGTTGCCGCCGGAGACGACACACACCACGGGGCCGTCGCCTCCGAGCCGCTTCAGGCCGGCCGCCACTGACGCCGCGCCGGCTCCCTCGGCGACGACGGCGGACCGCTCGACGAGCGTCCGGATCGCCGACTCGACATCGGCCACGCTGACGACCAGGGAGCCTGCCAGGAGACGGCTCGCGACCGGCCACATCTCGGCGAGCACGATCGGTCCTCCGATGCCGTCGACGAAGGTCGGGGTCCGCGGACACTCGACGGGCCGGCCCGCCTCGAAGGCCGCGCGCAGAGGCGCCGCCGTCTCGACCTCGCACCCGTAGACCCGCACGCCCGGCCTGGCCGCGCGAATCGCGGCGGCGATTCCACCGCTGAGCCCGCCACCCCCGAACGGGACGAGCACCGTTTCGACGTCCGGCATGTCCTCGAGGATCTCGAGACCGATGGTCCCGTTGCCGGCCATCACGCCGACATCAGAGACCGGGTGGACGAATCGGGCCGGCTCGAGGGGCTCGTAGCGGTGGGTCGCCAGCACGTTCCACCACTCGGCGTAGGGGAGGGACACGATCTCCGCGCCGAGGCGCCGGACCGCGGCGAGCTTGGTCTGCGGCGCGCCCTCCGGCACCACCACCGAACAGGCGACCTGCTGCTGGCGAGCCGCCCACGCCAGCCCCTGCGCCATGTTCCCCGCGCTTGCCGTGTAGACCCCGGCGGCCAGCTCGTCCGCCGAGAGCATGGCGATCGCGTTGGCCGCGCCCCGGACCTTGAAAGAGCGGATCGGCTGCAGCGTCTCGAGCTTCAGGTGAATCCCCGGGATCCCTTCCAGCGGGACCAGTGGCGTGCGCTGCACCGTGCCGGTGAGTCGCTCTCGGGCCGCGAGCACGTCGTCGCCGGTGATCGAGTTGGGCTCGCGCACCGTCTTCATCGGGCCACCATGTCCGGCCACAGGTTCATCTGCCGCAGCTCGCGCTTCATGATCTTCCCGCTCGGGTTGACGGGGATCTGCTCGAGCGACACGAAGATGATCCGCTTGGGAACCTTGTAGCCCGCGAGCGTGCGCCGGCAGTGGTCCTGGAGCTCCCGTTCGCCGGCGTCCGTCGACGGTTTGAGGGCGACGACGGCGCGGACCTCTTCGTCCCAGTGCTCGCTCGCGACGCCAAGCACCGCCGCCTCGGCGACGGCCGGGTGCGAGTAGAGCGCCTGCTCGACCTCGGCCGAGTAGACGTTCTCGCCGCCGCTCTTGATCATGTCCTTGAGGCGGTCGTGAAACATGTAGTAGCCGTCGCGCCGCGACGCCACGTCGCCGGTGCGAAGCCATCCGTCGCGGAACACGGCGGCCGTCGCCTCGGGGTGGTTGAAGTAGCCGAGCATAACGTTGGGACCCCTCACGCAGATCTCCCCGGCGACTCCGTCGGGGACCTCGTGGCCGTCGTCATCGCGAATCGAGACGTCGTTGAGGAGCATCTCCTGGCCGATCGACCCGTCGAGCTCGGGCTTGAACATGTCCTCCGGGCGGAGGCGGGTCACGATGGGGCCGGCCTCGGTCAGGCCGTACTGGTAGTAGATCCGGGCATCGGGAAGCACCTCGCGCACCGCTTCTTTGTCCGGCAGCTTGAACGTGGCGCCTCCGACATAGAGGCGCCGAAAGGAATCCATGTGGTGCCGCTCCCATGCGCCGCTGATGAGCATGCGCCGCACCATGTTGGGAATGAAGAAGCCGTTGGTCACGCGCTCGCGTTCGATCAACGCCGCCGCCTGCTCCTCGTCGAACCGCCGCATGAACACGCTGCAGGCGCCGAGGACGAGATGGGGCAGGAACCAGCACAGCAGCGATGCAGAGTGGTACATCGGGGCGATCAGCAGCGTCACGTCGTCGGGCTCCATGTCGGTGTCGACGATCTCGTCGATGGCGTTGGCCATCACGTTGATGTGCGACAGCTGCACGCCCTTGGACGGCCCGGTCGTGCCGCCCGTGTACAGGATCACCGCGGGCGCCTCAGGGGCAACGGTCAGGGAAGGCGGCGCCGGCCGTCCCAGGAACGCCTCGAAGTCGGGGCCCTCGATGATGAGGTGCTCGACGCCCGGCGCCCTGCCCTCGTCCAGGGCGGCCCGCACCGCGGGCGCGAACTCGGTGTCGGCGAGCACGATTCTCGCCCCGCTGTCGCGCAGACCATGCTCCAGCTCGGCCGCCGACCACCGCCAGTTGAGGGGCACGGCGATCGCCCCGGCCGCGATGGCGCCGAGGATCGACTCGGCGCTGAAGACGCCGTTGCCGCACAGGATGGCGACTCTGTCCTGGGGCTTCGTGCCGAGGCCGAGCAGGCCGTGGGCGACGGACCAGGCGCGTTCGGCGAGCCGGCGGTGGTTGAGGCGGCGCTCGGAGTCGACCACGGCGAGTGACTCTGGCCGGCGCGCATGGACGCGGCGGATGACGTCAGGTACGGTGAGCACGCCCGGGGCTCACAATAAACAAACTAACGACCGCTTGGGACATGGTTGACAGCACACGCCGCGGCAACTAAGGTCACAACGTGCTCGTGTTCATCGGCCTGACCTGGACAGGGCAGGCCGCATGAACGTAGGCCGACGGCGCGGACGGGCCGCCGGGGAGAGCACCGCGGGCGAGATTCGCTCGGTCGCCCTCGACCTCTTCTACAAGCACGGCTTCCAGGCCACCACGCTCCGGCACATCGCCGCGCGCGTCGGGATCCAGGTGGGCAGCCTGTACAACCACATCACCTCGAAGGGCGAGCTCCTCTTCGACATCATGGAGACGGTGATGCTGGCGCTCCTGGACGACCAGCGGCAGCAGGCGCAGGAGCCCGACGTGGTCGAACGGATGCGCCTGCTGGTCTACCACCACGTGAGGTTTCACGGCGAGCGGGCGAAGGAAGTGTTCATCGGCAACAGCGAGCTCCGGAGCCTGAACCGGCAGCAGCGGTCGCGGATCGTGGCCCTCAGGCACGAGTACGAGGACATGTTCCAGAAGGAGCTGACCGACGGCATCAAGCAGGGCAAGTTCCTGCCCGTCGATGTGCAGGTGACGGCATACGGCATCCTCGCCATGACGACGTGGGTGTCCTCGTGGTACTCGCCGCGGGGACGGCTGTCGCTGGAAGAGATCGCCGACATCTACTCGGACATGGTCCTCCGGGGCATCTGGAACCCGGCCGCGGGGCAGCTCGAGACGCACCTCCGCCGGGTCGGCCGGGAGAGCGCGCGACGTGCTCTGGTGACCGCCGGGGCCGCCAAGTAGCAAGCACGCCGCCGCGTCGCGTCAGGGTCGGCGTCACCCTGAAGATGTACGACTACGACACCTACCGGCCGAAGCCACCGGCCGAGATCGCGGCCCAGGCCGCGCGCGCGGAAAAGCTCGGCTTCGACTCGGTCTGGGTGATGGACCACGTCTTCATCGATCGCCGGTGGGGGCGGGTGGTCGCGCACGACCCGATGCTGACCCTGGCGGCGGTTGCAGCATCGACGGAGCGGATCTCGATCGGGACCCTGGTGCTGAGCCATGCGTTCAGGCACGTCGTGCAGCTCGCGCGCGAGGCGTCGGCCCTCGCGGACCTGAGCCGCGATCGCTTCACCCTAGGCCTGGGCACCGGCTGGCATCAGCCGGAGTTCGATGCGCTGGACCTGCCTTTCGACCACCGCGGCGGCCGCCTCGAGGAGGCGTTGGAGCCGCTGCAGACACTCCTGAGTGGCGGGCGCGCCTCGGTGGACGGCAGGTGGCTGCGCCTGGCGGATGCGTCGGTGGCCACGAGCTCCGCCGCCCCGCCGGTCTGGATCGCCGCCGAAGGCCCGCGCATGCTGGCGCTGGCGGCCCGTTGCGACGGCTGGAACCACGCCTACTGGGGAGCGGAGGACACGACGCGATTCGAGTCGGCGCTGGCCATCCTGCGCGAGGCACTCGGCCGGGGCGGCCGGCCCGGCAACGAGGTCGTGACGAGCGCATCCATCGCGTGCGTGCTCGGCGGGTGGGACGAGCGGCGCGACGGCTTTCGTGAGCCGGAGCTGGTCGCGGGCGACGCGTCCTTGATCGCCGGCGT
>WNFV01000627.1_pt1 | contig 47488 bp, 49 predicted proteins | sample 5400101 | NCBI WGS metagenome assembly WNFV01 (sample SAMN13153361, study PRJNA577476) | soil metagenome | isolation source: 115 cm soil or saprolite under grassland replicate 1 | place: USA:California | collected 2016-06-15
CGGCTCGCGAGCGAGGCGCGCGACCACGTGCGCCGTGAAGGTCGCGTCGGCGGCGAGGAACTTCTGGACGAGGCTGTCGTCGTCCGTGGTGCTCCCGAACACGAGCAGCTCGAGGTCGGCGAGGGACTCGGCGAGGTCGGCCTGCGCTTGCGCGTCCATGAGCGGCGCATCGGCGGCTGCAGCGCGCTCCTTTAGCCGCTTGGCCCGGCGCAGTAGCGTGTAGCGGGAGTCGATGGCCAGGCGACGCACCAAACGCGACGACGCGAGCACCGACACGACGGCGCGGGACGACGACGTCGGTGCCGTCGTCCGGGCGGCGGCGCGGTCGATCGCGGACCGGCTGGCCGAGTTCCCCCCAGTCGACGACCTCGCGCACGACGACGAGTTCCTGTAGACGAGCAGGCGCCTCTCGCGAGGCGACGTCCGGCTCGAGACGGTCGAACGCCTCGCACACTCGTCCAACGCGATCGTCGCGGCGATCGCAGATCGCAGCGGATCTGGGAGCCTTCCGGCGAGCCGCGGGCGCTGACGTCGGTCGGCGGCCGGGCCGTCGCCGTGGCCGCGCTGAACTCGGCGTTGCGCGGCGGTTCCGATGGCTCGTCGGTCCTGCTCGTCGGCGAGCACGGCGTCGGCAAGTCGGCTGTCCTCCGTGAGGTGCTCGGGCCGCTCCGCCGCGACGGCTGGTTGATCTTCGAGGCCAGCGCGACGGAGTTGATGGCCGGCCAGGTCTACGTCGGCGAGCTGGACACCCGGTTGCGCGAGATTGCCGAGCGCTCCGCCGGCCGGCCGGTCCTCTGGATCACGCCGGCGTTCGCCGAAGCGATCTCGGCCGGTCAGCACTCGCGGAGTCGCGTCGGTGCACTCGACTCGATCCGCAGGCGCCGCTCGACCTCGAGCAGGTCCGGACCTTCTTCTCGAGCCGGATCGTGGGCCAGTCGGAAGCGGTCGACTGCCTCGTCGAACGGATCGCGCTCATCAAGGCCGGCTTGACGGACCCGACCCGGCCACTCGGCGTCTTCCTCTTCGTCGGCCCGACCGGTACCGGCAAGACGGAGCTGGCGAAGTCGCTCGCGGAGTTCCTCTTCGGTTCGCCCGACCGCCTCGTCCGCCTGGACATGAGCGAGTTCCAGACGGCGGACAGCCTGGAGCGATTGCTGGGAGACCCGCTCGAGCAGTCCGAGGGCGCCGCGTTGATCTCGTCCGTCCGGAGCAACCCGTTCTCGGTCGTGCTGCTGGACGAGTTCGAGAAGGCGCACCGGAACATCTGGAGCATCTTCCTGCAGCTCTTCGACGACGGCCGGCTGACCGACCGGCGAGGTCAGACGTCGGACTTTCGGCAGTGCGTCGTCATCCTGACCTCGAACCTCGGTGCCGCGGTGGAGCGCGGCACGCGGCTCGGCTTCGGCTCCGAGGCGAACCCGCGGTTCCGGCGGGAGGCGGTCGAGCGGACCGTCTCAAAGGTGTTCCGGCCCGAGCTCGTCAACCGGATCGACAGGATCGTCGTCTTTCGTCCGTTCGAGCGCGATCAGATCCGCGCTCTGCTCGAGCGCGAGCTCGCGCAGGTCCTCGAGCGTCGTGGGTTTCGTGGCCGGCCGTGGGCTGTCGAGTGGGACGAGGCGGCCCTCGAGTTCCTCGCCGAGAAAGGCTTCAGCGTGGAGCTCGGCGCCCGCCCGTTGAAGCGTGCGGTCGAGCGCTACCTGCTCGCGCCGCTCGCGAGCGCGATCGTCTCGCGCAGCTTTCCGGAAGGTGACCAGTTCCTCTTCGTCACCGCCCGAGACGACCAGATCGAGGTGACGTTCGTCGACCCCGACGCGGACGAAGGCGAGCCGGAGGAGATTCCTTCACCGGGACTGCTTCGGCTGGAGCAGCTCGTGCTGGAACCGAGCGGCGCCGCCGGTGAGACGGCGTTCCTGCAGTCGGAGACGGAGCGGCTTCGCGCCGTGATCGAAGGCGAGAGCTGGCTCGGTAGGAAGGAGCACGACCTCGAAGCGCTGCAGCACGAAGCCTTCTGGGACTCTCCGGGCCGCTTCGCCGTGCTTGCCCGCATCGAGTACGTCGATCGAGTCCAGGCCGCGTTCCGCACCGCGGAGAAGCTCCTCGAGCGACTCTTGCGGCAGAGCCGAAACGGCCACGGCGCGGCGCGGAACGTCGTCGAGCTCCTCGCGGAGCGTCTCTACCTCCTCGATCGCGCCTGTGCCGGAAGCACGGCGTCTGACCCGAGCGACGCCTACATCGAGATCCGTGCGACCGCGGTCGACACGAGCGAGGCCGATTTCACGCTGCAGCTCCGGGAGATGTACGAGGCGTGGGCGCGCCTGCGTGGCATGAGGGTCAGGCGCCTGTGGTCGGAGGGGAGTCATCTGCTCGCGATCTCCGGGATCGGCGCATACCAGATCCTGTCGCCGGAGACGGGTCTCCACGTTCTCGAGTCGCCGCACGACAAGTCACCTCACGGCGACCGCTCTTTCGACCGCGTCGCCGTGCAGGTCGCCGTCGCGCCGTCCACGCCGGCGTCGCCGGAGGCCGACGCGTTGGAGTCGGCTCGACGCGCGCTAGGCCTCGACCCGCGACGACGGCGTCGCTTGCGATGCCGTCGAAGAGGCCGTGCCGGCTTTGCCGGCGCGGCCGCCCTCGAAGCCGTCCAGGCGGTCGAGCGCGGCCCCGATCTCGACGTGCTGCCCGACGAAGATCGGCGTGTCCCGCTCCGTGTAGCGCGAGGCTTCAGTCTCGCGCAGCGTCAGCATCAGGTGCATGAAGTCGGCCGGCTCGTCGCACTCGAAGGCGGTCATGAACTCCTGGTCGTCGATCCCGAACGAGTACGTCGTGTGGTTGTGGATCGAGGCGAACTCTGCGCCGATGCGCATGTGCTCGTCCATCGCGCGCTGGCGGTCGTCCGGCGAGAGGGAGTACCAGGTGCGCAGCTTCACGAACGGATAGACGACGAGGTAGGGCGATCCTTTGGGGACGACCTTTCGCGGCCGTCGCGCGCGCGTGTACTGCGACGCCTTCGTGGTGGCGAGGTACGAGTAGGGGATCTCGAGCCAGCCCGCGAGCGGAGTGCCGTTCAGCGCGGCGCCGAGCTCGCCGAGGTCCTCGTAGCGCGAGGTGATCTTCCAGAGGAAGAAGTCGGAATCGGGCCGGACGCCGGTGACCGTGTAGGCGCGGAGCGTTTCCATCCGCGCGGCCCAGTCCTCGACCACCTCTGCGAACGCGTCCTTGCCCGCCGCCCGCTCCTCCACGGGAAGCCGGCGCCAGGCGGGATCGACGCGATAGAAGGTGTACGCGACGTACTGCCCTTCCATGCTCTGAAGGCTACCGAGGACTTAGATCGAGAACGTGCCCGGTCGCACGCTGCGGGTGCCGACTGTGCCGCCGTTGCCGTAGCACTCCACGTCGCCGCCGCGGACCTGCCCGATCGTCTCCTTGACGAGAGCCCGGCTCGCCTTCGGCGTTCCGTCCGCGTAGTACAAGCCGGACTGCCAGCGGTTGTAATCCGTCTCGTCGGTGACGTGGAAGATCAGGAAGCCGCGCACCGTCGGCTGGCAAGCGGCCAGCAGGAGGGCTGCGCTGTAGCGCTCGGCCTGCAGGCTCTCGGAGACGGGCCTCGTCGTCGTCGGCTCGCGGCCGTGATAGAAGCTGGCCTTCCGCGCCGGGATGACCGTGTCGATCCCGTACTCGTCGTAGACGATCGGCAGCCTCGAGCCGAGTTGCGCTGTCCCGTTGAAGGCGCGGCCGAGGAGGGAGACGAGCTTCGGGTAGTCACCGAGGCCGATCGACGTCGAGCGAGGGTGCAGGAAGTCGGGCGGCGTGCTCGAGCTCTCCCCGTAGGGATGGAACGCGAAGCCGTCCATGATCGGCTCCAGCCGGCCGCTGGCGCGGTAGGCGGCGCCCATGTCCGCGATGAACGCCGTGGGGGAATGCGTGTGCCGCACCGCGGTCGCGTCGTCCTGTCCGCGCGGCGAGACCGAGCCGCCGAGCACGAACGTCGTCGGGTCGACCGCCTTGATCGCGTCGTACGCCTGCGCGAGCAGAGCCTCATATGCCGGAGCCGCGACGTCCTCGCCGTTCCGCCCGAACTGCGGCAGCCAGTAGCGGTTGAGATTCGGCTCGTTGCCGACGATCACCTCTCGAATCGTCGTCCGCTGCACGACGTCGGCGGCGAAGCTCGCGAAGTCGCGGCGGGCCGTGGCCGTCAGCGGCGTCACGCTGCTGCCGTACGGCATCACGGTCACGACGATCTTGATTCCGTTGAAGTCGCCGGCGGCGGCGATCGAGCGAAGCGCCTCGAGCTGATCGAGGGGCAGCTCGCTCAGACCCGGAGTCCAGATCGCCGTGATGCGAATCGCCTCGAGGCCGGCGGCGCGCGCGAGCTCCAGCTTCGCGGCCGCTACGAGCGGGTCGGCGTTGCGGCCCTCGTCCTCGGCTGCGCCCATGTACATCGTCAGCGAGGCCGGCGCGACCGGAGTCAGCGCGAGTGCCGCGACGAGACAGGCGAATGCTGTCAACAAGCGGAGGGGCATGGCGAAAAGGGGCCTGGAAGGGTGGCCGCGGGCGGGAGTCTAGGAGGGTCGCCGGATGCGGTCAACCCGGCAACCGGCCAGGAAATCACTCGTTCGAGGGAGGGCCGGCTCCTCTCGAAAAACGATACTGTTGCCATGGGTTAGGGTCGAGTTGCCAGGACTATCGCCGCAGGTGGTCCGGGAAGCTCGCCGCCTCCCTTGCCTCGGCCCTGACCTGTTTCGCCCAGAGCGGCCCGGCACTCTCCACCGGGCCGCTCGGTGTTTCGGTCACGGAATCAACAGCCGCCCCGACACCGCTCGCGTCGGACCGCGATTCACGGTCGCCGTGACGACGAGCCTCAGCACGTAGCGACCCGGGCGGAGACTCCCTAGGGCGACGCGCCTGTCGCCGTTCCCGACCGCCCGGCCGCGCCGCGTCACGAGGGTGTCTCCGCGGCGGGCCGTCAACACGTATTCGCAGTCGAGATCGCACCGGAACGTCACCGCCGGTCGCGGCGTCGCCGTCGACCGGAGCAGGGTCACGCGGGGGCGGAGCCGCAAGCCCGGGCAGGTCGCCACGACTCCGCGCCGCGCCTCCGCGGCGGCTCGCCGGACGACGAGCATGCTCGACTTCGGCTTCTCGTCGACGTAGAAGACACCGGATTGCCAGCGATTGAGGTCGGGCTCGTCGATCGTGTGGAAGATCGAGAGCGCGCGGACGGTCGGCTGGCAGAACGCGAGCTCGATCGCCTGCCGGTAGTAGCGGCCCTGGACGTCCTCCGGCACCGGTTTGACTGTCGCCGGCTCCAGGCCGGTGTAGAGCCTCGCCTTGGCCGCCGGGATCTGCGACTCGACGCCGAACTCGGTGTAGTAGATCGGGAGCGTCTGTCCCCGCTGCGGCGTGCCGTCGAACGCCTTGCCGAGGACGTCCACGAGCTTGTCGTAATCCGCCAGCGCGATCGTCTTCGAGTTCGGGTGGCGTCCGTCCACCGGCGCGATGCTCGAGTTGTCCTCGTACGGATGGAACGCCAGCCCGTCCATGATCGGCCGAAGGCGATCGCCGGCCCGGTAGGCCTCGCCCATGTCGGCGATGAACGTCGTCGGCGAATGAGTCGGCCTGATCGAATCAGGGTCGTCGCCGCCGCGCGGCGAGATGGCCCCGCCGAGCACCATGATCTTCGGCGACACGGCCTTCAGGGCGTCGTAGGCCTCGGCAAGGAGCGCCTCGTAGGCCGGTGCGGCCGCGTCCGATCCGTCCGGGTTGAACTGCGGCAGCCAGTAGCGGTTGATGTTCGGCTCGTTGCCGATGACGAAGTAGCGGATGCTGGGAAGCGCACGCGCCAGAGCGGCGGTGTAGGCGGCGAACTCGTCCCGCGCCTCCAGCGTCAGCGGCGTCGTCCGGTTGCCGAAGTTCGTGACGGTCGCCATGACGGTGACGCCGTCGAGCTTCGCAGCGTCGACGATGTTCGTCAGCACCCGAACATCGTCTGCGTCCGGCTTCGTCTTCCCGGGCGCCCACACCTGCGTCACGCGGACAGCGTTGAAACCCGCCAGCCGCAGGAGGTCCATCTGCGCCTTCACGCCGATGAGGGTCGGCTGGCGGACGGCGTCTTCGGTTGCCCCGATCAACATCGTCGGTCCACCCGCCAATGCCCGCGCGGGTAGAGCGAGGGCGACGAGGAGGACGAGGATGAGCCGCTTCATGACCCCAACTTTGCCGTGGATACCCTAGTCCGGAATGGCCAAGCGGCTCGAAGAACAGCTCCGAACCCTGCCGACCAAACCCGGCGTCTACCTCTTTCGCGACCGGAAGGGCGAGGTCCTCTACATCGGGAAAGCGAAATCGCTCCGGTCACGCGTGCGCTCGTACTTCCAGGAGAGCCTGGACTCGCGTGCGGCGATCCGGCAGCTTCCCGAGCGCGTCGAGGACATCGAGGTGATCGTCACCTCGAATCAGGTCGAGGCGCTCCACCTCGAGCAGAACCTCGTCAACCGCTTCCGGCCGCCCTTCAACGTGCGGCTGCGCGACGACAAGTCCTTCCCGTACATCGCCGTCACCGTCGAGGACGAGTACCCGCGGGTCATGTTCACGCGCGAGCGGCACCGGCGCGGCGTCGTCTACTTCGGGCCGTACGCGAACGCGAAGAAGGTGCGCGAGACGCTCGACGTGCTCAACCGCGTGTTCCAGTACCGGCCGTGCGAGGGGCCGAAGCCGGGGCGGCACAGCGGTATCCCTTGCCTCGACTACCACATCGACCGGTGTCTCGCTCCTTGCGTCGGCTACGTCTCGAAGGAGGACTATCGCCAGATCATCGACGGCGTGATCGAGTTCCTCTCCGGCGACACGAAGCCGATTCTGCGCGAGGTCGAACGGAAGATGAGGGAGGCGGCGGCCGAGCAGCGGTTCGAGGACGCGGCGCGCTACCGGAATCGCCTGAGGTCGGTCGAGCATCTCGCCGAACGGCAGGCCGCCGACCGGAGATCGGTCGGGACGATCGACGTGATCGGCCTCGCGGCGGACGGCGACCGGGCGGCGGTGCAGGTGTTTCCGCTCCGCGACGGGAAGCTGATCGACCGGCACAGCTTCCACCTCGAGAACGTCGGCGGCCAGGACCTCACGACCGTGCTGGAGCAATTCTGTCTGGAGTACTACGGGTCGGCGCCCTCGATCCCGCCGCAGATCGTTGTCCCGCGCGACGCCGGTGACATCGCGGCCCTGGAGGAGTTCCTGACGGAGCGCCGCGGCGCCCGCGTGGAGCTCCGTCCCGCCGAGCGCGGCGAGAAGCGGCGCCTGCAGGAGCTCGCGACCGAGAACGCCCAGCTTGCGCTCACGTCGGACGCCGCCGTTTCGGAGCAGAAGCGGCTGCGCCGGGTCGAGGCGCTCGAGGAGCTTCGCGAGGCGCTCAACCTCGAGAGCCTCCCGATCCGGATCGAGTGCTACGACATCTCGACGGCGATGGGCCAGGACAACGTCGGCTCGATGGTCGTGTTTCAGGACGGCGTCGCCAAGAAGGCGCACTACCGGAAGTTCGGGATCCGAGGCCAGGCCGGAATGGACGACTTCGCCGCAATGGGGGAGGTGATCTCCCGCCGGTTCGCGCGCCTCTCGAACGGCGTGACCGCCGACGACTACGACGAGTCCTTTGTGGCGAGGCCGAACCTCGTCGTCGTCGACGGCGGCAAGGGACAGCTGTCCGCGGCGCTCGCGGCGATGCAGGCCTTCGACCTGCCGCGGGTGGCGGTGATCGCATTGGCGAAGCGGGAGGAGGAGGTGTTCGTGCCCGGGCAGCCGGATCCGATCCGACTCGAGGCGCACTCGCCGGGCTTGCAGCTGCTGCAGCGGATCCGCGACGAGGCGCACCGCTTCGCCGTCGGCTTCCACCGGCAGCGGCGCGACTCACGGTCGTTCGAGTCGATCTTCGACGACCTCGAGGGCGTCGGGCCGGTACGCCGGCGCGCGATCCTGCGCCACTTCGGCTCCGCCGACCGGTTCCTCGCCGCGTCCCAGGAGGAGCTCGAAGGGGTTCCGGGCGTTCCCGCGAAGACGGCGCGGTCGATCTATCGGCAGCTGCACAAAGCCGGCCGCGCCTAGAAACGTTTTCCGATGGGTGGCCGCGACTCGGCCCGCCCGACGGACCGCGCCAACTCTGTAACAACGGATCCACAAAGGGACAGTCCCTAGACTTGGCCGTTCGAGGCACGGACCAGTTGGGACGAAAGAGTGACGGTTCGTCCACAGGCCTGACCGGAGCGGCGCCCGGCGAATCCCTCGATCGGGTCACCCGGCCGAGCTATCCCGTCGAGCGCCAGGGCGCCGATATCGAGAGGGCCGCAGCATGACCGTCCGCACCCTCACTCCCTCTGCACCCACCGGAGCACTCCGCTCCCCCTCGACGCTGGGCGCGCGCGTCCGCCAGTTGCGCACGGCGGCCGGACTGACGCAGGACGACCTCGCCGCCGACCGCTGCTCGAAGGAGTACGTCTCCCAGATCGAGCGCGGCAAGACGCGCCCGACCGCCGCGACCCTCGAGTGGATCGCGGAGGCGCTGGGCGTGGATGTCACGTATCTCGAGACCGGACAGACCTGGAGCGAGTACGCGGCCGTCGAGGCCGCTGTCGCCCGCGCCGAGGCCGCTGTCGAGGGTCAGCACTACGAGGACGCGATCGAGACTCTTTCCGCCCTCCGCTATTCCCCCGACGCGCCCGAGCTCGAGCTGCGCGGGCTGCTCGCGCAGAGCTGGGCGAACCTGTACTTCGGCGATGTCCAGCATGCGCTGGAGCTGCTCGCGCACGCACGCGCGATTGCGGAGAGCGAGATCTTCTCCGACGTCGAGCGCGCGGAGGTCCTCTATCGCATGGGCGTCTGCCGCTACAAGCTCTCGTCGATCAACTCGGCTCTGATGCTCCTCAACGAGGCGATGGAGCTCGCCAGCCGGTCGGGTCTTGCGTGCGACCGGCTCCGAGCAGACATCCTCGAGTGGCGGTCGCGCTGTTCACGCCGCCAGCGGGATTTCGAGGCGGCGCGCGAGGACATCGAGCTTGCGCTCGAGCTCGCCCAGGGCCTCGAGGACACGCTCACCGTCGCGCACGTGATGTTCCAGGCCTCGCTCGTCGCGGAGCGGAGCGGCAACTGGGTTCGCGCCCGCACGCTCGCCGAGAAGGCCAGGGATCTGTACGAGCAGCACGGCGACCGCCTCAACCTCGGCCGCATGCTCAACAACCTCGGCGGCCTCGAGTATCTGCTCGGGAAGCCGGAGGACGCAGTCGGGTACTTGAAGCGCGCCTTCTCGGTCGCGCTCGAGCTCGGCAGCGACGCGGACGCCGCCCAGGCGGTCTCCTCGCTCGCCCAGGTTCACCTAGGTACCGGTGACGTTGAGCTCGCCGAGGAGCAGTCGCGCCACGCGCTCGAGCTGCTCGGCGGCCGCGACGACTTCGTCGACGAGATCGGTAACGCCCAGATCGTGCTCGGGCGCTCGCTGCTCGAGCAGGACCGGCTCGACGAGGCCCAGCAGATTTTCGAAGAGGCCGAGGCGAGCTTTGCCCAGCTCTCCTCAGCCAGCCACCGTGCGGTCGCATGGACGGCTCAGGGGGACGTGGCGTCGAAGCGTGGAGACGCGAAGACGGCCGCCACCCTGTACCGCCGAGCTGCCGAAGCCCTGCAGGACGTCAGGTTCTAGGAAGGAGGTGATCAGGATGCTGCGGAAGCTTCTCTCGATTGGAGCGCTAGTCGTGGTCGCCGCTGCTTTTGGCGCCGGCCCCGCCAGCGCGAAGAGTCCCGCCCCCGGCAACCCGTCGAACAACGGCTACCACTATGGCCAGGACGGGTTCTCCGACGGACGGCTCTAGTCCTATTTTCTAGCTCTCGCGGCGGCCGCTCCTCGGGCGGCCGTCCGTCGTTGGTCCGCGTCCCTGGACACGCAAGGCGGGTTGAGACGGACGCGCGGGCAGAGCCCGCACGTCCTCTATGGCGGCGTCGACACGCGACGCCGCGGGGCGGCCGTCCGTCGTTGGTCCGCGTCCGCGTCCACGGCATCGCGAAACCGGAGTGTCCGCATCATCAAGAAGATCGCCGCGAACCCGAGCGCCGCGTTGAAGATAGTCAGGGTCACGCGCATGCCGACGCTGAAGCTGAGCGCCTGGCTGTGTGACGTCACGCCGCGAAAGAGGTAGACCAGGAACGCCTGCTCGGTACCGATCCCGCCCGGGCTGAACGGGAGCACCGTGGCGAGGCTCTGGCTGACCTGGACGAGCAGCGCGTTGTGAAGCGTGGCCGGAACGCCGAATGCGTGCAGGAAGCAGAAGACCGCGACGAGCCGCAGCGACCAATCGGCCACCTGGAACGGGATCACGCGCGTCACGTAGTAGGGCCGCTTGCGAAAGGCGGAGAAGCCCTGGGCGATCCGCTCCTTGAAGTCCTCCACGCGCTCGGCGATCCAGAGCAGCAGTAAGCCGCCGAAGAGGAGCAGCGCCACGAACAGGATGAGGCCGGCCGTCGGATGGCGGAACGCCCAGCCGTAGTCCAGTGAGGGAAGGTGGGGGAGGACGTCCAGCCCCGGCAAAGCCCCGAGCGTGATCGCCCAGACGATGAAGCAGGTCGCGACGAGCATGTCGAAGAGCGTCTGGAGCAGGACGGTCGCGACCAGCGTCGTGTACGTCGCTCCTTCGACACGGCGCTTCGCGATGAACAGCTTGACGGCGTCGCCACCGCGCGCCGGGATGATCGCGTTGACTCCGGTGCCGGCGACGTACGCCCCGAACATCTGCCGCCACCGCACGCGGGTGCGCGGGTACGCCGCCTTGACGATGTTCCGCCAGGCGCGCGAGACCGCCAAGAGCTTGCAGACGTGCACCAGGAGTGCGAGCCCGATCCACTTCCACTCGACCGCTGCGAGATGGTCGAAGAAGACGCCGATCGCGTGGACGACCGAATGGATCATCCGCTCAGTGTGGCGTACCTAGAAGTCTCCGCCGCCTCCTCCCCCTCCGAAGTCGCCGCCGCCGAAGTCGCCGCTGCCTGAGAAATCTCCGCCGCCGAGGCCTCCGAAGTCGCCCCCGCCGCCGCCGTCACCGGGAGAGTCATAGCCTCCCCAGCCACCCTGGCTGCCCCAGCCTCCGCCGAAGCCGCCGAAGCCGCCACCGAGGAGCTCCCCGACGAACAGGCCGCCGAGGAAGCCCCCGCCGCCGAACGGGCTGAAGAAGCCGCCCGCCCACGGGCTGAAGTAGGCCGGAGCCGCGTAGTACGGAACGCGACGGCCGCCGGTCATGACCTCGCGCGCCGCCGGCTCACGCCCGGCCTCCACCTCGACGGCGCACGCTTCGCAGGCCGGGACCGCGCGGGCCGTTCCGTCGGGCGGCGCCCACTGGACGTCGCGGGTCGACGGCCCGTGGCGCGGATCGAAGAAGCAGGGCGGACGCCGCTCCGGAGGCTGGCGGTCGTGGACACGGGCGTCGGCGCACGCCATCCGGTAGCGGCCCTCCTCGAGGGCCTCCGTCACCTTCGCCATGTCCTCGACCCGGCCGGCCCGGTCGAAGGCCTGGTTCGCGGCGTCGTAGCGATTCAGCGCGGCCTGGTAATCCTCTTTCGCCTCCGCGGGAGCGCCGGGCGCGTCGACGTGGCCCTCGAGCTTCTGGACGTCGTCGGCGAGCGCCACCAGATCGTCCTTTGCCGCCTCCCGTACCTCCGCTAGTGCCTGCTGTTCGCGGCGCCGGCTGCGGACACGATGGAGGAGGAAGATGCCACCGCCGATCGCCGCCAGAACGGCAATCAATCCGATGCCCGACCCGCCGGGCCCGCCGTCCCCGGGCTCCGAAGCCGCTCCCGCGCCGCTGCGCTCTGAGGCGACCATGTCGACGAATGCCGTCAGGGTCGCGGTGAGGCCTTCGTCGTGGTGCTCCTGGAAGGCCTCGGTGGCGAGTCGTCCGGCTTCGCCCTTCGGCAACACGCCCCCGGTCGCCCCGGCCCGGAACTTGCCGGCCACGACGACGGCGTACGTCCCCGGTAGGCCGACCTCGCCGTGGAGCTTGCGCAGGACGCCCTCCGGCGTTCCGTCAGCTGCGTCGAGGGCAGAACGGGGAAGAACGGCGACGAACATCGGGGCCGCGCCGCTCGAACTGATCTCGTCGCGCAGGGCGTCTGCGTCGCCCACGCTGAGCGTCGGCCTGGCATCGGGGCCGGCGAAGACCGGATCGCCGCGCAGCGAGCCGGCGACCTCAGCGAGTGCCTGGCCCGTGGCTGCCGCGGGCACGGCGAGAGCGGCCGCTGCGGCCGCCACGAGAAGACCTCGTCTCATTGGACTAGATCGGGCCCTTGCCGTCGTCCGGCGCCATGAACGGATAGCGATAGTCCGTCGGCGGGACGAAGGTTTCCTTGATCGTGCGCGGGCTGACCCAGCGGATCAGGTTCCACATCGAGCCGGCCTTGTCGTTCGTGCCGGACGCGCGGGCACCGCCGAACGGCTGCTGGCCGACGATCGCGCCGGTCGGCTTGTCGTTCACGTAGAAGTTCCCGGCGGCGTAGCGGAGCTTCTCCTGGGCGAGCTCGACCGCCTCCCGCTCACGCGCGAAGACGGCGCCGGTGAGCCCGTAGGGCGCGCCCTGGTCGACCAGCTCGAGGGTCTCGCCGTACTTCGCCGCGGGATAGACGTACGTGGTCACGACCGGCCCGAACAGCTCGTCCTTCATCGTGCGGAAGTTCGGGTCCTCGGTCTCGATCACGGTCGGCTCGACGAAGAAGCCCTCGGAGTCGTCGTAGCCACCGCCGACGAGGACGTTGACCTTCGCCGCGGCCTTGGCTTCCTCGATCGCTTCCTTCTGCGTGCGGAACGAGCCTGCGTCGATCACCGCGCCCATGAAGTTCTCGAAGTCGGCTGGATCGCCCATCTTGATCGTGCGCACCTGCTCGACGAGGCGCTCTCTGATCTCCGGCCACAGGTTCGACGGAGCGAAGACCCGAGACGCAGCTGAGCATTTCTGGCCCTGGTACTCGAAGCTGCCCCGGACGATCGCGGTCGCGACGGCTTCGGCATCTGCAGAGGGGTGGGCGACGATGAAGTCCTTGCCGCCGGTCTCGCCGACGATCCGCGGATAGTTGCGGTACTGCGCGATGTTGTCGCCGATCGTCTTCCAGATCGACTGGAAGACGGGCGTCGAGCCGGTGAAGTGGATGCCGGCCAGGTTGGAGCTTGCGAGGGCGGGATCGCCGATCTCGGAGCCCGAGCCGTAGACGAGGTTGATCACTCCGGGCGGAAGGCCCGCCTCCTCGAACAGCTTCATCAGGAAGTGCGCCGAGTAGGCCGCGGTCGAAGCCGGCTTCCAGAGCACGGTGTTGCCCATCAGCGCCGCGCTGCTTGGCAGGTTGGCGGCGATCGCCGTGAAGTTGAACGGCGTCACGGCGAAGACGAAACCCTCGAGCGGCCGGTATTCCATCCGGTTCCAGGTTCCGGGCGCCGAGCTCGGCTGCTCATCGTAGATCCGCAGCATGAACTGGACGTTGAAGCGGAGGAAGTCGATCACCTCGCAGGCCGCGTCGATCTCCGCCTGGTGAGCCGTCTTGGACTGGCCGAGCATCGTCGCGGCGTTGAGGGTCGAGCGCCACGGCCCGGCGAGCAGCTCCGCGGCGCGGAGGAACACGGCGGCGCGTTCCTCCCACGGCGTGCGATGCCAGTCCTCCCACGCGTCGCCGGCGGCCTTGATCGCCTGCTCGACGTGGCGAGCCGAGCCCTTGTGGACGGTGGCGAGGACGTGATCCTTGTCGTGCGGCATGACCGCGTCGAAGGTCTCGCTCGTGCGCACCTCCTCGCCGCCGATCACGAGCGGCAGCTCGATCTGCTCGGACCGCATCTCCTGGAGCCGGAGCCGCAGACTCTCGCGTTCAGGCGTCCCCGGTGCGTACGACCCGACCGGCTCGTTCACCGGCGCGGGCGGGCGGAAGAGACCAGGGGCACTCATCTGCGGTGATTGTAAATTTGAGAGCCGTGTCCGTGACGTGTGTCCCCTACATCGCCGAGGGCTGGGGCAGGGGCGAGCTGTGGCTCGACGGGCCTCGGCTCGTCTGGCACGAGTTGCCGCGTATCCCCCACCCAGGGAGGGGTCCGAACCCGCCTCCCTCGCGGTCGACGATACCGGCGAAAGGCGCCCGCAGGGGTAACGGAAGTGCGTCGGAAGTGGAACATCTCGTCCACAGAGTTGAGCGGTACTTCCGCGGCGACGCCGTCTTCTTCGACGACGTCGAGCTCGACGACGACGGCTGGACGCCCTTCCAGCGGGACGTCGCGACCGCGCTGCGGCGCGTCCCCTACGGCGAGGTCGTCTCCTACTCCGACCTCGCACGCCTGGCCGGCTACCCGCGGGCACAGCGCGCCGCCGGGACGTTCTGCGCGGGCAACCGCTTCCCGCTCGTCCTTCCGTGCCATCGCGTCGTCGGTGCAGCAGGAATCGGCTCGTACGGCTCCCTCGGCGTCGACTACAAGCGTCGGTTGCTCGCCCTCGAAGGTGTCGCTCTCTGAGGATCTCCGCGGCGAGCTCGCTGCGATCGCTCCGCGGAGCGACTGCGACCGGCTCGCCGAGCTCTCCGGCCTCTTCCACGCAGCCGGAAGCGTCCACCTGCGCGGGCGCGGCGAGGTAGCCGTGCACCTTGACGTTGCCGAATCCGCCGTCGCCCGGCGGGCGTTCAGCCTCCTCCGCAAGTTCGCCGTCGCCTCGGAGGTCCGCACGTACCGCCGACGTGCCTTCGAGCGGGCGACGCGCTACCAATTGCACGTCGCGGGAGACGAGCGGGCGCTCCAGGTGTTGCACGAGGCGGGTGTCCTCGGGGCTGGGCTCGCCCCGCTGGCGCATCCGCCGCGCCGGGTCGTCGCCCGCTCGTGCTGCCGGCGCGCGTACCTGCGCGGCGCAGTGCTCGGCGGCGGCTCGCTGACCGGCCCGCGCAACCTCCACCTGGAGATCCGCAGCGCGGAGGCCGACGGCGCGGCATTCGTCGCGGCGCTCGCAGGACGGGAGGGCGCGAGGCTCGCCGTCCTCGACCGAGGGCGCCACGCCGTCGCCTACGCGAAGGGCGCCGACGCCGTTGCCGACGTCCTCGTCGCCGCCGGTGCGAGTGGATCAGTGCTTCGCCTCGAGGAGAGCGCCGTCATGGCGGCCACGCGCGGCCGGGCCAACCGGCTCGCGAACGCGGACCACGCGAACCTCGTCCGAGTGAGTCGTGCTGCCCACGCCCAGCTCCAGGCCGTCGATCGCCTCCGGCGACGCGGCCAGCTCGAGCGGCTCCCCGCCGTGCTCCAGGAGATCGCCGACCTGCGCACGCGGCACCCCACGCTCTCGCTTCGCGAGCTGGCCGCAAAGTGCCGTCCGCCGGCTACCAAAGCGTCCGCGCATCGGCGTTTACAGAAGTTGCAACAGCTCGCGGACACCTAACTTTGCCGTTCGGTTGTCGTCCGCCCTTGCTCTGTCATACTCAAAGAGCGGCGGGTCCGTGCTCGTCCGGCGCCGGATTCAGACCCCGTCCGACGTCACGGTCCTGAGCGTGGTTCAACCGGAGGGGGAGGTCGTCCTCGGAGCTTCCCCTCCGGCCCGCCGCGTAGCGGCGGGCCGGAGGGCGTAACGGCGCGCCGGCAAAGCCGGCACGCCTCCTCTGGTCGGCATCGCAAGCGATGCCTTCGCGGCCCGCCAAGTAGGTTGGTCCGGAGGGCTTAAACGGCGCGCCGCTGAGTTCCAAGCCTCTGGTTGGCAGAGGAAAGGCCGTTAGACTCGATCCATGGCCAAGACACGCGTTGGAATCAATGGTTTCGGGCGGATCGGGCGCAACTTCTTCCGCGCCCACCTCGAGCGCGGCGGCGACTTCGAGGTCGTCGCGATCAACGACCTCGGGGACGCGAAGACGATGGGGCACCTGCTCAAGTACGACTCCGTCCTCGGGCCGCTGGACGAGGAGGTCGAGGTCGGCGACGGCCTGATCAAGGCCGGCAAGACCGAGCTGAAGGTCCTCTCGGAGCGCGACCCGGCGGGACTGCCCTGGGGCGACCTCGAGGTCGAGCTGGTGATCGAGTCGACCGGCTTCTTCGCCGACCGCGACGGCGCGCAGAAGCACATCGACGCCGGCGCGAAGAAGGTCGTCATCTCCGCTCCGGCGACCGACCCGGACCTAACCGTCGTCCTCGGCGTCAACGACGAGATGTACGACCCGGAGCAGCACCACATCGTCTCCAACGCCTCCTGCACGACGAACTGCGTCGCGCCGCTGGCCAAGGTCCTGCACGACGCGTTCACGATCGAGCAGGGCTTCATGACGACGATCCACGCGTACACGAACGACCAGCAGATCCTCGACCTCCCCCACAAGGACCTGCGTCGCGCCCGCGCCGCCGCGATCAACTTGATCCCGACGTCCACCGGCGCCGCCAAGGCGATCGGGCTCGTCATGCCCGACCTGAAGGGGAAGGTCGACGGCATCTCCGTGCGTGCGCCGGTCGCGGTCGGCTCGATCACGGACCTCGTCGTGCGGCTCGGCCGCGAGGTGACCGTGGAGGCCGTCAACGAGGCGTATCGCGGCGCGGCGGAGAGCGGCCGCCTCGAGGGGATCCTCCGCTACTCCGACGATCCGCTCGTGTCCACGGACATCATCCACTCGCAGTACTCCTGCATCGTCGACAGCGACCTGACGATGGCGAACGGGAGCATGGTCAAGGTCTTCGGCTGGTACGACAACGAGTGGGGTTACAGCTGCCGGCTCGTGGACGTGGTCGCGAAGATCGCCGCCGACATCCCGGCTGCCGTTTCGGCATAAGTGCCGACGCCCGCATGAAGCGCCCGCGCTCGGTGCGCGATGCCGAGGTGCATGGCCGTCACGTCCTGCTCCGCGCCGACCTGAACGTTCCGCTGGAGGGCAGGGTGGTGGCCGACGAGACGAGGATCCGAGCGGCATTGCCGACGATCGAGCTCCTGCTCGAGCGCGACGCGGCCGGTATCGACGTCTGCTCCCACCTCGGCCGGCCCAAGGAGGGGCCCGACCCGAGGCTGTCGCTGCGACCTGTCGCCGAGCGGCTCGCCGACGCGCTCGGGCACGACGTGGGCTTCGAGGAGCCCGGCGCGCGCGTGAACGTCCTCGAGAACACGCGCTTCGACCCCGGCGAGACGAAGAACGACGAAGGCTACGCTCGCCAGCTCGCCTCCGGCCGCGACCTCTTTGTCCAGGACGCCTTCGGCTCGGTTCACCGCGCGCACGCCTCGACGGTGGCCGTCGCGCAGCTTCTCCCCGCCTACGCGGGGCTGCTGCTCGAGCGCGAGTTGGAGGAGCTCGGCAAGCTGCTCGGTCCGGTCGATCGCCCATTCGTGCTCGTCTCAGGCGGTGCGAAGGTCGAGGACAAGCTCGGCGTCCTCGAGCAGCTCGGCGGAAAGGCCGACGCCGTCCTCGTGGGCGGGAAGATGGCCGAACAGCTGCGCGCCGAGAACCCGTTGTTGTTCGACGTCGTGCTCCCGACGGACGTCGTCGCGGCGGCCGAGTTCGCGGCCGACGCGGAGGCGCGGGTCGTCCCGTACGAGGAGGTTCCGGAGGGCTGGCTCGGGCTGGACATCGGCCCGGAGACGCGCCGCCTCTTCGCGGACCGGATCGCCGAGGCGCGCACGATCTTCTGGAACGGGCCGATGGGGGTGTTCGAGTGGCGTCGCTTCGCGGAGGGGACGAAGGCCGTGGCCCAGGCGGTGGCGGCGGCGAACGCGTACTCGGTCGTCGGCGGCGCGGATTCGGCCCGGGCGCTGCACGAGCTCGGCCTCGCCGACCACGTCTCCTGGCTTTCGACCGGCGGCGGCGCCGCGCTCGAACTGCTCGAGGGGAAGGAGCTCCCCGGGGTCGCCGCGATTCCGCCGGCCGAATAGCATCGCCCCGATGCTGATCGCGGGCAACTGGAAGATGTACAAGGGGCCGGGGGAGACGGCCGAGTTCTGCCTCGCCCTGCGCGACGCCGAGCTCGGGGCCGCGGCTGTCGTCGTGTGCCCGCCCTACGTCTCGCTCGCGGTCGCCGTCCAGTTGCTCGCGCAGACAGAGATCGCCGTCGCAGCGCAGAACGTCCACTGGGAGGGCGAGGGCGCGTACACCGGCGAGATCTCGGCGCCGATGCTCCGCGAGCTCGGCGTCTACGGGACGATCGTCGGGCACTCCGAGCGCCGCCAGTATTTCGGCGAGACCGACGAGTGCGTCGCGAAGCGCGCCGAGGCCGCGCTCGCGGCCGGCCTCGAGGTGATCGCCTGTGTCGGCGAGACCGAGGAGCAACGTGAGCGGGGCGAGACCGAGGACGTCCTCCGCCGCCAGGTCTCCGTGCTCCCGGACGACGACGGCCTCGTCGTCGCCTACGAGCCGGTGTGGGCGATCGGCACAGGAAAGACGGCGACGCCCGAGATCGCTCAGGATGCACACACGTTCGTCAAGAGCCTGCTCGACCGGCCGGTGCTCTACGGCGGCTCCGTCAAGCCGGACAACGCCGGCGAGTTGCTCGCCCAACAGGACGTCGACGGCGCGCTCGTCGGCGGCGCCTCCCTCGACGTCGACTCGTTCGCAGCGATTTGTCGAGCCGCACCTACCCCTTAGTCGCGCTCGTGATCCTGGACGGGTGGGGCTGTGCACCGCCCGGGCCGGGAAACGCCGTCGGCCTCGCCGACACGCCGAACTTCGACCGGCTCTGGCACGAGTACCCGCACACGAGGCTGGATGCATCCGGCGCGGCCGTCGGCCTTCCGCCGGGCCAGATGGGGAACTCCGAGGTCGGCCACCTGACGATCGGCTCGGGCCGGATCCTCTACCAGGACCTCATGCGCGTGAACAAGGCGATCGAGGACGGCTCGTTCTTCGAGAACCCCGCCCTTCGCGCCGCCTTCGAGCGGGGAGAGCGGACGCATCTGCTCGGCCTCGTCTCTCATGGCGGCGTCCATTCGCACATCGACCACCTGAAGGCGCTGCTCCGCTTCGCACCCGAGAAGACCTGGATCCACGCCTTCACGGACGGCCGGGACGTCTCGCCGACGTCAGCTGTCCGGGATCTCGCGGAGCTGCCGGTCGACCGCATCGCCACGGTCGTCGGCCGGTATTACGCCATGGACCGCGATCAGCGCTGGGACCGGATAAATCGCGCCTTCGACGCGATTTGTCTAGGTGCTGGGGAGCAGGCGGAGGATCCAATCGAAGCGGTCCGCCGTAGTTATGAACGCGGCATCACGGATGAGTTCATCGAGCCCACAGCAATTAGTGGCCGTCCGCGGCTCGAGCCGAGGACGGACTCCGTGATCTTCTTCAACTTCCGTCCCGACAGAGCCCGCCAATTGACGATGAAGCTAATCGAGGCAGGTGCCGATATCACGACCATGACGAGGTACCGGGCGGACCTCGAGACACCCGTCGCCTTCTCCGAGCAGAAGGTGGACGAGACGCTGGCCGAGGTCCTGTCCGAGCACGGCGTGCGCCAGCTGCACGTGGCCGAGACGGAGAAGTACGCGCACGTCACCTACTTCTTCAACGGCGGCCGGGAGGCGGAGTGGGGAGGGGAGACGCGCGTGCTCGTCCCCTCGCCGCGCGACGTTCCCAGCTACGACCTGAAGCCCGAGATGTCGGCGGCCGAGGTGACGCGGCGCTTCGTCGAGGAGATCGAATCCGGCGACTACGCGTTTGCGGTCCTCAACTTCGCCAACCCGGACATGGTCGGCCACACCGGCTCGATTCCCGCAGTCGTGCGCGCCGTCGAGACCGCCGACTCGTGCCTCGGGGAGGTGGTCGCCGCGGTGCAGCGAAAGGGCGGTGTGTCGCTCGTCACAGCCGACCACGGAAACGCCGAGCAGATGCTGGAGGCCGACGGCGTCAGCCCCCACACGGCCCACACGACGAACCCCGTGCCGCTGATCGTCACAGATCCGGAGGTGACGCTCCGAGACGCCGGCGAGCTGGCCGATCTTGTCCCCTCTGTGCTGGGGTTTTTGGGTTTTAACCAACCTTTACAGATGACCGGTAAACCGCTAACGACCTCCGCTGAATAGCGGTTATACTCCGGCTTCTTGCCGCTCCAGCAACCTGACTTTGGCGTCCTGCGGAGGGCACAGCGAGGCGACGAGAGAGCCTTCTCGCTGATCGTCCGCGCCTATCAGGTACCCGTCTTCAACTACGTGCTGCGGCTCGTGGGCGACCGGTCGCTCGCGGAGGATCTGACGCAGGAGGTGTTCCTGCGAGTCTTCCAGGGGCTGCCGAAGTTCTCGCTGCGGTCGAAGTTCACGACGTGGCTCTTCCAGGTGACGAAGAACCGCGTCCTCGACGAGCTCCGCGCGGTCGAGCGCCGGCCGCGCGCGGTGGTCGCGCTCGAAGACGTGCCGCCGCTCGAGGTCGTGGACGCGCCGATGGAGCGGCTCGAGGCGATCGACGCCGTCTGGCGCGCCGTCGGAGCGCTCAACGTCGACCTGAAGATGGCGCTTCTCCTGCGCGACATCGTCGGCCTCTCGTACACGGAGATCGCCGACTCCCTCGAGATCACGCTCGCCACGGTCAAGTGGCGGATCTACAAGGCCCGCGAGGACGTCCAGCTCGCGCTCGCCCGCGAGGGCATCATGGTCGGCGAGCAGGCGGAGCCTGCAGCCGAGCCCGTCTCTTCCTAGCGCGAATACTGGCGGAGCCAGTCCGAGAGGTTCCGTGCCTCGTCGGCCGCCGTCGGCCCTGCCGGAATCGATGCCACCGCCGGTTGCGTCGGGGGCGGCTTGGACTCGTTCCCGCCCAGCTGGGTCAGTCCGAGGGCGACCCCGACGGCCGCGACGACCACGGCCGCGGTGATCCACAGCCAAGCGCCCGCGCCGGGCAGGCTCACATGTGTCCTGCGGGGCAGCGGGATCGTCGCCGCCGTGGGTGCGCGTCGATCGTCGAGCGCCGCCCGCAGCTCGGCGGCCAGCTCCGTGGCTGAATCAGGCCGGAAGCTCGGATCCCGCGCCAGGCAGCGCATCACCACAGCCTCGAGCCGATCCGAGATCGTCGGATCGAGGTCGCGCGGCGGGACGATCTCGCCCGAGCTCTGCTTCGCTGCGAGCTCGGCCAGCGACGAGAACTCATACGGGGTCCTGCCGGTGAGCAGCTCGTACAGGACGGCGCCGAGGGAGTAGAGGTCCGCGGCGGCGGTGACCTCTTTGCCGGCTGCCTGTTCCGGCGAGAGGTACGCGGCCGTCCCGAGGATCGTTCCGTGCTGGGTGAGGCGTGTCGAGTCGGCAGTTCGCGCGATCCCGAGGTCGGTGACCTTGACGCAGCCGTCCTCGCGGACGAGCAGGTTCTGCGGCTTGACGTCACGGTGGACGAGTCCGTGCTCGTGCGCGTGCTGGAGGCCGTCGCACGCGTCGGCGACGAGCGCGACCGCCTCCGCCGGGCTCACTTTCGTCCGGCGGGCGAGCAGGTCCGCGACGGTCTCGCCGGGAACGTACTCCATGACGATGTACGGCTGTCCGTCCGCTTCGCCGGCGTCGAAGACCTGGACGACGTTCGGATGCGAGAGCCGGGCCGCGAGGCGCGACTCGCGCAGGAACCGGTTGCGAAACGCCCCGTCTCCGCTGAGGTCGCCGGCGAGCACCTTGACGGCGACCCGTCGGTGGAGCTCAGCGTCGCGGGCGAGGAACACGGTGGCCATGCCGCCGCGGCCGAGCGTGCGTTCGATCCGGTAGCGGCCGGCGACGGTCTCGAGCGTCACCCCTCGTCCCCGTCCTGTCCGTGCTTGCCCTTGCCGTGCTTCTTGTCCTTCCCCTTGTGGTTCTCCTCGGATGGTGGCGGTGCACAGTTGATCCGCTCGATCAGGTCGTTGGCGGCGCCCGACAGCGGCTCCTGCAAGCGGGCCGGAACCCGGCCGGCGTTGATCGCGGCGATCGTGCGCGTTTGCAGCGCCTTCGCGGCGGCGAGCGCGCCGCAGCCATCGTTGCTCTCGAGCAGGCGGGCGACGTCGTCGCTCCGGGAGGCGAGGTCGGCGGCGAGCGGTGCAGGGAGACGGGGAGGCGGAGGAGCGGCGCGTTCGTTGCCGCTGCCGCAACCGCCGAGAGCGAGCGCCGCCGCCAGGGCCACGCCCAGCTCGACTCCTCTGGCTCGCTTCCTCATCACTCGCCGCGCTCCAGCCGAGCCGCCAGCAGCTGCGGCAATCCCCGCTCGCTCATCTCGACTTGGGTCTTCTCGACCGGATATGTCACCCGGCGAAAGGACGCGAAACGCCGCTCGAGATCGAGCAGGAGCCAGGCGGCCCGCGGGTCGCCGTCCCGCGGCTGGCCGACCGAGCCGGGATTCAGGAGCCAGCGGCCATTCAGGTCGAACTCCGCGTCGGCTGGGGCGAGACCGCCGGCGATGCTGTGATCGTCGCCCAGCCGCAGTGCCAGCGGCACGTGGCTGTGGCCGACGAGGATCAGGGCGGCATCGGCCAGCTCGAAGGTCGCACGCGCCGCCTCCTCGCTGAGGATGTACTCCCAGACGGGATCGCGGGCGCTGGCGTGATAGAGGCCGACGCCCTCGGCCTGGGCGCTCGGCTTCAGCGCGGCGAGGAACTCGCGCGAGGCTTCGGTGAGGACCTGGGACGTCCAGACCGCGGCCGCGGCGGCCTCTTCGTTGAACTCTCCGACCGACAGCTCGCCGAGGGCGACGAGGTCGTGGTTCCCCACCAGGCAGAGGTCGGCACGCTCCCGGACGAGGTCGCAGCACTCGTTCGGCTGCGGTCCGTAGCCGACCGTGTCGCCGAGGCACCAGACCGTGTCCGGGCGCTCTGCCTCGACCGCCTCCAGCACCGCATCCAGGGCATGGCGGTTAGCGTGGATGTCCGAGATGACGGCGACGCGCATCCTCAGGGGAGCGACCATAGCCGCCGGTGTCGGGGTCTGGGTCGTGCTCGCGGCGCTCCTCTGGCGAACCACCGTGCCGGCTGGACTTCGCCTCCCGCACCTCGACGAGAACGCCGTCTTCGGCCGTCGGCTCGTCCATGACGCGGCGCGGTACGAGCGCCTGCTCGACTTCCTCTGGCTCGGCGCGACGCTGACGGACCTCGTCGTGCTGGGGGTGCTCGTGCGCCGCGGCCGGCGCTTGGCGCAGGGCCTGGGTCTTGGCCGGGTCAACGCCGGGATCGTCGTCGGCGTCGTCGCGCTGACGATCCTCTGGGCGGCGGAGCTCCCCTGGGCCGTCGCGAGCGAGTGGTGGCAGCGGCGCCACGGGATCTCCCGCGAGAACTACGTGGACGCCCTTTTGAGCGCCTGGGCATCGCTGCTGGCGACGACGTTCGTCGCGCTCGTGGCGCTCGCCGTGATTCTCGGCTACGCCAAGGCGCTGCGCACGCGCTGGTGGCTCGCGGCCGTGCCGACGATCGTCGCCCTCGGGGCAGCGCTCCAGTTCGTCGTCCCGTACCTGGTCACGCTCGGCACCGATCCGCTCCCCAGGGGCGAGCTGACCGCGCAGATTCGGCAGCTGGAGGAGCGCGAGGACGCAGGCAATCCGCCGATCCGCGTCGAGACCGTGAGCGACACGACGCGCGCCGCCAATGCCTATTCGCTCGGAATCGGGCCGAGCGAGCGCGTCGTCTTCTGGGACACGCTGCTGCACGAGTTCGGCCCGCGGGAGGTGCGATTCGTCGCGGCGCACGAGCTCGCGCACCTCGCCCGGAACCACATCCTCAAGGGCGTCGCCTGGATCGGCCTGTTCACGCTGCCGATCCTCGGCCTCGTGGCATTCGTGACTGAGCGGGGCGGCGGTTTGCGGGAGCCGGCGAACGTGCCGCTCGGCCTGCTCGTCCTCGTCGCCGCGAATCTCGTGGCGCTGCCGCTCCGGAACGAGATCTCGCGCCGGTACGAGACCGAGGCCGACTGGATCGCACTAGGTGCCACGCGCGACCCTGGCGCAGCGCGCGGTCTCTTCAGGGGATTCTCGGCGGAGAGCCTCCAGGATCCGACCCCGCCGGGCTGGGTGCACGTCTTCCTCGAGGACCATCCGACCGTGCTTCAGCGGATCGAGCTCGCGCGAGCCTGGGCGAAGCGGAATCGCTAAGGGGCTCGATCAAATCTTGCGGGCGTGCGAGCGCCGTGAGCCGGCCAGCCGGAGACATTCGCCCGACCACGGTCTAGTGAGAGCGCGGGGCTTTGCCCCGCGCCTTTCCCGCGACGAGCGGCGTACCTATCCTGAGCGAAAAGCGCAGCTTTCGCTCAGTCCGAAGAGTCGCGGGGGTCGGTCTCCGGCAGGTTGCGGATCCCCTGCTGGGTCGAGTACTTCGACCAGGAGTCCTGCATCGCCGCCAGCAGCTCTTGGAAGAACTGCGTCGACATGTTCACACGCGAGACGACGACACCGGGGACGTCGCCCTCCTCCAGCTCGTGGTCGATCCGCGCGAAGGTAATCGTGAACTCGTAGACCGAGAACGTGACGTTCGCGAAGTTCGCATAGACCCCGGCCATCTGCTCGGGATCGAGGTGGATGTTGAGCTGGCGCTCTTGGGCGTCGCCGTCCACGAGCCCACGATACTACTGGTGTGGAGGCCTTCCATCCGCGCCGCTTCGTCTACGCCGTGCTGGCACTCGGCGTCGTGCTCCTGTTCGGCACGCTCGGCTTCCGCTGGAGCCTGAGCGAGCCGTGGCTGCAGGCGTTCTACCGGGCGCTCGTCTCGAGCTCCCTCACCGGCCTCGACACCGTCCCGAAGAACGACAGCGCCCGCATCATCACGATCTTCATCGTGCTCGCGGGCATCAGTATCTTTGCCTACGTCGGTTCCCTCGTCGTCGAGGCGATCGCCCGCGGGGTCATCGGCGGCATGTGGGCGGAGCGGAGGATGCGAAGAGCGTTGGAGCGGCTGCGCGACCACTACATCATCTGCGGGTTCGGTCGTGTCGGCCGGCGCGTCGCCGAGGAGTTCCGCGAGGCGAACGTGCCGTTCGTCGTCCTCGACTTCAGCGAGGCCGCGAAGGAAGCCGCCGCCGAGGAGGACGTCCTCTTCATCGAGGGCGATGGGACGAGCGACGACGATCTCCGCGAGGCAGGCCTGGAGCGGGCGCGCGGGCTCGTCGCCGCCTCGGACGACGACGCGGACAACCTCTACATCACGCTCTCGGCCCGGGCGGCGAAGCCGGACATCCTGATCGTGGCGCGGGCGTCGAACGAGGACGCGAGCAAGAAGCTCCAGCTCGCCGGCGCGGACCGCGTCGTCCAGCCGTACACGGCCGCGGGGCGAGTGATGGCGAACCTCGTGCTCAAGCCGCAGGTGACCGCGTTCATCGACGTGGTCACGACCGCGGCGGGCGGCGACCTGCGCTTCGAGGAGATCGAGGTCACGGAGGCCTGCGGCCAGGCCGGCAAGACGATCCGCGACGTCGACATCCGCAAGGAGACCGGCGCGCTCGTCGTCGCCCTCCGGAAGCAGGACGGGACGTTCGACACGACCCCGACGCCGGAGGCGCAGCTCGAGGCCGGCGACGTGCTGATCGCGGCCGGCACCGACGAGGAGCTTCGGCTGCTCGAGGACCTGTTCGCCCCACGGGAAGCCGTTGCCCGCTAAGAGCTCATTTCGAAGTGAAGCACGGGCCGCTTGGCCCCGCTGGACGGTGCGATGCGTCGTCCTCAGTCGCGCCCATAGCTTGGCTATGGGCGCTCCCTGCGTCCTACCCTCGCAGTCGTCCATCGGGCCCAATCGACGCGTGATCATTCCGAAATGAGCTCTAACGCCGTCGAGCGCCTCGCCGAGGAGCTCGCCGAAGTCGCAGGGACGGAGGTGGAGCTGGAGCGGCCGAGCGATCCCGGTCACGGCGACTACGCGACCAACGTCGCCCTTCGCACAGCTCCCGTGCGGAAGCGTTCCCCGCGAGAGGTCGCCGAGGAGCTGGCCGGCAGCGCTGCCCGGCTGGAGGCGGTCGAGCGGGCCGAGGTCGCGGGCCCCGGCTTCCTCAACCTGTGGCTGACCCGTGACTGGTACGAGCGGGCCCTCGCGGAGATCCTCGAGGGCGGCGAGCGCTACGGCGCCGGGGAGCCGGCTGAGGGCGAGCGCATCCTCGTCGAGCTCGTTTCCCCGAATCCCACCGGCCCGCTCGTCGTCGGCTCGGCGAGGAACGGCGCGTACGGCGACTCGATCGCGCGCCTCCTCGAGCTCAGCGGCCGCGAGGTCGTGCGCGAGTGCTACCTCAACGACGTCGGCCGCCAGATCGAGCTCTTCCGCGAGTCGGTCGAGGCGAGGCGGCGGGGGGAGGAGCCCCCCGAGGGCGGTTACATGGGCGACTACGTCGCGCAGATCGCCGAGCTCTCAGGCGATCCGGTCGAGGAGATGATCGGGCTGATCGAGCGGGAGCTCGAGGAGTTCCGGATCCACATCGACGTCTGGGTCCGTCAGTCCGGCCTCGAGGCGGAGGTCTCGGACGCGCTCGAGTCGCTCCCGACCTACGAGCAGGACGGCGCCCGCTGGGTGCAGACGACGGCGCACGGTGACGACAAGGACCGCGTCGTCGTCCGCTCCGACGGCAGCTTCACCTACTTCGCCAGCGACGCGGCGTACATGCGGAACAAGTTCGAGCGCGGCTTCGACCGGGTCGTCTACGTGCTCGCGGCCGACCACCACGGTTACGTCGCGCGCCTGAAGGCGCTCGCCGACGGGTTCGGCTACGGCGGCGATCGCGTCGAGGTGCCGATCTACCAGCTCGTCAACATCGTCGAGGGAGGCGAGGCGAAGAAAGGATCGAAGCGGCGCGGAGACGTCGTCTTCCTCCGCGAGTTGATCGACGCGATCGGCGTCGACGCCGCGCGCTGGTACCTGATCTCGCGGGGGCCCGACCAGCCGATCGACATCGACGTCGACCTCGCCGCGGAGCGCTCGCAGAAGAACCCCGTCTACTACGTCCAGTACGCGCACGCGCGCATTGCAGGGATCCTCCGGAACGCTGCCGGCGCGTCGGTCGGCGGACCCGCTCCGGGCGACCTCGCGGTCGAGGAGCGCGACCTGATCAAGCGGCTCGCCGAGTTCCCGGGCGTCGCGGCGGAGGCGATCGAGCGGCGGGCGCCGCACGCGATCCCGCTCTACGCGATCCGCGTCGCCGACGACTTCCACCGCTTCTACCACGAGCACCGCGTCATCGGCTCGGAGGCGGAAGCCTTCCGGCTCGGCCTCTGCCGCGCGACGCAGACCGTGATCGCACGCTGCCTCGACCTGGTCGGCGTCGAAGCGCCCGAGCGGATGTAACCGCTTGCAACCCCGCCGTGGAGCGGGGGATACTCGCTTCCCGTGCTGGCCCCCGACCGCAACCTCGCGCTCGAGTTGGTGCGCGTCACGGAGTCGGGCGCGCTCGGAGCGGGTCGCTGGGTCGGGCGGGGCGACAAGGAAGCTGCCGACCAGGCAGCCGTCGACGCGATGCGGTCGATGCTCGACTCCGTCTCGATGGACGGCGTCGTCGTGATCGGCGAGGGGGAGAAGGACGAGGCGCCGATGCTCTACAACGGCGAGTCGATCGGCAACGGGAACGGGCCCCAGGTGGACGTGGCCGTCGATCCGCTCGAGGGCACGCGCCTGTGCGCGCTCGGCCAACCCAACGCGATCGCGGTGATGGCAGTCGCCGAGCGCGGGACGATGTTCTTTCCCGGCGCAGCCGTCTACATGGAGAAGATCGCCGTCGGACCCGAAGGGATCGACGTGATCGACATCAACGCCTCCCCGACGGAGAACGTGAACGCCGTCGCGAAGGCGAAGGGGATCTCGGTCCGCGACCTCAACGTCGTCGTCCTCGAGCGCGACCGCCACGACGATCTGATCGCCGAGCTGCGCGAAGCCGGCGCGATGGTCAACCTGATCCGGGACGGAGACGTCGCCCCGTCCATCGCCGCCGCGCGCGGCGGGACGGGCGTCGACATCCTCTACGGGATCGGCGGCACCCCGGAGGGCGTGATCTCCGCCGCCGCGCTGAAGTGCGTCGGCGGCGGCATCCAGGGGAAGCTGTGGCCGCGCGACGACGAGGAGCGCCAGAAGCTCGTCGACGCCGGCATCGATCCGGACCGCGTCCTGAAGACCGACGATCTCGTCGCCGGAGAGGACGTCTTCGTCGCCGCCACGGGCGTGACCACCGGATCGCTGCTCCGCGGCGTCCGCTACACGTCGAACGGCGCCGTCACGGACTCGATCGTCATGCGCTCGCGCTCGGGGACGGTGCGCCGCGTCGAGGCGACGCACCCCCTCGACAAGCTCGAACAACTGACCGGCCGCTCGCTCCGCTAGCGCGCCGAGCGAAAGCTCACGCTTTCGCTCGGGATCAGGCACGCCGCTCGTCGCGGGAAACGCGGGCGGGCGAAGCCCGCCCGCTCTTACGAGCCGGTGGCCGGTGGCTGCTTTCCGCTGTGCGGCCGGTGGCGCTTCGCGTCCCCGCCCGCATGAGTTCGGCCGCCGCGTAGACCGGCTTTGCCTGCTCTACGCGGCGGCCCAGTTGCCTAGACGGCGACCGCTTCTCTCTCCATCTCAGGCGCGTACATCCCTGTGCGGGCGGCACTATTCATCTTCGCGCGGTGGTAGTAGGCGCGCTGGGCCGCCTCGAGGTTCTCCTCCTTCCCGGCCCACGCCTTCAGCGCCGGCGCCTGGAGCGCACGGCCGTACGAGAACGACAGCTCCCACGGATGCGGGCCGCGGGCGTTCATCGCATTCAGGTGCGCGGTCGCGTCCTCGTCGGACTGGCCGCCGGAAAGGAAGACGATGCCCGGCACCGCCGCCGGGACATGCCGGTCGAAGCACTCGAGCGTGCCCTCCGCGACCTCGTCGGCGCCGGCACGGTTGGGCGCTTCGTAGCCGGAGAGGACCATGTTCGGCTTCAAAAGCGTCCCCCAGAGATCGATGCGCTGGTCGTGGAGCTCCGTGTAGACCGCCTGGAGCACGCGGCCGGTCGCCGTCGAGGACGCCTCCAGCGTGTGATCGCCTTCCATCAAGACCTCCGGCTCGACGATCGGAACGAGGCCGGCCTCCTGGCAGAGCGCCGCATAGCGTGCGAGCGCGTGGGCGTTCGTCCAGACGCAGTATTCGCTCGGCGTTCCGGGGCCGATCGAATAGGTCGCGCGCCACTTCGCGAAGCGCGCGCCGAGCTCGTGGTACTCGGCGAGCCGCTCGCGCAGACTGTCCAACCCCTCGGTGATCGTCTCGCCCTCGGCCAGCGCAAGTGGCTTCGCGCCGGTGTCCACCTTGATCCCGGGAATGATACCCTTCGACTCGAGCAGCTTCGGAAACGGTGTGCCGTCGGCCGAGCTCTGCCGGATCGTCTCGTCGAACAGGATCACGCCGGAGATGAACTCCTCCGCGCCCTCCGTGCTGAACAGCATGTCGCGGTAGGCGCGCCGGTTGTCCTCGGTCGACTCGACCCCGATCGAGTCGAAGCGCTTCTTGATGGTGCCACTGCTCTCGTCCGCCGCGAGGATTCCCTTCCCCTCGGCGACGAGTGCCTTGGCGGTCTCGTGCAGGTCGTTTGCAGCCATTTCCTTCCTCCGTCTCGGGTCGGAGAAAGTATTCCGCTTTCGACTCCCGTCCGCAGCGACGGTCTTCAGCACCGAGCCTCCGCAGGCCCTAAGATTCGGGCCGGAGGGGCGACGCTGCGGCGGTGCGCCCCTCCTTTTGCTCGTTACAACACGGAGCGGCGCTTGGAGGATCTGGGCCTGCCCCAAAGAGCGTTGCTGCGGGTGTCGGTCCCCATACTTGGAAGACGCTCCGCAGGGATGATTCTTGTTCACCCGTACGGGGGACTTTGGTGGCACCCGGCCTCGTAAGTACGATGCGTCCGCCGTGTTGAGCCGTCTCGTTCTGTCCGTCGTCGTCGTCGCCTGCGTCGCGCCCGTCCTGAGCGGCGACGCGGCGCCGCCGGTCCTCGTGCCGACCGGCGTCACGCTTGCCGGGATCCCGGTCGGCGGCATGTCGTACGAGCAAGCCCAGGCGGCGGTGCAACCTGCCTTCGCGCGGCCGATCCGCGTCGTCTACGGAGACCGACGCTGGCGGCTCGACCGCTCGAGTTTCGGCGGATCCGTTGCGATCGCGGACGGCGTCGCCCACGCGCTCGACGCCGGAGTGGGCGAGGCCGTTCCGCTGGCAGCCGAGGTCGACCTCGCGGCGGTGAAGCACTTCGTCGACGCGCTCGACAAGCGGATCTCGTATCCAGCCAAGGACTCGCAGCTGATCGGACTCGCGGGACTGACGCCGCAGATCACGGATGCGGAGCCCGGGCTCGCGTTGCAGAGGAGCCTGACGGCCAAGCGGATCAGTCGCGCCCTGGGTGCAGCGGAGCTGCCACGCGTGCGCGTGGCCGTGAAGGTGATAGCTCCGAAGCTCACGCGCGCGAACTTCGGTGCGGTGATCGTGATCCGGCGCGGGATCAACGAGCTCCGCTACTACTGGGGCGCGAAGCTCGTGCGGACGTTCGGCGTCGCGACCGGCCAGGCGGTGTACCCGACCCCGACCGGGCATTTCAGCGTCGTCGACATGCAGCGGAACCCCTGGTGGCGGCCGCCCGACTCGCCCTGGGCGAAGGGCCTGAAGCCGATCCCGCCCGGCCCGGGGAATCCGCTCGGCACGCGCTGGATGGGCCTCTCGGCGCCGGGAGTCGGCATGCACGGGACGCCCGACGACGCCTCGATCGGCTACTCCGCCTCACACGGCTGCATCCGGATGCACATCCCCGATGCCGAATGGCTATTTCAACACGTGCGTCTCGGTACGCAGGTGATCATCACCGACTCCTGAGACCCGGTCCGCCGGCGGCCCATCTCTTCGATCGGATTCCGATAGACAGATCGCCCGCGTCGTGCCATTCTTGAGGCCTGACCGGGCCTGCGCGGCGAGGGACGATGTCCTCGGAAATGCGGCTAGCCGCGCAGGGCCGGCGAAATGTTTGCCTTCCGAGCGTTGTGGGCCACAATTTCCTCGAGCCGGTTGTGCCGAGGGTGGCCGCATCCTCCGGTGCCGCCGGCTCGCCTAACGCGAGGTGACGTTATAGGAGACCGGCCCGCACAGGCGGGGCCGCATACCGCCCGCACGGCGCCGGTTTCCCGCCCCCGTACCTGAGATGACTCGCGCGCGGGGCGAAGCCCTGCACTCCACGCGGCGAGGGACCGCTCCGCACCGGCGCTAGAATGTCGCTCGCGCGGACGTAGCTCAGTTGGTAGAGCATCAGCTTCCCAAGCTGAGGGTCGCGGGTTCGAACCCCGTCGTCCGCTTCACAGAAGGTCCTGCAAATAGCAGCTTTTGAACCGAAGGCGCCCCTGAGAGGGAGCGCCTTCTTTCGCGTGGTCGGAGTTGTGGTCGGATGTGGCGTTCGGTCAGCGCTCAAGGAGCGGCCGACGAGAAGATGAAGCCATCCGGGCGCGCGTGGCCTAGCTCGAGCGCCTTCCGGCGATGTTCTTTCAAGAGCTCGGCAAGCTGAGCGAGGAGGACGACGTCTCGAACCCCGGCGTCCGTCTTCAGCCGCACGAGCCGAGCCGGCTTGTCCTTCTTTCGCGACGCTCAGTTGATGGCGGACGTGGAGCAGGCCGGAGACGAAGTCGACATCGGCCCAGCGAGGCCCCAAGAGCTCGGAGAGAAGCAGCCCGGAGAAGACCGCCGTCGCCATGACAGTCCACATCGAGAGAGATTGGCGGGAAGGCAAGCTCGAGAGCGTTCCGAGCATCGAGTCGAGCACGTACGCAAAGAACAAGGCCGCGAAGACGGAGCCGGTCAAGGGGAAGGACAAATGAGTAGGTCGGTCGACGCGATCGCCTCGCACACACGACTGTCGTCGACCAGCCCCACGCCGCGGCCCTGCTGGCCTAGATCGACGACCGGCGGGCCGGCTCAGACTCCAGGGAGCTGAGGTTGAGGTCGAGGGGGTGCTAGACGTTTACAGTTTCGGAAGGCGGCTACGGTGGCCGCCTCTCATGGGCGCGAGAAGTTCTTGATCCCCTGGTGGCGAATCGCGACGCTCGCGCTCCTGACTGTCGCACTTGGGTTTGCCGTCGCCAACGGGCGCACCGTGGAAATGATCATCATCGGCGTTCTCGTCGTTCCGACGCTCTTCTTCGTCGGCGTGTGGGCGTTCTATGTTGGAAGGCGCGAGCGAATCCGGAGGTAACTGCGGCGTCGCTCTCTCGAAACGGAAGACGCTCGGCCGGCCCCAACCTCTTGCTGCTCTCGCCGTAGCTGCGAGGGCCGCGAGGGATGCTGCGGGCAGCGCGGGTCGCAAAAGGGCTCGCCGCCCGTTAGCCGAAGTTCTCGCGGCGTCCAAGCCGCGCCCGAGCTACTTCGCTGCGCCGGCCTCCCGCGCTGTCGGCCGCACGTCTACCCCGCGATCAACAGCCACCAGCCCAAACCCCGTACCTGATTACAGCGGCGATGGAATTGTGGACATGCGCGACGTCATGACCCATTACCGGGTCAGGCTCGACCGGGCGCGTCGCCTGAGATAGGCCGGTCGTCCACGAGACAGAGTCCCCGCCCCGGGACTCTGCACCGTTCTAAGGGTGTGATTTGAGGGCTCCGCCGCATCGAGCCCTCAAAGCACAGCTCACTCGCGGAGATTCGTGGGCGCCCCTAATCAGCCGCTAATCAGACGCCATCGTAGGGTCGATCTACTAATGGCTGAAGCCGACATGGGCCGGACGCAATCCGCCCGGAGGGGCGGTAAAGCTGACGTTCCGGTGGGGCTGCGGCGACCCCTCCCATGTCGGCGGACGCCAAGTACCGCAAAGCGCGGTCATCGAAACATAGGGACGGACTCTTCGCCCGACAGCGCGCTGGCGATGCCGTACAAGACCAGAGCTTGTCCCCCATCGAGAAAGGAGGAACCGCCGTGAAGAAGGTACATCTGGTCGAGGTCGGATTGGTCGAGGCCGAGGCGCAGCGGCTTGCGCTGCCCGACCACGTGCAGCTTGCGATGGTCGAGATCGCCGAGTCGGCGAGGGAGGGGCTGCTCGCGCTGGCGGTCGGTGCCGGCTTCGCCGTGCTGCACGAGTGCATGGAGCATGAGGTCGAAGAGGTCGTCGGTCCCAGGGGCCGCCACGACCGCGGGCGCACGACGAAGCGCCACGGGCACGTCGGCGGCGAGGTCACGCTCGGCGGCCGACGCGTTCCGATCAGCCGCCCGCGCGTTCGGTCCGCCGACGACAGCGCGGAGATCGCCCTCGAGCCGTACGCGGAGTTCGCCAGGCGCGATTTGCTCGAGCGGGTCGCGTTGGAGCGGATGCTCGCGCGTGTCTCGACGCGCCGGGGGGCCGCGTTAGTGCCAGTTCTGGACACGTCTCGGCCAGGACTGACAGAGCGATCTCATCGAACCTCGAGCCCAGCGCGCCAGCAGCCGCGCGGGGGCCGCTCGATCTCCACAGTCAGAGGGTTTGCGAGTCATCCCCGCGTGCTGTCCCCTGCGACGTCATGAGGGATGCCGCTGGGGCGACGGCCTGGGGCGCAGAGTTTAGGCGGCCCATCCCGCTGGGGCACTTCCCAAGCTGAGGGTCGCGGGTTCGAACCCCGTCGTCCGCTTGAAGGAAAGCCCGCGAGTCGAGGCTTTTTTTGTACCCCCACTCAGACCCGAAGCCGCACGGGCCTGGCTAGTAGGACGGACCGGCGAAACCGGATGCGACGTCGTCGGGCGGAACAGCTTCGAGGTCAGCAAGCGAGACACGCTCGAAGAACTCGACGGTTCGATCCGTGACACCGGCGAGCTTGTCCGCGCCCAACATGAGCACGGTGGCGCTCAGATAGGTCTTGGCGTGGCGGATCGAGGGGAACTCCATCAGGACGAGGATCCGGTTTGGCACCGACTTGTCCGGGATCAGGCGCGCGTTTGTGCAGCCGAAGCTCTCCCGAAGATCTCGCCTCTCGCTGTGGAGTCGCTGCGTCTCGGAGACGTTCTCCACCGTGACCCGTACCGCGAGAACAGTCATCGCACTCAGTATCGGCACGTGTGTCGAATCGGGCGAGGGGTCCGGACGCCTCGCGAGAACGAGCGATCAAGCGTCGACAGGCGACGGCCGATAGCGCACCCATGGCGTGCCGCAACCGCCGATCGCCGTGAAGCTGCTCGCTCTACCGATCGTGGGAGTCGTCCTCCTGATCGCGAACGGGAACGTCACCTTCGACTATTCGTTCTGGTCGGAGTCCTCCGCGCCGTCCTCGAACGAGCCGCGTTCGCCAACCGTCCGAGAGGTATTCGCCGTCATAGACGCGGCCACTGCCGACCCGAACGATCTCGACGACGCTCAGATCAACGCTCTGGTGGAGCGCGTGCAGGCCACGAGGAATCGAGCGGCGACGACGCTCCTCAGGCGGGAGTTGCCTGGACTTGCGCGGCGGCTCGACCGGAAGAACGAGGCGCTGTACGGACGCGTCGCCCGTTCGCGCGTTACCACGGCGGTCGGCGTGAAGTGCCGCACGGCGACGCTGCGGTTTCTCGCGCGGCAGCGTCTCGTATTCCGAGCGTTCGCGCGCCAGGTTGCCCTGCGTGGAACGACTCCGGGTTCGGTCGATCACTTCAGCGCGCGCGTCGCGCATCTCTCCGCCTGGTATGCCGGTCAGATCCGATCCTGTGCAGCCGGTGCGGCCCCCGCCGACCGTTCCGCGATCGAAGCCGCGATCAGCGACTAGGTCGACGATGCGCCACGCCGGAGTCGGGATCAGGTTTGCGGCGGTCTTCCTGGACGCGATCTTGCTTTCACTGCTCGGCGTGGTTGTAGCTTTACTGGGCGGTGGGGGCTACGCGACGCGGACCGAACAGGGGGCGTATGCGGGCGTCGACCTGCACGGCGGAGCCTTCCTCGTCTGGCTTCTCTTGGCTTTCGCGTACTACGTCGTCACCGAGGCGGGGCTGGGCGGCTCCGTCGGAAAGCTCGTCGTCGGTCTACGTGTCGTCGACGACGACGGCTGCTCGATCAGCTGGGGGCAGTCGATCGTACGAAACCTGCTCCGGCCGATCGACTTCCTCTTCGTCTACCTCGTCGCAGCGGTCTCCGTGTGGACGTCGCCGCAGAGGCAGCGGCTCGGCGATCGCGCGGCGGCCACATTCGTCGTCCACGCCTGAAGCTCCAGATGAGCCGGGGAATGGGTCAGGGCTGCGGCCCGCCTGGCTCCACCCCCGGCTCGTCACACCGCGGAGACAGGCAGCGTACGCCTCTCAACACCCTGCCGCGCGGTTGTTGCTGATTCGCCGTCCTCGTAAAGAGGCCTGCCTGCATTTGTAACTTGCGTTACAGCCCTCTATGCTCACGGAGCGCTTGGACCAAGCGCTCTGCGAGGGCAGTCCGCGAGCGTCTGCGCGCATCGGACGGCGGGAGACGGCGCACGACGGCGGAGTGCGGCCACTCCGGGGAGCGCCGCTCCCGTCGTCCCGGGACTGCGGATCGGAGCGTATTAGGGCGTGATTGGACCGGCCCGGAAGCATCGCGTGATGGCGCGAACGGAGCTCGCCGTTTCAGGGTCTGCCCCGAGTGCCCGCCTAGGGGATGCCCTCTGGTCACGGGTGGCAGCCGATGTAACCATCAACGCATGGCTGTCCGAGCGGTGATCGTGGACGATCACGCCGCCTTTCGCGCCTCGGCGCGCCGCCTCCTGGAGGTCTCCGGCTTCGACGTCGTCGGGGAAGCCGCCGACGGCGTCTCGGGTCTTGCACTTGCTCGCGAGCTCGAGCCGGAGCTGGTGTTGCTCGACATCGCCCTCCCGGAGATGAGCGGCTTGGAGGTCGCCGAGCGGCTCGCGGACACACCGTCGAAGGTGATTCTCATCTCGAGCCGGGAGCGGAAGGATTTCGGCAAGCGCGTGCGGCAGAGCGGCGCACTCGGCTTCGTCTCGAAGGACGATCTCTCGGGCGAAGCCCTTGCCGCGCTGCTGGGAGGGGCCTCTTGACCCGGTTCCGCGCCTGCGTCGTGCTCGCCGCCGGGCTCGCAGTGGGCGTGGTCGCGTACCGGGTGCAGATCGACAACCTCCACCTGAGGATCCACGGTCACGGTCCGTTCACGACGCCCGCGAGGGCGAGCGCGATCGTCGCGGGAGCGTGGCTGTTCGTGGTCGCCGGCCTCGTCGCATGGGTGCGCCGCCCAGGCAACCGGCTCGGGCCGTTGATGGCGGCCGCGGGCTTTGCGCTGCTCCTTCGGCAGCTGCGATACAGCCACGATCCGGTCCTCTTCACAGTGTTCTTCGCCGTCGGCGAGCTCAGCTACTGGGTCGTCGCGCAGGCCGTCTTCTCCTATCCGGCCGGACGCATCACGGACCGGCTGGAGCGGGGGCTTCTGCGGATCGGCTACAGCGCGACCTTGCTGTTCTCGCTCGCGATCCTGCTCGTCTACGACGGCGACCCAACCAAGCCGCTGCGTTTCTTCGAGCCGAGGCCGCGGAAGAGCCTCCTGCTCGTCGCCGGCGACGGGGATGTGGCGATCGCCCTGCAGAAGGCGTTCGTCATCGTCGTCTGGGGCGTGCTGGCCGCGGCTGCGATCGCGCTCCTCATTCGGAAGCTCGTGCGCGCAACGCCCCGCGCCCGGCGCATGCTTGCGCCGCTTCTGCTCGCCGCGATCACCGTTGCACTGCGCGCGGTCTTCGAGAGCGTCTTCACCTTCGTCCAGCGGCCCTCGGCGATCCTCTACGACTACCTGTTCTGGTGGCAGATCAGCGCGTTCATCGCCCTGCCGGTCACGCTCCTCGCCGGTCTGCTGCGCGCCCGCCTTGCGCATGCGGGCGTGGGGGATCTCGTGCTCGAGCTCGAGCGCACTCCGCCGGAGGGCCTCCGGGACGCGCTGGCGCGCGCGGTCGACGACCCGACGCTGGAAGTCGCGTTCTGGCTGCCTGAGCGCCGCGTCTTCGTCGACGCAGCCGGGCGGGAGGTGCAGCTACCGGACGGCGACGGCGCCCGCTCGGTCACGCGGCTCGGGCACGACGGCGAGCCGGTTGCGGCGCTCGTGCACGACCCCTCGCTGCTCGACGATCCGAAGCTGATCGACGCCGCCGGCGCGGCTGCGCGGCTCGCCCTCGAGAACGCGCGGCTCCAGGCGGACGTTCGCGCCCAGCTCGCCGAGGTGCAGGAGTCGCGGCGGCGGATCGTGACCGCCGGGGACGAGCGCGCCCGGCAGATCGAGCGTGACCTCCACGACGGGGCTCAGCAGCGCCTCGTCGCGCTCGCCCTCGAGCTTCGGATCGCTCAGCGCCAGCTCGGGAAGGAGCCTGACCCGGACATGGAACGCCTGCTCAGGGCCGCGGTCGACTCGCTTCAAGTCGCGGTCGACGAGCTACGCGAGCTCGCGCGCGGCGTCCATCCCGCCATCCTCACCGAAGAGGGCCTCGGCGGCGCGCTCGAGTCGCTCGCGACAAGGACGCCGATTCCGGTCAGGCTCGTCTCAGTCCCGGAGGAGCGGCTGGCCCCCGAGATCGAGGCGGCCGCGTACTTCGTGGTCTGCGAGGCGATCGCGAACGCGGTCAAGCACTCGCAGGCGACCGAGGTCTCGGTGAGCGCGGAGCGGACGAACGGACGACTCGTCGTCGCCGTCGAGGACGACGGCGTCGGCGGTGCGAACGAAGCGGCCGGCTCCGGGCTGCGCGGGCTCGTCGACCGGGTCGAGGCGCACGGCGGGACGCTGAGCGTCGAGAGCCCGCCCGGGAAGGGAACGCGCGTGATCGGGGAGTTGCCGTGCGCGCCGTGATCGCCGACGACTCCGTTCTCATGCGCGAGGGCGTCGCCCGCGTGCTGCAGGACGCCGGCTTCGAGGTCGTCGCGAGCGTGGGGGACGCGGACGCGCTCAAGCGTGCCGTCGCCTCGGAAAAGCCCGACGTGGCTGTCGTGGATGTCCGAATGCCGCCGACGCAGACGGACGAAGGCTCGCGCGCCGCGGAGCAGATCCGCGAGCGCTATCCGGACGTCGGCGTGTTGATGCTGTCCCAGGTCGTCGAGCCGCAGCACGCCCTCCGGCTGTTCGGCGACCGGGCCGAGGGATTCGGCTATCTGCTCAAGGACCGCGTGCTCGACATCGACGAGTTCGTCGACGCGGTGAAGCGGGTCGCGCGCGGCGGCACGGCGATGGATCCCGAGGTGGTGTCCCGCCTCGTCGGGCGGCCCCGCCGGGACGACCCGGTCGCCGACCTGAGCCCGCGCGAGCGAGAGGTGCTGGGGCTGATGGCGGAAGGGCGTTCGAACGCCGGCGTCTGCGCGAAGCTCTTCCTCAGCCCCAAGACGGTCGAGACCCACGTGAACTCGATCTTCAACAAGCTGCGGCTCGCGCAGGCCCCGGACGATCACCGGCGCGTATTGGCCGTGCTGGCCTATCTCCGCTCCGAGCGGTAGGAGGGCGCCGCCGCGCCGATAGGCTCCGGCAGTGGCCGACGCGCTCGCCCAGCTGAAGGAGCGGCTGACGCGGATCACCGACCTCGATCGCGTCTCGCGGCTGCTCACGTGGGACCAGCAGACGATGATGCCCGCGGCCGGTGCGGCGCATCGCGCGGATCACATGGCGACGCTCCGCCGCCTGTCGCACGAGCTGCTGAGCGCCGACGAGACGGGCCGCCTGCTCGAGGAGCTGCGGCCCCTCGAGGAGACGCTCGAGCCCGACTCCGACGACGGCGCGCTGATCCGGCTTACGCCGGGACTACGACAAGGCGGTTCGCGTTCCGGCCGATCTTCGCGCTGAGATGGCCCGCGCCGCGGCCGAGGCGCGGCCGGTGTGGGTGAACGCGAAGGCGGCGTCCGACTACGCGCTCTTTCTGCCCGCGCTGGAGCGGGACATCGAACTGCGGCTGGCGTACATCGACTGCTTCGACGACGTCGAGGAGCGCTACGACATCCTCCTCGACAACTTCGAGCCGGAGATGACGTCCGCCCAGGTGCGCGACATCTTCGACGAGCTCAAGGCCGAGCTCGTGCCCCTGATCGCGTCGCTGCGAGACGAGCAGGTCGACGACTCCTTCCTGACGGGCACGTTCCCGGTCGAGCGCCAGGAGGCGATCGCGAAGGACGTCGTCGCGCTGTTCGGGATGCGCCCGGCGACCTGGCGGCTCGATCCGACCGAGCATCCGTTCGCCTCGGGCGCGGGCGTCGACGACATCCGCCTCACGACGAGGTATGAGCCGGAGACCCTCAAGTCCCTGTTCTCGACGATGCACGAGTACGGGCACGGCCTCTACAGCCACCAAGTGCCCCGGGAGCTCGGCCGGCTCCCGACCGGCGGCCCGAGCTCCCTCGGCATCCACGAGTCGCAGAGCCGCCTGTGGGAGAACCTCGTCGGTCGCAGCCGCCAGTTCTGGCGCTTCTTCTATCCGCGCCTCCAGCAGACGTTCCCGGAGCAGCTGCGGGACGTGGAGCTCGACCGGTTCTTCGCGGCGATCAATCGCGTCCGGCCGTCGCTGATTCGGGTCAAGGCCGACGAGGTCACGTACGGGATGCACGTGATCCTGCGCTTCGAGCTCGAGCAGGAGATCGTCAACGGCCGGGTCGAGCTCCGGGATCTGCCGGAGGCGTGGCAGGCGAAGATGGACGAGTACCTCGGCGTCGAGGTTCCCGACGACGCGCGGGGGGTCCTCCAGGACACGCACTGGGCTTCGGGGCTGATCGCTTACTTCCCCACGTACCTGCTCGGAACGGTCATGTCGGTCCAGATCTGGGAGAGGGTCAGCGAGGACATCCCCGACCTGGCGGCGCAGATCGAGCGCGGCGAGTTCGGTGCCCTCCGGGAATGGCTCGGCGAGCAACTGCACAGGCACGGCAGGAAGTTCCCGCCGCAGGAGACGCTGCGCCGGGCAATCGGGACGACGATCGACGCGAAGCCCTACCTCGCCTATCTCCGGACGAGGTACGGCGCCGGCGTCGCCGTGTAGTAGTGGACGCCGACGCTGTCGAGATCCGTGTCCTGGGCTGCTTGATCGAGAAGCAGCGGACGACGCCCGACCAGTATCCGCTGTCCCTGAACTCGCTGCGGCTCGCGTGCAACCAGAGCACGAACCGCGACCCGATCGTCGACTACGACGAGCGGACGATCAAGGCCGCGCTCGAGCGGATGGGCATGCGCGGCTGGACGCGCTTCGCAAGCGGGGCCAGCAGCCGCGCGCTGAAGTACCGCCACCTGCTCGACGAGGCGCTCGGGGTCTCAGACGGTGAGATCTCGCTCCTCGCCGTCCTGATGCTTCGCGGCCCGCAGACGCTCGGCGAGCTGAAGGCCCGCACCGAGCGGATGTACAGCTTCGAGTCGCTCGAGGACGTGCAGCAGACGCTCGACGCGCTCGCCGAGCGGGAGCTGGTCCAGCGTCTACTGCGACGTCCGGGCCAGAAGGAGGATCGCTACGGGCAGCTACTCGGCGGAGCCGAAGAGCAGCCCGCCGCGCCCGCAGCCGAGGTGCCGGTCGAGCTCGACCGGCTGGGCGCCCTCGAGCAGCGGGTCGAGCAACTCGAGCGCACCGTCGCGGAGTTTCGTGATCGCCTCTACGGTGAAGGAAACGAGTCGACGCGTCCGAATCCCTAAGGGCGTCCGTTCGATCCGCGAGCATGCTCAGCATCCAGGCCATCCTCCTCACCTCCAGCCTCTTGATCATCGCCGGCATGCTCGGATCCCTGGCGTGGCTCTCGATGCTAGGTCGCTCGAACGAGACCGTTCCGGTCGAGACCGGTACCGACCGCATCTGATACAAGCGCCCGCGTGGAGCGGCTGTGGGCGCCCTGGCGCCTCGAGTACATCGCTTCGGCCGACGACCAGACCGGCTGCATCTTCTGTGCCGCCATTGAGGGCGACGACGAGGAGAAGCTGGTCGTCAGCCGCGGCCGCCGCGCGATCGTGCTGCTCAACAGGTTCCCGTACGCGTCGGGGCACATGATGGTGGCGCCGCACCGGCACGTGGGCGAGTTCGGCGAGCTCGAGGACGAGGAGATCGTCGAGATCCACCGGCTTGCATCCGGGGCGATCGGCGCGCTGGCCCAGACGTATGGCCCGCAGGGCTACAACCTGGGCTGGAATCTCGGCCGCGTCGCGGGCGCCGGCATCGTCGACCACGTCCACCTGCACGTCGTGCCGCGCTGGGCCGGGGACACGAACTTCATGCCCGTCCTCGCGGACGTCAAGGTGATGCCGGAGCATCTGGCCGAGACCCGGCGCAAGCTCGCCGAGGTCTGGCCGGCCTAGTTACGGGATGATTGCTTTGGCGGTGAAGACGCCCGCGCCGCCACCCGTGACCGAGGTGACGAACGAGCGCTGCCCGCACACGAGTCCGCGTGCGACGGTCCGCGAGATCTGCTTCGCGTTCTTGCCGTAGATCTTCACCTGCGACCCGCGCGGTCCCGCGAGCCGGAGCTCGAAGAGCCCGTCGAGCGGTGTCTTCAGCGTCGCGATCCCGACCTGGTTCCGGCGCGCAAAGCGGCCCTTCCAGGTCAGCACCGCGTACGACTCCCAGGGCTGGAGGACGTCCTGCTCGATCGCGTCCAACGCGGGCTTGCTCGGGTAGAACTGCGCGTCGTAGAACCAGTGCGTCTCCGGCTCGCCCTTCCGCACCTCGTTCAGATGGAGGAACGACTCGGCGAAGGCCTCACCGGGGTTCTTGAGGTAGTGCTCGCCCTCGTCGCCGGGGAAGGCGAGGCCCATCTCGGTCTTCCGGCAGACGTTCTCGACCGTCGCCCAGCGCTTCGTGCCCGTCTCGACCGCGATCCACGGATCGTTGAACCGGTTGGTCGCGATGTGGTGTCCGTACTCATGCGTGAGCACCTCCTCGACGGTGCTGTACTGGGAGTCCTGGCCGATCGAGACGATCTGTCCGCTCGAGGGGTAGTAGCAGCCATCCGCCTCCTGCGACTGGCAAAGCGACGCGACCTCCTCGGCGGGCGCCATGTAGATCGTCGCCTTCGAGATCTCCTTACCGTGGATCAGGCCCGCGATGAAGTCGGCGGTCGCCTGGTTCGCGGCCGGATCGATCGGATACGCGTTCGAGGAGTAGACCGTGACCTGCTCCCCGGTCTTCGTGGTGTAGACGCCGCCCCAGCCGTTCAGCTGCAGCGCCGCGAGCGCGCGCACCCGGTTGGTGACGACGCGACTGTGGACGCCGCTCTTGCCGTGGCCGAGCCCGGCGTCCGAGACCGTCTTCTCGAACCGGATCGTCGCGGCATGGGACCAGCCCGAGAGCCAGAGCATCGCGAACAGTGAGGCGCCCAGGGCGAGAGCGAGGCGCGTCGATCTCCCCTGCGGCGGGGGGGAAGGCGGCATGTTCGTGGCATCGGCAGCACGCCGTGGCCGCCGAATCCTCCGAACGAGCTACCCGATTCGAGGGGAGGCGACGGCGGCGGCCCCTGCACGAACGGCTGTCAGCTCAGCGCGGCACAGACGTCGACTCTCGTACCGCCGATCTGGGTGAGCTGTCCGTCCGGCGTCACGCGGAACAGGCCCTTGCCGAGGAACAGCGTTCCATCCGCGATCCCGAAGCCCAACCCCTCGCCGTAGAACGTCCCGTCGCTCGTGATCCGCGCCGGGCCCGAGACGTTGAACGCGAGCGTCTTCCCCGTGCTCAGGTTGGTCATGGTGACCTTGAGGACGCCGGTGATCAGGATCTGTCCTCCGGAGAAGAACCGGAAGAACTCCTTGTCCGACGTGATGTGCGCGAGCACGTCGAACGAGCAGACATTCTCGAACAGCGTGTCCGTGTTTCCGACCGGGACGACGACCGGCTGCGCCGCCGACGCCGTCGAGCAAAGCGCGAGCCCGGCGACGAGCGCGCCGAGACCGATGAACCTCCGCATCTGGCACCTCCCTCTCCCCCTGAGGCATCCGCAGTAGGCGACAGAGCCACTGTCCTCCCCCCGGAGGCCGGCGTCAAGGCGCGCCGGTCAGAGCCAGCGTTTGTACTTGAAGAAGCCGACCATCGCGACGATCACGGCGATCATCAGGCCGACGATCACCCAGAACGCCTCGTGCGTTCCTTCGCCCGGGAAGAGCACGTTCATCCCGAAGATCCCCGAAATCAGGGTCAGCGGCAGGAGGACGACGCTGAAGACGGTGAGGATGCGCAGGACGTCGTTCTGGCGGTGGGAGATCACCGACTCGTTCGTGTCCTCGAGCGCCTCGACGACCTCCTTGAAGTTGTCCAGCTGATCCCAGATCCGCTCGCTCGCGTCGACGAGGTCGTCGAAGTAGAGCTCGAGGTTCTCCGGCAGGAAGCGCTCGATGTGGCGCTCGAGCAGACGCAACGCGGGGCGCTGCGGCTTCACGATCTTGCGGTAGGAGATGATCTCCTGCTTCGCCTTGGAGATGTCGCTGACGATCTCCTCGGAGCGGAGCTCGTCGATGTCGTCCTCGATCGTGTCGAGCTTGTGCGCGATCTTGTCCAGGATCGGGAAGCAGTAGTCGTATAGGTCGTCGAGCACCTCGTAGAGCAGCCGGCCCGAGCCCTTCGTGAACAGGCTCTCGCGGAAGACCTCGTCCTCCTCGCAGCGGCGGAACAGCCGCGTCACGGGGAGGAGCTCGACGTTCGGAATCGTGACGAGGTAGTCCGGGCCGAGGAAGAAGTCGACCTCGCCGGCGTTCAGGCGCTGGATCGCCTTGTCGTACGCGGGGAAGTGGAGAACGCCGAAGAGGTAGCCGTCGTCGACGTAGTCGTCGACCTTCGGGCGCTGGCGTTTGGAGAGGACGTCCTCGACGTCCAGCGGATGCCAGCCGAACCGTTCGCGCAGCTCGTTGACCGTCTCCGGATCGGGTGTCTCGAGGTGGATCCAGGTCAGGCCGCCGGCGGCGACCTCAGCGACGCGTTCCTCGCGCGGGCGCTGTTCGACCTCCGCCAGGGGCGGCCGCGTTCGCCGGATGCGGGGCAGGCTCGGCACCGGTACTGAGGGGGTCGTCGGTCGCTAGCGCCATGTTCGGCATCGTACCCGGGACGCCTCCGGCGGAATCCACGTCATGGGGCGTGATTCGGACGCGTTCGGGAAGGTGCCGCTCGAGCGCGAGCGCATAGGCCGAGGCGCCGAGGCAGATCGCGCCGGCACCCATCCAGAGCGTCAGCGGGGCGTGCTGGAGGACAAACCCGCCGGCGGCCGGGCCCGCCAGGAAGCCGACCTGCCACGAGAAGCTCGAGAACGCCATGTAGCGCCCGATCATGCGCGGCGCGGCAAGATCGGCGACGAGCGGCGCGTAAATCGCTCCGTGGAGGCATTCCCCGAGCGCGAACGCCGCGACCGGGATCGTCATCGCCAAGGCCGCAGTCGTGCCGTCGAATGCATCCCCGGCGAGCAGGATCCCGCCGAACGCGGCGGCCCAGATCACGCCCATCAGCGCGAGCCCGCGCATCCGCCGCCTTCCCTCCACGAGCTTCACGACCGGGAGCTGCGCCAGTGCGACGACGAGCGCGATCTCGAACCAGAGCACGCCGATCCCGCGCTCGCTGACATGCGCCGTGTTCTTCGCGAACGGCGGCAGCAGCTCGGCCGCCACCGCGATCCCAGCTCCGATGAAGACGACGTTCAGCGCGATGTAGGCGAGGAAGGTCCGGTTGCGGACGACGTCCGCGTACCGGCCCGGCTCGGCGGCGTGCGCGTGGCGGGGAGCCGGAACGAGGCGGAGGACGGCCATGAACACGAGAAACGTGGCCGCGTCGAGCAGGAACAGGACCGTGAAGGTCCCCGGATGGGCGGTCCGTGCGATCAGCCCGGCGACGAGCCCACCGAGCGCGATGCCGAGGTTCATCGTCATTCGCTGCTGGGCGAACGCGGCGTGGCGCCGTGCGGGCGGCGTCAGCGCGTTGAGGAGCGACGACTGACTGGGCCAGAACGAGCCGCTCCCCGCGCCCGCGAGCATGTTCAGCGCGAACGCGTGCCAGGGCGTTCGGATTAGCGGAAAGAGCGCGAACGCGACGGTCATGACGACCAGCGCGCCGGTCAGCACGGCTCGCGGTCCGATCCGGTCGGCGAGCGCACCGCCGACGAAGGCCGAGAGCAGCCCGGCGAGCGAGTTCGACGCCGCGATCAGCCCGGCCACTCCGAGCGAGATCCCGCGGACGTTGTGCAGGTAGATGATCAGGAAGGGGACGACGACGCCGTTCCCGAACATGTTCGCCAACCCGCCCGCCTGGAGGATCCAGACTTCGCGGGGCAGCCGCGGGTCGAGGCTGCGCAGGTACGCCCGCATGCGGCGCCATTATCGCCCCGTTCGCGTCACATTCCGGGTCAGGGGATCGTTGCTCTCCCCGCCTTCGGCACTCCCTACGGGAACCGTCTCCACGAGGCGGCCCTGGAATGCTCCATGGGCCACCAGCCGTGGCCCCGCTTGAACCGGCCGAAAGCGACAAACGCCAATGGCCAGATCAACCAGAGCACATGGGCGTCGGTTGCGACGAACACCGCCACGATCGCAGCGATCGCGACGAGCGCAGCGAGCGGCCGCGGCGGCCGGCGTGGTCCGCGCGAGCCCCGCGGCTGCTGCCGCTGAGGGCGCGGCAGGTCGGTGGTCAACGCATCGAGCTCGCCACGCGTCTTCGCCGCGTAACAGCGCTCGATCCGCTCCTCGAGCTCGTCTGTGTCGAGCCGGCCCTCGGCGTGATGGCGTCGGAGTAGCTCTGCCGTCTCGCTGCGCTCGGCGTCGGAGGCGCGCAGCACGTTCGTGTTTGTGTCCATCGTGGGCTCCTCTTGGTCACGTCGGGTCAAGCCTCGGACTCCTCTCCGAGGACCGAGTAGATGCGCCGGCGCGTGTCGCTGAGGATCTCGCGCACCTTTGCCACCTGCTCGTCTGTTCCGGTGGCGGCCGCCTGCATCACCGCAGCGGCGACCTGAAAGCCGGCTTCACGGAGTTGACCGCCCGGAGCACCGGCCCCACCCGCGAGTTCCTCCCAGGGCGGCGGTCCCTCCCGGCGATCGGCCTCCGCGCGGCCGGCGTCGGTCAGCGAGTAGCGCCGCCGATCCTCGACCTCTTGGCTCTTGACAAGACCTTCGTCTTCGAGCAGCTGCAGCGTCGGATAGATCGAGCCCGCGCTAGGACGCCAGATGCCGCCGCTCCGGGCGTCGAGCTCCTGAATCATCTCGTAGCCGTGCATGGGGCGTTCGACGAGCAGGGCAAGGATCGCCGCCCGCACGTTGCCGCGCCGCACACGCGGTCCCCCGCCTCCCCAGGAGAAAGGCGGACCCCAGGGCGGAGGCCACGGGCCCCGTCCGCCACCCTGCCAGCCGTGATGCTTTCCGCGCACTAACGCGATATATCGTAACACGTCGCGCGGTGCGCACGCGCTGGCCGCTCCGTGTCGCAGATAATCCGAACCGCGCGGTGGCTGCAATGCCCCACCTTTTGGAGGCAGTCGACGACGCGAGCGGACATCTGCGGGGCGTGCGCGCCCAGCATCTGCCTCTCCGACACGGCGACCAGATCGTGGGCGTTCTCATTCTCGCGTTCGACATGCGGCAGCCGCCATCCGAGCCCATCGGCCGCGAGCCGCAGCCGCAACTGACGCCCCGTCAGCGCGAGATCCTAGAGCTGATCGCCTCCGGCCTGTCCACGTCCGAGATCGCGAGCAAGCTCACGCTCTCCACCGAGACAGTCCGCAACCACCTGCGGGGCGTGTTCAGGGAGCTGCACGTTCACACGCGGCTCGAGGCGATCGCGGCGGCTCAGCGGCTGGGCCTGCTCGCCGCTCCGGCGCTTGGGCCGCAGCCGTCCGACGCGGACGTTCACACGGGGTGATGCGCCTGGCAGGAATCGAACCTGCGACCTTGCGCTCCGGAGGCGCACGCTCTATCCCCTGAGCTACAGGCGCGAGGCGTCTAGTGTAGCCCCGATGGAGGTCTCCGCCCGGACCGCGACCTTGCAGCTCGCCGAGACCTTCGTGATCGCGCGGGACGCCGCCGATTCGGTGGACGTCGTCCAGGTCGAGATCCGTCACTACGGCATCAGCGGCTTCGGGGAAGGGACGCCGATCGACCGCTACGACGAGTCCGCCGAGTCCGCCGTCGCCTACGTCGAGGAGCACGCAGACGCGCTCGGAGACGATCCGTTCGCGCTCGAGGAGATCGAGGCGCGGCTGCAGCGACGCGAGTTCGCCGCCCGGGCGGCGATCGACGCCGCACTCCACGACCTCCAGGGGAAGATCGCCGGCCTGCCCACGTGGCGCCTGCTCGGGGTCCGGCGCGCCGGCCCTCCGACCTCGTGGACGATCTGGCTCGGCGACCCGGACGACATGGCCCGGCGCGCCGAGAAGGTTGCCGGGCGCTTCCACCGATTGAAGCTGAAGCTCGGCGCCCGCGACGGTCTCGACCTCGAGCGCGTTCGCGCCGTTCGCTCCGTCACGGACACGCCGCTCCAGGTCGACGTCAACGAGTACTGGTCCCTGGACGAGGCGCTCGAGCTGCTCCCGCAGATGGAGATCGAGTACTGCGAGCAGCCGCTCCCCGCCGGCGACGTCGGCGGGCCCCGTCTCAAGACAGCGTCGCCGGTCCCGATCTACGTCGACGAGGACTGCCACACGCTCACCGACGTCGCAGCGTGCGTCGAGCGCGCGCACGGGATCAACATCAAGCTCGCCAAGTCGGGCGGGATCCGCGAGGCCGTTCGCATGGCGCACGCCGCCCGTGCCCTCGGCCTCGGCGTAATG
>WNFV01001640.1_pt1 | contig 47428 bp, 49 predicted proteins | sample 5400101 | NCBI WGS metagenome assembly WNFV01 (sample SAMN13153361, study PRJNA577476) | soil metagenome | isolation source: 115 cm soil or saprolite under grassland replicate 1 | place: USA:California | collected 2016-06-15
GATCCCGACGTCGCCCTGCACCTCGTAGATCACCTCGCTGTACACACCCTCACCTTGCCAGGTCAGGCGGGCACCGGGTCCACCGGCAGGACGGCGTTCACCCGCCAAGCGCGGAGCCGGCGGCGTCCGTCGGTGATCGCGACGGCGCCGACGAGCGCGAACACGACGGCGACGAGCCAGGCCGTCCGGAAGCTCGTCCGCTCGGCGAGCATGCCGAACAACAGCGGGCCGCTGACCGCGCCGATGTACGTCCCCGTCTGGGTGATCCCCGTCGCGGCCGCGGGTCGGGTCGGGTTGGCCCGGACGACGGCGAGGTTGAACAGCCCCGGCCAGGCCCACGCAGTGCAGAACCCGAGCGGCCCGGCGACCACGTACGCCCACGGGGCGTTCACCGACAACACGGCAAAGGCTCCCGCTCCAGCAGTGAGCATCAGGGCGACGACGCGCAGGTGGCCACCGTCGCGGCGATCCGCCCGAACGCCGGCGAGCAGGCGGGTCGTGATGCCGGCAAACGAGCCGGCCGTGAGCAGCCAGCCGGCCGAGCCCTCGGAAATACCGCCGTCGACCGCGGCCGACACGAGGAAGGAGCCGAGCGTGCCGCCGGCCGCCGCGCCGAAGCCGATGCCGAGCGCGAGGACCGCCATCACCCCGAAAGGCACGTCGGTGGCCGCGCCGGTACCACCCGTCGCCCTGCGGCCGTTGCCGATGTCCAACCGGGGCACCCATGCCGCCGACGCGAGCGAAAGGCCGGCTGCGATCACGAAAGCCCATCGCCACCCGATCGTGGCGGCCACGAGCGGGACCGCCGCGCCCGCGAGGAGCGTCGCCATCGGGACGGCGGACTGCTTGACCGCGAACGCGACGCCTTGACGCTCGGCGGGCAGCGCTCGGGCGATGAGCAGATTGGCGGCGGGCTGGCACAGGGCGTTCGATGCGCCGGCCACCGCGATCGGAGCGACGAGCGTGAGGAGCGAGTGCGCCACCGCGGCGGTCACGAGGCACGCGCCGCCGGACACCACCGCGGCCGCCCGCAGCGACAGGATCGGGCCGCTGCGCTCGGTGACCCGTCCGAGAGGAGCCGAGGTGAAGGCCGCTGCCGCGAAGAACGCGGCGAAGGCGATGCCGACGCCGCTCGCGTCGAAGTCCAGATCGCGACCGACCTGGACCGCCATCGCACCGACGAGGAACGACGGCAGCACGCAGGCGGTCGTGACCGCCGCCGTGGAGGCCAGGACGCGGAACGGGCCCGCGCCGCGCACGGTGGGCTTCAGCTCGCGGCGGGCTGCGCGTCTCGGTCGTCGGCTGCGGCGGGCCCGAAACGACTGAAGACCCCGAGAGCCAGCCCGCCGGGACCGTAGACCGCCTCTGGGTCGGCCCGCACCGCAGTGTCGAGCGCGTGGGCGTCGTCGCCAACGAGGATCCGCCAGGCCCCAGCCCGGACGCCGTCGAGGATGATCGTCGCCGCCGCGGCGGCCGAGACCGGCGCGGTGTCGCGGAACATCTCGCCCATCATCCGGACGATCCCGCGGACATCGTCGTCCGAGAGCGTCTCGGCCGGCATGCCCCGCCGCGCCATCTCCGCCCGGACGGTGTCGAGCTCGGCGTCGGTCATGTCGTCGGGCTCAGCCGCGCCATGCACCCGGCGACTGTTGATCACGATGTCGGTGCCAATGTGGCCGGGCATCACGACCGCGACCTTCACGTGGGGCGCGTTGATGCGGAAGTCTTCGAGGAGTGCTTCGGAGAAGCCCTTCACCGCGAACTTGGCCGAGCTGTACGCGGTGTGCGGGATGCCGGGGCCGAGCGACGCCCAGAACCCGTTGACGCTGCTCGTGTTGACGAGGTACCCGTCGTCGCTGGCGACGAGCAGGGGCACGAACGCCCGGCTGCAGTAGTAGACGCCGGACCAGCAGACACCGAAGGTGCGGTCCCACTCGTCGCGTGCGCCGGTGATGAAGCTCCCGCCCCCGCCGATGCCGGCGTTGTTGAAGACGAGGTTCACGTGGTCGCACTCGTGCTGGGCGATGACCTCGTCCCGGAACCGGAGGACCTGAGGTTCATCAGATACATCGCACACATGAGAGGTGATGCGCGTACCGGCCGGAGCTCCCTTTTTCGCGCGCCGAGCGGTTTCCGCCATCGTCTCGGGGTTGACGTCGCACACGGCGACGTGACATCCCTCCGCGGCGAGCTGCAGCACCAGCTCGCGGCCCATCCCGGTCCCACCGCCGGTGACGACCGCCAACCGGCCCTCGAACGAGTTCACGCGCGCTCCTCTCGGTCGTCCCCCGGACCCTACTGGCAGCGCACCCGTCGTTCTGTCGGTAGTCATCCGGCGCGGGCGTGCCCCGTTCGTCAGGAGGGAAGAATCCGGCGATGCCCACGTGGTATCGCGAGCATCGCCCGTCGGTTGACCTCGACGACGAGTTGGCCTGCACGTGGCAGGCGAACGTCGGCGGCGAGCCTCACAGCCTGATTCCCGACGCCTGCCTCGATGTCGTGTGGATCGACGACGGCTCCGTGTGGTTGTGCGGTCCCGAGACCAGCGGATGGTCCTTCTCATTGCCGCCGGGCACGACGGCGGTCGGCGTGAGGTTTCGGCCCGCGGTCGCGCCGCCGGTTCTCGGACTCGACGCCCGCGAGGTCCTCAACTCCCGGATCCGGTTGGACGGCCTGTGGGGCGACCGGGTCGTCCGCTCGCTCTCCGGGCGGGTCGGTGACGCGCCGTCTCCGGCCGACCGAGTCAACGTGTTGGAGCACGCGGTCCGTGAGCGCGCCGCCGACGCGCCACCCGTGGACGTCGTCGCCGCGGAGGTCGCAGCGCGGGTCGCGGCGCCCGAACCCGCCCGGGTGAGCGACCTGGCGCGCGACATCGGGCTGTCCGAGCGCCAGCTCCATCGGCGCTGCGCCGCGGCGTTCGGGTACGGCCCCGCGGTCCTGGGCCGGATCCTGCGGCTCCAGCGCTTCCTGGCGTTGGCGAAGACCAGCGGCAGCGCGGCAGGGCTTGCCCAGCTCGCGCTGATGGCGGGCTACGCCGACCAACCGCACCTATCGCGCGAGGTTCGGACGATCGCGAAGACGACGCCGACGGCCCTGCTCGCATCGTGATGTCCGATCCGTTCAAGACATCGGTGGCCCGAAGCAGGACGATAGAACCATGACTGAGATCGCCGATCGGTACCGCCACCTCGCAGAGGGTTTCACGGCCCGGGTCGCGGCGGTCCCCGCCGACGACGACGACCGCTGGTCGTCGCCGTCGCCGTGCGAGGAGTGGACCGCCCGCGACGTCGTGCAGCACATGCTCGACACCCACCACATGTTCTTCGGCCTCGTCGGCCACCCGGTCGAGAAGGGCCCGGCCGTCGAGGACGGTCCGCTCCCCGCGTGGCTGTACGTACGGGACGCGATGATCGTCGCCCTCGAGGACCCGGACATCGCGGCGAAGGAGTACGACGGGATGTTCGGCCGGACCCGGTGGGACACGTCGGTCGACCGGTTCATCAACAGCGACGTCCTTGTCCACTCGTGGGATCTGGCCCGGGCGCTCGGCGTCGACGACCGGCTCGACCCCGACGACGTCCGCCGTGTCCACGAGGTGGCAAAGGGCTACGGCGACGCGATGCGCAGCCCCCAGGCGTTCGGCCCCGAGGTCGAACCGCCGGCCGACGCCGACGAGCAAGACCGCCTCCTCGCCTTCCTCGGCCGCGACCCCTCGTTCTCGACGCAATAGCCCGTCGCTTCGCCGGGCTATTGCGTCGAGAATGCCCGCGCGGTGGCGGAATCTGGCTCCTAGCCTTTTCGAGATGGCTGACACCTGTACGCACCTTGATTCGGTCGTGGACGTCACTCCGTCGAGCCCCGGGTGCGAGGACTGCCTGCTCATCGGCGGACGATGGGTCCATCTGCGCCTCTGCATGGCGTGCGGGCACGTGGGCTGCTGCGACAACTCGCCCAACCGGCACGCGACGGGGCACTGGCGCGCTCACCCTGAGCATCCGCTCATCCGTTCGTACGAGCCCGGCGAGGACTGGTGGTGGTGCTACGCCGACGACCTCTTCTTCGAGGTCGACGGCGCGCCGCCGGCGCCCTCACATCCCTGACCGACGGGTTCCGGCGTCGAGCGTGGTGAGGTCGTGAGGGCCGGCGAGGCATCGGAGACGGCACGGCGGGTCGCTGCTCGCCGGCGGACTTCGATCGCGTCGCGGCGGCGTACGGCCACCCGGGCGCCGACGAGCGCCTCGCTCGCGACGTCGCTTGGTTCGAGCTCGACCATCCCGACACTCAAGGCGACAAGCGCGAGCGGGTCGAGCGGCTCGGCCCGCCAGCGCGGCGATGAGTTCGCGGGCGCCGTCCGGTCTGAACCGCGGAAGCCCGTGCCAAGGGCGGATCAGGAGACGATCGTGACCTGCAACCTCGGAGTCCGCGCCGGATGACCGCTCCCACGGCCAGCTGCGTTGGCCGCGCCCGACCGCGCCGGGAATCGACGCCCGTAGGATGGCCGGCGATGGCCACTCACTCCAACGCGACCGCCGGCGATACCCGCCCTCGGGCGGACACGATCGAGCTGGACCTCGAAACCTACCGCCGGGAGCTGACCGGCTACTGCTACCGGATGCTCGGGTCCGGCTTCGAAGCCGAGGACGCCGTGCAGGAGACGATGGTGCGGGCCTGGCGCGGTATCGACCGCTTCGAGGGCCGCTCCGCGCTGCGTTCGTGGCTGTACCGCATCGCCACCAACGTGTGCCTCGACATGCTGCAGGGCCCCCAGCGTCGGGCCAGACCGATGGACCTCGGTCCCTCGTCGACGGCGGACTCCGTCCTTGCTTCCGGCCTGCCCGAGAACACCTGGGTCCAGCCGGTCGCCGACGCCCGCGTGCTGGCCCCTGACGGCGACCCGGCCGAGCTCGCCGCCTCACGGGAGACGATCCGCCTCGCGTTCGTCGCGGCGTTGCAGCATCTGCCCGCCCGGCAGCGAGCGGTGCTCATCCTGCGCGAAGTACTCCGGTGGCAAGCCAGCGAGGTGGCCGAGCTGCTCGACACGAGCGTCGTCTCGGTGAACAGCGCCCTCCAGCGCGCCCGGGCCACGCTCGCCAGCGTCGACGTCGACCGGGGACACACGAAGATCGACGACGACCAAGCAGAGCTCCTGGATCGCTACGTCGACGCCTTCGAGCGCTACGACATCACGTCGCTCGTGTCCCTCCTGCACGAGGACGCAACGTTCTCGATGCCGCCGCATCCGCTGTGGCTGCGAGGGCCGGTCGAGGTCGGCCGCTGGATGCTGGGCCAGGGCATCGGCTGCCGGGGATCCCGACTCGTCGCCACCGCGGCCAACGGCTGCCCGGCGTTCGGCAGCTATCGCCCGGCCGGACCCGGCACGCACAAGCCGTGGTCCATCCAGGTCCTCGAGATCTCAGGGGGACGGATCTGCGGGCTCCACAACTTCCTGTACCCCGAGCTGTTCCCGGCCTTCGGCCTGCCCGTCATCCTCGAGCGGTAGGCCGCTCGCACCGGCGAGGACGTCGGCCAAACCTACGAGGTCGAGCAGGCAACGCAGCGCGACGCTCGGGTCGCGCAGACGGGTCGACCAACCCGCCCGCCGGGCCGCGAGCTGGAGGCGGGCGACCGCGTCCACCACCGACAGGTCCGGCGGCGCCGGACCGTCGACGGACCAGACGGCCAGTTCGACGTCGCCGTCGACGACCACAACGATCGTCCTCGACCCGTCGCCTGCCACCACCAGCGGACCTCCCGTCGCTCGTCGTACAGAGAGACCGGCCCCGTGGTCAGAACTCACCGCGGCACTGAATGGGCATCCCGAGTCCGGCGACACCCCCGGTCCTCGATGAGTGGATCGGCGGGTTGGGGACGCTCCCGCGCTTCTGGACCGCCGCGTACGAAGCCATCGACGACTGACACACTGCGGCCGTGGTTCCCGCCGGTCTCCTGCCGCATCTCCGCCAGGCCCGCGACCTCGCCGACCGCCGCTACGCCGAGCCCCTCGACCTCGATGCGCTGGCGAGCGCCGCGCACGTGTCGAAGTACCACTTCACCCGATGCTTCGCGGAGACGTACGGCGAGACCCCTATGCGGTACGTGACCCGGCGCCGCATCGAGCGGGCCCAGGATCTGCTGCGGTCGGCCAACCTCACGGTCACCGAGGTGTGCATGGTCGTCGGATTCTCCAGCCTCGGATCGTTCTCATCGCGCTTCCACGAGCTGGTCGGCGAGACACCGACGCAGTACCGGGACCGCTGGGCCGCGCAGGGAGCGCCTCACATCCCGGGCTGCTTCCTCTTCATGCGGGGCGTCGACCGATGGCCCGAGGGCGGCGCCCGCGAACATCGGCGTTCTGGCGAGATTCGCTAGTCGTGGTGACGAGCCACGCTCGCCAGAACGACGCTGGAAGATCACCGCAATCTGGGAGAAGCATCCCCGGTGACTGGTCCGTACGGTGACTCGCATGATCACGAATGTCTCCCTTGCCACCGTGTGGGTCACCGACCAGGACGAGGCCAAGGCCTTCTACATCGACAAACTCGGCTTCGAGGAGGCCACCGACGTCACGATGGGCGACGGCTATCGATGGGTCACCGTCTCGCATCCTGACCACCCCGAGCTCGAGCTCACCCTGATGAAGCCGGGCCCGCCGCTCGACGAGGAGTCGGCGGCCGCCTTCCGGCGCATGCTCGACAAGGGCGCCTTGGGCGCGGTCGGCCTCGCCACCGACGACTGCCGCAAGACGCACGAGGAGCTCGCCGCCAAAGGGGTGACCTTCATCCAGGAACCGTCGGACCGCCCGTACGGCATCGAGGCCATCCTCCGCGACAGCTCCGGCAACTGGCTGGTGCTCGTCGAGGCGAAGCCGTTCAAGCCCGAGGACTCGTGACCGGGGGCCACGGCCCATCGTCGTGGCGGTCGCGGCGCTTGTAGTACCAGCCGCCCACGGGGAGGAGCCACGGCACGCGAGCGCGCCGGGACCCGGTTCGCCGGCGCTCGGGCCTCTTCGAGGCCCATCGCTTCGGCACTCAGCGTCGGTAGGTGAGGGGCGCGCGGTAGGAGGCGCCCATGAAGGGGCGGCCGGTGCGGCGGGCGAAGCGCCATTGGATCGACACGCGGGGGGCGACCGGCCTCGCCCCGAGGTACGGCACCGAGTGTTCCCACTCGGCCTGCGTCCGCCCGCCCATGACGATGAGGTCGCCGGACCTCGGCGCGAGGTCGTGGACGGCACCGTTGCCGGGTGAGTGGTCGTAGCGGCTGGTGCGGGGCCGCAAGAGCCACGGCCGCTGCGCGCCGAGGGTCAGGATCGCGATCACCGTGTCGTCGAGCCAGCGCATGTCGGTATCGCGGTGGAACGCTTGGCCGTCGCGACCGTCGCGGTAGTGAAGGAGGCCGAAGCTGTCGAACTGCACGCGGTACCGGTTCTGCACCGCCCGGGTCGCGTCCGCCAACGCCGGATGGGGCAACGGTGTCCCGCGGCGCCACACAGAACCGAGGCGGCGCTCCTCGACGAAGTGGTCGTAGCGGAACAGACGACTCGTCTCCCATCGCACCCCGTGCAGCAGCGCGTCGTACAACTCGTCAGCGCCATCCATCCAGCCCCGCGCCACGTCGACCCAGGCGCCGGCCCCGAGGTCGAGCCGCTCGACTGCGATATCGGAACCGACGGCGATCACGCCGACCATTACAGCGTGTGAGTCGAGCCCTCTGGGACGATTCCCGGCCCGTTGCCGAATATACCTGCCGGGGGTATCCTGCGAAGCATGCCGGGCTACATCGACAAGAAGGATGCGATCCAAAGGCGCCTGCGGCGCATCGAGGGTCAGGTCCGCGGTCTCCAGCGCATGGTGGACGAGGACAAGTACTGCATCGACGTCCTCGACCAGGTGGCCGCAGCCACCAAGGCGTTGCAGGCCGTCGCGATCCAGCTCCTCGACGACCACCTGTCCCATTGCGTCGCCGAGGCGCTCACGACCGGAGGCAAGGCCGCGGACGACAAGGTCGCCGAGGCGTCGGCGGCCATCGCCCGCCTCGTGCGCTCATGAGCCACACGCTCGCCGCCCTTGGACTGAGCGACATCGCGGACGGCCTGCGCGAGGGGTTCTTCATGTTCTGGGAGACCTTCTGGGCCCTGGTCCTGGGCTTCGGTCTCTCGGGCGCGGTGCAGGCGTTCGTGTCCCGGGAGGACATGCAGCGGGTGCTCGGCGATCACCGGGCGGCCACGGTCGCGAAGGCATCGGCGTTCGGGATGGTCTCGTCGTCGTGCTCGTACGCCGCGACCGCGATGGCGAAGTCGTTGTTCCAGAAGGGCGCCGACTTCATCGCCGCGATGGTGTTCATGTTCGCGTCGACCAACCTCGTCATCGAGCTCGGGGTCGTGCTCGTCATCCTGATGGGGTGGCAGTTCGCGGCCGCCGAGTTCATCGGCGGGCCGATCATGATCGTGCTCCTCGCCGGGTTCGGCGGCTTCCTCCTCCACCGCCGCCTCATCGAGCAGGCGCGTGATCGGCTGCGTCGCGGCGCGGCGGACGAGCACGACCATCAAGCGATGGCCGGCGTGAGCGAGGAGCGTCAGCACCAGCTGGAACACCTGCCGTGGCGCCGGAAGCTGTCGTCGAAGGCGGCGTGGTCCGACGCCGCGAGCTACACGATGGCCGACATCAGGATGCTGCGAAAGGAGCTCGTGATCGGCTATGCGGTCGCGGGCTTCCTGGCCGTGCTCGTTCCGATGGCCTGGTGGAACGAGGTGTTCCTGACGGGCCACGGGTTCTGGACCAGTGTGGAGAACGTCATCGTCGGTCCGTTCATCGCCTTCATCAGCTTCGTGTGCTCGATCGGCAACGTGCCGATGGCCGCCGCGCTTTGGCATGGGGGGATCAGCTTCGGCGGCGTGATCAGCTTCATCTTCGCCGACCTCATTGCCCTGCCCTTGGTGCTGATCTACCGCAAGTACTACGGCACCCGCCTCACCCTGCGGCTGTTCGTCACGTTCTATGCGGTGATGGCCGCCGCTGGCCTCATCGTCGAAGGCCTGTTCGGTCTGTTCGGTGGGATACCCGAAGATCGGCCGGAGACGATCGTCGAGACGAGCTTCCAGTGGAACTACACCACCTTCCTCAACATCGTCTTCCTGGCGGTCTTCGCCGTCCTGTTCTGGTTGCACCGCAACCAGGAGCGGTTCGGCGGTGGGCGGGGCTACGCGATCGACCCCGTGTGCGGTATGCAGGTCCAGACCGAAAACGCCCCCGCCCACGTGAACCACGACGGCCGGACGCTGTGGTTCTGCTCCGACCGGTGCCGATCCCGCTTCGAGGCCAGCCCCGACCGGTTCGCCAGCCCGGTGTGATGACGCGTCGGTGGCGTCAGCCGCGGGCGCAGGACGCGCCCATGGCGCGATCGGCGTCGGCCCAGCCGGGGATGCCCCCCGCCGGCTCGAAGTCGCCGGTGTGCGGGTCTTGCACGTAGTCGACCGGCGCCGGACTACCTGTGGCGATGTCGGCGACCGCGGCGACCAGCCGCTCGATGTCCGCGGCCGAGGTGGACAGCCCCGCGCTGGCTCGCACCGCACCCGGAACCTCCCGGCGATCGCGGTCGAGCACCGACTGGCGAAACGTTGCGATCTCCGCCGGCGTGAGCTGGAGCAGCCGCATCAGGTACGGATGCGCGCAGAAGCATCCGTGCCGAACGCCGATGCCATGTTCGGCGCTGAGCCGAGCCGCGACGAGCGCGTGGTGGACGCCGTCGACCGTGAAGGCGGCAACGGGGAGCGTCGGTTCGTCCGGCGAGGGTCCGAGCACGCGAACCCCTGTCACGCCCGCGAGTCCCACCCGCAGACGGCGGGCCATCGCCGCGTCGTGAGCGCCGATCACGTCCCAGCCAAGCCGATTCAGCTCGCCGATGGCCGCGGCCAGCGCCACGGCGCCGACGACGTTGGGTGACCCAGCCTCCTCGCGGTCCGGTGGGTCGGTCCAGGCGACCTCGTCGAGGTCGACCAGGTCGACGGCGCCACCTCCGGCCAGGAACGGATCGCCTTCGGCGAACGCGTCGCGGGGACCGACGAGCACGCCCGCACCGAACGGCGCATACATCTTGTGCCCGCTCCAGGCGACGAAGTCGGCCGCGGATGGCAGCGGCGCGTGAGCGGCGAGTTGTGCGGCGTCGACCAGGACCGGGACGCCCCGGTCGTGAGCGGCGGCGATGATCGCGTCCAGCGGCGGGCGCCAGCCCGTGACATTCGACGCCCCCGTGATGGCCAGTAGCTTCGGCCGGGGCGACACCGCCAGGGCCGCCAGCACGTCATCGGTCGTGAAGGCCCCGGTGTCCGAGCACTCGACGAAGCGACGTCGGCACAGCCGAGCCCACGGCAGCAAGTTGGCATGGTGCTCGACCACGGTCGTGACGACCAAGTCGTCGGCCGCAAGCCGCAGGCGGTACGCGAGGTGGTTGATCGCTTCGGTCGCGTTCCGGCAGATGATCGCCAAGTGGCCGTCATCGTGGTGTCCGGCGAAGGCCAGGGCCGCGGCTCGAGCGTCCTCGTAGGCCGTCGTCGCCCACCGCGACTTGAAGCCGGCACCCCGATGCACGCTCGAGTACCAGGGCAGGAACTCCTCGACCCGCTTCGCCACAGCCGCCAGGGCGCTCGTCGAAGCTGCCGCGTCGAGGCTCAAGTACGGCCGATCAATACCGTCGAGGCACGGCACCGGCAGCCCGTCGCCAAGGAGTGCCATCGGCACTATGTCGTTCGCAGGTTCGTCCACTCGCACCGCCTTTGGTGGCTTCGAGCGACGTTACGTGTCCGCAGACGTGTCGATCGAAACCCCTGCCGGCAACGGGTGATGGCGGAGCGCGGCGACGGTGGCCTGCGCCGCGCGTTCTTCGCCGGACGGGATCTCCGCGATCAGATGGTTCACCCCACGCTGGGCAGCCAGTTCGGCGGCGCGGGCGAGGACGCAGGGCCCGACGTGCTCGCCGGCCCGGCCCCGGACGACGAACAACGTCACCGGCGCCTGGTCAACCCCGTCCATCCCCGCCACCCAGGCCGCACCAAGGAGCGTGCCGCCATAGCCGCTGGCCTCGACGGACAGCTCCCAGTGACCGAGCGGATCGCCGTCGTGCTTCGTCGAACTCCTGAGCTCGATCGTGCGGCCGTCTTCGAGCACCACGTCGGCGACGTCGACCGCGTCTGCGATCCCCGCGTCCATGTCAGCTCTCCTGCACGACGAGCGCAGTGACCATGCCGAACATCCCTTCGGACGATTCGGCGTGGGGGAGGATGTGGCAGTGCCAGGCCCACGCACCCACCTGGTCGGCGTGGATGAGCACGGTGTAGCGCTCCCCCGGCCCGACGAGGATCGTGTCCGCCTGGTATGGCTGCGGGACCGGGAAGCCATCCTTGGCGATCACCATCTGGGCGATGCCGTGGAGGTGCATCGGGTGGACCATGACGCCTTCGTTCATGTAGTGCACCTCGACCCAGTCGCCGAACTTGGCGACCACCGGCGCGGTGGCGGGGAAGCTCTTGCCGTTCAGCGAGAACCCGATGGTGCCCGTGTCGTTGAGCATCATGATCTGCTCCTGCGACACCGTCACGCCCGCCGGAACCGGCTCAGATCCGATGAGGAACGCACCGGCCAAGCCGTTCGGCACTTGCTTCACCGCGTCCTGGTGGGAGTGATACATGCCGACGGCAGGCCCCTTCGCCACGAACTCGTACGTGAACGTCTGCCCCGGCTTGATCGGCGTTTGCGTGATGTCGGGGACGCCGTCCATTGCGTTCGGAGTCACGAGGCCGTGGAAGTGGATGGAGGTGGACTCGGGCAACTCGTTGTGGATGACGACCTCGACGTTGTCGCCGTCGTTGACCTTGATGGTCGGCCCGGGCACGGTCCCGTTGTACGTCCAGGCGTCGACGAACTTGCCCGGGGAGACCTCCCACTTGACGATCTTGGAGGTCAACTCGAACTGCTTCGTGCCGTCGGCCAGGAGGGTGGGTTCGAGCAGTTGGCCCCCGAGGCCCTCGGTCTTGACGCCGGCCAGGAAGGCATTGGTCGCCTCCGCCATCATGGCGTCCATCTCGTCGGCGCTCATCGGCGCGGTCGTCGGGGTCACCCCGGCGCCGGTCGATCCAGCGCCGGCAGCGACCCGCAACGTTCCCTCCATCCCGGCTTCGCGGTGGCCGGGGACCTGGCAGAAGATCGTGTACGTGCCGGGAGCGAGCCCCGCTAGGTCGAGCTGCCCGGTCCCACCACTATCGATCATGGCGCTGGCCAGGTCTTGGCCTTCAACGGCGAGGTTGTGTTGTCCCGAGCCCATGTTCATGATCTCGAGCGAGCCGCCGGCGGCGACGTCGAGAGTGGCCGGCTCGATGGCGAACTCGGTCAGACGAACCGTGGCGGTCGCGGGCGCCGCCGCCGCCCCGCCGCTCCCATCTGACGCGCTCTCGGCCTCGTCGATGGCGCGGCTACCGAAACCGACGGCCACCACCGCGACGAGCATGGCGAGCAGCGACAGCACGACCGCGATGACGACGAGGCCGAAGAGGGAGGACTGGCTGTCGCGGCCACCGGCCGCAGTCTCGAGATCCAGCCGTCCCGAGTGCGGTTCGCGGGGGGCCGAGTCCGCAGGCGCGTGGTCGTCAAGAATCGTCATGCCTTGCATCGTCCTGGTCGCGATGGTCGCGGCCCTAGAGGCATCGGTCCGCACGAATCGGGACCTTCGTCACCGCCCGACCGGGCAGGGACTTTCGGCCCTGGGTGGGTCGCCACCGGTGGACGATCATCCCCCCATGGAGATCGACCGCAACGGCCTCGAGGTCCTCGACGAGGACCAGTGCCTCCAGCTACTGGCCGGAACCAAGGTGGGCCGGGTCGCGCTCTGCCTCGGTGCGCTGCCGGTGATCCTCCCTGTCCAATACGCGCTCGACGGCCGAGACCCGGTCTTCCGGACCAACCGGGGAGCAAAGCTCGATTCCGCGTTGCATCGTGAGGTCGTGTGCCTCGAGGCGGACAGCAGCGACTCGACCTATCACGCCGGCTGGAGCGTGCTCGCCATCGGTCGAGCGGAGGTGGTTTCCGATCCCGCGGCGCTCGAGCGGCTTCATCGGCTCCCGCTCCGACCCTGGGTCGCGGGCGGCGCCGACTACTTCGTGCGCATCAAGACCGAGCTGTTGTCCGGCCGCCGCATCGGGATCGAAGCCCGCCGGGTCGCCGAAGCCACCGTCACCGCCTGACGACGGTCACGAAGTCTCCGGCTGACCGAGCGGTACGTCCCACATCACCCGCGTCCCGCCTCCCGGCCCCTCGACCACTGACGCCGTGCCGCCTAGCCCCTGGGCCCGCGCCTTCATGTTCGGCAGACCGCGGCCCGATGAGGCGGACACGTCACCAGGCCCGAGACCGTCGTCGTCGATCGTGAGACGCACCCGACCGCGGTCGACCTCGACCACGACCTCGACGCGGCCGGCGGCGGCGTGCCGGGCGACGTTCGAGAGCGCCTCGCGCACGACGCTCAACAGGTGCTCGGCGACGTCGTCGGGGACGGCGTTGTCGATCGCGCCTTCGAACCGGAACACCGGCTCGAACCCGAGCACGTTGGTGGCCTCGCCGCCGACCGCGAGCAGCTCGCGGCGCAAGCTCCGCCCGGGCATCCGCGTGGTGTGCAGCTCGAAGATCGACGACCGGATCTGGCGGACCGTCATGTCGATGTCGTCCACCGCCCGTTGGATCCGGTCCGCGACCTCCGGGCGCTCGGCCAGCCGCGCCGCGCCCTGCAACGAGAGGCCAGTAGCGAAGAGACGCTGGATCACGGTGTCGTGAAGGTCGCGGGCGATCCGCTCCCGGTCTTCGAGCAGGTCGACCTCACGGATACGGGCGTGCAGGCGGGCGTTGTCGATGGCGACACCCGCCGCCGCGCCGAGCCCGAGCGCCAGCTCCTCGTCGACGTCGGTGAAGGCGTCGCCGCCGCGTTTGTCGGTGAGGTACAGATTGCCAAACACCTCACCCCGAACGAACACCGGCACCCCGAGGAACGACGTCATCGGCGGATGGCCGGGCGGAAACCCGTAGCTGTCCGGGTGTTCGCGGAGATCGGGCAGGCGCAACGGCTTGGGATCGACGATGAGGAGGCCCAATATGCCGTGGCCCTTCGGCAGACTGCCGATAGTTGCGATGTCGTCGTCGGAGATCCCGACGGTCAGGAACTCGGCCAGGCTCGTGCGCGTGGGGTCCAGCACGCCAAGGGCCCCGTACGTGGCGTCGACCAGGTCGACGCCGGTCTCCACCAAGCGGCGCAGGATGGTCGGAAGATCAAGGTCGGCCCCGACGGCCATGACGGCGTCGAGGAGCCTTCGGAGCTGCTTGGCGCCCGCGTAGCTCGACTCCACTGACCCCCGATGATATGGCACAACCCAACGATTGGACGGCGTACACCTTATGGTTGAGGCGTGACGATCCGGGTCTTCCTGCTCGATGACCACGAGGTCGTGCGACGCGGAGTCCGCGAGCTGCTCGAAAGCGACAGCGAGGTGGAGGTCGTCGGCGAAGCGGGCACGGCAGAGGAAGCCCTCGGCCGGATCCCGGCTACGTCTCCCGACGTCGCCATCCTCGATGTGCGCCTCCCCGACGGCGACGGGGTTGAAGTGTGCCGGGAGATCCGCTCGCGGAACCCCGAGATCCAGTGCCTGATGCTCACATCGTTTGCCGACGACGAGGCGCTCTTCGCGGCGATCATGGCGGGCGCCGCCGGCTACGTCCTCAAACAGGTCAAGGGCGACGATCTCGTCGAGAGCGTGAAGCGGGTGGCGGACGGCCAGTCCCTGCTCGACCCGCACGTCACCGCCCGGGTTCTCGAGCGCCTCCGCCGGGGCCCGGAAGAGGACGAACGCCTCGCTCGGCTCACCGACCAAGAGCGCAGGATCCTCGAACTGCTCGCCGACGGGATGACCAACCGGCAGATCGCGGAGCAGCTGTTCCTGGCCGAGAAGACCGTCAAGAACTACGTCTCGAACCTGCTCATGAAGATGGGCATGCAGCGACGCACCGAGGCCGCGGTCTACGCCGCAAGGCTCAACGAGCGTCGCGGCCGGTCGCCCGAGACCTGAGCGGCCCGCTTACGCGACGACGACGGCGACGTCGACCGGCGACGCGGCCGGGTCGAGTCGCGTGAGGGTGCTCACGACCCGGACTGCGATCTCGCGGGCGCAGGACTGCGAGGAGGAGGGCAGCGAGATCGACACCGCGACCCCGCCGACACGGCGACGAACGACCGCGTCGGCACCGTCCTGAGGCATCCCGCGCAGCGCGAGCACGCGAAGCACCTCGTCCCGCGCCGCCGAGGTGAGATCGGCGATCGGCTGCGCCACCGCGGTCTTGCACGCCTCGACGACGTCGAGCTCGTCGGCAACGACTGCGGTCCACTTGTCGAACGGGCTCAACGCCGACGTCCCGGTGACGACGAGCGGCACCCGTCGACGTAGGGCGCACACGACGCCATCTTCGAAGGCGGTCGGCCGCGGGTACGGGTGAGCGCGCACGGTCACCACGGCATCGACGGGGTCCGGCCCATCGAGGGGGCACCCGCGGTCGCCGCACAGCCCGTTGCACGGGAAGGTCGGCAAGCCCGGCTCATGGCAGCGAGAAACGGTGTGGCCCGCGTCGCGCAACCGGTGGGCGGCATGGTCGCTGGCCCGTCGGTCGGTCTCCATGAGCAATATGTGCATGGCTGGCTCCTCGGCTGCGTGGCGTCGAGGATGTGATCATCGAATGCGAGCGCGCCGGCCGGGCAGAGGCGATTCGCCCTCCCCCCTGTGACCTTTGGCCCTAGGATTGCTCGTAGGACCTCCGCGTCGGTAGGGACCTTCGGCTCTGGCGGGCTCGGGCGTTCGTGGCGACGATGCGGGCAAAGCCGAAGGGGGAGGTCGCCATGGCCGTCATCGAAGGTCGTACCTGGCTCGAGATCCTGTCTGCCGCGGAGTGCTGGCAGTTGGTGGAGCGCGCCCCGATCGGCCGCTTGGCGGTCGTACACGATGGCGCCCCCGAGATCTTCCCGATCAACTTCGTTGTCCACAAGGGCGGCGTCGTCTTCCGCACAGCCCGGGGCACGAAGCTGGCGGCGGTGCATGGGTTCGGAAACGTCGCCTTCGAAGTCGACGGGGTCGACCGCGATGCCGAGACCGGCTGGAGCGTCGTCGTCAAGGGAACGGCGAAGGTGGTGCGTTCACCCGAAGAGGTCGTGGAACTGCGCAGCCTTGCGCTGCGGCTGTGGGCGCCAGGAGACAAGGACTGGTTCGTGCGGATCATTCCGTCCGAGATCACCGGCCGCCGGATCATGGGTGGCCAACACCCCGATGGAGGCGCGTCATGAGGTTGGTGGATTCTCACTCGGGCATTGAAGTCGTGGACCGCGATGAGTGTGTGCAACTCCTCCGCGCCGACTGCATCGGCCGGGTTGCTGTGATCGCCGCCGGTGTGCCGGCGGTATTCCCCGTCAACTACGCCGTCGATGGAGAGGCGATCGTCTTCCGCACCGGCGCGGGCTCGAAGCTGAGCTTTGGGCCTCGCGCCCCCGCGTCGTTCGAGATCGACTCGTTCGACCGCGAGCAGCGCACGGGCTGGAGCGTCGTCGTGACGGGCCGGCTCGAAGAGGTGACCGAGTACGACGCCGCTACGTTCGACCGTATGCCCACGCTGGGAGTCGACCCTTGGGCTGGCGGCGATCGATCGCACTGGATGCGCCTCGTGCCCGGCCGCATCACGGGCCGACGAGTGAGGCCGATCGAGTCCGCCTGAGCCGCGGGGTCGAAACGGAACGGTCACGGGACCTTCGGCTCTGGTGACGCGGCGCGGCCGCTGCCACCGTCGGCCCATGATTGTCCCGATGAGCACCGTCGCCGGCTACGAAGCTGATGTGGTGCTCGCCGACGGCGGCACCGTGCACCTCCGCCCGATCCAAGCGGACGACGCCGCTGCGCTCGTGACCTTCCACGACAGCCTCTCGGAACAGACGATCTACTTCCGCTTCTTCACCTTTCATCCCCACCTGAGCGAACGAGAGATCCTCCGGTTCACTCAGGTCGATGGGGTCGACCGCGTCGCGATCGTCGCCACTCTCGCGGGATCGATCGTGGCCGTCGCGCGCTACGACCGCCTCGCCATGACCGACTCGGCCGAGGTGGCCTTCGTCGTGGCCGACCAACACCAAGGGCGAGGGCTCGGGACGCTCTTGCTCGAGCATCTCGCGGCCGCGGCCCGCACCAACGGGATCACCAGGTTCGTCGCCGAAACGCTGGCGCAGAACCGGCGCATGGTCGGTGTCTTCCAGGACGCCGGCTTCCAGGTGACGACCACGTTCGAGCCGGGTGGCGGTGTGCTCCGTATCGAGTTCCCGATCTCACCCACCGCCGCGTCGCTCGCGGCGGTCGAGGAGCGCGAGCACCGGGCCGAGGCCCGATCGGTGGGGCGACTGTTCCAGCCTCGGTCCGTCGCGTTGATCGGGCCGAGCACCGAGCCAGGCTCGGTCGGCGACCGCCTGTTGGCGAACCTGCTCGACGGAGGTTTCGACGGTCCGATCTACGCGGTTCACCCGTCCGCTTCCGAGATGCGCGGCATCCCGGCCTGGCCCTCGGTCACCGCCATCCCGGGCGAGGTCGACCTGGTGGTGATCGCGGTGCCCGCCCCCGCGGTCGCCGACGCGATGAGTGCGTGCGCGGCCAAAGGCGTGCACGGCGTGGTCGTGGTCAGCGCCGGGTTCGGCGAGATCGGCGCCGCCGAGGCCGAAGCCGAGCTCGTCCGGATCGCCCGGGCCAGCGGCATGCGTCTCGTCGGGCCGAACTGCATCGGGATCCTGGACACGGCCACTGGCCTGAACGCCACGTTCGCCCCTTTCTCGCCGCGGCGGGGCAACGTCGCGTTCCTCACCCAGTCCGGCAGCCTCGGCATCGCGCTGCTGGAACGGTCGAACCGGCTCGGGCTGGGCGTGTCCTCGTTCGCCTCGGTCGGGAACAAGGCCGACGTCAGCGGCAACGACCTCCTCCAGTATTGGGAGGACGACCCGGCGACCGACGTGGTGCTGCTGTACCTCGAATCGTTCGGCAATCCCCGCAAGTTCAGCCGAATCGCCCGCCGGGTCTCGGCGCGAAAGCCGATCGTCGCCGTCAAGGCCGGCCGCTCCAACGCGGGCCGGCGAGCCGCCGCGTCGCACACGGCGGCGCAGGCCACCCCGGACACCGCGGTCGACGCGCTGTTCGAGCAGGCCGGGGTCATCCGGGTCGACACGCTCGACCAACTCTTCGATGTCGGTCAGTTGCTGGCCCACCAACCCCTCCCGGCCGGCAACCGGGTCGGTCTGCTCACGAACGGAGGCGGGCTTGCCATCCTGGCCAGCGACGCGTGCGACGCCGCTGGCCTCGTTGTGCCCGAACTGTCACCCGAGGTCCGAGCCCAGCTCGCGGCCCTGCTCGGTCCCAACGCGGCGACAGGCAACCCCGTTGACATGCTGGCCTCGGCCAGTCCCGACGCCTACGGCCGAGCGGTCGACATCCTCATGGCTGATCCGACGCTCGACGCGCTCGTGGTCATGTTCACACCCGCCACGGCCGACACCGAGGGCATCGCCACCGCGCTCGCCCAAGCCGCCGCCGACTCGGGCAAGCCGGTGTTGGCGGTCCTGCTCGGCGTGTACGACGCGCCGAGCGGTCTGCTCGCGCCGAGCGGCCGTCGAGTCCCGCTCTACCCGTCACCCGAGCCGGCGGTGCTCGCCTTGGCTCGAGCCGTCGCGTACGTACAGGCGCGAGACCGCCCCGCGGAGGAGCCGCCGTCGTTCGTTGACGTCGATCGGCCGCGTGCTCGCCGGATCATCGAAGAGGCGCTCGCCGCGGCGCCCGACGGAACGTGGCTGGCCGCCGACAACGCGTACGAACTGCTCACCGCCTATGGCGTCCCGTTCGAGTCGACGAGAGTCGTGACGAGCGCGACGCAAGCCGTGGCGGCCGCCCGCGAGCTCGGGTTCCCAGTGGCGCTCAAGGTCGCGAACCCCGACATTGTGCATAAAACGGACGTCGGCGGCGTTCGCCTCGGGCTGCGCGGCGGGGAGGACGTCCGGGCCGCCTTCGTATCGATGAAGGAGCGACTGGGCCCGTCGATGGGAGGCGCGGTCGTGCAGCCGATGGCACCCGCCGGCGTGGAAACGATCATCGGGACGGTGCAGGACCCCCGCTTCGGTCCCTTACTCATGTTCGGGCTGGGCGGCGTGACGACAGAGGTACTCGGCGACCGAGCGTTTCGCCTCGTCCCGATGAGCGAGCGCGACGCGAGCGACCTGATCGAGTCGATCCGTGGTGCCCCGCTACTCCACGGCTATCGCGGCGCGCCACCGGTCGATCTGGCCGCGCTCCGCACGCTGCTGTTGCGCATCGGGTTGCTGGCCGACGACTGTGCGGAGATCGTCGAGCTCGACCTGAACCCCGTGGTCGCGGCCGTCGATGGGGTCGTGGTCGTCGACGCGAAGATCCGCGTCGCCCCCCACGTGCCGGGACCGCCCGATGTGCGCCGCATGCGGTGACGGCTCGGGTGGCGGCCTCGACGCCCACCACCACGCATTCTTGAGGGTGAGGGGGACGGAAAACGTCCCCGTCAGCGTCGAGAACGCCGGTTGGACGTGAGAGCCTCAGTGGCGACGGGCGGCCGAGCGGATCGCCCGGACCTGGCCCTGCACCGACATCGGGAAGGGCAGCGGCTCGAAGTCCTGAGCCTCGGCCGCGCCGTGCACCTCGGCGCGGGGGGTGGACACGAGCACTGCGACATCGGGATGGCTGGCGTGCATGGCGGCCAGCACGGCCGCACCGGGGCCTGCTGACAGGTCGAACTGGAACAAGACGACGTCGGCGCCGTCGGCCAGCTCGCAGTGCTCACCCCGGACGAGTGGGCAATCGTCGGCCTGGCCCGCGGGCCCCGCGCAGAGGGCCACGTCGATGCCCGCCTCGCGGTAGCTCGTGAAGTCCGACACGGCGAGGACGGGATCGTCGCTCTCGACGAGCAGACGGATCGGCGTGCCGGGCTGGCGGGGTCGCTGCGACCACCACGGTGAGATCGTCGTGCGCTGTTTCATGGCCAGCCTCCGGTCCTGTGTCGCCACCTCTACTACGGCACGCCTCGGCAGGGTGAACCAGGGCTGGATAGCCCTCTCGGCCGGGTCCTTCGGCCCTGTCCCGGTCGATGCGTCCGTGATCGCATGGGGTCGGGCCCACGCGAGGAGATGGACATGGTTGGCCGCATGGCGTGCATCGATGGGAACGAGGCAGTCGCAAAGATCGCCCACGCCCTCAGTGAGGTGATCGCGATCTACCCCATCACGCCGGCGTCGGCCATGGGCGAACACGCCGACGCATGGAGTGCCGCCGGCCGACCAAACCTCTGGGGCGCCGTGCCCGAGGTCATCGAGATGCAGAGCGAAGCCGGCGCGGCGGGCGCGCTCCACGGCGCGGTGATGAAGGGCGCCATGGCGACGACGTTCACCTCGTCGCAGGGCCTCCTGCTGATGCTGCCCAACATGTTCAAGCTGGCGGGCGAACTGTCGCCGACCGTGATCCACGTCGCGGCGCGAGCGGTCGCCACCCACGCGCTCTCGATCTTCGGTGACCACAGCGACGTGATGGCTGCCCGGACGACGGGCTTCGCCATGCTCAGCGCCTCCTCCGTGCAGGAGGCGCACGACTTCGCGCTCGTGGCCCACGCCGCCGCTCTTCGCTCCCGGGTGCCATTCCTCCACTTCTTCGACGGCTTCCGCACGAGCCACGAGATCGCCAAGATCGCCTTGCTCGACGACGACGATCTGCGTGCCCTCGTTCGCGCCGAGGACATCGTCGACCATCGCCGGCGCGGCCTCAGCCCCGACCGGCCGGTGCTGCGGGGCTCGGCCCAGAACCCGGACGTCTTCTTTCAAGCCCGCGAAGCAGCCAACCCCTACTACGAGGCGGTGCCGGGCATCGTCGCCGGGGTCATGGACGAGCTCGCGGCGCGGACAGGTCGCCGGTACCACCTCGTCGACTACACCGGCGCGCCGGACGCGGAACGGGTGCTCGTGCTCATGGGATCGGCCGCCGGCGCGGCGGCCGAGACGGTCGACGCACTCGCCGCCACCGGCGAAAAGGTTGGCCTGGTCACCATTCGCCTGTACCGGCCGTTCCCCAGCGCCGCGCTGATCGCGGCACTGCCGCCGACGGTGCGGTCCATCGCGGTCCTCGACCGGACCAAGGAACCCGGTTCGGTCGGCGAGCCCCTCTACCTCGATGTGGTCGCGGCGCTGGCCGAGGACGCGGACGGCGCTCGGCCCCTACCGCGGGTCATCGGCGCCCGGTACGGCTTGGGATCGAAGGAAGTGACACCCGCGATGCTCAAGGGCGTCTTCGACGAGCTGACCCAGGCGACGCCGCGCCGCCACGTCACCGTCGGGATCATCGACGACGTCACCCACACCAGCGTCGTGCCCGACGACACGTTCGTCACCGAAGGTGAAGGCGTGCGCGCCGTCTTCTACGGGTTGGGCAGCGACGGCACCGTCGGGGCGACGAAGGAGACGGTGAAGATCATCGGGGAGCACACCGACCTCCACGCCCAGGGGTACTTCGTCTACGACTCGAAGAAGGCGGGGGCGGTCACCGTCTCGCACGTGCGCATCGCGCCCGAGCCGATCCGCTCCACATACTTGATCGGGGCCGCGCACTTCGTCAGCTGCAGCCAGTTCAGCTTCCTCGACCGCATCGACGTGCTGCGTGAGGCGCGGCCCGGCGCGACGGTCCTCCTCAACTCCCATCACACGCCCGAGGAGATCTGGGAGCACCTGCCGCGCGAGGCCCAGGAGACGATCGTCGCCCGGCAGCTGGCGCTGTGGACCGTCGACGCGTACGAGGTCGCGAAAGAGCTCGGCCTCGGCCGCCGGATCAACACGGTGATGCAGGCCTGCTTCTTCTCGCTCTCCGGCGTGTTGCCGTTGGCGGAGGCGATCGCCGAGATCAAGGCGTCGATTGCCCGCTCGTACGGCAAGCGCGGCGATGCCGTCGTCCAACGGAACACCGAAGCGGTGGATCGCGGCCTGGCCGCGCTGCGTCCGGTCGCCGTTCCAGCCGGCGCCATGAGCCCGCACTACCGGCGTCCGACCGTCCCCGAGGCCGCGCCTGAGTTCGTCGCCCGCGTAACCGCGCGGATGCTCGCGGGCGAAGGCGACCTCCTGCCCGTCAGCGCGCTGCCGGTCGACGGCACGTTCCCGACCGGCACGTCCCAGTGGGAGAAGCGGAGCCTCGCGGCCGAGCTGCCCATCTGGGATCCGACGATCTGCATCGACTGTGGCAAGTGCGCGGTGGCCTGCCCCCACAGCGCGATCCGCATGAAGGTGTTCGAGCCGTCCGCGCTGGACGGCGCGCCGGAGTCGTTCGTGTCGAAGCCGTTCCGATCCCGCGAGCTGCCCGGTCACCTGCTCACCGTGCAGGTGGCTCCGGACGACTGCACGGGGTGCGGCGTGTGTGTGCAGATCTGCCCCGCCCATGCCAAGGAGCAGGCCAACCACAAATCCATCAACATGGAGCTCGCCGGCGATCACCGCGACCGCGAGCGGACCCGCTGGGAGTTCTTCGCCGCGATCCCCGAGTTGCCGCGTGACGCGATGGCGCACGATTCGGTCAAGGGTTCGCAAGTGCTGCAACCGTTGTTCGAGTTCTCCGGCGCGTGCGCGGGATGCGGCGAGACGCCGTACCTCAAGCTGCTCTCGCAGTTGTTCGGCGACCGGATGATCGTGGCCAACGCCACCGGGTGCTCATCGATCTACGGCGGCAACCTGCCCACGACACCATGGGCCACGAACGCGGACGGCCGCGGCCCGGCATGGGCGAACTCGCTGTTCGAGGACAACGCCGAGTTCGGCCTCGGGATCCGGTTGGCGCTGGACCATCACCACGCAGCGGCACGCGCGGCACTCGGCCGCCTCGCACCACGACTCAACGGAGTCGTGGCCGAGATCCTGGCGGCGGAGCAGGACGACGACGCAGGTGTCGCCGCCCAACGGCGCCGGGTGGCCGCGCTGGTCGATCAGGTGCGGGCGATGGGTGACACCGCGGGGCCTGACGGCGCGCAACTACTCGAGCTCGCCGACGACCTCGTTCGCCGCAGCCTGTGGATCGTCGGTGGTGACGGCTGGGCCTACGACATCGGCTCCGGCGGGCTTGACCACGTCCTCGCCTCGGGCCGTAACGTCAACGTGCTGGTGCTCGACACCGAGCTGTACTCGAACACCGGCGGCCAGGCGTCGAAGGCCACCCCTCGAGGCGCGATCGCCAAGTTCGCATCGTCGGGCAAAGCAACGCCGAAGAAGGACCTCGGCTTGGCGGCCATGGCGTACGGCGACGTGTACGTCGCCCACATCGCCATGGGCGGCAGCGAGATCCAAACCGTGAAGGCCCTGCTCGAAGCCGATGCCTGGCCCGGCCCGTCCCTCGTGATCGCGTATTCCACCTGCGTGCCGGCCCATGGCTTCGAGGAATCGCAGTCGCTGGCCCACCAGCGAGACGCGGTGCGCAGCGGCTATTGGCCGCTGTACCGGTACCACCCCGGGAGCGACGAGCACGAGCATCCGTTCCAACTCGACTCGCACGCCCCGGCCATCACGCTGCGCGACTTCGCGCTGTCCGAGGCGCGCTTCTCCATGCTGGCCCGCCAGAACCCGGAGCGCGCCGAGCAGCTCCTCGCTCTCGGCCAGGACGACATCGACGAGCGCTGGCGGCTGTACGAACAGCTCGCCGGAGTCGAGCGCACCGCGCCGGGCGCCGTTGCCGTCGACATCTCGAGGAGCACGCAATGACGGACCTCACCACGACCTACCTCGGCCTGTCGCTGCGCAGCCCGCTCGTGCCGTCGGCGTCGCCGCTCACCGGCGACCTCGCCTCGTTGCACCAGCTCGAGGACGCAGGCGCGGCCGCGGTCGTGCTGCCATCGCTGTTCGAAGAGCAGCTGGTGCACGACGCGCTCGAGGTCCACGAGCGTCTCGAATGGGGAACCGACTCGTTCTCGGAGTCGTCGGGCTGGTTCCCAACCCTCGACGACTACAACACCGGGCCCGAGCGCTACCTCGGCCTGATCGAACGGGCCAAGGCCGCGTTGCGCATCCCCGTCATCGCCAGCCTGAACGCGGCGACGCCGGGCGGATGGATCCGGTTCGCCAAAGCGCTCGAACAGGCGGGCGCGGACGCCATCGAGCTGAACCTCTACTCGGTGGAAGCCGACCCGAGCCGATCGGGCGCCGATGTCGAGAACGAAGAGATCGACCTCGTTGCCGCCGTACGGAGCACGGTGGGCATCCCGGTCGCGGTCAAGCTCAGCCCCTTCTACACGGCCTTTGCGAACGTCGCGACCCGTCTGGCCGCCGCCGGTGCCGACGGCCTCGTGCTGTTCAACCGCTTCTACCAGCCGGATCTCGACATCCATTCTCGCGAGGTCGTGCCCCGGGTGGACCTGAGCGTGTCGACTGAGCTGCGGCTGCCGCTGCGCTGGATTGCGATCCTTCGCGGACGCGTCGGGGCGGCGTCGCTCGCCGCGACCACCGGAGTGCACACCGCGGTCGACGTCGCCAAGGTGCTGCTGGCCGGCGCCGATGTGGCCATGCTCGCGTCGGCGTTGCTCCGCAACGGACCGGGCCATCTCGCGCTCATCGAAGCGGAGCTCGAGGAGTGGATGGCGGAAGAGGACTACACGTCGGTGGCGCAGCTCCAAGGCAGCGCGTCACAGCAGTCCGTCTTCGACCCCTCGGCGTTCGAGCGGGCCAACTACCTCAAGACACTTACGTCGTACCGCGCGTGACCAAAGTGCTCGTCGAGCACTAAGTCCCGACGGTTCGGGTCGTTCTGCTGTACCGAAGACGGGGCCGACGTGGCCACGATCGGGCCATGACTTCGACTACATCCTCACTCGTCGCAACCGGCTCGTTCACCCTGGACGACGGGCGTACCGTCGACCTCGAGGTGGACTCCGCGCCGTCCCCCGCCGAGTTCGTCGTGCGGGCACGGGACGAGACGGGAGTGGTCGTAGGGCTCGCGACGTGTAATCCGGACGGTCGGCACGCGGGCGTCGCCGTCTGTGTCGCCCCGGGGTGGCGCAGAGCGCGCCTCGGGACGGCCCTGCTCCGCCATGCGGTCGACGAGGCAGCGCAACGCGACATCGCGTGGCTCGTCCTGCATTTCGCGGACGGCGAGAGCGGTCTGTCGAGCTGGCTGAAGGAGTCCGGCCTCGTCATCGCCCGCCGCGTGAGCAACGGCATGGTGCGAGTCGCCGTGCTCGTCCCGGGCGCACTCGAGCGAACCGAACACGCCGCCTGACGTAGGGTCCCGGCCCTTACGCCCGGGGTGCCTCGAGAAGGATTCCCCATCCCCCTGTCGGCTCGGCGACCAGACGGCCCGCAGAGCCGTGGTCCCCGAATCCCTAGGTCAGCCGGCCCAGGGCGCTACAGATAGCCGAGTTCGCGAGCCGCTTCGGTGAGCGACTCCCGATGCTCCGGATGGGCGATGGCGATCAGCGCGGCGGCGCGCTGCGAGATGGATCGGCCCCGCATCTCGGCGACGCCGTACTCGGTGACGACGTGGTCCACGGTGTTCTTCAGCGTCGTAACCATCGACCCCGGCGTAAGCGTGGCGCGTATGCGCGACACCTGGCCCGCGGCCGCGGTCGAGGGCAGCACGACGAACGCGGCGCCGTGGGCGGCATACATGGCGCCCCGCGCGAAGTCCGCCTGCCCGCCGCTCGACGACCAGTATTTGCCGGCGACCGTCTCCGACGCACATTGACCGACCAGGTCGACTTCGGTCGTTGCGTTGATCGACACGAAGCTGTCCTCTTCGGCGATCACTCTCGGATCGTTGACGTAGTCGACCGGCAGGAATTCCACCGCGGGGTTCTCGTGGAGGAAGTCGTACAGCACGCGGGTGCCGAGCGCGAACGTCGTCACGACCTTGCCGGGCGCGAGACGCTTGCGAGTACCGGTCACGACGCCGCTCTCCACGAGATCGACCATCGCGTCGGAGAGCAATTCGGTGTGGATGCCCAAATGCTCGTGGTGACGGAGCCCGGCGAGCAGGGCGTTGGGGATCGAGCCGATGCCCGCCTGGATGGTGGCGCCGTCGGGGATCCGCGCCACGACGTGCGCGGCGATGCGCTCGTCGATGCTCGATGACTTCAACGGCGGGACCTCGACGAGCGGACGGTCGACCTCGGTCCACCCGATGACCTGGCTTTTGTGAACCTGGTTCCGACCGAACGTGCGGGGCATGCGGGCGTTGACCTCGAGGAAGAACGGGACATCGCCGATGAACGGGGCCACGTAGTCGCAGTTGGTGCCGAGCGAGAAGTAGCCGTGGCGATCCATCGGCGCCGCCGCGGCCAGCACCATCGAGCATCGGGTGGTCTCCCGGAGGAGTCGCGGCACTTCGCTGAAGTGGTTGGGCACGAGCTCGCAGCCGCGGGCGTGGAACGCCGGGCGGGTGACCGGCGACAGGAAGTAGGAGACGTGCAGGAGGTGGTCCCGGATCGTTCCGTGGATATAGGGACGATCGTGGAGGGCGTGCATCTGGTGGATGCGCACGCCCTGGAACCGCAGCGCCTCCCGCTCGATGGCATCGAGGACCGAGACCGGCTCGCCGTTCGCGAGGGGGACGATCAGGTCGGCGCCGTCCTCGATGTGGTCGAGGACGGCCTCCGGCGGTGAAGGCGCGGCCAGCCATTCCATCCGCGGAGCATCCCACGGCGCCCGCTTGGCGATGGGGGACGCCGTCCGGCCGGGCCATGGCGCCGACCGACCAGAAAGACGCGAACGCGATCGCACTTCACCGGTCCAGTCGCACGTCACCGGCGCACAGCCGGCAGAGCGCGATCCCATCGTGTCGATTACCCGGCGACCGGACCGAGGCCGCGCCACCACCTCGTCCACGACCGTCCTCACTGCGCTCTTCACCCTTCCCACCCGTAACTCCGGACCCACGCATACAGCGGGAAAGCCCGTAGGACGCCGGTTCCAGGATCAGGGACAAAAGGCTCTACCCGATCACCGGCCGTCGCGCGCACCGTGACGTTGGAAGGAGACCGACCCTGCCGACCTTCGAAGCGAGGCTCTGATGCGCTACGTCACCCCAACCGCGACGCCTCCCGACTACCGAGACCTCAGTGTCAAAGAGTGCTTCGATCGCCTCGCGCTCTTCTGCGTCGGGCGGGTGGCCGTGGCGCTGCCCGACGAGGCCCCGCTGGTCGTGCCCGTCAACTTCGTCTTGGACGGCGAGGTCATCGTGTTCCGATCCGGCTCCGGCGAGAAGCTTCGCCGACTGCGCCAGCAGCCGGTGAGCTTCCAGGTCGACCACGTCGATGTGTTCAGGCGGTCGGGGTGGAGCGTGCTCGTCCAGGGCGTGGCCTACGAGGCCACACCGGCCGAGGTCGCCCATCTCGGGATCGAGGCCTGGGCGCCCGGCGAGCGCGAGGTATGGGTTCGCCTCGTGGCGAGCTCGGTCTCGGGACGCACGATCGTCCCGGCCGACTTCCCGCTCGACGGCCGGGCCTACATCTAGGCCGCCGCGGGCCGGCGGTTCCGTAGAATCCCCGCATCGACGGGGGTGTGACTGGCGGGGTGGACCTGGCGGCGATGGCCACAGCGTTCGGTGATCAGCTGCACCGGGCCGGGGTGCCGATGTCAGCGGATCGGATCGGTCGCTTCGTTCGAGCCGTCGGTATGACGTCACCATCGACGCTCGACGACCTGTACTGGGTCGGTCGCGTCACCCTCGTCGTGGACCAGGGCCAGCTCGATGTCTACGACCGCGTGTTCAACCAAGTCTTCCTCGGCATCTACGACCGGGCCGACACGCGAGGCGATGAGAACGCTCCGCCGCCGGCGCACGAGCGCCCCGCACGAGGGCGGACTCGATCCCATCGAGAACCGGGCCGCGTCGACGAGGGCGAAGGCGCCATCGCCGCGGAGCGGCGTGACGGCGCGTCGTCGGAGCGACAGATCGACATCGCTGTCGCCAGCCGCGAGGAACGGCTTGCCACCGTCGACTTCGCCGCGCTCACCGACGACGAGCTACGCGCCCTGCGCGAGCTGATGCGGCAGATCCGTGTGTCGCTGCCGTTGCGACCGGCGCGCCGTCGCCACCGGCATCGGCACGGTGACCGGCTCGATCTGCGGGCAACGATCCGCCGCAGCCGGCGCAACGGTGGCGATCCGATCGAGCACATCACCCGGCGGGCGCGGGAGCGCCCCCGCAAGTTCGTCGTGCTGTGCGACATCTCCGGGTCGATGGCGCCGTACTCCCGAGCCTGCATCCAGCTGCTGCACGCGGCGTCCGGTGGCTCGAGGGCCGAGGTCTTCACGTTCGCGACACGGCTCACGCGGCTCACCCGCGCGCTGGCGGTGCGCGACGCCGACGCCGCCCTGGCGATGGCGGCGGCGACCGCGCCCGACTGGAAGGGCGGCACCCGCATCGGTCCCGCCTTGAAGCAGTTCCTCGACTCCTACGGCCGTCGAGGGCTGGCCCGAGGCGCGGTCGTCGTGATCGTGTCCGATGGCTGGGACCGAGACGACCCGGGGGTCATCGGCGAGCAGATGGCCCGGCTGCGCCGACTGGCGCACCGGATCGTATGGATCAACCCCCGGCGCGCGGCGCCCGGCTTCGTGCCGCTGGCGGCCGGCATGGCCGCCGCGCTTCCCCATTGCGACGCCCTCGTCAGCGGCAACACCCTCGCCGCGCTGCGCGAGGCGATGGGTGCCCTGGCCGACTCGCGGTGGTGAGTCAGTCCCCGACGACCCACGCCAGGCCATGATCCCGGACGACCCCTTGATCCTCCCGGTACTTGAGGACCGAGCCGAGCGACACGTCCACCAGCTCCGGCGCGAGGCGATCCGCACCGAGCAGCGTCAGCGCCGCCGCCCAGTCGATGGTCTCCGCCACGCCCGGGGGCTTCTGGAGGTCGAGTGTGCGGAGGCGCCCGGTCGCCGCCGCTGTCTGCTCCGCGATGGTGATGCTCGCCTCCGGTACGCGGCGCCGCACGATCCGGACGACGACCTCGAGCGACGGGTAGTCGATCCAGTGGTACAGGCAGCGACGCTTCAGCGCGTCGCTCAGATCGCGCGTGCGGTTCGACGTCAGCACCACCACGGGCGGGTGCACGGCATGACGCGTCCCGAGCTCAGGGATCGTGACGGCCCCTTCGGCGAGGAGCTGGAGCAGGAACGCCTCGAACTCGTCGTCGGCCCGGTCGATCTCGTCGATCAGCAACACGACCGGTCGGGGCCCCGGGTGCTCGATGGCTTGCAACAGCGGGCGGGCGATGAGGTGGTCGGGCCCGAACAGGTCGTCCTCGGCGATCGCGGCGCCCGCCGCCTCCGCCAGCCGGATGCTGAGGAGCTGCCGCGGATAGTTCCATTCGTACAGCGCCTCGGCCGCGTCGACGCCTTCGTAGCACTGCAGCCGGAGCAGGGGTGTGTCGAGCACCAGCGCGAGCGCCTTGGCCGCCTCGGTCTTGCCGACCCCGGCCTCGCCTTCCAACACGATCGGCTGCGGCAGTTGGGTGGCGAGGAACAAGGCGGTCGCGAGCCCACGGTCGGCGAGGTAGTCGACGTCGTCGAGCTTCCGCTGCAGCGCGCCAGCGTCCAACACGATCAGCGCCGCACGAACGCGTCCGGGCTGGCACGGAACGCGGCCTCGCACCCGGAGCCGCAGAACCAATAGCGGGCGCCGTCGTGATCGAGGTGGCGCGAGCCGTCCACCGCCGCCACGGTCATGCCACACACCGGGTCGGACGCGACGGGAGCGTCGGGCGCAGGCTCGGCGGCGCGGACGGGACGGGACGGGCGCGGGCGCACCGACACGATCTCGGCGAGGACCGAGAGCGCCACCTCTTCGGGCGTGCGCGAGCCGATGTCGATGCCGGCCGGGGTGCGGACGCGTGACCGGTCTTCGAGGACGAGGCCGGCGAGCACCGCCTTCCCGCGGCGAGGTGACGCGATGAGCCCGATGTAGGGCACCTCGGCCCGCAGGGCGGCGTCGATCGCGGCGTGTTCCGAACCGCCGTGGGAAGCAACGACGACCGCCACCGTGTCAGCCGGAACGTCGCCGTCGTCGGACCACGGCCGGGCGTCGAACCCGAGCCAACCTGCGAGCTCGCGCACGGCCCGGGCGATCGGCGCATCACCGTGGATGACCACCAGTGCCGGCGGAACGCACGGCTCCAGGAAGATGTCGAGGGCTCCACCGGAGAGGCACGGGTTGTGCACCGTGACCGTGCCGGACTGGGCTGGCTGCGCGGCGGCCCCCGTTTCGTCCGCGTCGGGACTGATCCGGAGCAGCACCGGCTCGCCGGTCTCCAACGCGGCGAGCGCCTGCACCTGCACGCTGGTGTGCGCACATTCGCCGCCGACGCGCGGCCCGCTCCCGGAGATCGTCCGCGACCGCGTTCATGGAACGTCGCTCACTCGCTCACTCGATCGCCAAGTCAGTGCGGAACGGGCTCCCCTGCGTGGCCCGCCACACCTGGGCCGGCGTGAGTGGCATGTCGGCGTGACGAACACCGATGGCGTCGAGCACCGCGTTCACCACCGCCGCCGGCGACCCTACCGTGGCCGACTCGCCGACACCCTTGACGCCGAGGGGGTGGTGAGGCGACGGCGTCACCGTCTCGCCGAGCTCCCAGCTCGGGCACTCCATCGACGTCGGGAGCAAGTAGTCCATGAACGAACCGCCGAGACAGTTGCCGTCTTCGTCGAAGGCGATGACCTGCATGAGCGCCATGCCGATGCCGTCGGCCAGGCCGCCGTGGACCTGACCCTCGACGATCATCGGGTTGATGCGCGGCCCGCAGTCGTCGACAGCGATGAACCGGCGCACCTTCACGTGACCGGTCTGCGGGTCCACATCGACGACACAGATGTAGGCGCCGAACGGGAACGTCAGGTTGGGCGGGTCGTAGACACAGGAGCCATCCAGGTGGCCTTCGACGCCCTCGGGCAACTCCATCGATCCGTGGGCCGCGAGCGCGATCTCCTGGATCGTCTTGGCCGTCGACGGGTCGCCCTTGACGAACCACCTGCCCTTCTCCCACTCGAGGTCGTCGGGCGACACTTCGAGCATCGTCGCGGCGATGAGCTTGGCCTTCTCGCGCACCCGCCGGGTGGCGACCGCGACCGCGGCGCCGGAGACCGGCGTCGAGCGCGACCCGTATGTCCCGAGACCGAACGGAGTGTTGTCGGTGTCGCCGTGCACGACGTCGATGTCGGCCACCGGGATGCCGATCTCCTCGGCGACGATCTGGGCGAAGGTGGTCTCGTGGCCTTGGCCCTGGGTCTGGACCGACAAGCGCACGACCGCCTTGCCCGTCGGGTGCACACGTACCTCGGCCCCGTCGGCCATGCCGAGGCCGAGGATGTCCATGTGCTTGCGCGGGCCGGCGCCGACGGTCTCGGTGAAGAACGAGATGCCGATGCCCATGAGCTCGCCCTTGGCCCGCTTCTCAGCCTGCTCCTTGCGCAACTCGTCGTAGCCGGCAATCTCCATCGCCAGGCGCATCGCCCGCGGGTAGTCCCCTGAGTCGTACTCCCAGCCGGTCTTGCATGTGTAGGGGAACTGCTCGGGCCGGATGAAGTTCTGCAACCGCAGCTCGGCCGGATCCATGTCGAGCTCGTCGGCCAGGCAGTCGACGAGTCGTTCGACGAGGTACGCGGCCTCGGTGACGCGGAACGAGCAGGCGTAGGCCACGCCGCCCGGCGCCTTGTTCGTGTAGACGCCGGTGACCTGGCAGTGGGCCGCTTCGAGGTCGTAGGACCCGGTGAAGATGTGGAAGAAACCGGCCGGGTATTTGGACGGCTGCGCGGTGTTGTTGAAGGCGCCGTGATCGGCGAGCGTCTTGGTGCGGAGGGCGAGGATCTTGCCGGCGCGGGTCGCCGCGATCTCGCCGTGCATGTGGTAGTCGCGGGCGAAGCTGGTCGACATCAGGTTCTCGGAGCGGTCCTCCATCCACTTCACCGGCTTGCCGGTGACGATGGAACCGACGACCGTGAGCACATAGCCCGGGTAGATGCCGACCTTGTTGCCGAAGCCGCCGCCGATGTCGGGACTCACGACCCGGATCTGATGCTCCGGCAGGCCCGCCACCAACGCGTACACCGTGCGATGCGCGTGCGGCGCCTGCGTCGTGCAGTAGATCGTGAGCTTGCCGGTGACCTTGTTCATGTCCGCGATCTGGCCGCACGTCTCCATCGGCGCCGGATGGACGCGGGGGTACAGGACGTCCTGGGTGACGACCACCTCGGCCTTGGCGAAGACCGCGTCGGTCTCCTCCTTGTCGCCGACCTCCCAGTCGAAGATGTGGTTGTCGGACTTTCCTTCAATGTCGTCACGGATGACCGCGGCGTCGGCGTCGAGCGCCTTGCGGGCGTCGATCACCACAGGGAGCGGCTCGTAGTCGACCTCGATCAGCTCGAGCGCGTCGCGCGCCGAGTACCGGTCCTCCGCGACGACGAACGCCACCTCCTGGCCCTGGTACCGGACCTTGTCGGTGGCGAGGATGGCGATGACGTCATGCGACAGCGACGGCGCCCACGCCAGGCCGAGCGTCTCGAGGATCTTGCCGGTGATGACGGCCTTGACCTTCGGGTGCGCCTCGGCGGCGCTGGTGTCGATGCTCTTGATGCGCGCGTGCGCGTAGGTGCTGCGGAGGATGGCGCCGTGGAGCATGCCGGGCAGCACGATGTCGTCGACGTAGTTGCCCTGGCCCCGGATGAACCGGGGATCCTCCTTGCGATGCATGCGGCCGAAGCCGATGGGATCCGCGGGTACCTCTTCGACGGTGGTCATCAGGCCGGGACCTCCTCGGACGCAGGGTGCTCGGCCGCCCAGCGCACGGCGCGGACGATGTTCTCGTAGCCGGTGCACCGGCAGATCTGTCCGGAGATGGCGACGCGGATCTCGTGCTCGGTGGGATCCGGATCGTGGTCGAGCAGCCAGCGGCACGTCATCATCATCCCGGGGGTGCAGAAGCCGCACTGCAGACCGTGCTCGTGGACGAACCCCTTCTGGATCGGATCGAGCTCCCCGTTCTGCTCGAGGTCCTCGACCGTGCGGATCGTGCGCCCGCTGGCCATCGGCGTGAGCACGGTGCAGCTCTTCACCGGCTCGCCGTCCATCCACAGCACGCAGACGCCGCAGTTCGACGTGTCACAACCCCAATGGGTGCCGGTCAACCCGAGGTACTCGCGGATGAAGTGGACGAGAAGCAGGCGCGGTTCGACGTCGCGCGTCACCTCTTCGCCGTTCACGGTCATCGTCACCTGCATGCTCATGCCTCCTGTCCGCGGGCCCGGGCTGCGGCCCGGCGCAGCGCACGCACGGTGAGCACCTGGGCGAGGTGCCGCTTGAAGTCGGCCGGTCCGCGCTGGTCGGCAACCGGGTTGCAGCTCTCGGCCGCGACCGACGCGGCGGCCGCGAATTGCTCGTCGGTCGCAGCATGGCCGCGGAGCATGTCCTCCGCCCCAGGGGCGCGGAAGTGGTCGGCGCCCACGGCGGCAAGTCCGATGCCGGCGTCGGCGACGATGTCGCCGTCCAGCTGGACGCAGGCGCCCACCGCGCCGACGGCCCAGTCCCCCACCCGCCGCTCGACCTTCTCGTAGGCGCTGCCGCACGCCGGCCGGATCGGCACGCGGATCTCGGTGAGGATCTCGCCGTCGCCGACTGCAGTGGTGTACGGGCCCTGGTGGAAGTCGACGCTGGTCACGGTCCGCTCGCCGGACGACGATCGGATCACCATGACGGCGTTGACCGCAGCGAACGCCGCGGACAGGTCCTCGGACGGGTCGGCCTGGCAGATCGATCCGCCGACCGTGCCCCGGTTGCGCACGATCGGATCGGCGATGACCCGCTCGGCATCCCGAAAGATCGGGAAGTACTCGAAGGCGACGGGCGACTCGAGCAGGTCGCGGTGGCGCGCCATCGCGCCGATGCACAGGTCGTCGGTATCCCGCTTGATGTAGGCGAGGTCGGTGACGTCGTTGATGTCGATGAGGACCTCCGGCCGGGCGAGCCGGAGCTTCATCATCGGGATCAGGCTGTGGCCGCCGGCGATCAGACGGGCCTCGGATCCGTAGCGCTCGAGCAGCGCGATCGCCTCGTCGACGGTCGTCGCGCGCTCGTACTCGACTGGCGCGGGTACCTGCATCGATTCCCCCTTTTCGTCCTTCCGGTGACGCTCGCGCCGTCGGCGCGGCCGGTCAACGCGCCGATAAGCGATCGGTTATCTTGCCGAGGCAGTGACGCTCACCCAGCTCGAGGCGTTCGTGCTCGTCGCTCGGCTGGGCTCGGTCAAGGCTGCCGCTCGCAGCCTCGGCGTGTCCGAGCCTGCGGTGTCGGGTGCCCTCGCGTCGCTGCGCCAGCAGCTCGGGGACAACCTGGTCGAGCGGACCCCGACCGGTATGGAGCTCACGCCGGGCGGGCGCCGCCTCGTCCCGATCGCGTCGCAGATGGTCGGGCTGGCGGTGGAGGCCGAGGCCGCGATTCGCCAAGCCCGGGGCGCACCGGAAAGCCTCCGCGTCGTCGCGACGAGCGAGGTCGCGGAGTCCGTCGCCCCGGCGCTCATCGCGGCGTTCACCGCCAAGTGGAAGGCCACCGACGTCTCCATCGGGGTCTGCTCGATCGAGGACATGGCGGCGGTGCTGCAAGAGCGGCTGGCCGATGTCGCGATCGGGCCGTCACTGTCGAGCGACGGGTTCCCTCGCCTCGAGTGCAGCCCGCTCTTCCGCTTCCGACTGATCTTCGTGGCCGCCCCCGGCCACCACTTGGTCGCCGACGCCTCGATCGAGCCGGGGTCGCTCGCGCACGAGACCTGGCTGGTCGGTCCCGACGCCGGCGACGAACGGTCGCCGGTCCGCCGGCTGCTCGAACGGCTGATGGTGCCGGAGGAGCACATCAGGATGTTCCCGAGCCACGCCGCGGCGTTGGCCGCCGCGGAGCACGACCAAGGCATCGCGCCGGCAGTGGCTCACGTCGTTCTCGACGACCCCGAGCGCACCGGCTTGGTACCGCTGTCGGTCCGGGGCACACCCATCGAGCTGCTTTGGCACGTCACGATGTTGGCGCCGGACCGCCGCAGCGCCGCGTCCGCCGCGTTCCACCGATTCGTCGCGACGCCGGCGGCGACGCACGCGATGCACGCCCCTCTGCGCGGCGTGCGTCCAAGCCAGTTCCGCCCACCCGTCTACGTCACGATCTGGAACTAAGGGGTCGACGCCCTCACTCGATCGGTTGGCGCGCGAGAAGGGGCGGCTGGCGACCGGCGAGAAGCCAGCCGGTGGCGATCGCGAGAAGCGGCACCCCGAGAGCCATGACCGCGAGGTGGAAGACCGGTACATGGCGCAACTGGCCCAGATCGTCGAGATAGGCCCCGATCATCACGAGGTAGGCGCCGACGACGCCGAGCGCGACGCCGAGGACCGCGAGTGATCCGGCGGTGGCGGCCGTGAGCGTGCGCCGGATCGTGCTGGAGGCTCCCGTCGCGCTCAGGGTCCTGAGGTCTCGGGCGCCCTCACTGCGGATGAGCCCGACGGTCATGGCCAGGACGCCGAGCGCGAGGAGTATGCCGGCACCAGTTGCTCCGGACTGCAATGTGGCGAGCGACGTCTGACGATCTCTGGTCTCGATCGTCAATCCCGCGTCCACGGCCAGCTCGCGCGCCGCCGCTCGCTGTTCGCTCGTCAAGGCGCTGCGGGCTTCGACGAACCAGCCGGCCCTCACGCGTTCCCAACCCTCTCGCTCGACGACGCGCGGGCTGACGAAGGTGTGGGGAACCGACGAGTAGCCCAGACGGCCGATGGCGGCGACGTCGGCGACCGGCTGGGAGTCCCGCTTTGTCCCTCCCCCGACGAGGAAGAATTCCCCGCTGGTATCGGCCGCGAAGACGTCGTGTGCCGTGATCGCGTCGGGATCGGCCCCGAGCCAATCGAAGACCTGAGGCGTCGCGACGTACGTGAGGAGAAAGTCCGAGTGCACGATGCCCCCCTCGACGCCCGGCGGCCGCCAGCCCACTCCGACGGCCTGCTGTTCTCCGGCGTCGACGAGGCCGGGCTCGGGCGGCACGTCAGGGTCGACCGCCATCTCCAACGGGATCACGACGCCGTCGTCGAGCCCGGCGGCGAAGTCGCCGACTCGGGCATCCAGATCGTCGATCTCAGCCGGCGATCGCTCCCCGACGACGAAGGGCTCAGGCGCGTCACCGACGCGGATCATGAGCTGACTGTCCGAGAGATTGCCCTCCGCGGCGGTGTGCTCGTTCGAGGCGGCGACGACGATGACGGCCACCGGCACGCCCAACGCCAGGCTGATGGCGGCCAGCGCGGCGCCTGAGCGCGCTTGGTAACGGCCGAGGTCCCGCAACGCCAGCCGACCCGCGACAGGTAGTCGTGAGGCGAGCCCGCCGATCGCTCGGACCGCGAGTGGCGCGATCAGGAGCACGCCCACTGGCGTGGCCAAGGTGCCGACGATGATGAGCGCCGCGATTTCCTGGTGGGCCAAGCCGAACGCGCCGATCCCGATCGTGATCAGGATGACGCCGGCGAGCGCTGAGCGGTGCGCGGGTTGCGAGCGCGGCGGCCGCATGGAGAGGGCTGACAGGATTGGCAGGCGCGCGACGGCGCGGGCGGGCCACCACGCTGCTCCGGCCGCGGTGGCGATGGCGAGCACCACGCTGACGCCGATCAGCCAGGGCGGTACCGATAGGCCGCTGATCCGGTGCCCGGCCGCCTCTTCGACCGACCCCTCCGACGCCGCCCACGCAGCAACGCCGATGGCGGTGCCGAGCGCCGCGGCGACGACGCCGACGAGGACACCGTTGAGGACGGTCACGAGGCGGACCTGGCGCTCGGTCGCGCCGATGGCGGCCAACATGCCGAGCTGCCGCATGCGCCGTTGGGCCATCACCACGAAACCGGCGGCCGCGATCAGGGCGACGAGGAGCAGGCCGACCGTCGCCAGTATCAACGTCGCGACCGCCGCGGTCGTCTTGTCGTCCGTCCGCGACTCACGGGCCACGTTGCCTGGGACCGTCATCGTGGCCCGGAAGGACTCGACTCGATCCCGGTCGCCGTCGACGAGGATCGTGATCAGATCGGAAGGCTCGCCGGGACCCGGCGGCACGAGCGCGAACTCGTCATCCAAGTTGCCCGGATTCTCGATCAGACCGACGACTGTCCAACGCTGGCCCTCGGTCTCGAAGGACTCGCCCACGCCGACGGCCAAGGTCTGCGCCACCTCGTCGGTCACGGCCACCTCGCCCGCGGCGCGCGGGTAACGCCCCTGTCGCAGAGCGAGCATCGGCGCGCCGTAGGGACCGTGGGGATCCTGCAGTCGGAGTTCGAGACGTTCGGTGGCGCCTGGGATTCGCACCGAGCGCGCCATGATCACGTCGATGGTGCCGAAGTAGCGGGCCGCGGCGGCAATATCGGCGGCCGTGGCCGCGGGATCGGAGCCAATGAACTGGATGCGGTGATCGGCCGAACCGAATCTGCCCTCAGCGCCAACCGTGACGTTGTACGCGAACGCAGCGAAGAACGTCGCCGTCGCGACGGCGACTGTGAGCAGGCTCAGCACCAGGATCTGCTGCCGCCACTCGCGCCGGAACAACCGCCAGGCCCACCGCAGCACCGCTCGCCGCGCGGCCATTCCGCTCACGGCGTCGGACCGGCGAGGAGCGACTCGGGGCTCGGGAGTGGCGCCGTTTGATCGACGACTCGACCATCGCGCAGGAACACGACGCGATCGGCCCACGACGCCAGCTGCGCGTCGTGCGTCACGATCACGCCGGCCACCCCGCGCTGGCACGCGGCGCGCACCAAGCGCATCACGACCTCACCGTTGGCCGAGTCGAGCGCGCCCGTCGGTTCGTCGGCGAGAAGCAGCCGCCGGTCGCCGACCACGGCCCGGGCGATCGCCACCCGCTGGCGCTCACCCCCCGACAACTCGTCGGGGAAGCGCGCCGCTCGATCCGCGGCACCCAGCGCCTCCAACGCGTCCATGCCCGCGACGCGAGCCACCCGGGCCGATACCCCGTCGAGCTCCAACGGCAGCGCCACGTTCTCCACCGCGGTCAGGCCGGCGAGCAGGTTGAAGTCCTGGAACACGTAGCCGATCGACCGGCGCCGCAGGCGGGCTCGGTCGTTGCGCGACATCGTCCTGAGCGCGCGGCCATCGACGAACACCTCGCCGGTCGTGGGCTCCTCGAGGCTGCCGGCGATCGTCAGCAGGGTGCTCTTGCCCGAGCCACTCGGGCCCATCACCGCGACGAGCGCGCCCTGCTCGACCGAAAGGTCGACGTCGGACAAGGCGCGCACCTCCGTAGGCCCCGCGCCGTAGATCTTCGACACCCCCCGTAGGTCGAGCGCTGTCATCGCGGTGCGCCGATTCTCCGGCGCAGCTTCGGCACCGAGGCTGGAGCGGGTGTGGGCACGCCCGCGGGCAGCCGCTTGAGCCGGCCGCCCACCGCGTCCAGCCACCGGACCACAGCGTCGAGCCGGAACAGCTCGGCGTCGACGACCAGCGCGAGACCGACGTCGTCGTCGGACGCATCCTCCTTGAGGCGCGTGTACCGCTGCATCAGCTCTACCAAGTACCGCCGGTGCACCTGCAGGAGATCGTGGACATCGACGCCGGGAAGCCGCAACGCGATGAGCACCTTGATCACCAACTCATCACGCGGCGGTGCGGACATGTCCGGAGGCGTTCGCAACCAATCGGTCAGCTCACCCTCGCCCGCCGCGGTGATCCGGAATCCCTTTTGCGGGCCGGCATCGCCTGACTCATCAGACTCGACGAGCCCGTCGCGCTCGAGCCGTTGGAGGGTCGTGTACACCTGGCCGACGTTCAGCGGCCACACGTCACCGGTGCGGGCTTCGAACTCCTGCCGCAGCTGGAGCCCGTACTTCGGCCCTTCGCTGAGCAGCGCCAATAGGGCGTGCCGGACGCTCACGGCCCGACCTCGACAGGTAGCATACTCAGTAGACTACTCGATAAACCCTCCGGCGCGTGTTCTGGCGAGAATGACTGGTCGTGGTGCCTAGCCACGCTCGCCAGAACGGTGCGTTGAGGTCAGGTGCCCTTGTAGTTGAGGACCTGGTGCAGGGTGTGCAGGACCTCGACGAGGTCAGCCTGGTCGGCCATGACCTGATCGATGTCCTTGTAGGCAGCAGGGATCTCGTCCACCAGCGCGGCGGCCCGCTGCGCGAGCCACACCTTGCCAGCCATTTGGGTGGCGAGGTCGGCGGTGGTGAAGAGCTTCTTGGCCTGAGTGCGGCTGTGGCGGCGGCCGGCACCGTGCGCGCACGACATCCAGCTCGCCGCGCTGCCCTTGCCCGCGACGATGTAGCTGCGTGTCCCCATCGAGCCGGGGATGACGCCGAGGTCGCCGGTGTCGGCCTTGATCGCCCCCTTGCGGGTGATCCACAGCTCCTGGCCGCCATGGACCTCGCGCTGGGTGAAGTTGTGATGGCAGTTGATGCGCCGCGTCTCCCGGCCGAGACCGAGGAACGCGAACACCTCGCGCATGGCGCTGTCCATCATCTGGTCGCGGTTGGCCCGGGCGTACTCCTGGGCCCACAGCATGTCGGCGATGTAGGCCTCGAACTCCGGGGTGCCCTCCATGAAGTACGCGAGGTTCGGATCCTCGAGCCGCAGGTGAAGGTCCTTCGCCAGATGACGGGCCGTCGCCATGTGCATCTGGGCCAGCTGGTTGCCGATGCCCCGGCTGCCCGAGTGCAGCACCACCCACACCCGGCCGCGCTCGTCCACGGACAGCTCGAAGAAGTGGTTGCCGGCGCCCAGCGTGCCGAACTGCTTGGCCGCCTTCACGGCCCGGTCCGCCGCGAGCGCGGTCGCCGGCTTGTGCGCGGTGAGCCACCGGTCGGCGTTGCGACCGACGTCGTCGTGGCCCCTGCCGACACCGGCCGGGATGGCCCGCTCGATGCGGCCGAGCAGCGGCTCGAGCGACTCGGGCAGCTGGTCCTCGATGACGTCGAGCTCGGCGGCGATCATGCCGCAGCCGATGTCGACACCGACCGCTGCAGGGATCACCGCACCTTTCGTCGGGATGACCGAGCCGACCGTGGCACCGATGCCGACGTGAGCGTCGGGCATGAGCGCGACATGGCCCTCCACGATCGGGAGCCGCGCCGTCTTCTCCGCCTGGCGGACGGTCGCCGGGTCGATGTCGCTCGCCCAGGAGATCAGCTTGTCGTTCACGTTGGTGGGCATGTCACCTCCTCCTCGAGGTTCCGGGCGAAGCCTAGAGAGGTGGGCCGGGAGGAAATCGAACCCCTGTGTCCGAAGACGACTGGGCTACAGCCAGCTGCACCCGTGGCGCGACCGACCCGTGTCGAAGACTGCGGTCAGCCGAGATATCGGCCGGGCAGACACGCGAGCGCGCCGAAGCCCGACAGGGAGCATCCCTGCGACCTTCGTTCGGAGATGCGTGCACGGGCCATAGGAACGGAGACTCTGCGCCGCGCAACGCGAACTGTCAACGGACTTTCAGCGCTCGTGGCTCAGCACGTCGGCAGGCGGTCAGCGGTGCTCGGGGTTCGGGAAGTCGAAGCGGCATCCGGCGTCCCACTCGGAGCGCTGGTTGCCATGAGCCGGGATGCCACCGGCGTCGGTGATCATCCGCGCGAGATGCAGCAGATTCCACGTCATGAACGTGGTGTTGCGGTTGGTGAAGTCGTTTTCGGGCCCGCCCGACCCAGGATCGAGGTACGAGGGTCCCGGGCCGGCTTCACCGATCCAACCCGCGTCAGCCTGGGGCGGGATGACGTATCCGAGATGCTGCAGCGAATAGAGCACGTTCATCGCGCAGTGCTTGACGCCATCCTCGTTCCCGGTGACGAGGCAACCGCCCACTCGTCCGTAATACGCGTACTGGCCGGCGTCGTTGAGGAGATGGCTGTTGCCATACAGCCGTTCGATCACCTGCGTGCACACGGACGATTTCTCACCGAGCCAGATCGGCGTGCACAACACCAGGATGTGGGCGGCCCCGACCTGTTCGAAGATGGTCGGCCACCCGTCGGTCGCCCACCCATGCTCGGTCATGTCCGGCCACACGCCGGTGGCGATGTCGTGATCGATAGCCCGAACGACGTCGACGGTGACCCCTTGGCGACGCATGATCTCGATCGAAATGTCGGCCAGCCCCTGGGTGTGGGACTGCTCCGGCGAGCGCTTCAGCGTGCAGTTGACGAACAGTGCGCGCAGGTCGCTGAAGTCCCAGGTGGTCTGTCCACACAACTCTTCTTGCTTCGCGGTGAGCTCAACCATCGACGTTCGCTCGCTCCTTGTCAGGGTTCCCGAGCAATCGTCCGTCCCGGCGCCGGTGCGTTACAACCCTCGGTGGGATCGACGCTCTAGAGAGCCCTCTGGAGGCAACAGCACGCCCCCGGTCCCGCTATTTCCTTCGCTAGGACGGGGTTTTCACCAGGACGTCGTCGGATCGCCAGCGATGCTGTGCTTCATAGCGGGGTCGAATCACGCGGCGGTACACAACGCGCGCAGGTGGCGGCAGTTCGGCCATGACCGCGGCCTCGTCGCGCTCGCTCGCGTCGTCGAGGACCCACGCGAGGAACCGGGGCCGTTCCCGGATCGACCGGCGTCCTCGCTCGGTGAGCAGGAACTCGCGCCACTCGCGGCGAGAAAGGTGCCGCTCGAGGAGCGGGAAGACGGTCCGCTCTTCGTGGTCGAGATGACGATGGAGAACGGCGGCGAGATCCGCGACTGCGGCGACCACACCGACCCCGCTCGAAAGCGCGGCGTCGACCGCGTCGATGGCGCCGGGTATGGCGCGGTGTTCTTCGACCATCGCGTCGACCTCGCCTCGGTCGTCGGCGGCGGTCAGGTGCGTGCACAAGACCGGCCACAGATCGTCATCCTCGGCGGCGTGGTGCCCGCGGAGCGCGTCTCGGAACGCCTCCCATCCCGCGCGCACCTCGTCGGAGGTGTCGCCTCGAATATCGATCTCGGGAGCGACAGCTGTCAGCCGGTCCATGTCGCGCCGCAGGCCCGCGTGGATGGCGCGCATGAAGCCGACGTCCGTGGGTCCGTTGCCGTCGTTGGTTGCTTCGTGTCCCCGTCGAACACGCACGGCAGTCGCGACCGCGAACCCGGCGATCGCGAAGGGTGCGATCCTCCGCGGGATGCGGCTGCGTCGTCGTTGCTTTGTCATCGGGTCTCCTTCCCGTAGGTGCGGCGGTCGTCGGCCACGGAGCGAGAGGTCACCGGCGGCTGTTGAACTCGTTGGCCACAGGGATGACATGGCGGGCGAGGAGCTCGAGTGGCACCCGCTGCTCGAGCCCGGGCACCCTGCCGATGACGGTGTCGATCCCGGCCTCGGCCAGCCCGCGCAGCTGATCGATGAGCGTCTTGGCGCGCGGACCGCCGTCGTCGGTGGAGAACTCGAACGCACACGTCCGCTCGATGCGATCGAAGTCGGTACCGGCCCGGTCACAATGCCGGCGAAGCACGTCGAGCGTGCGCGGGAGGTCGGGCCTCGGCCGCAGGCTGCACGCGTCGGCATAGCGGGCGACGAGTGGCAGGGTGCGGCGCTCGCCGTCACCAGCGATCAGAACCGGCGGATGTGGTCGCTGCAAGGACTGGGGCAGGTTGAGGAGACGCTCGGCGGCGACATGGTGACCCTTGTACGGGCCGTCCTCTCCCTGCTCGCCACTCCACATGCGGAGACACACCTCGAGCGCATCCTCCAGCAACTCGTAGCGTGTGCTCAGCGGCGGGAAGGGAACACCGAGCCCGACGCACTCCTCCTCATAGTGGCCTGCGCCGATGCCGAGCCAGGCCCGACCGCCCGACAAGACGTCGAGGGTGGTGACGGTTTTGGCCAACACGCCGGCATGGCGGAAGTGCGCGCCGGTGACCACGGTGAGCAGGCGCACCGACTCGGTGTGCGCCGCGAGGTAAGCCAGCGTGGAGTACGCCTCGAGACAAGCCGTCTCCGGGCCGCCCATGATCGGATGTGACCACAGGTGGTCACCCACCGCGATGCCGTCGAAGCCAGCCTCTTCCGCGAGACGGGCCACATCGCGGAGCACGGCCGGAAACTCCCGCGTCTCGATCGGCCACCCGAAGTCCGACAGATGCAGGACGAGCTTCATGAGATCTCCTCAGGAGTCGGGACGATGAGCGGCCGCGACCGAGCTCCGACCATCGCGTCAGCCATCGGGCCGGTCTTTCATCGCGCGCAGATCCTCGAGCGCGAGGGCGGCCCCGGGCAGCGAGGACGCATTGCGAGCCGCCAAGCCATCGACGTAGACATCGAGATGGCGGTGGGCAAACGCCGGCTCGAGGTCGCGATCGAAACCCGCGCCGATCGGCCGCGAGAACCTGACGAGAGCGAGCCCGATGTCGGCGAAGCTGGCGTCGGCCCGCAGCGTGCCATCGCGGTGCGCTTGATCGAGGATCTGGCGGATCGCGGCCGAGCAGTTGTCGCGCCACAGGCTGGACTCGGCATCGTCGACGTCGCGAGCGATGAGGTTCATCACGCCGACGCCCATGTCGAGGGCTCGATGCATGAACCGGCGCAGCGCCGAGAACGCGTCCGGTCCCGCAGCGAAGGCGGCGTGAGCCTCGGCGGTGCAACCGCTCAAGACATCACCGACGACGCTTCGGACGAGCGCCGAGCGGTCGGGAAAGTGTCGGTAGAGCGTTGCCACGCCGACGCCGGCGCGGCGCGCGATCGCGTCCAAAGGAACGTGGGGCCCGTCGTCGAGGAACGCCTGGCGGGCCGCACCAAGCAACCGCTCTCTATTGCGCCGGGCGTCGGCGCGCATCGCAGCGTGGTGGGGGTTGGCGATCGTCGCAGTCATGACGGCTCCTCGGCTGCGGTGATCGGGCGGACACGAGCGTCCGGAGACCTACCCTCCGCATCGAAGGAGCAACCTCGCGGGGCGAACGTCCCTCGATCGCTACACACCCGGCTTGAACACCATGTCCCACGTCGCGACGAGCAGCAGCACGAGGACGACGGTGTACGCCCGAGACCACTGACGCAGCTGGCGCGTAGCGGCGGCGTAGTCGCCGGCTGCGACAGCACGCTCGGCGGCGAGCGCCGCCCTGCTCAAGTACACGACCCCAATGAGGAACGCAGCAGCGAACAGGCCCAGGGCCACCTGAATCCAGGATTGTCCGAAGTCCCATGCATCGTCCTCGACGACAAGCCAGATACCGGCGCCGAGGAGCACCACGACCGCGGGCGCGAACACCATCGGTCCAATGACGCGAAGACCGCTGACGAACGCCGAGATCGCCGACTCTCCTCCGTCGCGGAGCGCTCGCCGAGCCAGCGCGTCGAAGAGGAGCGCCCCGCCGACCCAGATCATCGCCGTGACGATGTGAACGAACAACAGCCACTCGTGCAGGCCAGCAGCGATGACCATGGCTCACCTCTCGCATGGCGGGTTCGAACAACCGGACGCATACCCTCCGTTTACCGCCGCCAACCACAAGAGGCCGGGCGTTGGAGAAGTGCTGACTACGAACGACGCCCGTCGAGACGAATGGTCCACCGGTCGATGGTGTCGATCCGGAGATGGGTCCCGCTCCACGGATCGCGTGCGAGCGTGGTGCGGACAGCGTCCTCCGACTCGGCCTCGAGCACCAGCACCACGCGGCGCTCGTCGGCGAGCGGCCCGCCCAGGACGACGAAGCCGGCGTCGACGAGCCCGTCCATGAACGACGCATGGGCCGGCCAATCGGACTGCTCCTCGAGCGGCCGTGACGGATCCCATTGAGGGCCGATGCGGCGGAGCACGACGTAGAACGGCATAGGCGCGTTCTACCATCGGGCGCTGCCTCCCGAAGCGCTGATCCGGTGGACATCTACAACCTGACCGTCGACGCCGACGACCCGACGGCGTTGGCGGAGTTTCGCGCGGACGTCCTCGAGCCGGCTGAACGTTCGGTGGGACCAAGGTCCCACCGGCTCACGAAATAGGACTCTGGCGATCCGAGGGACGATCCATCACCGTCGTGGTCGATGTCCTCCATTGGCGTCTCGTGACCGTCAACACCGTCGCGCTCTTCCTCGCGCTATTGGCTGTCGTCGCAGAGCTGGGCGCGGCCGCCGTCGCCGGCGCGTGGCTACTCCACCGCGCCCGGTCGGGATCGACGGCGTGGCGACAGTGGATCGTCGCCGGGTTCGGGCCAAGTGCCTTCCCCCTCGCCGCGGTCGTGGCGGGAGTGTCCATGGCGGGAAGCCTGTACTTCAGCGAGGTCGCCAACTTCGTTCCCTGCTCGCTGTGCTGGTACCAGCGCATCGCCATGTACCCGTTGGCGGTCCTGCTCGGGCTGGCCGCTGTGCGGCGCGATAGCGGGATCCGCCCGTACGCGATGGTGCTGGCCGCCATCGGGCTGGCCATCTCGACCTACCACGTCATGGTCGAACGGTTCCCGAACCTCGAGTCGGGCGTCTGCAGCGCGACGGCGCCGTGCACGGTCATCTGGGTGAAGGAGCTCGGCTACCTCACCATCCCGACCATGGCCTGGTCCGGGTTCGCCGCGATCTTGGCCCTGCTCGCCACCGACGGCGCCCACCGCGCCGTCGATACCGGCGCCCGAGACGTCAGCCAGGAGGCCCGATCATGAGCACCGCGACCGCCGCACGAGACCGAAGGCGGTCGACCCCCGCGGCCCGGGCGCGCCGCCGCCGACCCCGCCGGCGCCTTGCGCCCGTCTGGTGGCTCGCCGGCGGGCTCGTCACCGTCGCCTTTGTCGTCGCGGTCATCGTCGGCGGTGGGAGCGACGACTCGACGACCGACGTCGAGCAGACCCGAACAGTGCACATCAGCGGCACGGCCCTGCCGGCTTACTCCGTTGACGGCGCCGACGCCGCGGTTGGCCTGGCAATCCCCGCGGTCGAGGGGTCATCTTTCGACGGCAGCCCTGTTTCGCTAGCAGGGTGCTGAAAAGCGCTCCTTGACGTCCGGTGGGGTAGGGGTTCAGCGGTTCGGGCGGCTGGGGTGGGCGGCGGCCCGCCCAGCCGGGGCTTCTGATCCTGCCGCTGGTGGCGCTTGCCGGTCAGCGGTTGGCGATCCTCAGGCTGGTTTTGCGTCGAGGGCGGTGATGCGGATCAGGTTGTAGACGGCGGCGGTGATCTTGAACCAGGCCCGGTTGCGGTCTCGGCCGATGTAGCGGAGCTTGCGGCCTCCGCCGATGGTTTTGATCCAGCCGAAGGGTTCCTCGATGCGTTTGCGGATCCGCATGCTGACGGCGTGGCCGGGGTGTCGGGTGGTGCGCCCGTCGATCGCGGATCGTTGGCGGGTGTTGTTCTGCGCGACGTGGGGCGTGAACCCCAACGCCCTGGCCTCGGCGATGAACCCGCGGGTGTCGTATCCCTTGTCTCCGGCGACGGTGCGCCGCCGCGCAGTGGTGGGGAGCCGGCCGAGCAAGTCGATCGCGGTCGCTCGTTCCGCGTAACCATCGGCGGTTGTCAGCTCGGCGTCGACGATGAGCGCGTTGCGGTTCTCCATGAGCAGGTGCCCCGAGTAGCAGAGCGTGGCCGCGGTGTTGAAGCTCTTGCGGTAGAGCCGTGACGCGGGGTCCGTTGTCGATGCGTGGGTGTCGTTGGAGCGCTTCTGGCCGTGCCACTGCACCTCCGGGTTGCGTCCCGCCGGCGGACCCGACGGCGGCGCGCCGTCTTTGGGCTTGAAGCTCTTGTGTGACGCCCATGCCTGCAACAGGGTCCCGTCGACCGAGAAGTGGTCGCTCGAGACGTAGCGGCGCAGCTTCGCCTGACGCACCACCGCGGCGAAGAACTCGTCAGCCACCTCGTGGTCCAAGAGCCGCGTGCGGTTCTTGGAGAACGTGGTCGCGTCGAACGCGGGCTGATCGATGCGCATGTCCAGGAACCACTTGAACAGCAGGTCGTAGTTCAACCGCTCGCAGAACGCGCGCTCGGAACGGATCGAGTACATCGCCATCAACACGGTCGCCTTCAACAACGTCTCAGGCGGCACCGATGCTCGGCCCCCGGCCGCGTACATGGCCTCGAACACGTCATCGAGGTCGGCCAACACGACATCGACCACGGCTCGGATCTTGCGGATCGGGTGATCGGCCGGGATCAGGTCCTCGGTCGACAACGACGTCAACATCGACAACTGGGGATCAGGCGCACCACGCATGCACCACATTCTTTTCGATCCGCTCGCAAAACGCGAGCACCCTCACCCGATTTTCAGCACCCTGCTAATGAACGCGGTGAAATTCGCCGCGATCACGCGCTATCAGCTGGACGCTGCACCCGACCTGACCTGCTGAAACAGCACCCAATCGCACCCGCCGGAGGGGCTCCGGCACCTTCACACGGCAGAGGTCCACAGTTCG
>WNFV01001709.1_pt1 | contig 47369 bp, 48 predicted proteins | sample 5400101 | NCBI WGS metagenome assembly WNFV01 (sample SAMN13153361, study PRJNA577476) | soil metagenome | isolation source: 115 cm soil or saprolite under grassland replicate 1 | place: USA:California | collected 2016-06-15
CCGCCACCATCGTAGCGGCATGAATCAACGCGGAGATAGGCGTGGGGCCTTCCATCGCATCTGGTAACCAAACATGCAGCGGAAACTGAGCTGATTTGCCAACCGCACCGCAGAAAATCAGAAGTGCGGCAATCGTCAGGAACGCGGGATGACTCGCCTGCGCGGGCAATCGCGGTGCGATCTCGCTGAAAATAACCGAGCCGGTCGCCATCCAAACCATTAAAATCCCAAGCATGAATCCGAAATCGCCAATCCGAGTAGTGATGAACGCCTTTTTGGCAGCGTCCGCCGCGGCGTCGCGATAAAACCAGTGGCCGATCAGGACATACGAGGTAAAGCCGACCAACTCCCAAAAGATAAAGAGCATCACGAAGTTGTTCGCCAGAACGATGCCGAGCATCGCGAACATAAAGAGCGACAATGCCGCGAAATAGCGGGATTTGCTTTCGTCATCCCGCATGTAGCCCAGCGAATAAATATGGATCAGAGATCCGACCCCCGAGACCACGAGGAGCATCGTCTTGCTGAGGCCATCCAGCACAAAGCCAAACGGAACCTTCAAGACTCCGCCGAGCTCAAGCCATGTGAACTCTGCTGCGAAGATACCTGACTGAGAAAAGATCAAACAACTGCAGACGAAGCTCACGAGGACCGCCGCAACCGAAATAAAACTGCTCAGCGCTTTCCATCGAAGCGTGAACAGCGTGATCACCACCGCGCTAGAAAGCGGCGCAAGAAGAATAATCCACGGCAAGATCGAATTCATCAGATAAGCCCGCGAATAGACGCGAATGGACGCGAATAATCAGAATGACGAAGCACGAATGACGAATGACAAAAGAACCCCAAATGCTCAAATGGCAAAGGCGGGCGCGACAGTTCTTTGTGTCGCTCGCATTTGGTCGTTAGTTCGAGATTTTCTTTTGTTCGTGCCATTCGTATGTTTCGTGGGCTAAAATTTCAGGCTGCTGATATCTTTCACGTCGATGGTTTGGCGCGCGCGAAATAGAGCGACAAGGATCGCGAGGCCGACCGCGACTTCAGCCGCCGCGACTGTGATGATAAAGAAAACGAAGACCTGCACGTTGTAATCGGGCAAGCCGGTTGGTTGAACACGAAATCTTGAAAATGCGACGAGCGACAGATTTGCTGCGTTCAACATGAGCTCCAGCGACATGAGAATAACAATGAGATTGCGACGCAACATGACGCCCGCGAAACCAATCGCGAAGAGCATCCCGCTTACGATGAGATAGTGGCCGAGGGTTACCATGCTAACGAGGCTCGCGTCTGCTCAAAAGGACCACTCCAATCGTCGCCACCAGCACAAGAACGCCAATGATTTGAAACGGCAGATTGTAATTGCTGAAAAGCAGTGCGCCGATATTGCGAACGTCGTCGGTCGTTGATCGTGCGAGCGGTGGAAAAGGTCGACCAGCGGATTTAAAATGGCCGACAACATAGAAAATCTGGAGGACCAAAGCGAGAGCGACGGCGATCGCGCCAGCCGAGGCCAGCCAGTTGATTTGGCGTCGTGCTTCCGCGCGAAGATCGAGGAGCATGATGATGAAAAGAAAAAGCACCATCACCGCGCCCGCATAAACGAGCACCTGAATGATGCCGATGAAATAGGCATCGAGCGACATGAAGAGCGCAGCGAGCCCGAGAAACGAAACGACGAGGCTGAGCGCGCTCGCCACCGGATTGCGGTTGACGATGACAGCGACGCCGAACACGAGCATCAGCAGCGCAAATGTCCAAAAGAGAACAGGTGACATCTTTTTAGGCCACGGATGAGCACAGATGAAATACAGATGTAGAATCGAAGCCTGCAAAATCCGTGTTCATCTGTGTTAAATTGTGGCGTCTACTTCTTTTCGTTCTATTTCAGGACGACGCCGTGAATTACGCCGCCCATTGTTGTGTCATCCTGAACGAAGTGAAGGATCTCACACAAGCTGATTGACTACGGCGAGAATCCTGCGTGCAAAATGCTTCGAGTGCGAGATCCCTCGCTCCGCTCGGGATGACAGTCACTACTTCTTTTCGTTCCATTTTAACACCACGCCGTGAATAACGCCGCCGATCTCGAGAAGTTTCTCCTTGTCATGAACCATATCTGCGCGGGTGAATCCAGTAATGGCATAATCCTTACGCAAAAAGATCGCCTGTTCGGGACAAACCTCCTCGCACATCCCGCAGAAAATGCAGCGGATCATGTCGATATCGAACTCCTCGGGATATTTCTCGACTTTGGCGAAACGGTCGGCCGAAGGGATTTCGCCGGGAATAATTTTGATCGCGCGCGGAGGACAAATGAATTCGCATAGCTGGCAAGCGACACAGCGCACGCGCCCATCCTCGTCCCGGACGAGCGCGGGCGCGCCCCGATAATGGTCCGGCAGGCTGCTGTCCCATTTCTCCTCGGGATATTGCATCGTGACCTTGGTGCGCCCGAGAAGCATGTTCTTGAAATGTTTAATGGTAATGGCAAGCCCTGCGACGATGGCGGGCAAATACAGTCGCTCGCGCCAGTTGAGGTTCGGTCGTGGGACGGTGATTGCCATGATTTACAAATCCAAATGACGAATGACGAATGACGAATAAATGACAAAGCACGAATGACCAACGCACTGACCCCAAGGGGCAGTCCCTTGGGCTTCGTCACTAGGATTTCCTTCGGGCTTCCTCACTAGGATTTCGTCATTGGTTTGGCAGATACGCCATGATGGCTGCAACGATAAAGATGTTTACCAGCGCGATCTCAAAAAAGAAGAGCCAGCCGAGGCGCATGAGTTGGTCGTAGCGGAAACGCGGCAGCGTCCAGCGGACCCACATGAACACAAAGATTAAGGCGCCGACTTTTGCGAAGAAGACCGCAATATTGATGAGACCGAAAATCCAGCCATGCGATCCATCCGGGATGCCCGGAAAATGCCAGCCGCCAAAAAACAAAGTCACGATGATAGCTGACCCAGTGATCATGGCTGCGTATTCGCCGAGAAAAAAAAGCGCGAATTTCATCGACGAATATTCAGTGTGATAACCGCCGGCCAGTTCCTGTTCGGCCTCGGGTAAATCGAAGGGGAGTCGATTCGTCTCTGCAAAAATTGCGATCACAAAAACGACGAACGAAATGATCATCGGAACGGCAAGCAACCATTTCCACGGGTTGAGCAAGTCGCCGAAGAACGGCGCGATAAACCAGCCGTGCTCGATCTGATACTGCACGACGCTGGTTAGTCGCAGGTTACCGACGAGCAAGAAAACCGGAATGACTGCAAGCCCGAGCGAAAGTTCGTACGAAATCATTTGCGAACTCGAACGAATGCCGCCGAGAAATGGATATTTGGAATTCGACGCCCAGCCGGCAATGACGATCCCGTAAACGCCGAGCGACGCGATGGCGAAAACGAACAGAATGCCCACATTCACGTCGGCGATCACCATGGGTACGCCGAAAAGTGTGCTGCCAAAAGGAACGACTGCGATGGTGATAATCGCTGGCATCATGGCCAGACACGGCGCGAGCCAATAGTAGAAGGTGTTCACGTTCCTCGGCGTGAAATCCTCTTTCAGCAGCAATTTGAACATGTCCGCAATTGGTTGAAAGAGGCCCGCAGGCCCGACGCGATTGGGTCCTGGTCGGTCTTGAATAAAAGCGCTCACGCGCCGCTCAGCGTAAACGCTGTAGGACACCATGGGGAGAATCACGACGAACAAAATCCCAACGATCTTCAGCAACGACGTGATGATGAAAAACGAATCCATTTCGATCTTTTAGCGAAAACGTCCCGGCGGCCGTTTCGATTCTGCTTTTTCGATATCTTTCGCTGCGAACTCGACCAGTGGAGCAGGGGACTCGTTTGCTTGCATGATTTGAATGCCGCGATCGCCGATTTTACTCAGACTCAGTCCAGCTAATTGCGAAACGGCTTCAGCCATCTGCCGGAAGATGTCTTCAATCGAATAAATGCTGTTCGGACCAGAACATGCCTGGATCAGGGCGCGCAAGATTTCCCAATCGTCACGCGCCTGGCCCGGCGCACGCACCGCGCGATTGAGGCGCTGCAAACGGCCATCACCATTAATCATCGATCCGCGTTTTTCCGCGAAAGCAAGGGATGGAAGCACGACCGTCGCATGTTCCGTCGCGGCGTTTGAGAGAATATCCATCACGATGAAGGCCGAAAGATTTTGGAGCTGTTCGATCGAAATTCCCATTCGCATCGGGTTCTCGCCCAGGGTGATCAATGCCTTTACGCGCCCGGATTTCACGGCGTCCGCGATGGCGGACAGTTTCGCGCCGGGCTCCGAAGTTACTCCGAGCAATCGCGCGCCGTTAGTGTTCGGATTTCGATCTTCGCTCAGGAGAATATCGTCGCCGGGACCTGTGCGCGGTACAATATCGATCAACTCAACACCGAGCGCTCTGGCGAGTTGCAGTGCCATCCAAAGTTCTTCGTTGGTCATTCGGCCCGAAGCGATAATTGCAATTTCCAAGCCGGACAGCGGCTTTAACTGGAGCGCCGCCTGAGCGATCGCGACTCGCCAATCAGTGGCGACCAGCTTCTCTTCAGACACTATCCGCGGCTCCAACAATCGGCGATCCGACTGGATATAGTCGAAGTTGAGCCGGCCGTAATCGCACATCCAACAAGAGTTGACTGCATCATTCTCGCGCGGCGTCTGCCGGTAGATGACATCTTCGCGCGTGCCGATAATTGTGTTGCAACCAGTCGCGCAGCTTGTGCAGATACTTTTCGTTTCCTTCAAAAACCAGACCCGCATCTTGAAACGAAAATCGCTGGAGGTGAGCGCGCCGACCGGACAAATATCGACCGTGTTAAGAGAATAGTTATTCTCCAGCCGCTTGCCGGGATGCGCCGTCAACTCGGTATAACTGCCGCGATCGACAAAACCGAGCACGTCATCCTTCGCTACCTCCTGGCAGAAGCGGATACAGCGCGAACAGAGAATGCAGCGCTCGTCATCGAGCGTGACACGCGGCCCGAGCACAACGTTTTTTGGCTTCTTCACTTTGTTCTCGAGAAAACGCGACTGGCTCGTGCCGTAATCGACGCTGAATTCCTGCAATCGGCATTCGCCGGCCTGGTCGCAGATCGGACAATCGAGCGGGTGATTGATAAGGAGGAATTCCATCACGCCGCGCTGGCATTCCTTCACCAGCGGAGAATTGGTGCGCACCCCTATTCCTTCCGCGACATCCTGTGCGCAGGAAATTTGCGGGCGGGGCAGCCAGTTGATGAGTGGTTTGCCGTCAGCACCCAGTTCCGGTTTATGATCGGGACCGAGTCTTGGGAATCCCATTTCGATCAAACACATTCGGCAATTGCCCGGGGAACTGAGCTTCTTGTGATAACAGTAACGCGGCACATAACTGCCGGCCTGCTCGCATGCCTCGATGACGCGCGTGCCTTTTGGGAACTGATGCCACACGCCGTCGATCTGGACGTTCAACATGGGCGGAGCGCTGGATGATTGGTCGCTCATCAAAGACGAATCAGGAAAGCAGGAAAAAAGGAAAAAGAGGATTCACAATACGATCTTCTCGCCATGTTCACTTTGAACCGGCAACTCGCGACAAAAACGTTTGATGGTTAGCGGCAGCGTTGCGAAATTTAAAAGCAAACCATCTTCAAGACTTGCCGCTTTCAAATAGCTCCGGCCGATTGCGAAGTGAATGTCTTCAAGCGCACTAATCGCTTTCAACTCGACGATGATCTTGCCTTCGACTAGAAAATCAAGTCGATGCTCGCCGATTTGGTGGTCCTTGTAGAATAGAGCGATCGGCTTTTGGCGAATGAACTGGATGCCAGTTAATGCAAATTCAACCGCCAGCCCCTCCTCGTAAATATTTTCCAGAAATCCCGGACCCAGCTCTCGGTGCACGCGAATCGCAGCTGCGATGATTCGATCGGTGATCTCTCGATTCCGTAACTTTCCTGCTTTCCTGCTTTCCTGATTCATTTCTAGATAGTTCCGGCGGCGCCGGCTTTTTCCCAGCCGGGATCGTGTGCCATGGGGACTGTCGGAATCGACTCCTCTTCGATCAGTTCTTCCGGCGTGTATTCAGGCGGAAGCGGTGGTGGCACCGGTTTCTGGGCACGAGCCGCGAACTCTTCTTGAAATTTTTCGACAAAACTTTGCGTCGGCCACGCGCATGCTTCCCCAAACGCGCAAATCGTGCGCCCGGCAATATTGTCTCCGATACTTTTGAGCGTTTTTGGATCTTCCGTAACGCCGCCGCCACGTAGCATGCGGTCGGTGATTTTTTGCATCCAAAGCGAACCTTCCCGGCAGGGCGTGCATTGGCCGCAGCTCTCATGGGCATAGAACTCATTGATGTTATTGAGTGTCCACACCATGTCGCGCGAATCATCGAGCACGATCACGCCACCGGAACCGGCCATTGAGCCCGCTGCGGCGAGGGAGTCGAAATCGACCGGGATTTCATCGATCGACATCTCGCGCTCGATTGTCGATCCATCGGATTGCTTCTGTTTAAGTTTAAACCGCTCGTCCGCTCGCAAAACCTTAGCGGAGCTTCCGCCCGGAATGACCGCCTTCAGTTTTCGGCCGGGTCTCAATCCGCCGGCCATTTCGTAAATCAGTTGACCCATGGTCACCGCGCCTACTTCGATCTCGAAATAGCCGGGCCGCTGCACGTCGCCGCTGACGCAGACAATTCGGGTGCCGGTGTTGTTTGGGCGACCGAGTTCCGCGTAGTTTGCGCCACCAATGGCGATAATGTGCTTCACGTGGCAAAGCGTCTCGACGTTGTTCACGATCGTTGGGCACATGTAGAGACCGAGCACAGCCGGGAAATACGGCGGTTTGATCCGGGGATAACCCCGTTTGCCTTCGAGCGACTCGATCAAGCCCGTTTCTTCGCCACAGATGTAAGCGCCCGCCCCGCGATGGACAAAGACCTCCACATCAAATCCGGAGCCGAGAACGTTACGCCCAAGGAAATTGTGCTGGCGCGCTTCTTCGATGGCACGTTCGAGGATTTTCGCGCCTTCCGGAAATTCACCTCTGATGTAGATGTAGGCCGTGCGGGCATTCAGGGCGAAACAGGAGATCAGGATGCCTTCCAGCAGTTGATGCGGATCTTCATGAATGATGTAGCGGTCCTTGAACGTGCCCGGCTCAGATTCGTCGGCGTTGCAGATCAGATAGACCGGCCGCTTTTCGTCGGGCTTGATGAAGCTCCACTTGAGACCGCATGAAAATCCCGCCCCTCCCCGACCGCGCAGCCCAGAGTTTTTTACTTTATTGACAATTTCCGAGCGCGACATCGTCAACGCTTGTTTCAATTCGTCGTAACCGCCAGCGCGCAGATAACAATCAATATCCGTCGTCCAATCTTCACGTCCGATGTTTTTGAAAATGAGGCGATGTTCGAGCGGATGAGAAGATGTTTGATGTTCGCCACGGCGAATCCGTCCGTCGGCGGATTTGATATTTGATGTTTGGTTTCGCAGGAGATCGGCAACCGAATTTGCATCCACATTCTCGTGTAACGCCTCGCCGATCATGCAGACCGGCGCGGTACCGCAGCTGGCCAGACATTCGACAAACTCGATGCTGTAATTTCCATCTGCACTGATCGAAATGGGATTGTGCATTCCATCGCCGTGGCCTCGGCGCTCAATTCCGGTCGTCGCGCACAAATTTTCCATCAACTGATAACTACCAGCCATGGCACAACTGACTGTTCGACAGACGCGGATATGCGTTTTTCCTGCGGGCTCCTGGCGAAACATTGGATAAAACGTAACCAGCTCGAAGATATTGATCGGTTGCAAACCCAGTTTCGCAGCGATCCAGAGCACGCCGTCGTCGCTGATAAACCCGAAGTGTTCCTGCCACAGATGCAGCAGCGGCATTGCCGCGCTTCGCTGGTGTTCCTTCGGGTAGCGCGCGATCGCCTCGTCCATTTTCCGCTCCAACTCGGCGGGAACCTCTGTGCTCGTCGAGTCCACGAGAAGCGGCGAATTAGCGGGCCAAAGTGCTGTCCTTTGCCTGCACTTTGTCGTCTTTAAAAACGATCGTCACCGTGTCTTTGCCCTGCCGGTAAACGTAGATCGTTTTTTTCATGATAACGAAATCCTCGTTGTTAATGGAAGTGGGCGGGCCAAGGACGGATTCCACCTGCTTTTTCGACATTCCTTCCGTCACCTGATCGACATTTGCCCTGGTGATGCGTTTACCGGAGCAGGAAACGCAAAGTGCGATCAGAAGTACGAGCAATAGGCGCGTCGCCGCAAAAATGCCGAATGCCGAATGTCGAATGTCGAAGGAATGACGAAACACAAATGACGAAACCCCGCCGGAAGGCTCCTTGGTGCTTCCGTCTTTCGCCATTTGGATTTCCTTCGCCATTAGGTATTCGTCATTCGTCATTATTCCTTCATCTGTCGCATTCACCCATGACAAAGTCCAGACTGCCCAGCACAGCGGGCACGTCGCTCACCATGCAACCGGGCAAAAGTTCGGGCAGGATACTGAGATTAACAAACGATGGCGCGCGAATCTTTAGCCGATAAGGCACGCCGCCGCCCTTGCTGTTGATGTAAAAGCCAAGCTCGCCCTTCGGATTTTCCGCCGCGAAATAAATCTCGCCCGGAGGCGCGTCCAATCCTTCGGTTACCACAATGAAATGATGGATTAACTCTTCCATCTTCGTCATCACGCGTGATTTCAGTGGCGTCATGTTTTTCCAATCTGCGACGTTGATCGGCCCACCGGGCAATTTATCGATCACCTGGCGCAGGATCCGGACGCTCTGGCGCATTTCCTCGATCCGCACCAGATAGCGATCGTAACAATCCCCCGCGCTCCCGATCACGACATCGAAGTCGTACTGATCGTAATCCAGATACGGATGTTTGCGCCGCAGATCGTATTCGATCCCGCTGCCGCGCAAATTCGGGCCGGAGAGCGCATAGGCAATAGCGCGGTCCTTTGCGATGACGGCGATGTCCCTGGTTCGATCGACAAAGATGCGATTGCGCGTGAGCAATCTATCGCACTCATCGAGGCTCGGAATAAAGTGATCGAGGAACTTCTGTAGCTGCGGAATGAAATTCTCGGGAAGATCACGAATCTGTCCGCCCACCCGCGTGTAGGAAGTCGTGAAACGCGCGCCGGTCAACAGCTCGAACAGATTGTAAAGTTTTTCGCGTTCCGTGAACGTGTAGAGAAAGACCGTCATCGCGCCCAGGTCGAGCGCCATTGCGCCGATGCCCATCAAATGTGACGAGATACGAGACGTTTCGCAGCAAATCGTCCGAATCGCTTTTCCGCGCGGCGGGATTTCCCAGCCCATTAATTTTTCGACGGCGAGGGCGTAAGCGACATTGTTCGAAAGAGGAGCAAGATAATCGAGCCGATCGGTGTACGGCACGAATTGGTTGTATTGCATATTCTCGGCAATTTTTTCGTCACCACGATGCAAGAAGCCAATATCTGGCGTCGCTTTGGTAATAATTTCGCCGTCGAGTTCGAGCACCAGCCGGAGCACGCCGTGGGTGGCCGGATGCGACGGCCCCATGTTGAGCACCATCTTTTCACCGATGTCGTCCTCGAGATGGCGCAACTTGGCATCGGCGGTGACGACTCGCGTCACCGGATCGGGCGATTCAATCTCGCGCGTCGTGAAAGGCATGGAAAACGTTACAAGGTTAAAACCGTTACAAAAGTTAAAACGGATAACATTTACGCTGTGAGTCAACCGGCGCGCGTGCATGGGTAGCGCACGCGTTCCACCAACACGGACTTGTCTTACCGAATGACCTTACGGCAAGCGCTACGGCAGAATTTCCGAACGCATCCGGTCACCCGCAGACGACGGGCACGATGAATTTACATGGACGACATTATCGTCCAGCCGACTATCTGCGCGATGCTTCAGCTCAGAGGTCGCGCCATCGCACCTCTTTCCAAAAAGGAGACTCGCCGGGAACAAGCGCCTTTGTGTAACCAGCATTGGATTGCCGGAACCTGATCAGTTGAAGCCGTCCCACAGCTAGATCGGTAGAAACTACTGAATGGGGCGCAAGCCGCCATTTCATCGATGCCTCACGGGCCAACCGATCCAAGATTGGGTGTTCGCTGCTTCTGACTACTCGCGAACTGGTTACTCGGCCACTTTGATCCAGGGTCAAAGAAACCACGACCGATCCTTCCAAGCCTTGATAATATACGCCTAATGGAAATTCAGGCGCAGGCTTGTCGATCCATTCCGCTTTGGCGCAAACGAATGGCAACATTAATAACACTGCTATGACTGTTCCGCATCGCGCGGAACCCGATACCGCTTTCTGCGAACGCTGTGTGCTCATATTTTAAGAATGCTCAGATTATTTTAACTAGGTCAAGCTTTTTTACGCTCCTCCTTGACGCAGCTTGTCCCCGTGGGATTCGCCGTGTTATGGCGAAAATTCGGGGGAGCACAGGCTGCCAGCCTGTAGTTCGCGGCAGCTTGCCGCAAACATGCAACGAAAAGGAGCAGCGCGTGGATTCGAAGGCAGTCGGCCAGCGGCCGACTGCTACAGGCCAGCGGCCTGTGCTCCCCAGAAGCAGAACACACTCGCGTCGGCGGGTGAATCGCATTAACTACGTCGTGTATGTCCACGAAAAAGATCGCACTGTTGTTTGCGGGGCAAGGTGCCCAAAGCATCGGGATGGGGCGCGACCTGGCGGAACAGTTCCCTACCGCAGCCGACTTGTTTCAGGAAGGGGATGACGTTCTTGGGCGCAAGTTGAGCGACATCGCGTGGCACGGCCCGATTGAAGAGTTGACCAAGACTTCAAATTGTCAGCCTGCCCTGTTTGTTCATGGACTCGCCTGCATGTCGATCTTGCGCGAGCTGGCTGGCGACTTCCTGATTGGCGGCGCCGCTGGTCTGTCGTTAGGCGAAATGACCGCGCACGCCGCGGCGGATTCCTTCGATTTCGCGACAGGACTCAAACTCGTGCAAAGGCGGGGCGAATTGATGGATGAAGCCTGCGCCGCCACCAACGGCGCGATGGCAGCAATGATCGGCGCGGATGAAAGCGCAGTGCGTACGCTGGCCGCGGACGCAAATGTCGATGTTGCGAACATTAATGCGCCGGGACAGATCGTGATCTCGGGTGAGAAAGCAAAAGTCGAGATCGCGATCGGTCTGGCCAGGGAACATGGGATTCGTCGCGCGACCTTGCTGACCGTGGCCGGCGCATATCATTCGCGTTTGATGGAAAGCGCCTACCAACAGCTTGGCGCGGTGCTGCTTCATGTCCCGGTGCAACCGCCGCGTTTTCCTGTGATCAGTAACGTAACAGGCGCTGAGGTGACAACCCCGGTTGAAATTCGACGCACATTGCAGGATCAAGTCACCGGCACAGTGCGCTGGCTCGATTGCATGGAGCGACTCGCCGGCCTCGGTTGCGATTTCTTCATCGAGCTGGGACCGGGCGGCGTGCTGGCTGGTTTACTACGACGCACACGCAAAGATGTAGAGGTGGTGAGCGTGAGCGATTCCGCATCTGTGCGCGCTTGTGCTGAGAAACTGCGCGCCGGCTAGCGGATCCGTAATCGGCGAACTCGCGCGGAGTTCCGCTGCCAGATCCAAAGGCGAGCGCGCCGAACTTTTCAGTTCCGCATTTGTTTCGGCCCGCGTAATCTGGAACTCGTTAGCCATTCTTCCGATGGACGCCCGTGAATCGCGCCAGCCATTTCAGGTGGTCCTCGCAATCGTGGCCCTCCTGATTACCGCGGGGACGTTGACGCTACGCACCGTGGCGTATCCCAACGTCGTGCAGCCGAGCTCCGACAATCCGACGCCGCTTGGTTACACCTGGAGTCTGCTCCTCTTCATCATTCCGATTGTAGCGCTGGCGTGGTGGTTTGCCTCCCGGCCCGACCTGAAGTTTCCGCGCGCGGCCTTTTGGCGTACGATCGCCGTGCTGGCGCCAATCGGCTTTCTCCTCGACCTGCTTTTCGGCAACGCCTTCTTCGTCTTCCCAAACAAGCTCGCCACTCTCGGCATTGATATCCCGGCACGCGGCGGCGCCATACCGATGGAAGAGTTCGTCTTCTATCTGACCGGTTTTATGCTCGTGCTTCTGAGTTACATCTGGTGCGACGAATACTGGATGGCGGCTTATAACGTGCCGGATTATAAAGCTGCGACCAAGGGAATGCCGCGCATTGTGCGTTTTCATTCTGCTTCCGTAATCCTCGGCCTCGTCTTGATCGCAGGCGCCATCGTTTATCGGAAGTTTTTCTCCGGCGCGTCCGCCGGGTTCCCTTGGTATTTCATCTACCTTACGTGTGTTTCGCTCATCCCCTCGGCCGGATTTTTCAAAACCGCTCAGCGCTTCATCAATTGGCGCGCATTCAGTTTCACTTTCTTCCTTCTGCTCCTGATCAGCCTGCTCTGGGAAGTGACCCTTGCTCTCCCCTACAACTGGTGGCGATATCACGACGAGGCGATGATCGGTCTGAAGATCGGTGCGTGGTCCGACTTGCCGATCGAAGCGCCCTGCGTCTGGATGGCGGTCAGCTTCACAACCGTGATCGTCTACGAGGTAATCAAAATCTGGAAAGCGCTCGGCAGGCGCGCCCTCGCGGCTTTTTTTGGAAATGCCGATGCCAGACCTGGTTGAGCGCGCGAGAACAAAGTTGCCGCTCTTATTCGTCCTGCGATAGTTAGCCCGGATGAGCATTCAAGCGCGTATCGATTCTGATTTAAAAGACGCAATGCGGGCGAAGGACACGACGAAGCTTGCGGTTCTGCGGATGTTGAAATCAGCGTTAAAATACGCGGCGATTGCAAAGGCTCGCGCGGAAGCCGAGCTGAGTGACACCGAAGCCGTTCAGGTCATTCGCAAGCAGACCAAACAACGGCAGGATTCAATCGAGAGTTTCGAAAAGGGAGGTCGCGCTGAACTGGCGCAGAAGGAGCAAAAGGAATTGTCGATTTTGAACGGTTATTTACCACAAGCGATGAGCACCGACGAAGTCGAACAAACCGTGCGAGAAACAATCGCCGAAGTCGGCGCGACATCCAAGGCGCAGATGGGCGCGGTAATGAAGGCGGTCCAGGCGAAGGTCGCGGGTCGTGTCGACGGCAAAACGCTCAGCCAGGAAGTGTCGCGACAGTTGACCTGAGAAGAACCATCAATGACGAATGACAAATGACGAAGGAATTAGAAAATGACGAATGCCGAACAGACGCTGGATCTTCCATTTGTCATTCTGGCCCCGTCATTAATTCGGCATTCGGCATTCGTGCTTCGTCATTTTAATCTTCTCAGCACCAAAATAATCGCGCAATTTCTCCGGCAGCCGCACTGAACCATCCGGCTGTTGATAGTTTTCGATCAGCGCCGCGAATAATCTAGGCAGGGCCAGGCCCGAGCCATTCAACGTATGGCAAAGCCGGTTCTTTCCATCGCGATCCTTGAACCGGAGATGCATCCGGCGGGCCTGGAATTCCTCGAAATTGGAACAACTCGAAACTTCGAGAAACGCGTTCTGACCCGGCGACCAGACTTCGATGTCGTAAGTCTTGGCCGATCCGAAGCCCAAATCGCCGGTGCAAAGCTCGATAACTCGATAATGCAACCCGAGCAGTTGCAAAACGCGTTCGGCATCAGCTGTGAGCGATTCCAGTTCGTCGTACGACTTTTCTGGTGTCGTGATTTTCACGAGTTCAACCTTGTCGAACTGGTGGACACGAATGATGCCGCGTGTCTCGCGGCCCGCTGCGCCAGCCTCACGCCGGAAACACGGTGTATAGGCAACAAACTTTTTTGGAAGATCGGCAATGTTTAAAATCTCATCGCGATGCAGATTCGTCAGCGGGACTTCCGCAGTCGGCACAAGAAAAAGCTGGTTCTCTTCCAGCCCATACATGTCCGCTTCGAGTTTGGGGAGCTGCGATGTGCCGATCATGCAATCGCGCCGCACCAAAAACGGCGGACTGATCTCTGTGTAGCCGTGCTCTCGGGTATGCAGGTCGATCATGAAATTGATCAAGGCGCGTTCCAGTCTCGCGCCCGCGCCAGTGAAACAGATAAAATCGCTGCCGCTCAGCTTTGCCGCACGCTCGAGATCAAGAATTTTCAGTTTTTGGCCGAGCGCAACGTGATCGGCAGGGTCACTTAATTGCGGTTGCTCGCCCCAACTGCGGACCACGCGGTTGGCGCTTGGATCTTTGCCGACTGGAACGCTTTCGTGCGGTAGATTTGGAGTTTCCAGGAGTAAGTTTCGCTGCTCTTCATCGAATGCGCTTGCTCGTTGTGTCAGATCGCCAATCTCTTCGCCAATCTTGCGCACCTGCGCTTCAAGTTCTTCGCTCGGTTCGTTACGGGAACGTTTCACGCCGACCTCTTTGCTCAGACGATTCCGATCAGCCTGCAATCGTTGCAACTGAGTCTCGATCTTGCGCCGCTCCGCATCGACGCGGAGCACTTCGGCGATCTTCGTCTCGTCGCCACCGCCTCGAGTCGCGAGTCGCTCACGAACGAAATCCGGCTTCTCACGAATCAAACGGATGTCGAGCATGGCGCAGTATGAATGACGAATGACGAATGTCTAATGACGAAGGAATGACAGGGGAATGACGAAATCCTAATGACGAATGACGAATAAATGACGAAGTTCAAATGACGAAATGAAAGCTGACGGCTCTCTGTTTTTTTCGTCATTTATCATTAGTCATTCCTTCGAGCTTCGACATTCGTCATTTGATCCGGGCTCGAACTCGCGCGTGACAATGATTCACTCGCGCCGATATTTTCCGCGTGCAAAAGCTTGACCTCCTTGTGGTCGCGCTCGGTCTGGCTTGCCTGGCCGGCATCAACCTTTATCTCACGGTTTTCGTCACTGGACTGGCTATCCATTTCCACTGGATCACGCTCGCGCCGGCCTATCAGTCGCTCGAGGTCCTCGGCCACCCTGCAATCATTACAGTCGCCGGCATTCTCTATTTTCTCGAGTTTTTCGCCGACAAGATTCCGTGGGTCGACTCGGCATGGGATGCCGTTCACACCGTGATTCGACCCATCGGCGGCGCTTTGCTCGCGATTCAGGTACTCGGCCATTCAAGTCCTGCTTTTACCGTGATCGTGGCTCTCCTCGCTGGCAGCACGAGCCTCGTCGCGCACACCGCAAAAGCAGCTACACGGCTCGCCAGTAACTCAACACCGGAACCATTTTCAAACATCGGGTTGAGTCTAGGCGAAGACGCGGCCGTGCTCGGTGGACTCGCGCTCGTTCATTTCAATCCGATCCTTGCCTTGGTCATCTTTCTAATCGGCATCGCCGCCTTTTTCTATTTTGCACCGAGAATTTTGCGTGCCATGAAAGTGAAAATCTGGCTGGCCTGGAGAAAACTGAATGGACCAGCTGATCGTGGCACGCCGGTGGACTTGCCAGTTGCGCTCCCGGCTCGCCTCGCGTCCGTTTTCAGCCGGGAAAATGTTCTGGGCGAGACGATCGCGTGGGCAGTGCCGTGCATTAGTGGCCGCGGCGGGCGCATTCCAGCAAACCTTTCCGGCGCGCTCGTCGCCACGAACGAGGAGCCGCGAAAACTTGTATTCGTTGGGCGCAAGAACAGCCGGCCCTTTGCGAGCGCGATCGAGTTGGAGGGAACAACCGTGACGCACGAGCCGAGATTTCTTTCCGAGAATCTTGTTATTTCACCTGCCGCCGGAAAAAGCCCGAAGTATTTGTTTGTTTTCCCGCGATCGGATGCGGCTTTGGTCGAGCAGATCGTTCGCGATTTGCGCGATCGGCTCAGCGAGCCTGCGTTGCAAGAGGAAACAGCAACGGTTTCCTAGCCTGGCGATTTAGAAATCATCCCGCCTTGGGTAGCGCACGCGTCTCGCGTGCTGGCGAAGCCGTCTCGGCTTCGCGGACTTTCTGCGAAGGTCACCCACACCGAGAAGGCAAAGCGTCGGGGAAAGATTGTTTCGGCGCGACGCCGAAACCAACACGCGAGACGCGTGCGCTACCCGGCTGGCGCGCATAACGCCACGCGTGACAATGGGTGATGCTGTTCTCATAGTCTGCACGTGATGCCTCTCGCAAATCGCTACGCACAATTGCGCGATACCGATCGTGTTCGTGAGCGTACGCTGTTTGTTCTGCCGCAAGTTCCAAATGAACTGGAGCTGCAAGCGCGCTGGTTTGCCGGAGAGTTTGGCAAACACTTTGTCAGCACCACCGGCGACAAGATCGATATCGTCCAATTCGGCACGTGGAACCGTGAAGCCGGACCGGATTTTCGCGAGGCTGCGATCAGGATAAACGACAGTGAGCCGATTCGGGGCTGTATTGAGCTCGACGTGAGCGATCGGAGTTGGGAAGCACACGGTCACGCGACTAATCCGGCATTCGAAGAAACGGTGCTGCATGTTTTCGTCGAGAAAAGCGGGCGCGAATTTTTCACGCGGACGAGATCAAACCACAACGTGCCGCAAGTTTGTGTTGACCCCACGATTTTACCGGACGCGTTCAGTGGAAATATTCCGCTGGCGCGACCGGGTCGGTGTCAGGCGCCGCTCAGGGATTTGCCGGAAGAGCGAGTAAACAGCGTGCTTGATGCTGCGGCAAAATTCCGGTTGCAACAAAAAGCGATCCGGATTCGCAGCAAGATCGACACCCACGGGCGTGATGAGGCGCTCTTTCAGGAAATCGCGGCAACGCTCGGTTACAAGGAAAATAAACTGCCGTTCACATTGATCGCTCAGCGATTGCCACTAAAGCTTCTGCACGAAAAGCGCGATGACGCGGAGGCGATCCTGTTCGGTCTGGCCGGTTTTATCAAAACGCCGGATCTCGGTGTCTTCAAAGGATCAACGCGGAAATATGTCAGAACATTATGGGACCGCTGGTGGCCGCATCGCGATGCCATGCAGAGGATTATTTTGCCGGCCAAGGTCTGGCGAATGAGCGGCACACGTCCCGTGAATCATCCGCAACGCCGGCTTGCTGCTTTGTCAATAATTGTGCGGGAGTGGCCGGGATTTCGCCGCATGCTGAGCAAAGCGATTGCAGGCGGCACGCCTGCCACTACAGCTCGGGAATTCTTCGGCCATCTCGACCATCCGTTTTGGAATTTCCACTACACGCTCACGTCCGACCCGGCGCCCAAGAAAATGGCGCTGATCGGGGAATCGCGCGTCGCGGAAATTCTTGCAAACGTGCTTTTCCCTTTCTGGTTTTCGGATGAGACCGAGGTCTGGCCGGCGTATGCGCAGCTACCCGCACGTTTATCGAATCGCAGACTGGAAACCGCCGCAACGCGCCTTTTCGGAAATGATCCGCGTCGCCCGCAGTTTCTAAGATCCGTCGCGCACCAACAGGGTTTGCTTCAGATTTACGAAGATTTTTGTATGCAGGATAATTCCGATTGCGCGCAATGCCCGTTCCCCGAGCAGATGGCGAAGTGGACGTGAGTGGGTTAAAACCAGTAAAAGGGTTACAAAAGTTACAAAATGCAAACCTGGTGGCGAGAAGCTGTAACCTTTGTAACGATGTAAGTTTTTTAGCGATTAAGCGTGCGCACCATTCAACGTCCAGCTAGCATTCAGCCAATGCGTCCACTGTCGAAACACGAACGCGCCTTCACCCTCATCGAGCTCCTCGTTGTCATCGCCATCATCGCGATTTTGATCGGCCTTCTTTTCCCCGCGTTTCAAGCCGTCCAAAGCCAGGCGAGACGCACGCAGGCAAAAAACGATCTTACGCAAATCGTCACCGCGGTGAACGCGTTCTACACCGAATATGGAAGGTATCCGACAGCTGCCACGAACGATGTCGTCTACGGTTCTACGACGATCAACGTTACCATTTCGGGCCCTGCCAATTTCACAAACAATGTTCTCTTTAACGAACTTCGGGCGTGCACTGCAGCAGGTCCGTCGTGTTCAGGCGCCAGTGTGTTTAACACGCGACAGATCGTCTATATATCTCCACCCGACGTGAAGGATCCGAGTCAGCCAAAAAGCGGAATTGGGATAATCGGCACCGGGACTTATCCTACGCCGGTTGGGCAATTTTGGGATCCGTGGGGCGTTCCGTATAATGTGAGGATCGACGGCGATTACGACAACAGCGCCATTAATCCATACGGTGCACAAACGACGGGAGGTGCCGGTTCCGATCCCATCCAAACGGGCGTTATTGGGTGGTCTTTGGGCAAAGATGGATTGCTGGGAACCAACGGCGATAATATCTACAAGAGCCCGACAACCGGCGCTCAGTCCGACGACGTGATTTCGTGGCAGTGAGTGATTTTCGCGGCTTGCAAATCGCAAATCGTCAATCGAAAATCGAAAATCCGCACGCGGGTGTAGTTCAATGGTAGAACGGCAGCTTCCCAAGCTGCACACGAGGGTTCGATTCCCTTCACCCGCTTTTCTTTTGCTTGTTCAACAAAAGAAAAGCGTCGCGCCGGAGGGTCGCCACGGCGACCGAAGACGGACGGACCGCCCCGAACTTGAAGCTACGGCGCGCAGGTCTTGGCGTCTGACACAGACGCCCTACAAAAACAGAGTGAACGCACGTTCTTACCTTCCGCCGAAAAGTCTGCGGAATGACCGGAAGAAACGGCCGGGGAAAGTCGCGGCCTTCTGTTGAAAAGGCAGGGCTCTCTGCGCAAACGGCCATTGTTCGCCGCCATGGATCTGGCATGCGACTGCCGGCACCTTGTCAGCGGGCACGTCGATGTCGTAAGCACTTCCGGCCGCCATGCAGCCCGTGGTAGCAAGTTGATTTGAAATGGAACAGACCGTGGCGCGTTGGATCGGCATGGTCGGTTGCAGCGGCTGGGCGGGATAATGCTGCGCCGCTTTGTTCATCACCTGGGTCCAAATCGGCAGCGCGAGCGCGGCGCCGTAGCCGCGAGAAACAATTGTTGTGGGTTGATCAAATCCAACCCACACACCACAGGTCAGCGTATTGGTGTAACCGAGAAACCAGGCGTCTTTGTAATCGTTGGTCGTGCCGGTCTTGCCGGCAGCGGGCAATTTGAAACCCAGGGACCTTGCGCTGGCGGCCGTGCCGCTGGTGAGGACTTCTTCCATTAGCTGCGAAGTCATCCAGGCTGCGCTCGGGTCCAGCGCTGGCGTTGATATATGCGCGGCGAGGTAAATCGGTTTGCGCTGCTGGTCGTCGATACGCTCGATGATGTAAGCCTGCTTGCGCACGCCCCCATTTGGAAAGACGGCGTAAGCCGCAGTGAGGTCCCTCAAGTTGGTTTCGAACGAACCAATGTAAGTCGCGGGACCGGCTGGAATCTTCTGACCGAGATTAAGCGTGACGGCGACCTTTTGCACCGCGTCGAGTCCGGCGAATTGACCGACGCGCACGCTCATGGTGTTGCGCGAATGGATGAGACCGTACGAGCAGGGGAGGATGCCGCCAAATGTCCCATCCGAATTGGCCGGTGACCAATTTCCACCGCCTTCGATTTCGCCGACTTGAATCGGGCCGTCGCTAATCGCAGCGCCCGGTAAAAGCCCGTGGGTGAAAGCGGTCGCGTAAACGAAAGGTTTAAACGCCGAACCAACCTGCCGGTTTGCCGGAGCGAGCGCGCGATTGAATTTGCTTTGGGCATAATCGCGGCCACCGACCAGCGCGCGAATCCCGCCGCTGGCGTTGTCGATCACGACAACCGCGCCTTCCAGATACGGCATCGACGAGTCACCTTCTCCGTTCTCCGGTGGTTGATAGTTCGCTTTCAGCGGATGATGGAAATTGGATTGTTGCTCGATTTTCGTGAGCTTTGTCTCGAGCGCTTGCTGGGCGACGTTTTGCACGGCCGGATCCAGCGTCGTGTAGATCGACAGGCCGCCGTTATCAATCTGGTCCTGGGTCAACAATCCATTCAAATCCCGTTGAACCGCGTCCATCGCATAGTTCTCCTGGATAAAAGGCAGACGTTTGGGATGCGGAGTGATTTTCGCGCGCTTTGCCTCTTCAGCTTGCGCCGGCGAGAGCTTTTTCAATGCCACCAGGCGATCGAGGACGACGTTGCGTTGCAAGGCTGCGCCTTCCGGATTTTTTAGGGGCGAAAAACGATTTGGACCCCGGATCAATCCTGCAAGGAGCGCCGCTTCAGGAAGATTCAACTGCGACGCGCTCTTGCCGAAATAAGCTTGCGAAGCGGTCTCAACTCCATAACAGCCAGTGCCGAAATAAATCCGATTGACGTAGAGCTCGAGAATCTGCTGCTTTGTGAACTGGCGCTCGATGCGCAGAGCGACCATGGCTTCCAGTAATTTTCGGCTGATCGTGCGGCCACCGAGCGGAAGGCTGTTACGTGCAAGCTGCTGGGTGATGCTGCTGGCGCCTTCCTTGGCCGAGCCGCTCAGCACGTCGTGAACCAGGGCCCGGACGATTCCACGCCAATCAATCCCCTGATGCTCATAGAAGCGAGCGTCCTCGCGCGCCAGCACCGCAGCAACAAAAAGCGGTGAGACTTCGCTGAGCGAAACCTTCAGGCGATTGGCGCCAGCCAGACGACTATAAATTTTTCCATCCACATCGAAAACCGTGTTTCGCTCCGGCATTTCGCCGACCTTTTTCATGTCGAACGTTTGCGCCCAGGCGCCGTAGAATAGAAAAACGGCGAGACCACCGGCCGCGATCAGAGCGAGCAGCGTGATCTTCCAGCCGTAGCGAAAAAGTCTACTCTTTTTTGCCGATCGGGCGCGAGCGAGCAGTTTCATTCCAGGAATATGACAATCTTGCCACAGATTGGCTCAGATTAAAACGCGAGCTGGGAAAGGTGGATCGGCCGCTCCGCGGACGATGTTAAAAATAATGCGGCTTCGCCGCCTGATAGCATCGAGCAGGGGACTGCTCGATCCACCTGAACCGAAGTTTGAGCGTTGACGAGTAAAAAAGTTACAAGAGTTACAAGGTTAAAACTGCTCAACCTCTTTGACTCTTTGACCCTTCAGCGGTTCAACGATTCAACCTTTTAACTTGTAACCCTCTTAACAAATCAGAAATTGAGCTTCACCGCGCCCTCGTGCTGCTCGGTCGGGCAAGGCGCGTTCGTCGGAACATCCGTCGCCGCGTCGCTCGCCTGGACAATTTTACTGTCGATCAAGTATTGCTCGACTTCTTCGCCGCTGACATCGGCGAGCATGTGCCCGTTAATTTCAACGCAGGGCGAAAGCGGCTGTCCGCTTTTCGTTTCCATCTCCCAGCGAAACGCGGGATTTTGAATGATGTCCTTTTCCGTGTAGGCGAGATTGTATTTGTCCAGAACGGCGCGGACACCGGCGCTCCAGCCGCAATAAGTCTTTAGATAAGCGATAATTTCAGGCGATTGCATTTGGCGAATATACCACGAACTGTGCGCGAGGAAAGCAGCTGGCTCTGAGATCAGACCTTGTCACGAAGCGGTCTGATCGAGTGCGCCAGTTTTCGAAGCCCCAGTTCCAGGCGCGTTTTCACCGTGCCAAGCGGAGCGTGAGTCGCAGCGGCAATTTCGCGGTGACTCAATCCCTCGAAAAAAGCGAGTTGGACTGCCTCGCGTTGCAGCCGCGGCAGCGCTCGCATGCATTTCTCGAGGAAATGATGCAGATCGTTCAAGACAAAAGGATCGTACGCTTCACCACGCAGATTCCCGAGCTGTTGCGCCAGTCCCTTGCCATAACGTTCCCGCGCACGCGAATAGGCCTGGCGCCTGCGCAATCGATCGATGGCGCGACGGCGTGCGATCGTCACCATCCAGCCCAACGGCCTGCCTGCCTTCGATGAGTACTGATCGGCTTCCTTCCAAATCTGAAGGAGGATTTCCTGCAAAACGTCCTCTGCCTCGGCTCCTTCATGAACGACACCATCGATCATCGATCGGAGTCTTTGGCGATGGCGTTGGTATAATTCAGCAAGCGCGTCGTGCCGCCGGCGCGAAATATCGTTCATGAGCGCCTCGTCCGAGGGTGCCGCCGCGCCTGCTCTATCAAGGGTTTCGATCACGGGTGTTCTTGTCTTTGGAATTGCACGTCGCCGCTCAACGCCGAAAACTTTCGAGGTTCTTTTCCTGAAGCGCTCCACCAGTCTGGATCCACGATGTCGGAAATCAGCGGAGTTCCCGGATAGACCCACTGATGCGGTCCTGAGCCGCACCCTTCGGTCGGACAGTGCAACTCATGTTTACCATTGGTAAAGCACCGGACTTCGACCTGACGTCCGTTGAACTTTCTCTCGCAAAGGATGCAAAAGCGCTCATCATCGAGTGAATTCCAGCGCCTGAATTGATCCTCGATACGCAAAATCGACAGTCGATCTTCAGGCTTAACATGAACGTTCATCGTGGCGCGGAAATATCCTGCGCGATTGCTGACAACACACAATCGGGACAGCGGATGATTGTGTGATCAGGCAAAGTCCTATGAGCGCAGGCGCGCCTTGCACACAGGAAAATCCGACGCCGTCCCCTAGCTCGCGGCGGATCGAGGTTCGTCTTAAACTGATCGCTTGAACCCTAGTGCTAACTTGAGCAATCGCGATGCGATACCATGTCTCGAATCGCCGCGATCAGCCAAACTCGATGCAACGGCGTCTTTGGCTGTCATCGTCTCGGCATTAGCCAGGATTTCATCCGTTGGCAGGACCCAATCCATTGGTATTGAATGGCAACGCGGCGTCGGACAACTGAGCCGCAACGGCCCATTTCCACGTGTTCCACCCATGACCTGGATCTGCTCGCCGGTGATAAGCTTTCCGCAAATCAGACAATAACGTTTCTCATCCAGAGAACGCCATGGCCGGAATTGATCCAGCCTTCGCAGCGCTTCCAGTTTATCTACATCAGATAAGTTGACCGGCGAACATAAGGCCACGGCCAGAGTATGCGTCGCGTGCAATCGATCGCACAATCAGGCGGACGGCGGATTGCCGCATCAGTCAAAATCCTAGCCGATTTCCCCTGCTGCAAAATTGCTCCCGGCGCCGCCAGAAAAACTACATCTAAACACGGCACAATGCGCGTTTAGACAGCTGGATGAGAAGCCCTACATCAAATACTAATCCCCGCGGCGATCCAAGGCTGGTCGCGAGGGAGGAAATACAATCATACTGTCTGGCTCACCCTCGTAGTCCCTCGGCGGTGCGCCGTCCTCAGTTGTCCAGCCGCGGGGACCTTTGGATTGCACTCCTTGGGCCGAGTGTGGAGAAGGGGATCGTTGGGATTGGGCCTAGCGTGGAAGCAGCCCTCCGCGCTTTCGATACGCAATATTTAGACTTTCTAGGGCCGGCGAGGAACGCAACGAAAATTCGCGATTCAACTTGTTCGCGCGCGTAATCGCGCGGCAAACGTCAGTTTTTCTCGTTACGTCACCTTTTTTTTGTCTTTCTTGTAGGCTTACCTTTTCGCTTGGTCTTGGCCATTCTGCGCAGTTCAGCTTTGCTCATCGACTTGTACATGCCCTTGGACGCGCCTTTGAGCGAAGACTTCTTGGCTTCGCCTCTCTTGGCGGCCAACGCTGCGCCCGCAGCCATTTGCTGTTTCTTTGATTTTGCCGGCATACAATTTTCCTCCTGTTGCTTTAGTTGCTCCCTTTTTGAGTCTTTTCCGTCTCTAAAATGGTTCCTGGTTAGTTCGAATAAAACGACGCAAGTAGATGCATTCTATTCGCGGCCGTTTCGCTGTCTCCGCAGTAAAACGGACGTACAGATTTACAGGCTCTCGATTTCCTTCCGGAGATCTTCTTTCGATTTGCCAAGTTTTTGTTGAAGACGTCCAAGCAGTTCGTCCTCCTTTCCCTCGGCGAATGCGAGATCGTCATCGGCTAACTGACCGTATTTCTGTTTGAGTTTGCCTTTTACTTCGTTCCAACTGCCTTTGAATTGTAGGTTTGTCATATCATAACGAATTCGCACGCGGAGCCAGGATCAGTTGCCTTTCGCGTTGGAAGTAATACGCGCACGCGACGAGCCCCGCGCGAGATCATTTCGTGGAATCGATGGCCCAACCATGGGATGGAGATCAAACGCCCATCAGCGGAAGAACCTGATCTGGTTAATGCCACTCTCCTCCGCGCTCGGGATAGCCGGTTCAAATTGTCTTGCATAGCCAACACCATCCGATTCAAATACGAACCACTAAGAAAGGAATTATGCGATTGATCCTGCTCATCATTCTGATTCTCCTGGTAATAGGCGCTTTACCGACATGGCCATATAGCACCGGTTGGGGATATTATCCGAGCGGTGGTTTGGGCCTTCTTCTGTTGATCGTGCTGCTGATTATTTTACTTCGGTAATAACGCGCGTCGGGTGCTCAGAGATCGCTCCTGTAGTCGTGAGGGACAGACCGCCTCACAGGTCCGGTTATCGCAAGAGTCTGCCTCTGACGTTGGGCGACTGCCGATGATAGAAACGTTCAAATAGGCATTTGAGCGGGTTTCCGCTACATTCAAACTACGGCTTGGATGTGCAGAAGCCGTTAATCTCTCTGTAAAGGACGATGGCCCCGAAACGCGAAAGAAAACGTAGGAACAGCACGTTGCGCCATCGAGCGGCGAAGGCGCAAAAGAAATCAGTTGGGTATCAGTTGAAGCCGAGAAAAGGCGGACGGATTCCGGCGGTACTGCGCAGCACGTCGATCACTTCGAGGACGAGAAACGGCGCGCTGCTCTATCAAACCGCCATCGTGGATTTGAGCGAGCGCAAGCGTGCGGAAGAAGCGTTGCGCGCCAAGGAGGCCGAGCTGGAAGCGATCATCAATCGCACGCCTTTCATGCTTACTCGTTGCAGTCGCGATCTCCGCTATCGATTCGTCAGCCGTGCTTACGCCAGAATGCTTGGTCGCAGGCCGGAAGGAATCGCCGGCAAGCCGATTGTTGAAATCATGGGCGAAGCAGGCCTGAAGACAATTTCTTCCCATATTGAAAAGGTGCTGAAAGGTCAGACGGTGGAGTTCGAAGCGGAAGTACCTTATCGCGGTGTTGGAGCGCCTTGCGTGCATTGTGTTTATACGCCGGACCAGGACTCGAAAGGCAAGGTGATCGGATGGCTCGCTTCGATCACCGATATCACCCGGCGCAAACTTGCGGAAGCCGCGCTGCAAAGGTCGAAAAAGCGGCTGGAAGAGCGCGTGCGCGAGCGAACCCATGAGTTGCACGTGGCAAACAAAGAATTGGAAGGTGAGATCGCCCGGCATAAGGGCCTTGAAGGCGAAATTCTTGAAATCAGCGATCGCGAACAGCAGCGTCTCGGGCAGGAATTGCACGATGGACTTTGTCAGCACCTCACTGCGGTTGCATTCATGGCGCGCTCAGTTGCCTTGCGATTGAAAAATCATCGCGTTATCGAAGTAAAAGATATTGAAAAAATCGCGGAACTGGTGAACGAGGCTGCGACTGACACACGTAATCTTTCCCGTACCTTGCATCGTACTGACATCGATTCAGCCGGATTCATAACAGCCCTGCAGAATTTGGTTGACCGCGAAATCTGGAAGACACCGTGTCGTCTCGAAATCCCGCCATCCTTTTACATTAATGACGACACGGTTGCGTCACACCTGTACCGAATCGCCCGGGAAGCAGTAATCAACGCCAACAAACATGCCCAGGCTCGCGAAATTGTGGTTGCTTTGGCCCGTTCGCGAAAGGAAACGGTCTTGACCGTAACCGATAATGGCCTCGGATTTCGCAGGGCCCACAATGGCGTACGCGGGTTGGGTTTTCACATTATGAACTATCGCGCGCGCGCGATCGGCGGCCGCTTGGAAATCGAATGTCCAAAAAAAGGCGGCACGCGGGTGACCTGTTATTTGCCGAATAAAGCACTCCGATTACAGAAGAGAGAAAAGGCCCGGCCAGGCTGTTTCCTGCAAGGATCACGAAAGCATTAGCAGCCTTGATCTAAATTTCCTACATCGGGCAAGCCGTCGAGCAGCGAATTGTAAGAGAGGGCAATTAAAAAGGGATTGAGATCAGGCAACGTGGATCGAGCAGTCCCCAGCTCGATGTTAATTTGGCGCCGAAGGCGCGCTAATAACATCGCCCGACGGAACCGTCGATCCACCTGCACTCGCTACACGTAAATGAAACGCGCGAGATCGACTAACAAGAATCCGAAATGCGATCCGCCGGACGCCAAACGCATCGTGATCGTGGATGATCATCCGCTATTTCGAAAAGGGCTTGAGCAATTGATTCATTCCGAGGGTGCCTTCGCGGTCTGCGGCGAGGCAGGCAACGCTGCGGAAGCCATGGACGTGATTCGAAAACTCGATCCAAATTTGGCCATCGTCGATCTTAGCCTGCCAGGCGCGAACGGCATTGAGCTTATCAAAAACATCCGCGCGGAATTTCCGAAGCTTCCAATTCTGGTGCTCTCGATGCACGATGAATCCCTCTATGCCTTGCGCGCACTACGCGCCGGAGCGGAAGGCTATGTGATGAAACATGAAGCGATGGCCAATGTCATCCACGCAATTCACGAGGTGTTTAGCGGTCGTCCTTATCTCAGCCCGGCAATGGCGGCCCAGGTGATCACAAAATTCGCGCATCGCCCGGCTGAGAGCGAGGCGGACGGAACGGAGAGACTGAGTGATCGCGAACTTGAGATTTTGGAACTGATCGGCAAAGGCGATGACGTCCATCAGATTGCCCAGCGTTTGCATCTCAGCCCGAAGACGGTGGAAACGCACCGAGCGCACATCAAAGAAAAACTTCAGTTGAAAAACGCGCGAGAGGTCGCCCGTTTCGCCGTTCAATGGGTCGATGCGCGCGAGGTTTAGGCGAGACGAGACGCGATTGGCCTTCCCCACGTTTACGTCGTTAAATCGTTGAATCATTAAAAGGGTTAGAACGGTTACAAAGTGGAGAGTTCCGCTCTAGCGATGTAACGGGTTGAATAAATCACGTCTCATTTCATTCGTCGCCACGACAGGGTCTCTCATTAACACCGGCCTTGAGGCCGGTGATTCCAGCGAAAACTGGTCCGGAGCCGTTTTGACGGCTTCGCTCATCTTTCCAGTGCAGTCCATGGCGATCGATGAACTCCCTCAGCTCCTCGGCGAATGTACGCACGCGATGATGTTCCTCTTGTCGCCTTATATATCCTGCGACCTGATCCACGTTTGACTCCGACACGGAGAACGCGCCGTAGCCTCTGCCCCAGGCGAATTTTCGCCTGAATAGGTCGCTCGAATTGATCCAATGGGAGGAGCTTCCCTTCAGGAGTTGCATCAGCTTTTCGATCGAGAAGGCAGTCGGAAGATCGACAAGGGCATGAACGTGATCTGCGTTTACATAGTTGACTTTCATGTACACGCCTTCCTTTCCAGCGTACTGCGCAAGATAGCGAGATACACGCGCCGCAGCCGTTTTGTTGAGCAGTTTCTCGCGATTCAGAGTTCCCCAAATTAAGTGAACCCAGCAACGAGAGTATGAATGAGCGGACATTCGCCACGGATCGTAAGTCGTTGAAACGGCTTATGTCTATCTTTCGCTCGTGATCACCGGCCTGAAGGCCGGTGTTAATGAGAGGATAATCACTCTGCTTTTGCTCACCGGAATTCGATCACGATTACGATTCGGAGCACCAGCACAATTTCGGCGACAGCGCTGAGGTCACGGCTTCTCTTTTTCTTGCTCATGATCGGAGACCGAAGTTCTATCACGATTAGGATCACGAGCACGAGCGGGCTTGCCTCACAGTTTAGCTTTTGTTCACTGAGAAGCGGGCGCATATTTCCCGTGATGGATGCGACCACCCGTGATGCAGTTGATGAACTGCTCCAGACTTACAGTGAAACCGGCGGCATAAATTACCTCGACGCTGCCGCGACCTTACCTTCACGCCTTGCGATCGAGTCGGCTTGCACCGAGCTGATGAGCTTGATGTTTCCTGGGTTTCGCAGCCAGGCCTTGGTCAGCTCCGAAGATTTAGCCGACACGACCCGAACGCGGGTCAGAAATTTGCAGGCGCGACTCAAAAACGAAATTTGCAGAAGCCTGGGCAGAATTCCGGCAGATCAAGCGACCGACAAACGAGCGGACGACATTTTGCGCCATTTCATGTCCGAACTGCCGAAAGTGCGCAAGATGCTTTGGACAGACATCGACGCAGCCTATGAGGGCGATCCGGCGGCACAAAGCTATGAGGAAATCATTCTGGCTTATCCCGCGCTCGAAGCGATCGCAATCCAACGCATGGCGCATGAACTTTATTTGCAAGAACTGCCTTTGATTCCACGCATCATGACCGAGTGGGCCCACAGCCGTACCGGGATCGACATTCATCCCGGGGCAAAAATCGGCTCGCATTTTTTTATCGACCATGGGACGGGCGTGGTAATCGGCGAGACGACTGAGATCGGTTCGCGTGTGAAACTTTATCACGGCGTTACACTCGGCGCGCGCAGTTTTCAGAAGGACGAGCACGGCAAAATCAAAAAGGGCGGCAAGCGACACCCAAAAGTGGAGGATGATGTCACGATTTATCCAAACTCGACAGTGCTTGGCGGCGAAACAGTGATCGGCGCGAGATCGACGATCGGTGGCAACGTCTTTCTCGTGCAGAGCGTGCCGCCCGATTCACTCGTCTATTACGAAGAGAAACAACTCAAGGTAGTGCCAAAACGGAAACACAAACCGGTCACAACGCGCGACGAATTTCGGGAATGAGAGGTAGGGCGCGACGGCCGGGCGCGCTGCGATCGCGGTGACAAATAAGTCACGAGCATGAGTAAGAATAAGAATACAACTTGATGATCTACTTGGATTACAACGCAACGACGCCGCTTTGCGATGACGCGCGCGAGGCAATGCTGCCATATCTTGACCGGCATTTCGGAAATCCATCGAGTGTGCACTTGGCGGGACGCGCAGCGCGCGCGGCCATCGACAATGCGCGCGACAAACTGGCCGCGCTTTTGCGTGCCAAACCGCACGAACTGATTTTCACCAGCGGCGGAACGGAGTCATGCAATCTCGCTGTTCTCGGTCTGGCGCGATGTCCATCGTCACGCGGTGGCCACGTCATCTCGAACAAGGCGGAACATCATGCAGTCCTGAACGCGCTCGAATATTTGGAAAAGCGCGAAGGTTTCGAAGTGACGTGGTTGAATGTTTCGCGCGAAGGAATGGTCGATCTCGATCAACTTGCGGCCGCGATTCGACCCGAAACACGCCTGGTCTCAATTATGACTGCGAATAACGAGACCGGCGTGATTCAGCCGATGCGAACAATTTCCGATATCTGCCGCGAGCGCGGTGTCCTGTTGCACAGCGACATGGTGCAATCCTTTGGCAAGTCCGCCAGTCGGACGGACTCGTCCTGTGGCGAGATCGAGAGCGATCTCTCCCTGGTCGATGCTGCCAGTTTTGCCGCTCACAAATTTTATGGTCCGAAAGGAGTGGGATTTCTTTTTCTTCGCAGCGGATTGTCGATCCAGCCGATCATGTTTGGCGGCGCGCACGAGAACGAACGACGCCCCGGGACCGAAAACGTCGCGGCAATTGCCGGAATGGCAGCGGCGGCGGAGTGGACGCTGAAGGAGAAACAGCATGAGCAAGAAAGAGAAAAAGGATTGAGAGATGAATTATGCGAACGCATCACTCAGATTTCTCCCGAGGCGCGCCAAAACGGTGATCCTGCGCGTCGCCTCGCAAACACGCTCAATATCAGTTTCCCCGGCATTGATTCGGAGACCATGCTGATGGCGCTCGATTTGGAAGGCGTCTGTGCCTCGAGCGGTGCTGCCGAAGCAATTGAGCGGATTGCTAGGCGACTAAACAAAGCCGATAGCGCATATGCCGTCGCTTAGACAGCTGCAATTCGTTTTTGTAGGGCAACCCCTCCGGTTACCATCTGCGCATTTGGCAGGCGGTGCGCCTGCCCTACAACTTTTCCATGGTCGTGATTTCGATCTTGAAGCCAAAGCTCAAGAGCTTTTGCGAATGAACGGCGCAGTTAAGATCGCAATGGCTGTTCGTGTCGAATGGAATTCACGCCTCAAAACAGCTGCCGGCCGGGCCGATTATCGCTCCAAACTAATCTCATTGAATTCCCACCTCGTTCATCATCCCGCCGAAATCGAGCGAACTTTGCGGCACGAGCTGGCGCACATCCTGGCGCAATTTCGTTCGGGCCGACGCCGGATCTTGCCACATGGCCTTGAATGGCGGGAGGCTTGCCGCGATCTTGGGATTAGCGACGAGAAGCGCTGTCATAACCTTCCATTCTCGGTCAGCGAACGCGTACGACGCTATTTTTATACGTGTCCAAATTGCCGTCGTGATTTTCCTCGCGTGCGCCAGATCAAACGTGCCGTTGCATGTCTGGCCTGTTGCCGTACCCATAATGGCGGAAAATTCGATGCGCGTTTTCGGTTACGGCTGATGACAGGAGCCTCTACTCCGGCTCGCTTTTCGTGTTCTTCTCTCCCCGCAACTTTGCCTGGATGAACATGTCGATATTACCATCCATGACCTCCTGCACATTACTCGTTTCCGCTCCGGTGCGGTGGTCTTTCACCATCTGGTACGGCTGAAAAACATATGAGCGAATTTGACTTCCCCACGCGATCTCGCCCTTCTCGCTGTATTGGCGATCGATCTCGGCGCGCTTTTTATCCTCCTCAATTTCATAAAGCTTCGCGGCTAGCATTTTCATAGCCAGTTCGCGATTGCGCCCCTGGCTACGCTCGGCCTGGCAGGCGACCACAATGCCGCTCGGCTTATGGAGAATGCGCACAGCCGTTTCGACTTTGTTAACGTTTTGCCCGCCCTTTCCGCCGCTGCGGAATGTGTCGATCTCGAGGTCGGCAGGATTGATTTCGATCGGAGCAGTCTCGGTGATCTCCGGAACAACATCAACGCTGGCAAATGACGTGTGGCGCCGCTTGTTTGCATCGAAGGGTGAAATGCGCACGAGCCGGTGCACGCCTCGCTCGGTCTGAAGGTGGCCGTAGGCATATTCGCCGCTTACGAGCAAGGTCGCCGATTTGATGCCGACTTCTTCGCCCTGTTGGATATCAACGGTCTGTGATTTGAAACCACTTCGCTCAATCCAGCGTTGGTACATCCGGAGCAACATATCGGCCCAATCGCACGACTCGGTGCCGCCCGCGCCGGAGTGAATGGTGAGAAATGCATGGGCGCGATCGTTTTCGCCGGAAAGAAACTGGCGCAGCTCGAATTCCTCAAGCTTGTGAAGCCAGCGCGCGTGTTCAGCCACTACTTCCTGCTCTGCCTGTGCGCGCGCAGTCGCATCGTTCTCTTCCGCAGCCAGCTGCTGCAATGCACTGAAGTCCTCGATCTCGCGTTCCAACTCTCGAAACGGATTGATCAGCGAGCGCAAGCGTGAGGCCTCTTCGACATCCGTTTGAGCGCGCTCCCGATTCGACCAAAAATCGGGCGCGGACATGCGCCTCTCAATAGTCGCTAGATTCTTGTCGAGCTTTTCGACGTCAAAGAAACCTCCGCAATTCGCGAACGCGCGATTTTAAGTCTTCGGCATCAGGGATGGAGATTTCCGTTGGCATGGAGAAACGTAATCCAGCCAGCGCTCTCTGCAAAAGGTTAGCGGCTTTTAGCGCGAGCGCGGTTCGTGATCTCTGGGGGAGCACAGGCTGCCAGCCTGTCCTTTTCGGCAGCCTGCCGAAAAGCTCTTCGAACGTTCGACACGAGGAATTCTGGCAAGATGTGGGACTCTGACGCGAGAGCAAACTTTGTTGCCCGTTCAACTGTTGTTGCAGCTCGTCGATTTCGGCGCGGCTCTGCATCAACTTTTTGTAAGGTGGAACAAACAAGCTTACAATCACGAGCCAGATCGCGAGGACTAGCAGAACCCGAAGAATTCGGTTAAGTCGCTGCCAGACGGTGGCTTCGCGACGCGCGCGAAAATCGGCGTAGGGCTGATCCACTTAGCGCAATTTACCGCCGTACTCGGCTTTGTCACCAAGTTCTTCTTCGATTCGCAGGAGTTGATTATATTTCGCGATGCGATCGCTGCGGCAAAGCGACCCGGTCTTGATTTGGCCGGCATTCGTTGCGACCGCGATGTCGGCAATCGTTGCATCCTCCGTTTCGCCAGAGCGATGGCTGATCACGGTGGAGTAATTGTTTTCTTTTGCCAGATCAATCGTCGCCAGCGTTTCGGTAAGCGTGCCGATCTGGTTCACCTTGATCAAAATCGAATTCGCCACGTGCTCGGCAATTCCCTTCCGCAGAAATTCGACGTTCGTGACAAAGAGATCGTCACCGACCAGTTGAATCTTTTCACCAAGCTTTGCGGTCAGTTGTTTCCAGCCCTCCCAATCATTTTCGGCGCAACCGTCCTCAATCGAAAGGATCGGAAAACGCGTACAAAGGTCGGCGTAGTAATCAATCAGTTCGCCGGCGGTTTTTCGAGAGCCATCCGATTTCTTGAAAACATAAACATTGTTTTCGCTATCGTAGAATTCGGAGGCGGCTGGATCGAGGGCGATAAAGATTTGCTCGCCGAGCTTGTAGCCCGCTTTTTTAACGCCAGTGGAAATCGCTTCCAAGGCGTCTTCGGCGGACTCGAGTTGCGGGGCGAAGCCACCTTCGTCGCCAATCGCCGTGGAAAGATGCCGATCCTTTAATACCGATTTGAGCGCATGAAAAACTTCTACGCCATAACGCAGCGCTTCCGAAAAGGTCGGCGCGCCGCGCGGCACAATCATGAATTCCTGAAAATCGATCGGCGCGTCCGAGTGCGCGCCGCCGTTCAAGATGTTCATCATCGGCACCGGCAAAACTCTTGCCTCCGGCCCGCCGAGATAGCGAAAGAGGAAAAGATTTTCCGTGGCGGCAGCGGCGTGCGCGACCGCCAGGGAGACACCGAGCAGCGCGTTTGCGCCCAGGTTCCTTTTATTGAGCGTGCCGTCGAGCTCGATCAGCTTATCGTCGATCTTTCGTTGATCGCGTGCATCCCAGCCTTTGAGAGCCGGAGCGATCTTATCGTTGACGTTGGCGACCGCTTTCTTGACACCTTTGCCGCTGAATCGCGCTTTATCGCCATCGCGCAATTCCCATGCTTCGTGTTTGCCGGTGCTTGCTCCGCTTGGAACCGCCGCCCGGCCAAGCGTTCCGCTCTCCAATTGCACATCGACTTCGATAGTCGGATTGCCGCGCGAATCCAGGATTTCGCGAGCAACGATTTTGCTAATATTGGCACTTGTCATACGCTCCGAGCGGATTAAACAGCTTTCGCGGGACGAGGCAAATCACGTTTTCGTATCATTTACTTTGCCGGGAAATTAGTCGACTCCAAGCGCAGAAAACTTCGAACGGCATCTGTCACAATTAACAGAAACTTGGGTCGGACGCCACGGCAGCGAAATTCAAGCTAACTGTGGACTTTTGATCTTCATCAGCGAAAATCCGGCGGTGCCTGGAGCTTCCTTTCTGCGGCCAAGATTCCGATTGGCAATTTAGCCGAGGCACCGGATAATCTAATCGATGATTCGTTTGACAAGACTGAGCGTAATTGGGTTGATCGGAGGCGTTCTCGCAGCCGTTGGCGCGGAGACGGGGCAGTTGCCGGCCGATCAATTGGCAAAGGCCGTCAAGAGCGATTCGATCAGCATCCCGACGCCGGCCGAACTTTTTGCGGCACTTGAGAAGCCGGGCAAGACAAACTGGTCGAGCCAATATCGCGGCCCAATGCCGATGACCTATCGGAATCGCGCGCAAATCGCGCTCAACCTCGGCGGCTTGATCGCCGATGGATTTATTGCCGTCGAGGCAAAGGACAGCCAGCAGGTCAAGAATATCGGGTCAGACATCATCAGACTGGCAAAGGCGCTCGGAGTAAGTGAAAGCTTGCTCAGCCGCGGCAATAGCATCAACGAGTTCGCGGAGCACAATGAATGGGACACGTTAAACGAGGAACTGGAAGCGACGCAAAACGAAGTGAAATCCTCGATGCAATCGCACGCTGACCAGGACTTGGTGATTCTCGTCAGTGTCGGGGGCTGGATTCGCGGCACGCAAGTGGTCAGCGGAGCGATCATGCAAAACTATGACGAACGAAGCGCAAAAGTATTGCGGCAGCCGGCCCTGGTCAGATTGATGCAATCGAAGGTCAATGAAATCTCACCCGAGCTGCGCAGCGAGCCGCTGATCAAAGATGTGAGTCAAGAGCTCACCGGGATTGAGAAGCTCGTTTCTTTCCCGCCGGGCAAAGCGCCCAGTATTGATGAAGTGCGGAAGGTTAATGAAGCGGTTGGGAAAGTGATGGAGAAGATAGAGAATAAGACTATCGAGAAATGAAACGCCTGTTACCGATTTTTCTGTCGCTCGTTGTGCTGGCCGCCAGCAGCTCTGCGCCTGCCGATACCGATGCCGAGGTCGAAGCGCGCAAGACTGCGCTCGATCTTGCCGGAGCATTTGCAAACGATGGTTTCAAAACCCGGGACGGCCATTGGTGCGGGACCGTCAAGCCACACGACCACGCGCTCGTCGCCGTCAATCTCTATGCCGGGAACCAATATTGGTTTTCCGCCGGCGCCTCCGAGCCTTCGGCGAAAATCGGGGTGAGCGTTTATGATGAGACCGGCAAGCAAGTCCCCACTGAAACCCATAATGCCGAGGCAAAAGCGGCAGCAGGGTTTTCGCCGGCGAACAGCGGTCAATATTTTGTATCGGTCGATTTGCTCGAAGGCCAAGGGGGCAGCTTCTGCCTCGTCTATTCGTATAAGTGACCTTTAGCGGCTTCGCTCGCGCGAGCGCCAAAGCGCCTGGGCGCGCAGGAGGCCGCGAAGCGCAGCGCCGAGATGTCTGGAACCCACGCGCCACGCGCTTCATGCGCAGCTGCGGCTCGCACGGACAGACGTGGTTCCAATGTTCTTGCCGCAATTCGACATTTCAGATACGGAGCAGACTTTCGCGTGGTGACTCTTTTGCTAACATCAATTTCGGCATGATCTCGCTTCAGGTATTTTACGAGGGCAACGTTCAGGGGGTCGGTTTTCGCTGGTCTGTGCGACATATTGCAAAAGGCTTCGATGTAACCGGATGGGTACGCAACCTGGCTGACGGTCGGGTGGAACTTCAGATTAATGGAGAGGAAGGCGAAGTGCGTGAGTTCCTCAGCGCTATTGCACAGAGCGAACTCCACGCGCTTATTCGCAAACAAGTCGAAAATAGGCTGGAGAAGCCGGCTACCGCACCTGGTTTTGAGATTCGCCATGACTGATCCGGCAGTTGCTGTTCGGGGACTGACGAAACTTTTCCCGGTTCCATTCCATCGACAGTCGCTTGTTGCCGTGCGTGACCTCGATCTGCGCGTGGAACAAGGCGAAGTTTATGGCCTGCTTGGGCCGAATGGCTCCGGCAAGAGCACGACTCTCAAAATAATTCTGGGCCTCGTGTCACCGACGCGCGGCCGGACAGAGATTTTCGGCCGTGACAGCCGTTTAGTTGAAAGCAGGGAAGCGGTTGGTTTTCTGCCGGAGAATCCCTACTTTTACAAATATCTCACAGGCGAAGAAACCCTGCGTTTTTTTGGGCGCCTTTGCGGTCTGGGAGGCGCCCCACTAAAGAATCGCATAAACGAGTTGCTGGATCTCGTCGGATTAACGAAGGCGCGCAAGCGGCGGCTTGGCACGTATTCAAAAGGAATGTTACAACGCATCGGCCTTGCACAAGCACTGATTCACGATCCGAAACTCGTCGTGCTGGATGAGCCGACCGCCGGGGTCGATCCGGCAGGCTCTCGTGAGATTCGCGACCTGATTCTGGATTTACGGCGACGTGGAGTCACGGTGCTGCTTTCCTCTCATTTGCTGGCGCAGGCGCAGGAAATCTGCGATCGCGTCGGCATTCTCGCCGATGGGGTGCTCGTGCGCGAAGGACGCTTGCAGGAATTGATCGCGATTGAAAATCAAACAGAGCTTGTCATCGCCGATGCTTCCTCTCAGGTCGTCGACGAGATCGAATCGCTCATCAACCGATCAAACGCGAAACTGATCGAGCGCCGAAAATCCACGACGACCCTGGAGAGATTGTTTCTCGAGGCCACTAGAAATGACGAAGCTCGAACGCCGAAGCCAGAATGACGAACCAGTGGGCCATGATCTCCGACGCATTCATCATTCGTTATTCGCATCATACGAAATAAGATGAGTGAGAGACATTATCGAGCTTTCTCGCTCCGTCGCATTAACGCGATCACGGTCAACACATTGACCGAGCTCACGCGCCTGAAGGTTTTTTACTTCCTCCTGGTTTTTGCCGTGCTTTTGATCGGCAGTTCGATTTTCATGGCGCAGTTAACTTTTCAACAGGAGTTTCAAATCCTGAAAGACGTGTCGCTCGGCGCGATGTCGATCTTCACGTCGTTGCTGGCAATTGTCGCCACCGCGCGACTGATTCCACAGGACATCGAGGATCGCACGGTTTACACGATTCTCGCGAAACCGGTCCCACGGTTCGAATATCTGCTTGGGAAAATTGCTGGTGTGCTTTTGCTCCTGGCGATTGGCACAGTGGTGATGAGCGCCGTGTTTTTTCTTGTGCTCTACGCGCGCGAGCAAACGCTTCTGCACCTGACAATGCGTCAGATGGCCGCGGCCCCGCGCGAACAAGTAGATGAAGCTCTGCGCGCCGTCCGCGCGTCGGCATTCAACATCGATATCTTCCCCGGGATCATCATTATTTACCTGAAGGCGAGTCTGCTCGCAGCTCTCACGCTTTTTGTTTCCACCTTCGCCACCACAAATATTTTCACCATTGTGGTCATGGCTTTCATTTACTTCATCGGCCACTTGCAAGCGACCGCGCGAGAATATTGGTTGCAGGAACACAGCAGCGGGTTGCTGACTCGTGCCTTCCTCGCAGTTGTCGCGCTGTTGTTCCCCGACTTGCAGGCGTTTAATTTGGTGGATGACATCGTCGCCGGCACCGCCATTTCTCTCGGCCTCTTTTTCAAGACTGCCGTTTTGGGAGTTTTCTACACGACGATCTACACATTGCTGGCCGCATTCGTCTTTTACGGGAAGGAATTATGATACGCGCCCTTCTCGTGCTGGTCATTCTGGTCGCACTCGGAGCGCTCAAGTTGCCAATTGAGCGCGACCTGGCTGCCGTCCATCGACAAGAGCATTTCCGAGGCGTCGCCTTTAATCTCGATCTCCGAGAGAAACTCGGGCAACTGGGATTCATTGCCGCTCTGAGCGGATTTCGATCGATTGTTGCCGATGCTCTTTTCATTCAGGCGCATGTTGCGTGGGAGCGCACAGAGTGGGGCCGTGTGCTGTTGTTATTCCAGCACATCACGACACTGCAGCCGCGCGCGATCCTGTTTTGGGACATGGCGGCCTGGCATATGGCTTGGAACGCGAGCGTCGCCGCAATGAACGACCGAACCCAACCGCGTCTCGCCTTGCGGGTCAAAGCGCAGCGCGAATATTTTGCGCTTGGCAAAGATTTTCTTGAGCGCGGGATACGAAATAATCCCGATCGCTCCCAGCTCTACGAAGCCCTTGCCCGTCTTTATAAAGAGAAATACAAAGATCACGAACATGCTTCCGAATTCTTCGCGAAGGCGGCGGCCTTGCCTGAATCACGGACCTACAACAGGCGTTTCTCCGCCTACGAGCTTTCCTACTGCGCGGGCCGGGAGCGCGAAGCATACGAGCGCCTTCGCCAGCTCTATGACGAGGGGAAAAAGGAACGGCTGCCGACTTTGATCAGCCGGTTAAAATTTCTCGAAGACAAACTTGGGATCCCGCAGGATCAGCGAATTCCCGATGCGGGGCCATTGAATCGTTAAAACCGTTACATCGTTAAATGGTTAAATCGTTGAAGCGCTTCCGTTGTAACGTTGTAACTTTTTTAACCTTTTAACCGCAGCCGCAATGCGTTTCGCGATTTTCAGTGATATTCACGCCAACCTGGAGGCGCTCGAAGCTGTTCTGGCCGATGCACACCAGCGCAAGTGCACACATTTTGTTTGTCTGGGCGACGTCGTTGGGTACAACGCGAATCCACACGAGTGCATGGAACGCGTTCGCGAGCTGGATTGCCCCACCGTAAAAGGCAACCACGACGAACAGGCGTCGATTTCCAAACCCGCGACCGATTTTAACGAACTGGCCGAGCGCGCCATCAAGTGGACGCGCGACAAACTAACAGAAAAGGACAAGGAATGGCTGCGCGCCCTGCCGTTTCAAAAACAGATACGCGATTTTACCATCGTGCACGCGACCCTCGATACCCCGGCGCAATGGGGTTACGTTTTTAATAACCTCGATGCCGCCGCGAGCTTCACTTGTCAGCGGACGACCGTTTGTTTTTTTGGCCACACCCATGTGCCCATGGTTTTTATTCGCGACGAGGGCGTCAGGCGGGAACTGATTGACCATATTCGCATTGAGCCGGCTAAGAAATATTTCATCAATGTGGGCAGCGTCGGACAACCGCGCGACGGAAATTGGCGTGCTGCTTACTGTGTTTACGACGTTGAGAACAATCTCGTCCAACAACAGCGGGTAAAATACGATCTGGCGGCCGCGCAAAAAAAAGTTATCGAAGCTGGTCTGCCGCGGCCGCTCGCCGAACGGCTTGCGATGGGGCGGTGAGAAAAATTTAACCATCCAACAGCCGGCTCCCGACCTCTGAACGCTAAATCGATCTTAATTATTAAGCCGAGCTCGCTTGGAGATATCGTCCACACCCTTCCGGCAGTGGCCCTGGTTCGCGATGCGAATCCTGACGCCGAGATCACGTGGGTGATTAATCCCGAGTTCGCGCCGCTGCTCCGTGGAAATCCCGATGTAAATCACGTCCACTTCTTTCCACGCGGCGAATTTCGCGGCCTGGGCGTGCCACAGAGCTTGTTGCCGTGGTTAAAAAAAACCCGGACGATCCAGCCCGACGTGGCACTCGATTTTCAAGGATTACTTCGCAGCGCGCTCATCGCAAAAATCAGCGGCGCCAAAGAAATCTACGGAATGAGCGATGCACGCGAAGGCTCGCGCTGGTTTTACGATCGCGTCGCTAAAGTGAATCGCCGTGGGCACGCCGTTAACCGGTATCTTAAACTGGCCGAGTGCGCCGGCGCTACCATTAACCAGTCGCTTCGCTGCTCGATTCCCACGGGTGATCCGCTCCCGCGTTTCGATGAATACCCGCCGTTTGTCCTTCTTCATCCTTTTGCGCGGGGCAGCAGCAAATCGCTCTCAAACGCGGTTGTCGAGGAATTTTGCCACGCCTTTGCGCCCACGCGCGTTGTGGTCGTCGGACAATCGGGACGCAAGATCGACCCGCCGGGAAATTGCATCGACCTGACGAACCAAACGTCACTGTTGCAATTGATCTGGCTCATTCGCGTCGCGCGATTTGTCGTGAGTGTTGACAGTGGCCCGATGCACATTGCTGCCGCCGTCAACGATCGCTTATTGTCCATCCATACTTGGACCGATCCGCGCCGGGTCGGGCCCTACAATCCCAGCGCCTGGGTGTGGAAACATGGGCAACTTCTGCGGGCTGGCGAACTCGAAACCGCCAGGATTCGAAGACGCGGCCGTCGCTTCAAATGCAAAGACGTTCCAGCCGTAGCCGAGTTGATTCGGCCACTCGTTCCGGTCGACCCGATGCTTGTTTAAGCTAAATTGGCTTCAGGGTCAGACTGGTAATGCCAGTCGGACCCCTTCCAAGTTGTTTCACAAGCAGCTCCCGCAATTATACGAAATCATCGCAGTTAGGCGGTCCGTTCGCAGGCTCTATATCCCAGCAACCGGCCGATGGGAGCCAGCACTTTGACAAGCCCCTTCATCAATAGCGGCGGTGGTTTCGTGGGGTAGGGGATGCCGTCAAACTCGCTCATGATAACCGCAGCTTGAAGCAGGGACACGCTACCTCGGGTAGCATGCACATGCTGAGCACTGGAGAACGCCGCGTCCGTGTGTAACGCCGGTCGCAATTCGGCGCGCATGTGTATATCCTTTCCATCGGCCGAACTCCAGGCATGGGGCGTGTTGGGTGGACCAGTTATCGTTTGGCCGGCTGTCAGAATCTGTTCCCGGTTACCGACTCGAAAGCGCACGGTACCCGAGATGACCTCAAACCGTTCCTCTTGGTGGGGATGGACGTGAACTTCTTGCCACTTCAAGACGTTGGTTTCCGCAGTAGGCTTAAAGGACACGTCTATCACGAGCACCTCGCCGTTCGTTTCCTGACCTGTGTTTAGCAAGGTCAGGCGCTCGCCTATGAACTCGTATGACTCGCCCTTGTGACTCGCGCCGCCGTGACACTCCTTCTGGTGCATGCTGTCCGCGATGACAAGCCCAACGACAATGAGGACGATCACCACGGCTAGTCGTCTGCCCCACCGGAGCACTTTTCGAATTATGGCTCTAAGCCCAGCGGTCCGATCGCTCATAGCTTTGGTGCTCCCGGCCCCCTGAACCTAGCTTCGTTGAGCGACTCACAAGCCTCTGGTAGATGCAGAAGTTGCTGAGGCTGCGACGGCCGTCACTTAAACAAAATTCTACTGGCGCTCACACGCGACGATCATCCGCGTCTTTGACGAATCCGACGCCATGATTGAGACGTACGAATCAGCGAGCGATTTCTGCGTGCTTAAAATTTTAGCTGCGCTTGCGTTCGATCTTAGGTTCCGCGCGTCCGTTCCTTCAGAACGAATTCCGCGATTGGCAAATCTCGCGGATAAGTGATTTTGAAATTGAAGTCGTCGTTCGGGACTAGAACAACTTTGTGACCGAGCCGCTCGACCGCGGAAACTTCGTCGGTCAGTGAAAGATTTTCGGCGTGAGCGGCGCGATAAGCTTCTTCGATCAATCCGCGCTCGAAAACTTGTGGTGTTTGCATCGCGTAAAGTTGATGCCGATCCACCGACCCGGTGACTACGATAACCTGTTCTGTTTTCCCACCGGCGTGAGAGCGCCCGCGGGTCGGATCAACGTCGCCGCGCTTGAGCGTGTCGTTGATTGGCTCAGCCAGCGCAGCGCCACCGTGTATCACGCATTGTTCAAAGACACGCTCGATTTGTTCGGGGTCGATCAGCGGCCGTGCCGCGTCATGCACAGCAACATATTTGGCGTCGACATTGAGGCGATTCAGACCAGCCCAAACCGAATCTTGACGACGTTCGCCGCCGGCGATGATCGAACGGACTTTGTTGAAGTTTTCAGCGTGGCAGATCTTTCTGATCTCGTCATGTCGATCTTCACGCGCAACGACGATGATTTCGTTAACCGAACTGGCGCGCTCGAACGCAAGAAGCGTATGCGCAATTAGCGGTTTCCCGGCGATTGCCGCAAACAACTTGTCGAACCCCATGCGCTGGCTGCTGCCGGCCGCGACAATGATGGCGGTTAGCATCTGTGAGCTTAGAAAAGTTGGGAAATCTTGTTACAGCTGAAATCCCCCGGTCAGTTTTGTCATCTCCTCCTGGGCGAGCGCTTTGCCTTGCTCGGCGGCTTGCTTCACGGCGGTGAGGACAATGTCCTCAAGGAACTCGACATCGTTCGGGTCGACGACTTCCTTGTCGATCTTGATCGCGACGATGTCACCGGCGCCATTCGCAGTTACTTTCACTTTGCCGCCGCCTGCGCTCACTTCGACAGTTCTCTTCTCTAGCTCGGCCTGAGTCCTGGCCATTTGCTCCTGCATCTTCTGAGCCTGCTTCATGAGCTTGTTGATGTTCATAAGATTCGGGTCAGCCTTATTGTCATTCCGAGCGGAGTCGAGGAATCTCTCATCTTAAATTGAACAGTGAGAGATGTTTCGACTTCGCTTCGCTCAACATGACAACAAAAACCATAACGTTGGAATCAAGGTTTTATTTGAGCGTTGAACATCTCGAGGGCTTCCTGGATGAGCGGATCATTTTTGAACTCGTCCGATCGGGGTCTTCCGCCTTCCGAAACGGGCGCGTGCTTTGAAGGAAGCGCATCATTCACCGTGAGCTTCACAGTCAGGTTCTTTCCAGTGATTTCATGCAATAGAGTCTCAAGGAATTTGCGATTAGCTTGCGTGCCGAGAATGTCCATCATCGCTTTCTCGCTCGGCGAAAAACCAAGCTGGAAATTGCGTCCGTCGATTCCTAAGACATGCGCTGCCACAGCAGAATTTCGGACGAAAGCTTTTTGCGTGGGAATTGTTGCGAGAATCTTTTGCCAAAGTTCATTCGCATCAGGCGAGGTTTCGGCTACGCGCGGCGCGCTAGATTTGCTGTAGCCGGGTTCGGTGACCCCGGCTGACGCTGTCGAGGCAGCTGTACGAGCTGCAGTCTTTCCGGAGGCAGGCGACACGCCTGCCGCTACAGTAGATTTCTGCGCCATTGCGGACTTGCCATCGCGAAGCTGGCCGAGTTTTTCAATTACCTCATCCAGTGTCGCTTGTCCGAGGCTCTGGATTGCCCTGATGATTGCGACTTCAAAATGGAGCTTCTTGTTTGGCGCCCATTTCATGCGTCCTTCGGCCGCGGCCAATTGATCGATCAGCTCGAGCAAACGATCGGTCGCGATCAGTTCGGCATGCGCACCGAGTGATTTTTTCAAATCAGGATCGATATCTTCATCCAGAACGTCCGGCTTCGCCTTGAAGACCAGCAGGTCGCGCAGATAAACGATCAAATCCGACATGAGTCGCATCATGTCCTTGCCGCTTTCGCATTGTTCGTAGAGGAGCTCGAGCGCGCCGGGCGTTTCGCCGCGCAACATCCGCCCGGTAAGATCGACAACGGTTTGTTCGCCTGTGAATCCGAATACGTTCAGGACATCAGCTTCACTGATTGTTTCTCCGCAGAATGCAACGAGCTGATCGAGCATCGATTCCGCATCGCGCATACCGCCTTCCGCGCCACGCGCGATCGCGTGCGCAGCCGATGGTTCCAACGTGATTTTTTCTTTTCCGGCAATGAATTGAAGGTGCTGCGCGATCAGATTTGCCGGGATACGGTGGAGATCGAAGCGCTGGCAACGGCTCAAAATGGTTGGCAAAACTTTCTGCGGCTCGGTCGTGGCGAAAATAAATTTCACGTGCGCGGGTGGCTCCTCGAGCGTTTTCAGAAGCGCATTAAATGCCGCCGATGACAGCATGTGCACTTCGTCGATGAGATAGATTTTGTAACGGCCTTTGGCCGGCGCATAACGAACATTCTCGCGAAGTTGGCGTACATCTTCGACGCTGTTATTGCTCGCGCCATCAATCTCGATCACGTCGAGACTGTTGCCCGCAGCAATCTCGCGACAATTGTCGCATTTGCCGCATGGCGTGGCAGTCGGCCCAGTTACGCAATTGAGTGATTTTGCCAAAATCCGAGCGGTCGACGTCTTGCCGATTCCGCGCGGTCCAACGAAGAGATAGGCATGCGCGAGCCGGTTTTGGGCGACCGCATTTTTCAGCGTACGCGAGACGTGCGGCTGCCCGACCAGATCGTCAAAGGTCTGGGGCCGATATTTTCGAGCGAAAACTTCGTAGCTCACGCTCTCAATCTAACGAAAAAGCCCGCTCGCGAAAGTTTTCGGAGTTGACTCGCGAAAGCCTTCGGGGTTGATGGATGACCAATGACATCGAAGCGGTTTGCTCGCCTTCTGCTCCTGCTCGTAATCGTGCTCGATGCTTCGGCACGCGAGCCTCAGAAATCCCCGCCAGCAACGACGACGACAGAAGGCGAACAAACCCGTGCGCGGGATCTCGGCATTCCGTTTGAAGGTACGCCAGGGAAATTTAACGCGATCACAGACGTGGCTGGTGTCGAAGTCGGCTACACCACCCTGATCAGTGGCGAAGGTAAACTTGAGGTCGGCAAAGGCCCGGTGCGCACCGGCGTCACCGCCATTCTGCCACGCGGGCGAGCTTCACTGAATGATCCCGTTTACGCGGGTTTCTTCAGCTTGAATGGCAACGGGGAAATGACCGGCGCTGCTTGGATTGAGGAAAGCGGTTTCCTGGACGGACCCATCATTATTACAAATACTGACAGCGTCGGCTTGGCACGCGATGCGGTCATCGCGTGGCGGATTAAAAGCGGCGTACCTGATAAGACCGGCGACTCGTGGAGCCTGCCTGTGGTGGCCGAAACCTCAGACTGGTGGCTCAACGATATGAAGGGCTTTCACGTCAAGCCCGAGCACGTCTTTCATGCGCTCCAATCCGCCCACAGTGGCGCAATCGAAGAGGGAAGCGTCGGCGGCGGGACCGGAATGATCTGCTATGAGTTCAAAGGCGGAAACGGAACAGCCTCGCGCAAGATCGACATCCGCGTTTCGAAAGATGCTTCACCACGAAGTTTTATTGTTGGCGTGTTTTTACAGGCGAATTTTGGTCGCCGTCCGCAACTCACGATTGCGGGCGTACCGGTTGGCAAGGAAATTCCGGGTGAAGTTTACAAAGAAGAGAGTGGTTCGTGCATCGCTGTGGTGGCGACGGACGCGCCGCTACTGCCAAATCAATTGAAGCGACTCGCCCGCCGGGTGTCGCTTGGGCTGGCCCGAACAGGGATGATTTCGGGAAACCTCTCCGGTGATTTGTTCATCGCCTTTTCAACTGCGAATCCAAATGCCGCGAATCCAGATCAAGTCACGCATGACGTGCAAACAATTCCCAACGATCTCCTGGACCCGCTTCTTGCGGGGGTCGTGCAAGCCACCGAAGAAGCGGTCGTGAATGCGTTAATCGACAACCACTCGATGAGCGGCCGCGACAATCATCAGGTCGACGCTTTGCCGCACGATCGGTTGCGCGAAATCATGAAGCGCTTTCGCGACGGGCCACAGGCCCGTGGCTACAACTGAATGCGGCGCAATCAGCGGTGACGGCTAAATCAGTGCGATCGCCACCCTCGCAGCTATCTCCAGAACATGGAGCGTCAATTTCTCAGTGCGTTCCTGCGCCTGTGCCGGCTGGCTGTCGATAAAGACTCTTAGATCGCGCTTTTGGTTTTCTACGAAGAAATCGAAGTCCTCCTTGTCGATCTTTCGCTTTTTCAAGAGGACGAGACGCTCTTCCAGCTCGTTCGCATTTTGCCGAACGAGCTCGCTAGTGTCGACTTTCGCTTGCGCGAGCAAATCCTGAAACTCATTCTTTGCCGCTGCGACCGATTCGTCGCTGATCTGACCCAGTGCCGAGTCGAGCTCCGATTTCTTCCGCGAAGGTTTCTTCCGTTTTTTGGTCTTACCGGCCGAGGGCATGATCGTAAATCTTGTTAGTGTCTTTCTTCATCTCGCTTGCCAGCGCGGGAGTGACCTTGCCACGGCTGGTTTTGCTTCGCAGGTGCGCTGCATCGGCGTCGAATTGCGCCGCGAGATCCTGTAGCACGGGACGACGCGCCGTGAATTTTTCATCGGCGATGGCCTGCTGAAATTTTGCGTTGCCTTCGTTCACCCTGGCATCGAAAGCGGTGGCATTGAAGCGTTTCCCCGGCACGGCGAAGTCCTCGATAAAGGCGAGGTGAAAACTGCGCAGACTTTGAATCTGAGCATCACTTCCGGCCTTATTGATGGTCGCAGTGCCGCAACTCGTGATGGCAATTGCGGCAGCGCAGAGAAACGCGTTTCGAACAATGAAATTCTTCGCAGTATTCGGATTCATAAGGCGTAGGATCGTTAGGTTGTCGATCTTGCGCCGGCGAGCATTCGCATGTCAAGACATGAAGACGTTTCGTGCGGGACGGGTAGAATGCGCCGGGTGGAAATGGTCGCCTCTCCCTTGTAAGGGAGAGGCGAGGGGTGAGGGATTTGTTCCGGGGCAGCGCGTTCGAAGCTTCAAAACCCCTCACCTTAGTCCTCTCCCTGTGTCCAAGGGGCGAGGCGAGAAAAGCCACAGGCAGTCGGGCAGCGCATTTATTTCGCGGCTTGCTCCAGTTCGGCCGGGTCATCGAGTAAGAGCCATTCGATCACTGAGATCGGTAGACTGCCGTTCTTGATCAAATCGTCGTGAAACTGACCGAGCCGGAAATTCTCACCTTGTCGGTCTTTGTAACGGCCGAGCAGGTTCATGATCTGCCATTTGCCAATGATGTAGCTGATTTTCTGATGTGGATTTGAAGCGGCGCCAGCCGCTTCGCCTTCAGCTGCTTCGCGATCGAGTCCGCCCGCCTCCATGAAGTATTTGACCGCTTGTTCGAAACTCCAACGACCGGTATGCAGATTTACATCCACTCCGATGCGGGCCGCGCGATAGCGCGACAGACGCAGGATTTGCCCCTGCGCTGGGGAGTTGTTCGGATAAAGGCCGGTGCGCATCAGCATCTCTTCGCCATAAAGCGCCCAGCCTTCCACAAACACACCGTCCTGGTGTTGACGCCGGATTTCCTCACCCAAATGATTTGCGATTGAGAGCTGGAGAAAATGTCCGGGAATTCCTTCGTGACCGAGAATTGGCCGCGGGTCTTCAATCGCTGCGCGAATATAAAAATTCTTCGATTGCGGGTTATAAGTCGGAATAAAAAAGAATCCGGTTGGATCTTTGTCGTAAACGCCTGGAGGATTCATGAAGCCACCAGGACTGGTTGGCTTGAATGCCTCAGGTAGCTGTCGAATTTGAAACGGGCCAAGGTAATCGGGCAGGGTTAGGAGATGATGCTCTTTCAAAAAGCTGATCATTTCCCCCTCGTGACTTTCGTAAGCCTTTAAAAACGATGCTTGATCGGGCGGAACGTTTCCGCTGCGCCGCGGATCGGGGTCGGCTAATTTCGGATCGGGCAGAAGCGCCTCCAGCGCACGATAACGCGCCAGTTCGACGCGTCCGATCATTTCCACCTGCGACGCATCGAGCGGCAACAAGAGAACGTGCTTGAGATAATAATTGTAGTTCGCTTCGCCCATCGGAGAGAAATCCACCATCTTGGGTAAGCGTTTTCCCAGTTCATCAGCATAACCATGCAGCGCTGCGAGCGCTGTATCGCGTGCCTTTACCAACCCATCATGCTCGTTTGGCGCGAGCCCGGCATCGAGCGCCATCAAACTTTGATTGAAGAGGGAATCGATTGCGCCCGCCGATTGGATCGCAAGCTGCGCGTACAGTTTTACCGGATTCTGTAAATTACTCAGACCTTGTTTGAGCAGTCCTGGCATCTGCTTTAAACGGGCCGTCGCAGCCAACGCGCGTTTTTGTGGCGTGTCGTATTCCTTTTTCAGCAACGAGAAAATGCCGTTCGTACATTCATCCACATAAATCTGCGGATTCGTTCGCTCGAATTTCAGGACACGATTCCCGAAGTCGACGCTCTCGAGTTGGGCTCGAGAAAGGATCCAGTCGATCCGATCGTCCTTCGGCCAGTTATCGGTTTTCATCGCACGGACCTTCTGAAGCAACGTCTGGACATACCGTGCGCGCTCGGCGATTTCTGCTGGCGAGTAATCAGTTAACCGATC